>Ga0126382_10001280_pt1 | contig 10222 bp, 5 predicted proteins | sample PanSoiMetPlot_30_FD_92548 | JGI IMG/M metagenome (GOLD analysis project Ga0126382, IMG submission 92548) | Tropical forest soil microbial communities from Panama - MetaG Plot_30 | ecosystem: Environmental > Terrestrial > Soil > Tropical forest > Bulk soil | place: Panama | collected 2016-02-17 | reverse complement strand
TCATCGACCACTACGTGTCACTCGGGTACGAGTACGATGGGCCGATCCCGCTTGAAGATCTGGCACGCGATGATGCCGGGCAGCCGTTGGAGGGACATCTAACCATTGCCTCTTTCCGATGGTGGATTCGTTGTTTTGAAGCGGCGGGCCTTGTTCCCTGCGCAGAGGTCGTCAAACGAATTCAGCCCGAGCTGGAACGCTTTGAGCTTAAGGAGGCATGGAACTTTTATGCGTTTCGACTGGCCCACGTCCCTGAGCCCCCCACGCCTCTACGGACGCCGGCGGAAGTGAGTGCTGTTGAGGGCGCACTGGGCCTGAGCATACGGCTACGTCGATTTCGAACGCGACGATGGATTTCCCGGCTGCTAGGTCCCAAACTCACTCGCCTGGTTCGCGGCGTCCGCAAGGCTGTACTGCGTTGGGCTCAACGCGCTTCCGCGACCGACGTCAGCACTTGGCGGCGTCTCCTACGCTGATCTACGCTTCCTCGCCTCGAAGCAGCTTTCGCGGTGCTCATGCCGGTGCAGCGTCTTGGGCTAAGACGCACAGGAGTCACAACAATGTCGCTACCCGCGCTTATCGTCGAGAATCTACTTCTCGCCGCACTTCTTCTCGTGGCGCTGATCCTGCTGGTGAAGAGTTTTAGGTACATCCCCAACAATCGGATCGGCATTCTCGAGAAGCGCATCTCCCGCCGAGGTTCGGTGCGCCACGGACTGATCGCACTCAACGGAGAGGCGGGATTTCAGCCCGAGGTGCTCCGGGGAGGGTGGCACGTCCTGATGCCGTTCCAGTATCGGGTTCACATCGTTCCCCTGGTGACCATTCCCCAGGGCCACATGGGCTACCTTTTTGCTCGCGACGGTCTTCCTCTTCAGCCGATGCAAGCTCTGGCTTCGAACACCACCGCGCGAGACTTTCAAGACGTTCGCAACTTCCTCAGCTCCGGCGGTCAGCGGGGCCCGCAGCGCCAGGTCCTTCGTGAAGGAACCTACGCAATCAATCTGGCGCAGTTCGTGGTGATCACCGAGGACGGGGTTCGGTACCTGCCCTTGAACTCCGATGAGCTCGACACCTTCAAGCGCATGGCGGACGTCATCAACGAGCGCGAAGGCTTCCAGCCGCTGGTGATCAAGGACGCCGACGACTTGGTGGGCATCGTCACCGTTCACGACGGGCCTTCGCTGCCGCAGGGAGAGATCATCGCTCCGACAGTTGGAGACGATCCGCATCGTCCCGAGCTGTTTCACAACAATTTCCAGGATCCGGAGAAGTTCCTCGCCGCGGGCGGGATGCGTGGGCGACAGCTTCAAGTGTTGGTGGAAGGCACCTATTACCTCAACCGCCTGTTCGCCACCGTCGAGACCATCGCCAAGACGGTGGTGGAAGTCGGCAACGTCGGCGTGGTGGTGAGCTACACTGGTAAAATCACGCCGGACCTTTCGGGCGAGGAGTTCAAACACGGAGAATTGGTGGTCCAGGGAAGCCGCGGGGTGTGGAGCACGCCGCTTCTGCCCGGCAAGTACGCATTCAATACCTACGCTGGCAAGGTGATCATCGTTCCAACAACAAACATCATCCTCAAGTGGATCAAGAACGAGGTCGGCTCGCATCGGCTGGACGAAAACCTCTCCGAAGTGTCGTTGATTACCAAAGACGCTTTCGAGCCGTCCCTGCCGCTCTCGGTGGTGTTGCACATCGACTACAAGAAAGCGCCCCTGGTGATCCAACGCTTCGGGGACATCAAACGGTTGGTGGAGCAGACCCTGGATCCAATGGTGGCGGCCTATTTTAAAAACGTCGGGCAAACCCGAACGCTGATCCAACTGATTCAGGAGCGGTCGGCGATCCAAGAGACTTCTAATCAGCAAATGAAGGCCCGCTTCGCGCAACACAACCTCGAGCTTGAAGAGGTGCTGATCGGAACCCCCGCCTCGGCCGCCGGCGATGAAAAGATCGAACAGATCCTCCGGCAACTGCGAGATCGCCAAGTCGCGGAAGAACAGGTTAGCACCTACGAGCGCATGCAGAGGGCGGCAAGCAAGGAGCGCGAGCTTCGCGAGGCGGAAGCACGCGCCCGAGTGCAACAGCAACTCACCGAGTCCGAGCTGGGCATCAACATTCAGGCCAACCAGGGGAAGGCGGAATACCAGCGGTCGGTGCAGCAGGCCGCGCAGATCCGGGCCCTGGCCGAGGCCGAAGCCGACAAAGTGAAACTCCTCGGGACTGGAGAGGCCGGGCGGGTGCGCGTCCTCGCCGAGGCCGAGGCCGAGCGCGCCGCGCGGGTTGGAATTGCCCAAGCGCTGGCCATTGAAGAGCAGGTGCGAGCCTACGGCGGTCCGCGATTCCAGCTCACCCAGCAGGTGATGAGCCGCTTTGCCGAAGCGGTCGAGCGAGCAGGGGTGGATTTGGTCCCTCGGATCATGGTCGGAGGAGGAGGCGGAAAGGACGGTGCTCCCGGGACCGCCTCGAATCTCTTTGAGAGCCTGCTGGCGGTGCTGTTGGCGGAACGCACTGGGGAGAAGGTAAGCAGCCCCGGACCGCGCGATGCGGATCTCGAAGCGCTGCGCAGCCAAGTCCGGGCGAAGGTGGTGGCCAACCTGCAGCTGAACAACGACAAGTCCCCGCCGTCGACCAGCTCAACGCCGCGGTAGGGGCGTCGCAGAAGCGCACAGGGGCCAAGCGCACGAGTTTCCTGACGCCCCGGGTCGATGGTGCGTGCTATTTTGGACACAGTTGTTCTGTTTCGGGCATCGCCCAGCTTTCAACCGAGTCGGCGATCCGCTACGGAAGAGCACGTCTAAACGTCGTTCCGTCGGAGGACCTACAATGGTTAATATCCTCGCTGCCCGTTGGTGGAGTCTCCTCCTCAGGGGGATCGTGGCGATACTTTTTGGGATTCTCTGCTTTGTTTGGCCTGGAGCGAGCCTGTACTCTTTGGTGCTGCTCTTCGGCTTCTATGCAATTTTGGATGGCGCCTTCAACCTGGCGCTGGCCTTTCGTTTGCCCCGAGAAGCACCGCGCTGGGGGATGCTGCTCCTCGAAGGGATCCTCAGCATCGCTGCCGGCGTGCTGACTTTCTTCTGGCCGAACATCACCGCGTTGGTGCTGCTCTACTTCATCGCTGCCTGGGCGGTGATCACAGGGGTCATGGAAATCAGCGCTGCAATTCGACTTCGGAAACTGATTCGAGGCGAATTGCTGTTGGCATTGATGGGTATTCTTTCCATCCTCTTTGGCCTTCTGCTGTTCATCTACCCGGGCACGGGCGCCCTGGCCGTGATCTACTGGATCGGCGCCTACGCAGTCGTGTTTGGCGTCTTGATGGTCGCTCTCGCCGTCAGACTGCGCACCTGGTGGCGGGACACCACTCGCCGCCTGCAAGTGGACCGGGCGCCCGCACCGGCGTAACGGGCGGCCCCAGCGGGATTTGAGGATTAGGTCTTCTGACCCTCATTCAGGATCGCCTCGGCATCGATGGTAATGTCCACGATGTTGCCCACGACGATCCCGTTGTCGGGCAGCGCCGAGTTCCAGCTCACTCCAAAGTCATGGCGGTTGATTTCGGTAGTGGCAAGGAATCCGGCGCGCGTCTTCAGACCTTTGTCCACTCCGTCCTCCCACCAGGGCGTTTGCCATTGTCCTAGATAGATTACCTTCAGCGCGACCTTGCGGGTGACACCCCGAATGGTGAGGTCGCCGTGCACTAGATACTCGCGGGCACCCAGCAACTCGACCTGATCTCCCGTGAAAGTGATTTCTGGATACTTCTCCACGTCCAAAAAGTCGGCGCTGCGAAGGTGGTCGTCGCGCTGGGGCTCGCCACTCCGGAGATTTCGGGCGTTGATTTTGATCGAGACCGCGGACTTCTCCGGATGTTCGGGATCAAACCGCAGCGTGCCCTGGACGCCCTTGAAATCCCCACGGACGCAGGTGACCATCATGTGGCGAACGCAAAACTGGGCCGCCGTATGACCAGGCTCGAATGTCCATTCCACGCCCGGATGCTTAACACCGGCACTCGTTCCTGACGAGCCTCTACCAGAGTCACCCACGATCTTACGAGATGATGCCATTGCGATCTCAACCCGCAGCGGCGCAGCTGCTCATTGTGGACCCGCCGGCGCGACCGCCTTGCCCGGTGCGCCGGTCACCTCTGCAGCTTGGCTTTCCCGGCGTTTTTCCGCTCCGCTGATGCGCTCCACCAGCACGAACAGCATCGGGATGATGAAGATTGCAATCGCGGTCGCGGTCACCGTGCCGGAGATGACCGCGGTTCCCATCTGCCGCCTCGACACGCTGCCGGCGCCCGAGGCTATCCAAAGTGGCAGTAAGCCGAAGATGAAGGCGAGCGAGGTCATCAACACCGGGCGGAACCTTAGCTTCGCCCCCTCGAGCGCGGACTCGACCAGCGGCCGGCCCTTCTCGAACTCACCCTTCGCAAATTCGACGATCAGAATCGCGTTCTTCGCCGCCAGGCCGACCAGCATCACCAGCCCGATCTGGCCGTACACGTTGAACTCGTACTTGCGTAACAGCAAGCCAACCAAGGCCCCGACGACCGCAATCGGCACGGAAAGGAGGACGCTAAATGGCAGTGACCAACTCTCGTAAAGAGCGGCGAGAATCAGAAAGACGCAGACTATCGCAAGGGTGAACACGAGGCTGCCGGTCCCGGCTGCTGCGCGCTGTTGGTACGAGAGGTCAGCCAAGGCGAAACCCATCTCTCGTGGCAAAGCCTGATTGGCGACCTGCTCGAGCGCTGTCAGCACCTGGTCCGAGCTGTAGCCTGGCGCCGCGCTGCCGAGGACCTGTGCGGCCCGGTAAAGATTGAAGCGATTCGTATACTCCGGTCCGTAAACGCGCCGGGCCCTTGCGAAGGCGGAGAGCGGGACCATGTCGCTGTTGGCGTTGCGCACGTAATACCCATCCAGGTCGTTGGCGCTCTGGCGCTGTTCTCCCTCCGCCTGTAGATACACCCTCCATTGGCGGCCAAACCGATTGAACTGGTTGATGTACAGGCCACCCAAATAGGCCTGCAGCGTCTGGTAGACACTGCTTAGGTTGACGCCTTGCTTGAGGACCTTGTCGCGGTCGACATCGGCGTAAACCTGGGGCACCGAGGGACGGAACACCGTGTTGATCGCCCCCACCTCGGGCCGTCTGCGCGCGGCCTCGATGAACCTCTGCAAGTTCGTGGCGAGGAACGTCACGTCGCCGCCGCTGCGGTCCTGGACCCATCCGGTGAAGCCGCCCGAAAAGCCGAGGCCGACAATCGCCGGTGGCGTAAAGGCGAACACAATGCCCTCGTTGATCCTTCCGGCGAACTGGCGGTTAAGACGATTGGCCACCGCCGCGGCGATATGTTCCGCGCCCCGGCGCTCCGACCACTCTTTGAGGGTGACGAAGTAGAAGCCGTTGTAGGTCGCGGAGCTGTAACTTAGGAGCGAGAAGCCGGCGATTGTGTTGAACGACTTGACCTCGGGCGTTGCGGCGAGGATTGCATCGACCTTGCGGCACACCGCGTCGGTCCGCTCCAGCGAAGAAGCGTCAGGGAGCTGCACGTTCAAGAAGAAGAAGCCTTGATCCTCGTCCGTCAAGAAGCCGGAGGGGACTCGCTGACCGGCCAACGCCGCGATCACGAAAAAGCTCGCTAGGATCGCAACCCCTATCACTGCCTTGCGGATCAAGAATCCCGAGATTCCAACGTATCTTTCCCTCACCCGCTCGAACACGCGGTTGAAGCCGCCGAAGAAGCGAGCCAAGAGGCTTTTCGACTCGCCGCGCCGGCGCAGAAGCAGCGCTGAGAGCGCAGGAGAGAGGGTGAGCGCGTTGAACGCTGAAAACAGAACCGAGACCGCGATGGTAAGCGCGAATTGTTTATTGAGGCGGCCGGTGATCCCACTGATGAAGCCCATCGGAATGAAAACGGAGGCCAGAATCACCGCCACGCTGACCACCGGCGCGGTTACTTCCTTCATCGCCGCAAGGGTGGCTTCTCGGGGCGACATCCCCTCCTCGATGTGACGCTCGACCGCTTCCACCACGACGATCGCGTCGTCAACCACCAGCCCGATGGCGAGGACCAGGCCGAACAATGAGAGCGTGTTGATTGAGAACCCGAGCACCGGAAACACCGCGAATGTCCCGATCAGTGAGACCGGCACGGCGATCAGAGGGATCAGAGTGGCGCGCCAGCTCTGCAGAAACATGAAGACCACGAAGACCACCAGTAGCGTGGTCTCTAGCAAAGTGATCAGGATCTCGCGGATCCCCTCGGTGACCGGCAGCGTGGTGTCCAACCCAATGGCGTACTCGACATCTGTCGGGAATTGTTTCTTCAGCTCGGCCATTGCCATCTTTACTCCTTTGGCGACAGCGAGGGCGTTCGAACCCGGCGTCTGGTAAAGACCTAAGATGACCGCGGGCTTCCCCGTGAACCGAGCGATCTGCGTATAGGTCAGGGCTCCCAGCTCGATCCGGGCGACGTCGCGCAGCCGAACGGTGGAGCCGTCCGGGTTCAGGCGCAGCACCACATCGCCAAACTCCTCGGCCTTGAGGAGCCGCCCCTGAGCCCGGACGGTATAGGTGAACTGCTGGCCCGCGGGAGCGGGGGGCGCGCCGAGGCGGCCGGAAGGGTTCACGTTGTTTTGCGCTTGCACCGCCGCGACAAGGTCGGAAACCGTGAAACCGAGCTCGGCCAGCCGGTCCGGCTTGACCCAAATCCTCATCGCGTAGTCCGCGGCCCCGAAGACTCTAATTTGCCCCACGCCCGGCACGCGCTGGAGCGTGTCATTCAAGCTAATGGTCGCGTAGTTTGAGAGGAAGAGCGTGTCGTGGGTGTCCTTGGGCGAATAAAGCGAAAAGGCGAGCAAGGGCAGTCCGGTGGACTGCAAGTACGTGAGGCCGTAATTGGTGACATCCGGCGGCAGGATTGCCTGCGCCTGGGACGCCTTGTTTTGTGTATTCACCTGGTCGATGTCGATGTTGCTCTCGACGTCGAAGGTCACCTGCAAGATGAAGGAGCCGTCGCTGGCGTTGGTGGACTGCATGTAGAGCATGTCCTTGACGCTGGACATCTGCTGCTCGATGGGAGTGGCGACCGATTGCTCTACGCTGACGGCGTCCGCTCCGGTGTAACTGGTCTGCACCTGGATTTGCGGAGGCAGGATGTTTGGGTACTGCGCGATCGGCAGGCTAAACATCGCAGCGCCGCCGACGATCATCGTTAGAATGGCAATCACCATCGCGACGATCGGTCGGCCGACAAAGAAGCGGGACATGGCTTACTGCCCTCGTGGAGGCAAGTCGCCAGTCGCCGGCGCCGCCGAAGCGGTGGAGCTGTCCGACGTCGGCACCGCGCGCACCTGCGTGCCGGTCCTGATGCGAGTCAAATCCGACACGATCACCTTCTCCCCCGTGCTCAATCCCTTCTCGATGACCACCAGGGTCCCGATCTGCTCCGCGGTCCGGACCGGGCGGATATCGACCTTGCCGTCTGACCCGACGATGCCGACTTGGTACGAGCCCTGGAGCTCGCTGACCGCGCGCTGGGGCACCAGAAGAGCATTCTTTTGCGTAGTGACCGCGGCCCGGACCTTGGCGTACTGGCCCGGGCGCAGGATGTTTCCAGGATTCGGAAATGATCCTTGGATCGCGATCGTCCCGGTCCTCTGATCAACCTGACGATTGACGGTGATGACCACCCCGCGGTGCGGGTAGACGTTGCCGTCCGCGAGAATGATCTCGAGATTACGTTCCGAGGATTCTCCTCTCTCCACCCAGTGGTTGGCCTGGGTAGAACGGAGGTACTCGACCTCGCTGATGTTGAACTGGGCCTTGATCGGATCAACTTGCGACACGGTGGTCATGATGCTTGAGGTGTTGACGAGATCGCCGACCTGGACCTGGGTGATGCCTGAGATGCCAGCGATCGGCGAAAGGACCTGGGTCCAGCCATGGGTGAGCTGCGCCTGTTTCAGTGCGGCGCGGGAAGTTTCAACGCTCGCGGCGGCTTCGCGCACCGCTGCGGCGTCATTGTCATACTGTTGGCGAGTGACGCCCTCTCCGGCGACCAACTCCTTGTCGCGCTGGAATGTAATGCGCGCGTTCTCGAGCGTCGCGATGTTCCGGTCGAGGGTAGCCTTGGCCTGGTCGGCCAGATCCTTGTAGTTGCGCGGATCGATCAGGTAGAGCAGCTCCCCTTCCTTAACGAAGCTTCCCTCTTTGTACGCTTGCTTTTGGATGTACCCGGTGACCTGAGGCCTAATCTCCGCGTTGACGAACCCGTTCAGGGTACCGACCCACTCGCCGTAAATGGGCACGTCCCGCTGAATCACCTCGGTAACCTGCACTGTCGGAACGGGCGGCGGGGGGCCTGCCGGTTTGCTGCAAGCAGAAATCAACAACAGTAGCGATGAGACAACGAGAAAACGTGCGTTCATCTTCAAAGTGCTCCGTCGAAAGGGATCCCCGCTGTCCCATTGACTCCGCGAGGAGCATTTCGCTTCACGACAAACGTGCCGATCCAGTCCTCCGGACCTTGAAACGGTGCTGAAGTGTGCACCAGACCCCTGCTCCCGTCCCGCCGAAATGCCAATGACTGTCGAAATGCTGACGGGGCAGCAAATTCTTGTGGAATCCGGCATTGTCCCTCCGACTCGGCTTCGGCGATGCCGATCGGCAGAGCATCGGAGACGTCACGCGGCTATGGATTCCGTTTAGCCGTGGGGAGATTACGATGAGAGTGCGGAAGGAATCAGCGGCTCGAGCAACAACGGACTTGCACGCCCTGGAGGAGCTGCGGCGGCAATACAGCGGCACCATTGAGCTGACCGGCAATGACGACGCCTTCTACGACCGGCATCTGCTTTTCGACAACGTCGCCGATCCCGCCACCCTCGGCGCGCGAGAGGAATACGAGGCATTCGCGCGCTCAGTTCGCGACATCCTCTCCCAGCGATGGATCCGCACCGAGCAGACCTACGGGCAGAAAAATCCCAAGCGCGCTTACTACCTGTCGATGGAATTTCTGATCGGCCGCTCCCTGCTCAACAACGTCACCAATTTGCTGTTGGGCCCGTTCGTGAGCGAAGCCGTGAAGCGGGGAGCCGTGGACTGGGTGCGCCTGCTCGACGAGGAACCCGATGCGGCCCTGGGGAATGGCGGGCTGGGGCGGCTGGCGGCGTGCTTTCTCGACTCCATGGCCACCTTGCAGCTGCCGGCGATGGGGTACGGGCTCCGGTACGAGTACGGAATTTTCCAGCAGTCGATCAAGAGCGGTTGGCAACAGGAGAGTCCAGACAATTGGCTTCGTTGCGGCGACCCTTGGGAGGTGGCACGTCTCAACGACACCGTCGAGGTCCACTTGAGCTCCTCGTTCGAAATGGCAGGCGGTACGCTGAAACCGATCTTTGGCAGGGCCTTGACGCTGCTCGGCATCCCCTTCGATCGGCCCGTGGTGGGCTATGGGGGCAAGACCATCAACACGCTTCGCCTCTGGGCGGCGGCTGCGCCCGACTATTTCGATTTCCAGACGTTCAGCCACGGCGATTTTGTGGGCGCGCTCACAGGGACGCTCGGGGCCGAGTCGCTCACCCGGGTTCTGTATCCCGACGACTCCACCACCCAGGGCCAAGGTCTGCGGTTCGTGCAAGAGTATTTTCTCGTCGCCTGTTCGCTCGCCGACCTGATCCGACGATTTCGCCGGAGCAACACTGACTGGAGTGCGCTCCCAAAGAAGGTCGCGATCCAGCTCAACGATACCCACCCGGCGATCGCCGTCGCAGAGTTGATGCGCGTTCTGCTCGACGAGGCGCGCCTCGGATGGGATCAGGCCTGGGAGCTCACCCAGCGGACGCTGGCCTACACCAACCACACGCTGTTGCCCGAGGCGCTCGAAAAGTGGCCGCTCGCGTGGTTCGAGCACCTGCTGCCTCGCCATCAGGAGATCATCTTCGAGATTAACCGGCGGCTGCTCGATAGGGTCCGCAGCCGCTTCCCCGGCGACCAGGGCCGCGTGGCGCGCACTAGCCTGATTGAAGAGGGTCCGAGCAAACACGTTCGCATGGCCAATCTTGCGATCGTGGGCTCGCACAGCACCAACGGCGTCGCGGCAATTCACTCCGCGCTGTTGCGCTCGAGGACGGTGAAGGACTTGGCCGAGATGTTCCCCGAGCGCTTCAGCAACAAGACCAATGGCGTCGCCCCGCGACGCTGGCTG
>Ga0126382_10001279_pt1 | contig 10223 bp, 7 predicted proteins | sample PanSoiMetPlot_30_FD_92548 | JGI IMG/M metagenome (GOLD analysis project Ga0126382, IMG submission 92548) | Tropical forest soil microbial communities from Panama - MetaG Plot_30 | ecosystem: Environmental > Terrestrial > Soil > Tropical forest > Bulk soil | place: Panama | collected 2016-02-17 | reverse complement strand
GCCACGACCTGTCCCCATAATGTGACCGGCTGGCCGAAGGAGGGTCAAGCGACGTCCCCGCCGTCCGGCTGGCGAGTGGATCGAACCGGGCGCCGGGAGCGCATCTGGCGCAACACGAGACGGCCACGGGCGCCGGGGCTCGTAGTATTCGGCACGGACGCGAATCGCTGCGGCCCCGGCCCCCGTGCCACGTCCCGGCGGGGAGACCGGGGACCGCCGGCATCGAGAAAGGCAGGCAGGCGATGGCGGCGGAACTGACACGGCTGCGGATGCTGATCGGCGGCAAGGCGGTGGACGCGGCCTCCGGCCGGACGTTCGAGTCGCAAAACCCCTACACCGGCCGGAGCTGGGCCGTGCTGCCCGACGGCGGTCCTGAGGACGTCGACGCCGCCGTGGCGGCCGCGCGTTCGGCGCTCGACGGCGACTGGGGACGGCTGACCGGGTTCGGCCGGGCCGCGCTGATCCGGCGCCTGGGGGATCTGATCTCAGACCACGCGCAGGAGCTTGCGCGCCTGGAAGTCAACGACTCCGGCAAGCTGCACCGCGAGATGATCGGCCAGATGAACGGGCTCGGAGGCTGGTACCACTACTACGCCGGGCTGGCCGACAAGCTCGAGGGGCGGCAGATCCCGGCGCCCAGCCCGAACTACCTCGTCTACACCCGGCGTGAGCCGGTGGGCGTGGTGGCGGCGATCACCCCGTGGAACTCGCCCCTGCTGCTGATGACCTGGAAGGTCGCTCCCGCGCTGGCCGCGGGCTGCGCCGTGGTGGTCAAGCCCTCGGAGCACTCCCCGGTCTCCACGCTCGGCTTCGCCCAGCTGTTCGAGCAGGCCGGGTTCCCGCCCGGGGTGTTCAACGTCGTCACCGGGCTCTCGCGTGAGGTTGGCGCCGCGCTGGCCGGCCACCCCGGGGTCGACAAGGTCGCGTTCACCGGCTCGACGGCGACCGGCCGCGCGGTCGCCCACGCCGCGGCCGAGAACCTCAACAGGGTGACGCTCGAGCTGGGTGGCAAGTCCCCCCAGATCGTGTTCCCCGACGCCGACCTGCGGGCCGCGGCGAACGGGCTGGTGGCCGGCGTGTTCGCGGCGACCGGGCAGACGTGCATGGCAGGCTCGCGGCTGATCGTCCACGAGAGCGTGCACGACGAGCTCGTCCGGCTGGTCGCCGAGCGGGCCGCTGGGATCAAGCTGGGCGACCCGAACGACCCGGACACCGAGATGGGGCCCGTCGCCAACGAGCCGCAGTACCAAAAGGTGCTCGGTTACCTCAAGACCGCCGAGGACGAGGGCGCGACGGTGGCCTGCGGCGGGGCGGCCGACGCCGAGCTCGGCGGCTTCTTCATCAAGCCCACCGTGCTGACGGGGGTGAGCCCGCAGTCAACCGTGGTCCGGGAGGAGATCTTCGGCCCGGTGCTGTCCGCCTACACGTTCACCAGCGAGGACGAGGCGCTGAAGCTGGCCAACGACACTCGCTATGGACTGGCTGGCGCCGTGTGGACCAAGGACGTTCACCGCGCCCACCGCGTGGCGGCCGGGCTCCGGGCGGGCACGGTGTGGATCAACGCCTACCGGGTCGTGGCCCCGAGCGTGCCGTTCGGCGGCTACGGCGCCTCGGGGCTCGGCCGTGAGAACGGGATCGCTGGGATCGACGAGTACCTCGAGAACAAATCGGTGTGGGTGGAGCTTAGCGGCGACACGCGCGACCCATTTACGTTGGGCTAAATCCGGGCCGGGCGCCATTACTCGCCCATTGCCCTTTCGCGAACCGCGCCAGCCCCAGGCGTCACGGGGTGTTTGGCAGGCCGTCGCCGTGGCTTCGCCCGGGTCCGATACCCATGACCACGCGGCGCGAAGACCTCCCGACAATGCGCCGCGCTGGAGGCATCATGCGAACACGGCATGCGCTGCGGGCCATGGCCGTGGCGGGCATTGCGGCGCTGCTATCCGGCGGCGCCGTCACCGCGGCGTCGGCGGCCCCGGGTCACCCGGCCCACCACGCCCACCCGGGCGGCGCGGGCGCCCACGCACGCGTCAGCCACGTTCTGCTGCTTTCGGTGGACGGGCTTCATCAGGCCGATCTCGCCTGGTACGTGAAGAACTTCCCGCGGTCGGCGCTCGCTTCCCTGGCCGGTGCCGGCGTCGAATACAGCAGCGCGCAGACCCCCGTTCCCTCCGACTCCTTTCCCGGCCTCATCGGCCAGGTAACCGGCGGCGACCCCGGCGTCACGGGCGTCTATTACGACGACACCTGGAACCACGACGTATTCCCGGCCGGCACGAACAGCTGCACCGGCCCGGCGCCCGGCGGTGAGGTCGCCTACACCGAGGCAGACGACATCGATCAGACCTCGCTCGACGCCGGCCAGGGCCTGAGCGGTCTTCCCGGCACGATCCTGCAGATGACGGCCAATCCGGTGGATGTGATCAACCCGGCCGCGCTCCCGGTGGACCCGTCCACGTGCAAGCCGATCTATCCCAACAGCTACCTGAAGGTGAACACGATCTTCGAGGTCGCCAGGCAGCACGGCCTGCGCACCGCCTGGTCCGACAAGCACCCCGCGTACCTCGCCGTCTCCGGGCCGTCGGGCACGGGGGTCCAGGACTACTTCACCCCCGAGATCAACAGCCAGGCGATCGGCTTCCCGGCCGGTGAGGACTGGACCAACGACAACGCCGCGACGATGCAGTACGACACGTTCAAGGTCCAGGCCGTCCTCAACGAGATCGACGGATTCGACCACAGCCGGGCGCACCATGTCGGCGTCCCGGCGATCTTCGGCATGAACTTCCAGACGGTGTCCACCGCGCAGAAGCTGCCCACGTCGGACGGCCTCACCGGCGGCTACCTGCCGGGCGGCAACGTTCCGGGGCCGCTGCTCGTCCGCGCGCTCAACTACGTCAACACCGAGGTCGGCGCCATGGTGGCCGAGATCCGGGCGCAGGGACTGGCGGGCAGCACCGCGATCATCCTTTCCGCCAAGCACGGTCAGTCCCCGACCGACCCGAACGACCTGGCCCGCGTGCCGGACGGCCCGATCATCGACGGCCTCAACGCGGCGTGGCGAGCGGCCCATCCCGGCGCCGGCGACCTTGTCTCGTTCGCGACCGACGACGACGTGATGCAGCTCTGGCTGAGCGACCGCTCCCAGGCCGCCGCCGATTTCGCGAAGCAGTACCTGCTCACGCACGCGGTGGCCGGGAACGACGTCAACGGCAACCCGGTCACGGTCAGCGCTTCTGGGCTGAAGGCCGTGTACGCCGGGGCGGCATCGGCGGCGTTCTTCGGCGTGCGCAACGGCGATCCGCGCCATCCCGACGTCTTCGGGATCGTCCGGCACGGCGTGGTCTACACCGGCGGCAAGGGCAAGATCGCCGAGCACGGCGGCGCCAACCGGCAGGACCGCCACGTCCCGATCCTGGTGGTGCCCCCGGGGCTGCGCCACGGCCGGGCGGTCGGCGCCCCGGTCGAGACGACCCAGATCGCCCCGACGATCCTCACGCTGCTCGGCCTGAGCCCCTCTGACCTGCAGGCGGTACAGATCGAGCACACGAGGGTGCTGCCAAGCCTGCGCGGCAGCGCCGGGCACTGAGCCGCCGGGCCGTCAACGTGCGCGGCGTCTCGCCGGCGTCGTTTATCGTGGCGGGAACCAGCGCCCGGAGGGTGAGCCGATGCTTGAGGGCCTTTCGTACGACGACGGCGAGCCGCCGGCGATCGGCCTGGTGCCGGCCGGCGTCTCCTGGGACGAGGTGCGGGACCACGTCAAGATCGCTCACAGCCCGCTCCTGGTCGGACCCGCGGCCAGCGGCCAGTACGCGGGAGCGTACTGGGCCAGCACACAGATGGTGGTTGCTGGTGATCTCGGATCCGACCAGGAGCAGGCGCTCAGCGAGTTCCGGGACCTCCTGCGCGAGCGGGGCGAGGCCTAGCCAATCCCACGCGGGCCGCCTCTGCCCGCGCTTGCCGCGGCGCCTTGCCCGGGCTTAGGTTGCGCGCATGCACAGTGTGGACACGACTACCGAGCAGATGATCCGCTCGGTGCTGGCTTACGCGGAGAACCGGCTGCGGCTTGACCCGGTCCCGCTGGATGAGGGCTCACGGGACCCCGCCGAACTCGACGCCGCGCTCAGGGGGCTGCTCGGTGACGAGCCGCACAACGCCGACCAGGTGCTGGGCGTCTACACCTCGGTCATGGCGCCGGCGGTGATTTCCGCCGACAGCCCGCGGTTCCTCGGTTTCATTCCGGCGGCGCCGACGAAGGCCGCGCTCCTGTTCGACATGCTCATCTCGTGCGCCTCGATCCAGGGGATCTCATGGATGGAGGCCGCGGGCGCGATCCACGCGGAGAATCTGGTGCTGCGCCTCATCGCCGCCAGGGCAGGCCTGCCCGGCTCGGCGGGCGGGTGCTTTGTCTCCGGGGGTTCCGCGGGGAACCTGTCGGCTCTGATGGTTGCCAGGGAGGTGGCCAAACGCAAGGCCGGGGACGCCGGCCGCGGCCGCCGCTTCCGGGTCGCGGTCAGCACCGACGCCCACTCCTCCATCGTCAACACGCTGCGGATCCTGGAGATGGACCCGCTGACCGTTGCCACCGATGATCACCGGCTCACCGGTGCGGCGCTGCGTGCGGCGATCGAGGCCGACGGGGACCCGTCGTCGCTGGCCGCGGTGGTCGCAACGGCTGGCACGACCAACGCGGGGATCATTGACGACCTGGCCGGCGCGGCGGAAGTGGCCCGTGAGCACGGCCTGTGGCTCCACGTCGACGGCGCCTACGGTGGCGCGGGCCTGTTCGCGCCGAGCGTCCGGGTCGCCTACGACGGCATCGAGCACGCGAACTCATTTGTCGTCGACCCGCACAAGTGGCTGTTCTCGCCGTTCGACTGCGCCGCTCTGATTTACCGCGATCCGGCACTCGCACGCTCGGTGCACAGGCAGGACGCTTCCTATCTCGATGTCATCCACGACCGGCCCGGCGAATGGAACCCGACCGACTACGCCTACCACCTCACCCGCCGGGCGCGTGGTCTGCCGCTGTGGTTCTCCCTGTCCGTGTACGGGGTCCGCGCCTACACCGATGCGATCGAGGCAGCGATCAGCCTGGCGAAACAGGCCGCCGCCGAGATCACCGCCCGCGACCACCTGGAGCTGATCCGCGAACCCGAGCTTGGCGTGGTGCTGTTCCGCCGCCGCGGATGGGCCGGGGAACAGTACACGCGGTGGGCCGACCAGCTTCTCCACGACCAGATGGCCTTCATCCCGCCGTCGGCGTGGGAGGGTGAGACGGTTGCCCGGTTCGCCTTCCTGCACCCGCATACGTCTATGGACCTGGTGCGGCAGATCCTCGACCGGATGGAGTGACCCGTCACGGTGGAGGCGGGCGGTATAACTTGCGGCGCGCCGGGGATACCTGCCGTCCCAGGGCGACCAGGGACTCCGCGATATCTCGCCGCATCTTGGGGGCGAACAGGCGCAGCAGGGGCCCGAACCCGCCCTGAACCCCAACCCTCTTGACCACCCGCACACGTCCCCCGGCGAGTGGTTCGATCTCGTGGTCGAAGATGACCTTGCCCAGGGGCATCGGGCATTCGGTCACCCAGCCCCGGCCGGGGTTCACCTCGGTGATGATGAAGGACCCGCCGAGATTGCCGCGCTGCTTGGCCCAGCCCGAGACGCCGGGCTCGAACGGGCCGTCGAGGCGCGACATCTCCTTGCTGACATCCCACTCAGGCCAGCGCGCAACGTCGGTCCACACCTTCCAGACCGCGTTCGGCTCGGCCTCGAACGTCGCCTCGCATTCGAATACGAACATGTCCGCCCTTGGTGAAGCCCGGCAAATGTCGAAACTAGCCGGCTTATCCCCCGAAAGCACCTGTTCGCATCCTGGCTAAACGCGGGGCGAACCGCAAGCGCCGGCCCTCAGGTATGGCGTAACCGCGAGGAGCCCGGGCGCCCCGGCCCGCCCGGTCCCAGGCCCGCGCTCGCCGCCGCCGCCGGTTTGGCCTCCCGGATGCGGGTGAGGGGAAATGAGCATGACTGGCATTCACTGGGTGGCCAACTTCGCGCTCATCGAGGTGTTCCCGGTCTGGCAGACCGGCATCGGCCTGGCCTGGATCATGATCTGCTTCGCGGCTTTGTGCCTGCTCGCCATCGCCTTCATCAACCGGTACCTGCCGGAGACCAAGAACCGCTCCGTGGAGGAGATCACCGAGATCTTCGAGAAGGAGGCGGCAGGGACCGGCCGGAGCACCTCCGGGCCGCTGACCAGGGGCGCGGCCACCGCCTGAGGTGCGAACGTCCGAGCTAGCGATGCCCTGCTCACCCACCGAGGCGCCGGGAGCTGTCGCCCGGCGGGCTGGTCACTGCGCTGCGGCCGGTGATGGCGAGCCAGGCCGGCGCCTGGGTCGGCTGGGACGGCGGCACGAGGGGGATACCCCCGGCGCTGCCCGACCTCGGCGTCCAACTGCTGCCGGTCAGGCTCTCCGCCGCCCGGCTCCGTGATTACTACCACGGGCTCGCCAACGCGACGCTGTGGCCGCTGCTCCACGACGCGATCGAGAAACCACGTTTCGAGCGCGCATGGTGGCACAGCTACCGGCAGGTGAACACCGCCTTCGCGGACAGGGCGCTGGCCGCTCTCAGCGAGCGGCCGGGCGCGCTCGCGTGGGTCCACGACTACCAGCTCATGCTCGTTCCCCGGCTGATCAGGGAACGGCAGCCCGATAGGCCCGTCGGGTTCTTCCTGCACGTGCCCTGGCCGTCACCGGACATCTTCGCCCGCCTGCCCTGGCGGCAGGAGATCCTGCTGGGGCTGCTCGGCGCGGACGTCGTCTCCTTCCATACCGAGCGCTACCGCGCGAACTTCCTCCAGGCGTGCGGGCGCCTGCTGGGCGGCACGGGCGTCCAGGTGGCCGGCTCGGCGATCAAGATGCCGGACCAGCGGGTGATATCGACCACGAGCGCGCCGATCTCCATCGACGCGGCCGAGTTCACCCGCCTCGCCTGCGACCGGGAGACTGGCCAGGAAATCCAGGCTCTCCGCCAGCAGTTCGCCGGCCGGGCCCTCCTGCTCGGCGTGGACCGGCTCGACTACACCAAGGGCATCGTCGAGCGGCTGCTGGCCATCGAGGCGCTCCTCGAGCGGCGCGCGGACCTGCGCAGCAAGCTCGCGTTCGTGCAGGTCGCCGTGCCCAGCCGCGACGACGTGCGGGAGTACCGCAACCTGCGTGCCGCGGTGGAACGTCACATCGGCCGGATCAACGGCCGGTTCACCGAGCCCGGCTCCGATGTGCCGGTGCACTACCTGTACCGGGGGCTGCCGCAGGTGCAGCTTGCCGCCTACTACGCCGTCGCCGCCACCCTGCTCGTCACCCCGCTCATCGACGGGATGAACCTCGTCGCCAAGGAATACGTCACGGTCCAGCAGGCCCGCCGCGGCAGCGGGTCGCTCGTTCTGTCCGAGTTCACCGGCGCCGCCGACGAACTGCGCGAGGCGGTCCCGTGCAACCCGTTCGACGTCGAGGGTCTGTCCCAGCGCATCGAGCACGCGCTCGGGCTCCCCGTCGCCACCCGCCGCGCGGCGCTCGCCGCCATGGCGAGACACGTCCGCAAGCACGACGTGCACCGCTGGGTCACCGGGCAGCTCGCCGAGGTCGCATCCCGTGGCTGCGCTGCCCCGGCATGACGGCCCGGCCGCCGTTGCCCGCGCCGCCGCGGCGGGATCACGCACGCCTGAAGCTCGGCTCAAGCGTCCGCAAACCCGCACGCCCCCCCGGCACGGTCGGCTCCGGCGGCCGGAACCAACATCCTCAGCCATGGCCGGACCGACGCCATTCGGTGCCGGACCGGTGCTCGGCTGATGCGACGAAGGTAGGGGACTGCGGCCGATGCCGCATCGTCAGAAGTATGTAGCTGGCTATGTATTCGCTCAGCCAGGCGGTCCACCGGGGCGCGGCCGGGCGCGCGTACCCTTTTGCGAGCTAATGCTCAACCGGCGCTGATGTGCTCATTCTTCGTCGCCGGGCTCGCCCGGGGCTATCGTTGGAGGACTGAGGATGCCGCGCCGGAATCAGCTGAGGGGAATGAGAGATTCCGACCAATCTGCCCCACGAGCAGAATAGCTTCGTCGGCCGCGAGCGCGAGCTCCACCAGCTGCACCGGCTGGTGGGCGTGACGCGTGCACTGACGCTCTGCGGGGCCGGGGGGATCGGGAAGACCAGGCTGGCGCTGCAGGTCGTTGCCGGGGTGGCGGATGAATTCCCCGATGGAACGTGGTTTGTCGAGCTCGGTGACCTGCAGCAGCCCGATCTCGTTGTTTCGCGTGTGGCGTCGGCCGTTGGCGTCGGCGAAGAGCCCGGCCGCCCGCTGATTGAGACGCTGGCCGAGGCGCTGCGGCCCCGCCGGCTGCTCCTGACGCTCGACAACTGCGAGCATCTGATCGATGCGTGCGCACGGCTCTGCCAGCGCCTACTGGCCAGCTCGCCTGGCTTGCGCGTGATAACGACCAGCCGTGAGCCGCTGCACGTGGCGGCGGAGACGGTGTGGCAGGTGCAGCCGCTGTCCGTCGCACCCAACGGCGCCGCCACTCCCGAGGACGCATTCCGGTACGAGGCGGTTCGCCTGTTCGCCGCCCGGGCCGCGGCGTCGCTTTCCGGGTTCACCCTCGGCCCGGCCAACGCGGCGGCCGTCGCCGCGGTCTGCCGCGCGCTGGATGGGGTGCCGCTGGCGATCGAGCTTGCGGCCGCGTGGGTCCGGACGCTGTCGGTGGAGCAGATCGCCGCGCGGCTGGCCGACCGCTTCGCGCTGCTGACCACCGGCAACCGGACCGCTCCACCTCGCCAGCGCACCCTGCGCGCCGCGATGGACTGGAGCTATGAGCTCCTGACCACCTCCGAGCAGGTGCTGCTGCGGCGGCTCTCGGTCTTCGTCGGCTGGTCGCTCGAGATGGCGGAACAGGTGTGCTCCGATGACGACCTCCCGGCGCCGGAGGTTCTTGGCCTGCTCGCCTCGCTGATGGACAAGTCGCTGGTGGTGCGCGAGCCTGAGGTGCTCGGCCAGGCGCGCTACCGGCTGCTCGACACCATCCGCGAGTACGCGGCGGCGCGCCTGGCCGACGCCGGCGAGACCGCGGCCGTGCAGGGCAGGCTCCGCGATTACACCGTGGCGCTGGCCGAGCACAACCTGGCGATCGGGATGGCACGGGTCCCCGCGCCCTGGTCGGCGCGGGTCGACGTCTTCCGCCGGTACGACGTTGACGCCGGCAACGTGCTGCAGATACTGGGCCGTTGCCTGGCGGACGGCAACGCGGAGACGGGACTGCGGCTGTGTACCGCTGTCCGCCCGTGCTGGATCGTGCGGGGCACCTTCACCGAGGGCGGCGAATGGCTGGACTCCCTGCTGGCGATCGACGCAGCCGCCGTCGCCCCGGGGGTCCGGGGCGCCGCCCTGGTGGGGCGCGCGCAGCTTGCCCTGCCCAGCGACTCGGCCGCGGCAGAGTCGCGGGCCCAGGAGGGGCTTGAGCTGTGCCGCGCCGCCGGGGACCAGTGGTGGACCGCGGCCGCGCTGAACCTTCTCAGTGAGATCGCCCTGCACACGGGGCGGATGGACGAGGCGACGTCGGCCGCCGACGAGGCGCTGTCGATCGCGCAGGCGGCCGGCGACGGGTGGAACGAGGGATACGCACTGGGCATCCGCGGGGCGATCGCGGGGCTGCTCGGCAGGCTGCGGGAGGCAGAGCAGCTTGTGAAGTCCTCGATCGCCATCATGCGCCGCATCGACCAGCAGTGGGGTGTGGCCCGGGCCCTGCTTGGCCTCGGTGATCTGGCGCGGCTGCGCGGCGACCCAGGCGGCGCCCACTCCCGCTACCTGGAAGCACTGGCCATTCTGCGGGAAATCGACGCCCGGCCGGACATCGCGCGCTGCCTGGCCGGCCTGGCGCGGGTGGCCATGGACCTGGGCTCCCTGGGGCAGGCGAGGCAGCACTTCGCGGAGAGCATCCGGCTCAGTCACTCCACCGGTTCCCGGATCGGGGTGGCACGGGGCCTGGAGGCCTTCGCGGCGCTGGCCGTTCAGGAGGACCGGCCAGAGCTGGCGGTGCAGCTGACCGCCGCGGCGACCGCGCTGCGTGAGGCCGCCGGCTTTCCCCCGCTGGCCGGCGCGCGCGTGGAGCGGTACCTGGCTCCGGCGCGCCGCCTCGGCGGGCCGGCCATCGCGCGCGTGTGGGCGCGGGG
>Ga0126382_10001277_pt1 | contig 10230 bp, 10 predicted proteins | sample PanSoiMetPlot_30_FD_92548 | JGI IMG/M metagenome (GOLD analysis project Ga0126382, IMG submission 92548) | Tropical forest soil microbial communities from Panama - MetaG Plot_30 | ecosystem: Environmental > Terrestrial > Soil > Tropical forest > Bulk soil | place: Panama | collected 2016-02-17 | reverse complement strand
TGATAAGATCCTCTCAATATACGAACAGGTTGAGAAGGACGACGGCCATCGCGATCGCCGCTTTCGCATTGAACACGCGCAGCACTTACGCGCCCAGGACATTCCACGGTTCGCGCGTGACAAGGTCATCGCCTCGATGCAGCCGTTTCACGCGATCGACGATGGACGCTGGGCGGAAAAACGCATTGGTCCGTCCCGCGTCAGAACAACCTATGCGTTCCGATCGTTAATCGACGCGGGAGCCAGCCTCGCTTTTGGAACTGATTGGACTGTGGCGCCGCTTAACCCGATGCTTTCGATCTATGCGGCAGTTACCCGCCGGACGCTCGACGGAAAACATCCGAACGGCTGGGTGCCGGACCAAAAAATCTCAGTCGAAGAAGCTGTGCGTGCCTACACTGTTGGTTCTGCCTTCGCTGAATTTCAGGAAAACGAAAAAGGCACCCTGGCACCCGGGAAACTTGCCGATATTGTGATTCTTTCGCGCGACATCTTCACGATCGATCAGAACGAGATCGAGAAAGTCGCGGTCACGACGACCATCATGGATGGACGCGTCGTCTTTCAGCGATAGCTTGACGGACCGATTCAACGTCAGATGAAATTTGCGTTCAGAGTCGCTGTAGGGATCGCTGCATTGCTGCTGCTGGGCGCGGCGGCCCGCGCGCAAACCTCGCAGTCGCCGTTGCCGCAGCCGACGGGCTACGTGAACGATTACGCCAACATCATTGATCGGGCGACGAAAGAACGGCTCGAAACTACTCTTACTAATCTCGATCACCAGCAGCAAATTCAGTTCGCAGTCGTCACGGTTGACACAACCAATGGTCAGGAGATCTTTGATTACTCACTCGCTGTGGCCCGTGGGTGGGGCATCGGATCCAAGGACACACAAAAGCCAAGTCTGCTCCTGCTCGTCGCGATCAAGGATCGCAAGTACTTCACACAGGTAAGTCGTCACCTGGAAGGCGATCTGCCCGACGGTCTCGTGGGTCAGATTCAACGCGAGCACCTTGTTCCGGCATTTCGCGTGGGTGAATATGGGCGGGGACTCAATGAGACAATCGACGCGTACATCACGACCGTCGCCACCAAAAACGGGTTCAGCACCGATACGATTTTTGCCGGTGGCAGGAGTACACCGGAGATTCGGCGTTCGCGCGGGAATGCGAGCATCTGTACGCCGCTGGTTGTTGTTTTGCTCGTAATTGTAATTCTCGCGGTTGTCTTTCGGCGGAGTCGTGGTCCTGGAGGGCGTGGCGGGTTCGGCGGCGGCTGGCTTCCCTGGTTGTTGCTGAATATGTTTTTGAACAGCGGCAGACGAGGCGGGTCGAGCGGATGGTCTGGCGGAGGTTTTGGCGGTTTCAGCGATTCCGGCGGTGGCGGTTTTGGGGGGTTCGGAGGCGGCGGCGATTTTGGCGGCGGTGGCGCCGGCGGCAGTTGGTAGTTGTAACGCAAACTGTTAGTTTGCGCCGCAAGCTGACAGCTCGCAGTAGGGGAACTTGTAATAAACTGGATTTAAACAAAAGGAGAAATGTATGGGTAGAGCAGCTCTAATCGTTTTGGCTGTGGTGGTGGTGATCGTTCTGATCATCGCGCTAGTTGGATTTGGCAGCTACAACACGCTGGTCACAAAGAAACAAAATGTCGACGCGCAATGGGCGCTGGTGCAAACGCAAATGCAACGTCGCGCTGACTTGATCCCTAACATCGTTGCTACGGTGAAGGGGGTCGCCGGGTTAGAAGAGAGAGTCTTTACCAAAATCGCTGAGGCGCGATCGCAATTGCTGGCGACCATGCAAAATCCGAACGCCACGCCGCAGGACAAAATTACCGCCGACAACAACCTGACCCAGGCGATGCGTGACGGCGGTTTGCTCGGGACGGGCGGGCGTTTTCTGGCCATTACCGAGAATTATCCGCAGTTGAAATCCAACGAAAGCTTTATGAAGCTGCAGGATGAACTGGCCGGGACAGAGAACCGGCTGGCGACGTCGCGGCGCGACTACACTTTAGCCGCCCAGGATTACAACACGACACGCAATCGCTTTCCGACAGTCTTGATTGCCGGCCTAATCGGTTTCAAGGAGCAGCCATATTTTCAGGCTGATCAGGGAGCACAGCAGGCACCCAAGGTCGATTTCGGTAAATAGGCCCGAGCGCCGGCAAGGAACCATGGCCGCAAATCAATCAAAAACTTTACAGCAACTGGTTGCAGACCTGGTTGAACTTCACCATGACAACCTGGCATCCGTCATCTTGTATGGATCGACGGTCGCCGGCGCAAACAGCAACCGCGAATCGCGACACAACGTGCTCGTTGTTCTGCACCGACTGGGTTTTGATGACCTGCGCCTGACACGTGATGCGCTGCGTGGCTGGAAAACGGCGGGCCAACCAACTCCGGTACTATTCACCGTCGATGAGCTGCGGCGTGCGGCTGATGTTTTTCCCATTGAATTCCTGCAAATGGAGAACGCGCGTCAGGTCTTACACGGTAATGACGCTTTCGAATTCATTGAAATCTCGCAAACAAATTTACGGCGTCAGACTGAATACGAATTACGAACGAAACTTACTCAGCTGCGCCGGCTCTTTGTTTCAGGCACACTATCGGCAGCCAGCCTGTCGGCATTGATGAGCGACAGCTTCTCAAGTTTTGCGGCCTTGTTTCGCGCCGTGCTTATCCTGCACGGCCAGCAGCCGCCCGTAGCGAATGCCGATGCGGTTCGCGCAACTGTTAATCTGTTGGGATTAGATGGATTGCCGTTCGAGTGGATCCTGAAACAACGCGCAGGGGAAACTCGATCGCCAGACGACCGCGAAGTTAATGCCGCGTTTGAAGGCTACCTCACTCAAATCGCCCGGGTAATTGACGTCGTCGATCAGCTTGACCAGTAAGGCGGCACCCAATGTTACTGTCGCCAAAGTACATCATTAACACAATCTGACCGTTCACCTGGTATGTGAAAATGCGACACTTTTGATTCGCCTACCCAGCGGACGACGCGGGACGATCGCTTTGGCCGCTCATCGAACAATGTTTATAGTAATACCGTGTTGATTGTGCTTGTCATCGAAGGATTTCCGACTGTGATTTCCAGCGTCTGGTCTTACCTTAATAAGAAGCTGGTCATTGGAAACATTGAAGTCTCAGCCACCTCTCTGGTCGAGGGGCTGATAATTTTGGCAGTGGCGGTGGTGATGTCGCGAACGCTCAGCCGTCTGCTGCAACGGCGGATCGCCAAGCGCGCCTATCTCGATCCGGGATTGCAGTATACCCTAGGGCGGCTCACCCAATATCTGATCCTGACGTTAGGGATTTTGCTCGCGCTGTCTGTCGGCGTGAACCTGAATCTCACTTCCATCGCCGTAATTTTCACCGCTCTCTCAGTCGGCATAGGCTTTGGCTTGCAGTACATCGCTGCAGACATCGCCTCGGGATTTATTTTGTTGTTCGAGCGGCCGGTACGGGTCGGAGATCGCATCACCATCGGCGAAGACGAAGGAGACGTACAAAGCATTAATCTGCGCACGACCGTCGTGAGCACAAACGATCGCATTTCGATTATCGTGCCTAATTCAAAACTCGTTAGTCAACGTCTGATTAATTGGTCATATGGCGACCCGCGGGCGCGAATTTCCGTGCCGATCGGCGTGGCCACCGATTCGGATATCGATTTGGTGACCAGGACACTGCTGCGGGCCGCGGAAGGCGTCGATCATGTATTGCCGGATCCCGCGCCCAAGGTGCAATTCCTCAAATTCGGCGACTGGTCAAACGTCTTTCGACTGCTGGTGTGGACGAACCGGCCACGATTCCACCCTCAAATTCGCAGCGACATCAACTACCGGATCGCGCGTCTGTTCCGTGAAGCAGGGATCGAGATACCCTTTCCGCAGACCGAACTCCGGCTCCGTGAAGGCGCCCTTCATCTGAATTCCGGTGAGCAGCTGGTGGCGGAGGACGATGCACATGAGCGCGAGGCGAACTAAACCGCTAAGCCAAGCATACCTAACAATGGCACTATGTAACGCTCCTTCACGAAATCGTGGAAGTGCCGGACAGAACTCGGCTGCAGCCAATGATTTTCGGCATGGAGATCAATCCGTTGCGGAGGAGACTGCCAGTCCACGGGGGCGTCAGATCCGTTGCCCGGCACAATGATCAGGTGCAGCCACTTCCCCCTCTCGACTTCCTTTTCCAGATGAATTCCGCCGGCATGCACCCGGTTGCGGTTTCGTTTATACCAACGCCGCGGCCACGACCAGCCTGCTTTCTTGAAAAACTCTACCAGTTCAAGCATTGAGTACGAACCGGTATCTATCTTGTAGCCTGCATCAATTGAGATGCCAGCGGCGACCTCACGAAGTACGCTGTTGATGTAGTCGACCCAGGGCGCGCCACTGCTCATGAATTCGCGCGCTGATTTTGAACTTGAATTAGTTCGGCCGTTCATAAGACCGTGCTGTTGTTCCCAACGAGTCCGCCGAGCGAACGCCAGCATAAAGCCCGGGGCGTGAGCCCCGGGATCGCTCGGTACAAACAAAATAAGCCTACGGAGTGGGCGGCAGCCAAAACATCAAACAAATCGTTCGTCATATTCAATCTCGTTGGCGCGAAGAAAGTGAATGAATTCGTCTCGGAATGAAACCTTCTGATGATGTTTTTTTGTCATGCTACCACGCATCTCTGGTAAAGAAGTTTGCAAGGGTGCATCGGCTGTCGCTCGCTTCACGAGCTGGTTCATTTATCTGGGCTGGTCCCCCAGGGCCACGCCCCGGGCTTTACGCTGCCACCTGCTCCGCAGGTTGGGTTAAGTGGTGTTAATTGGCTAACACTGTGCAGTCGGCAAGTCCGGCAAATTAGAGGTACGCCTACAAGTTCCGATCACAGACTATTTAAGCCTATCCGCGCGGCGCGTAATAGCCGACTCGAGTAGCGGTAGTGAAGGTTGGATCGGAAGTTTCCACATGAACGCGGCAAAAACTACCGTCGCGGGCCTTGTTGAGCGGAGTGTAATAAAGCGCGTATTGCCGGCGCAGTTCATCTGCGACCTGTCGATAAGCTTCGCCGAGTTGGTTGAAGCTTTCCGGTTTATACAGGCGTCCGCCGCTCGCGGTTGCTAACTCAGCCAGGCGCTGTTCACTCTCATCAAGCACGTGTAAACCCTCGCGCAGATCATCTATTCGCGTTTGATTAAATCTCGCGTCCGCATCTGAAGCAGTCAGTGAATCCAGTTGGGCGCGCTTGGTGGCGCGAGAGATTTCGGTGTTGCTGATCACATAGACTGTGACCTGCGCCATCAGAATCGCCTGCAAAGCCTCGGCCGACGTCGTTCCGCGCCCGCTGTCGACGCCGTCGCTAAGCACAATTATCGCGCGCCGCGACTGAGTTGTGCCGAACTGGTCGCGCGCTGCCAAAACGAGCGCATCGTTGAATCTGGTAAACATCCCGCCCTCGATCCGAGTCAGCGCGCGATGGAGCTGATATCGGCTGCGCGTCCAATCCTGCAGGAGCTGTACGCGGTCATCGAATTTGATCAGGCTAATCCGATCATTCGGATCGAGCTTGTCAGCGAATTGCTCCGCGGCTCGCCGAAAGTCATCCAGGTTTGCGGCCACCGATGATGACGCATCAACCATCAGAATCACATCGACGGGGACCTGCCTCAGGGCAAGATCGCTTAAGGGTTGTTCGCGATTGTCTTCGAAGACGTGAAAGTCCTTACGCGTTAAATCAGAAACAAATCGTCCGCTGCGGTCGCGCACGGTGACGGGAAGCATTACCTCGCTGGTTTCCACCGAGATCACGTCACCGGGTTTTATTTCCTCTTCAGTCTTCTGGCGCAGGACTGGCGCGGGTGGTGGCGCACCGATGCGTTTGAGATTGCTGGTGGCGGGAGTGGGTGATGGTTTGGGTTGTGGCTTCGACTTACGGTTTTGGCCGGCGATAATCGGAACGAACGTTAAGCCATAGCTCAACGCACAAAAAAGTGCTACGAGAAGGCCAGATTTTATTGCGAAGGACGACCAGGACCTATTGCTTCGGCGTGCCATTGGAAGGTGCCGTACTCTTGTTGGCATTGGAATCATTTCCCATGGCGGTTTTCATCGCACTGATAATCTTCTCACCCACGCGATGTTTTCGTAGTTCAGCGATCTTCGCCGGCGCCAGATCAAAATCAACCGGCGACTGTTCGATCCGGCGAACGATCGTGCCTTCCGAGAACCCGGCTTCGACCAGATCAATAATCGAATCGTTCGTCAACGACGGTGTCCGGTCCAGCTTTATCGGCGCGGGTCCATTACCATTACTTGTTTCTGACGGCGGCCGGATAATTCGCACAGTCGCGGACCCGGTAGTTACGGTGTCGCCCGACTGAGACATGCTGCCACCTTTCGTGCGCGTGCTGGCCTCGCCGCTGCCGCTCGAGCCAAAAATATCGGTTTGGTTTTGGCCGCCCGACTTCTGACTGCCTTTTGTTTTGTCACTGTTTGAGCGGAAGAACGGATCGTCACTCCAATTGTCATCGCTGGGATACATCCCCTGCTGCCGATCCAACATCGCCAAAATGATTTTCTCACCAACCCCGGCGCGCTTTAGTTCAATCATTCGCTCGGGAGATAAATCGTAGGCCGCCGGCCGGGACGCAATGATGGAAACGATTGTCTTTTCTTTAAAGCCCGCGCGTACAAGCTTAACGACCGCCGCATTTGTAAGCGGGCCGTTATTATCGTTTGTCTGAGACGGCACGACGCCGGCGCACACGATCGCCAGCGAGAACGCAAGAAATACTCTAGTCACAACTTGATTCATGGCATTGCTCACTTTGTTTATTGCGGCGTGGTCGAAGTCTTATCGTCGCTACTCTTAGCCTCTGCACCATAACGCCGCGTAAGCTTCTTCACATATTCACGCGTTTCTCGGTAAGGGGGGACGTTGCCGCCGTATTTTATCACTGCTCCCTCGCCGGCGTTATAGCTCGCGAGCGCCAAATCCAGCCGACCGCTAAACATTGTGAGCAATTCCTTTAAATATTGCGTTCCACCGTAAATATTCTGCGCCGGATCGAAAGGCTTCGTTACGCCGAAGCGCCTCGCGGTGGCCGGCATCAGCTGCATCAGACCTAACGCCCCTTTGGGGCTTACCGCGGTCGCCCGGAAGTGGGATTCATGTTCCATCACGCAGAAAATCAGATAAGGATCGACAGCGAAACGCGAGCCATTGGCGCGGATGAGGGCATCGATCCGGTCGATGCCGCTGCTCCAATCCCGCCGTTTCCAACCCGTCTGTTTCGCAAGCGCAGACTCCGTTTCGATTCGATCGATGCGATCGCGATCCAGCAGCATTGAAAAGTTTCCCCGCCGGTACCAGACCCCGTCATCGCTCTGCGTCACCTCGTCGACTTTCATCCGGGCGCCGCCCTTCAACAGGATCCAAAAGGACTCGGGCTCGGCCGGCTTACTGCTGTCGCCTTGCGCTCCGACGCCAGAGCTCTTATCAACGGTTTTGGGGACTTCCTTTCGAATCGGTTCAACGGAACGGATCACGCTGGAAACGCGTTGGGTCACTCCGCCAATTCGATACCACAGATCTCCGCCGCTCTGCCAAACCTCGTCCGCCTGAATTGTCGAGCCATCGGATAGCTGAATTCGCTTGCCGATAATCTCGCCTTCCGGAGTGGGCGGGGCTGGTTTCTCGGCGTCAGATTGTGCTTTCTGAGTTTTCGATTGCTTCTGAGCGGCAATTGTACTTACGCAGGCAAGGCACACGCAGGCAACCAACAGCTGCCAGATGATCCATTTAAGCATTCGCGTGATCATTCTCAGATAACTCTCAGGTCAGATTTGAAATGAAGCTGGCGCAAAAGTGTGCGAAGTCCCGAAGTAGTTTTTCCAGGCCACATCGACCAGCTCCGACGTCAATTTTGGTTCGATCCCTTCAAATAAGCAGATATCGCTCACGCGATTCAACAAGTCTCGCGGTTCGCACGATTTCATCTGCCGGTGCTCTCGCGCGTACTTCTGCACGATGTAATCGAATATGCCCGGTTCAAAACTCATGCGCCGGAACGCGACGGCACGTTTAAGAATCTCTGTGTATGCCTCGCCCGTCGGTGGTTCCATGCGTGCCCGGTAGCCCATCCGTCGCAGGAACGCTTCGTCCACCAGATCCTTCTCGTCGATATTGGTTGAAAAGACAACCAACTGCTCAAACGGAACCTCAATCTTTTGACCGTTATGAAAAGTTAAAAAATCGATCCGCCGTTCCAGGGGAAGATTCCAACGATTCAGGAGATCCTGAGGCGCCACTCTTTGACGACCGAAGTCATCTATGACCAGCGTCCCGCCGTTTGATTTGAGCTGAAATGGGGCCTCATAAAACTTCGACGTTTCTGACCAGGTCAGATCTGTGTCGTTCAGGGTTAGTTCGCCGCCGACCATAATCAATGGCCGTTCAATTCTTAGCCAGCGGCGGTCATAGTCAATATCCTGTTCGTCACCCTTCACAACCTGGTGCAATTGGGGATCGAAAACACGGATCACCTGCCCGTCAACTTCGATCGCATGAGGAATCCAGATATTACCGCTGAGCGCCGCGTTGATCCGCTCAGAAACCGCGGTCTTACCAGTGCCCGGAAGGCCTGTCAGAAACAGTGAAGCGCGCGAATTGATCACACAACCGAGCGTCTGGAGCAACGACTCGGGCAATACGAGGTCGGCAAACGCCCGACGGACGGTCTCAACCGTGGCCGGCTTGGAAGGGATGGCCTGCAATCGCATCCGATGCGTATAGTCCGCCAAACTCACGGGCGCCGGTCCGGAGTAGGCGCATTGCGAACGCAACCAAACCACTCGTTCCCAACCATGGTCGAGCATTGCGTAACGCGTCGAGCCAATCCCACTCTGCAGACGCATTTCGATCAGTTTCTCCCGATAGAGGCGATAGAGAATCTCCTCAGTCAGAGAGCGCGGCAGACAGATTTTTTCAGCTATTGACTCGGTCGTTGGCTCAGCGAGGTTGGCGACGTGCTTGAGTGCAAGGTCGTTCAGAAACGCATCAGGCAGTGCCAAATCCGTCAGGTCCTCCGGAACCGGAGGACCCAGGGTCTCAATCTTCGATCGACGGAGGATAGTCAGTTGTCCCATTGATTCTCCCGACAGCTATTCAAGGATGATTCTTCAGGCTCACTTTTGTGTGGGTGCCGTGGCCACGGTCTGCAAAGCTGTCAGCGCCTGTCGCGCGGACTGCGCCTTCTCAATCTCCCCGGCCCCGTAATAAAGCCTGGTCAGGTCCGCGAGGACGTTGGTTGAAGTGGGCTGAAGGGCCCGAGCTTTTTCGAGATGCTTGATCGCCGCCTTCGAATGACCACTCCATTCCAGTCGGGTGGCGATCTTCACATGGCTATCAAACTCGCCGATGGCATGCACCATACTCTTGTAAGCGTCTTCGAATTTGGCCGCCGCAATCTGGGACATCGCGAGATTATTCCAGATCCGGGTATCATCCGGGCTCAGTTTGACAGCTCGCTTCAAGTACTTAATCGCCTGGTCATTGTCTCCCCGGCGGTAATACCAGTACCCCAGATTACTCAGGTGCACCGCCTGATTGTCCGGCGCGTGCGTCGCCTTTTCGAAAGCTTCCTGCGCCAGTCCGCCGAGTCCTTTTTGATCGTAGGCGACTCCCAGCAGCGTCTGCGCCTCCCCGGTCTTGTCGGTTGTGGCCGCCAGGTTAAGTTCCGCGATCGCTTCGTTCAACTGAACGGTATTCAGGAATTCACGACCTTTCGCGAGGTGATCGATCGAGTCGTCTCCGGTCGTGGTGGCGGGAGCCGTCTGTGCATTATTTTTCACCTGTGGAGTTTGCGCATCGTTTACTTTGCTGACCTGCGCGGATTCAAACTTCTTGATGTCCTTCTCCGTTATTTTCGTGGCGGGTTTGCGCTTTTTGCCACCACCGAACAACTTGCCAATGGCCCTGAACGGTGCGGTCACGGCGGTACCGAAATCGTTGGTGCCGGTCTTCTGCCCGTTGTCAGCCATGGTCGATCCATTTCCCCAGGCTTCGGCTACGTTTAATGTCGGAAGACCGACCGTTAGGAGCATCGCCAAGATAACGGCGATAACTAAGAAAGTTTTTCTCCGCATAGTTGGAACCTCTTGAAATTTTAGTTGCCCAAAATGTCCATCAAAGTGAACAGTGATGGCGCCAGAATTACAATGATA
>Ga0126382_10001276_pt1 | contig 10233 bp, 6 predicted proteins | sample PanSoiMetPlot_30_FD_92548 | JGI IMG/M metagenome (GOLD analysis project Ga0126382, IMG submission 92548) | Tropical forest soil microbial communities from Panama - MetaG Plot_30 | ecosystem: Environmental > Terrestrial > Soil > Tropical forest > Bulk soil | place: Panama | collected 2016-02-17 | reverse complement strand
GATTACTCGCTGGGCCGAAGATGTTCGCAATGGAACCTATCCGTCAAACGAAGAATCATATGGGTTGCCCGCGCAGGCGGCAGAGGAACTAAAGATCGAAGTAAAGAAGTAGAGAGGTAGTAAATCTGACTTGTATCCTTTGGTCTTCGGTCTTTGATCTTTGGTCTTTGTAAAAGCAAAGGCCAAAGGCCTAAGACCAAAGACCTTCTTTTATGGAAATAATTAATCGCCGCAAGCGAATGATCTCCGTGGCGCGCAAGATCCGTCGCGAAGAGCGCCGGACCCTGGGATTTGTACCGACGATGGGTGCTCTGCACGAGGGACACCTGAGCCTGGTTCGCGAAGCTCGCGCGATGTGCGATGTAGTTGTCGTTTCCATCTTTGTTAATCCGACGCAGTTTGGACCTCAGGAAGACTTCAATAAGTATCCGCGTGACCTGACGCGCGATGCGTCATTGTTGGCTGAATACAACATCGATTATGTGTTTGCGCCGGCAGTGCGCGAGCTTTTTCCACCGGACTTTTCGACCTATGTAACGGTTGAAGGACTGTCTGAGCAACTTGAGGGCGCCTCGCGGCCGGGCCATTTTCGTGGCGTGGCCACGGTCGTGGCGATTCTCCTGAACGTGGTGCGACCGGATTTTGCCTTTTTCGGTCAGAAGGATGGGCAACAAGCGGCCATCATCAAGCGCATGGTCCGCGATCTCGCTTTCGATTGTGAAGTAGTAGTCATGCCCATTGTGCGCGAACAATCGGGACTGGCGATGTCTTCGCGAAATGAATATCTCGATGATTCCGAGCGACGGGCGGCGGTCGAACTGAGTCAAGCGCTGCGTGAAGCGCAGCAGGCCTTCGCTGCGGGTGAACGTGACGGGAATCAACTTGTCGAGATTGTGCGTTCAAATCTTCAGAAACAACCGATGATCCGGCTCGATTATGTTAGCGTTAACGATGCAGAGACGTTTGAAAAAGTGGAAACGATAGAAGAGCGCCCGGTGCTGGTGTCCCTGGCGGCATATGTCGGAAAAACTCGGCTGATAGACAACGTGATCCTTAAACAAGCTGAAGCTGCAGTTGCGAGAATATAGCCTCCGTCGCTGTCACTGATGTCTAATGCAGAACGGAACGAAAACCAAAAAGCACGTGTCCTTCACCTTGAATGGTGAATCGGTCGAAGTTGCGTTTGCTCCGCATAAGACTCTGCTCGAGGTGCTGCGGGAAGATCTTGGCCTGACCGGCACCAAACACGGTTGTGAATTGGGTGAATGCGGTACGTGCACCGTGCTGGTTGATGGCCGGTCGATTCTTTCGTGCCTGATGTTGGGTCTCGACGCCGAAGGGCGCGAAGTTACTACGATTGAAGGTATGGCTGACGGCGCAGAGCTTCACCCATTGCAGCAGACGTTTGCTGATCTGGGTGCCGCCCAATGCGGTTATTGTTCACCCGGATTTCTACTGGCGGCGAAGGAATTGTTGGAGCGGAACTCGAAACCGACGCGTGATGAAATCAAAGAGACTCTTTCCGGCAACTTATGTCGCTGCACTGGCTATATAAAAATTTATGAAGCAGTGGAACTGGCGGCGGCACGGATGCGTGGCGAGGAGTTTGAACTGCCGCGTGAGAGTGTTTATGGCTGTGAATAGCCGCGAAAAGGCACAAAAGGCGCAAGAAAAACGAGGTGTTCAGCAGGAGTCTTTGCCTTTGTGCTTTTTTGTGGCTGAGAATCTCGATGCAGAACGGAAGTAAGACAAAGCCACTCAAGGTAGTCGGTAAGCCATTTCGCAAGGTTGATGCCCGCGCGAAGTGTACGGGGCAAACAAAGTTTGCTGATGACATCTTTTTGCCGCGGATGCTGTACTGCAAGATCCTTCGCAGCCACGAACCTCACGCACTCATCAAAAAGATCGATATCGCGAAAGCGCTCGCTCTACCGGGCGTGATCTCCATTATCACCGGCCGTGACTTGCCAATCTCGTATGGCATCCTTCCTGTCAGTCAGGACGAACACGCGCTCTGCATCGACAAAGTGCGCTTTATTGGCGATCCCGTCGCGGCCGTCGCCGCTATCGACGAAGACGTGGCTTTCGACGCTATGAATCTGATCGAAGTCGAATACGAGCGCCTGCAAACAATTTCCTCAATCGAAGAAGGCTTAATGGTTGAAGAGCCGAGGATTCACGACTACGGCGATGGCGGAAACGTTCATAAGAAAGTCTCACTGGAATTCGGCGATGTCGACGAAGGATTCGCCCAAGCCGATCTGGTTCGCGAAGATACTTTCTTTTATGAAGGCAATACACACCTCCCGATGGAGCAACACGCAGCGGTAGCCTATTTCGACACGGACGAAAAGTTGACGCTCTGGAGCTCGACCCAGACTCCGCATTACGTTCATCGCGCGCTCGCGAAGGTCCTCGAGATGCCTGCCAGTCACATTCGGGTGATTGCCACTCCCAACGGAGGCGGCTTCGGCGGCAAGAGCGATCCGTTCAATCACGAAGTCGTTGTCAGCAAGCTGGCGATCATCAGCGGTCGGCCGGTTAAGTGCACGCTCACGCGGGAAGAAGTCTTTTATTGTCATCGGGGCCGTCATCCCGTTTTGATGCACGTGAAAACCGGGGTAAAGAAAGACGGCGCAATCACGGCGATGCATTTCACGTCATTTCTTGACGGTGGCGCGTACGGAAGCTATGGAGTAGCCAGCACTTTCTACACCGGCGCTTTACAAACCGTGACCTACGATGTGCCGCGTTATAAGTTTCAGGGAGCGCGCGTCTTCACAAACAAGCCGCCTTGTGGTCCGAAGCGAGGTCACGGCACGCCGCAACCGCGCTATGCGCTGGAAGTTCATCTCGACAAGATTGCTGAAGAGTTGAATCTCGATCCAGCCAAGATACGGAAAGCGCATCTCGTGAAACCAAATTCGGTGACTGCCAATTATCTCCGCATCGGCAGCATGGGTTTGGGCGCCTGCATCGACAAAGTGGTCGAAGGCTCGGACTGGAAAAATAAATTCGTGTGGAACCGGGACGCAGCCGTCCCGGCTGCTGATTCTGAAAGAGCAGGCGGAATGCCTGCGTACCAGCCTGCGGACCGCAAACTTCCATGCGGCAAGGGCATCGGCATCGCCTGCTCGTCTTACATCTGCGGCGCCGGCTTACCGATCTACTGGAATAACATGCCGCAATCAGGCGTGCAGCTACGACTCGATCGGCAGGGCGGCGTCTGTGTAATGTGCGGATCGATCGATATCGGCCAGGGTTCTGATTCGATTCTCGCGTATATCGTGGCTGAAGTCCTCGGCATCGATCCGTTTGATATCCGCGTCGTTACGGCTGATACGGATCTGACTCCGGTTGATCTCGGCAGTTACTCGAGCCGCGTTACTTTAATGACCGGCAACGCGGCGATTCAGGCGGCCGAGCGCGCGCGAGAGCTATTAACGCTGGCCGTCGCGGAAAAGCTGCAGGCGCCCATCGAAAACATTTCGTTCGCTGAACGGCGGGTCTTTGACGTCGAGAATCCAGAAACCGGCGTTACGTTTGCGGAAGCAGTTGTACTTGCGGAATCAAAGTTTGGAACCATCGGTACCGTGGGGTCCTACACGCCGCCGCGCTCGCCCGGTAAATACAAAGGTGCCGGCGTTGGGCCGTCGCCGGCCTACAGTTACTCGGCAGCAGTTGCTGAAGTTGATGTGGATCCCGCCACTGGCATCGTAACGGTCGAAAGAATTTGGATCGCCCACGACATTGGAAAGTCGATCAATCCGGCGCTGGTGATGGGGCAGGTGGAAGGCAGTGTTTACATGGGCCTTGGCGAAGTGCTGATGGAAGAGATGGCATATCGCGCCAACCGCAATGTCGTTCATAAGTTCCCGTCGATGTTGGAATATAAGAGTCCTACGACGATGGAGATGTGCGATGTTAAGACCTACTTGATTGAAGATCCTGATCCAAACGGACCGTTTGGCGCGAAAGAAGTTGGGCAAGGACCGTTATTGCCAGTACCACCGGCGATTGCCAACGCCGTGTACAATGCGGTGGGTGTACGGATTGATGAAATCCCGATAACTCCGGAAAAGGTCTTGAAGGCGTTGCGCGAGAAAGATCGGGGCCGGAATAGTCGTTTTGGTCCCGAATCGGTTCCATCGATAGTCTGGCCGGAGCCTCTGCGTGTACCGACTCCGGCAGAAGGCGGTGATGGCCGTGAGCTACCGCGCGTCGCTGTGCACTCTTAAATTATGAAACGTTCATTACCTTTTATCATCATCCTGGTCGTACTCGCCGTGGCAGTTGCCGGCGGTTATTGGTTAGTACGCAGGAATAGCGCCCGGAACGACGCCAGCACAACCCTCGCTCTTCCGGCACAAAATTCCCCGTCAGCGGCAAACAACTCGATTCAAAGTAATGCTGATGCTAGTTCCGGCCCGATCACGAAACCGAACGTTAAGGTTAGTTCGCCGGTTGAAGTGGAGGAATACGGCGATTACCAATGTCCGCCCTGCGGAATACTGTACCCGGAATTAAAAAAGATCGAAGACGAGTACGGTAATCAGGTTCACTTCGTATTTCATTACTTCCCGTTGAGTAAGATTCACAAGAATGCGATGGCGGCGGCACGGGCGGCCGAAGCAGCGCGCCTGCAGAACAAGTTCTGGGAGATGCATGATCGGCTCTACCGAAACCAAAGTTCGTGGGCAGAGGCCGCAGACCCGCGACCGATCTTCACTACTTACGCCGAGCAACTCGGTTTGAACTCCAGTCAGTTTCAAAGCGACATGGAGAGCAATCGCGTGGAGCAGGCAATCCTTGCCGACATGGAGCGGGGCCAGTCGCTGGGCATCAATGGCACTCCGACGCTGCTCATCGACGGGCGGCAGCTCCGAGCCGAATCTCTGACACCCGATGGTATCCGCCGCGGGATAAATCTGATGCTCGAACGCAGGGCGGTTTCCTAACCCCTCGGCAGCTAAGGCCGCTGATTTCTTTATTTACGGCTGCAAATCTAAAGTTTTCGTTGACTTGTAGGCGGTGCGCCTTTATATTGCCTACGCGAAAGTCACCTTGATGCCCGTCACCCCCTGCATCAAAATGACGGACAAGGATGTTCAAGCTTCGACGTCTCGAAATCACGGGCTTCAAGTCCTTCGCGGACCACACTGACCTCATCTTCACTGGTGAAGGAATAACTTCGATCGTCGGCCCAAATGGCTGCGGCAAGAGCAATGTCGCCGACGCGATCGCCTGGGTCCTGGGCGAGCAGCGCGTCAAGCATTTGCGCGGCGGCGAAATGAGAGATGTCATCTTTCAGGGCTCGCGCAACCGGCCACCAAGCGGCATGGCCGAAGTGGTTTTGCACCTCATTCGCGATGAAATTTTGGCAGCGGAACCGGACATCGAAGATATCGATTCGACGCTTGAGCAGATAGATGACCAGGTAAGCACGTTCGAGCTGGCAGAAACGAATGTCGAGGCACCGGCGGTTGGGAAAGCACCAGATTCAGAACCGGGAGCGACCGGATCAGACACTCAATCTGAACTCACCGCACCGTCTGCAAAACCAAAATCGTCTCATCACCGCCACTGGCGGCCGAGGAACCTCGCGCTGCAATTTGCTCCCGGTGAAGCCGTATCCGTCACACGGCGACTTTATCGATCCGGAGAAAGTGAATATCTGCTCAATGATCGGATGTGCCGTCTCCGCGACATTCAGGATTTGTTCTCGGGCACCGGTTTGTCGGGAGGGCATTACGCGATCATCGAACAAGGCCGCATTGGTCAACTTCTTTCAGCGAAGCCGATGGAGCGCCGGACCATCATTGAAGAGGCGGCCGGCATCACGAAGTTCCGCGTACGACAACGAGCGGCTGAAGGTCGTTTGGAATCCGCACGCGCAAACCTTAGTCGGCTTTCCGACATCATCTCTGAAATCGAGCGACAGGTTAACAGTCTCCGGCGACAGGCGGCGAAAGCGCGCCGGTATCGCATTCAGCGCGAAGAACTGCGCGAACTGCTGCGTCGCGTTTATGTTGCTGAGGAGCTGAGCCTCAGAAAACTGTTGGCTGAAACCCAGGCTCAACTTGATCGAGCGGCTGAAGAAGACGAGCGCCTGGCGCAAACCCTGGCTGAGTACGAAGAGAACAGCCGCGGCGCTACCCAACGGGCGCGCGCGCTCGAAGATGAATTAACGCAGATCCGGGCCACGGTCGCAGAAGCTGCCTTACAGCGAGACCGCCGTTTGCGCGAGCGTGTTTACCACGAAGAACAGATCGAAACCCTGCTAAAGCGACACAGCGACATTGAACGGGAACTCGAAGCGTTGTCCTCCCGCGCGACCTTAATTGAGTCTGAATTCAGACGTCTGCAGGAACTTGACCTCCGACTGACATCCGAGAGCACGCAAACCCTGGAATTATTGCGCGCCGCCGAAGAAGCTCATGCGATGAAACTCTCGCAAGTGAAGGCGGCCGAAAACGAGATCGACACCGCCCGTGCAGAGTTATTGACGCACACGGCCGCCGCCGAACGTTTGAGCGAATTGGGCCGGCAACTTGAGCACACGCTGGAAAAATTGAGTCAGCAGGGCGAGGGCTTCGCCCGCGAGGCTGAGCGCGCCAGTGCCTCGCACGCTGACAGAAGCGCTGAAGCTGAACGGTTGAACCTTCAGGTGATCGCCGCCCGTGAAAAACTCGCGCGGTTGGTTTCGGAGCGTGAAGCAGCCATCAAAGCTGTGGTCGAAGGGCACGAACGGGTCTCCGACACGGACGCCGAACAACTGCGCCCGCGCGACGAACACTCGCGAACCGTGCACCGGCTTGAGAGTTTTCGCGAGCTGGATGAGCGGCGGGCGCATTATTCATACGCCGTGCAGGAAGCGTTTTCAGCAAATGAAACTGAGGACTTTCATTTGATTGGGACGTTGGCGGATGCGATTAAGGTAGATGAACGGTGGGAAAGAGCTGTCGAAGGAGCGCTCGGCTCGGCGCTCCAATCGATCCTGGTGCCGACTCCAGACGATGCGATTCGCGCCGCGGGGTGGCTTAAGAACAATCACGCCGGGCGCGCCAACTTTGTCGTCACTGGTATCCAGGGAGGTAGCGACGAAATCACCGTCGCGTTCAACGAGTTCGCAGTTGCCTCCTCAACTGCTCGTCAGTTCGCTGCGGTCGGTATCGATGGCCCACGGATCAGCGATCTCTTGAACGCCCCGAAAGAACTCCTGACTGTGCTCGGGCGAACGCTGCCGGAACGCATGAATGCGCGAGTTGTCGACAATCTCGAAGACGCGACCGCGCTCTCGCTGGCGACGGGCGACATGTTTGTTACGGTCGAAGGCGATTGGGTGACGGGCGGCCAGTTTCTGAACGCGGGCAATGGCCGCGCCCTGGAGGAAGGCGCCGGACTGCTGACCTTCAAACGTGAGCTGCGCGAGTTGGAATCACGCTCGAGCGATCTCGCTGCCGAACTACGCATTGCCGAGATCTCAGTGAAGGACGCGCGCTCGCGGCTGACCGGACTCGAAGAAGCAGTCGTGATGCTGAATGCTTCCCTCGCTCGCGAAGAGCGCGATGCGATGGCTTTGGAGCTTTCCGCTGGCACGCTCCAGCAGGATATCGATCGGGCCGCGCGTCACATGCGCGTTGTTGCTGATGATGCTGCGCGGCTCGAGGGCGAAAGGCGGGAGCTTGAAGAGCGTCGCGCCCTTACCTTAAGAGAGACAGAAGCCGCCGCGTCAGCTCGTCGAGAAACCCAACAACGAATCGAGCACGCTACAGAAACTTTGGCTGCCTTACGGCGCGATGCTGATCTGGAAAGCGAAGCTCTCAATCAACAGCGCGCCGAAGCCGCTGCCGCCGCAGAACGACGGCGGGCGACAAGTTCAGACTTGCGGCGGCTGGAGGCTGAGCGCGAGGATGTCGCCTCGCGCAGTGCCCGGCACAGACTTGAATTAACCGAAGCCACTACGCGGATCGAAGAGTTGCGCAGTTTGATCACGGAAATCGATCGACTTGCGGCATCTGTAGATGAGGAAAAAGTGCGCGAAGACGCTCAAATTGCGGAAGCTACGAAACGACTGAGCGAAGCCCGTGAACAAGCAGACGTGCAAGCAGCTGAGTTAGCCGAGATGAACCGTAAGGCTGCAGCTTCCCGGGACGCGCGCGCCGCTGTTGAGGTACAACGGGCCGAGGCTTCGGCACGCGTAAACTTCGTCCGGGAGTCGTGTGCCAACGAATTGGGCCAACCGCTTGATGAGATCGGTCGAGAAGTAACGATCGATGCCAACTTTGACCTTGAAGCTGAACGCGCGCGGGTGGAACAGCTGCGCGAGCGGGTCGAGAGCTTCGGCCCCGTTAACATGATGGCGCTGGAAGAATTATCCGAAGCTGATGAACGGCTGGCCTTCCTCACGCTGCAGCGCGAAGACATTACCAAAGGCATTGCGTCTACAGAAGAAGCTTTGCGCGAAATCAAGCGCCGCTCACGAGAGCGTTTCCGCGATGCGTTCGAGCGGATCAATCAGAACTTTTCAGAGCTCTTCAAGGAGTTGTTTGGCGGTGGTCGCGGCGAAATGAGTTTGATCGATGCTGATGACGAACTCGAGTCCGGCATCGACATTGTGGCTCAACCACCGGGCAAGCGTCTGCAGAACGTGCTGTTACTTTCCGGCGGTGAAAAAGCAATGGCCGCCCTCGCCCTCGTGCTGGGAATCTTCCACTACCGGCCTTCTCCTTTCTGTCTGCTCGACGAAGTCGATGCGCCGCTGGACGAAGCGAATATCGGCCGTTTCACCAGTAAGGTCGTTTCGATGGCGGCGAAAACGCAATTCATCGTTATTACGCACAACAAGCGGACCATGGAAACGGCGCGGGCGCTGTATGGCGTGACCATGGAAGAAGCCGGTGTCTCGAAGTTAGTTTCAGTTCGGTTTGAGTAGTCCAACTTGCAAGGTCTGTTGTCTCCCCCGCATAATTGGCGACATTAAGCGATGATTCCTTTGCGAAATTTCGTGGTCATCTTTGCGCCTTTGCGTCTTTGCGTGATTAAGAAAAGGACATCGCAGACAAAGGCGCAAAAGCACAAAGCGAACTGCAAACTGACGCGTTCGTTAATCTTCCCGTTGTTGTTGATTCTGGCATTCGGCAGTTTCGCGGGAGCTCAAGATCAGACTAAACGTAATGATCGCCCCCAGAGCCAACCCGCTTCGGAAGCGAATCAACAACGGCGCGAGGAGAACAACAAACCTGCAGATGCGACCCGGTACGCTTATGAGTTTTCTCAGCCACAATTCGTCGTGAAACACATCGTGATTGATCACGATGCCCTGGGACGCGGAAAGATCACTTTTGAGAAGCAGGGAGAAGAAACGCCAATCGTCGAACCGGTTGAGCTCTCGAGCGCGGCGCTCAGCCGCGTGCTGGGATTGTGGAATGATTTACGATTTCTGGATTCCGCCGAAAACTATCAGGCAAGCAAACAATTTCCGCACCTCGGCACTTATCGCGTCAGCATGGACGACGGCAAGCGCAAACGCACAGCTGAGTTCAACTGGAGTGACAACAAACAGGCCTGGGCGCTGATCACAGAATACCGGCGTCTCGCCGAACAGGTAATTTTTGTTTTCGATGTGAAGCTCGCGCGTGAGATGCAACCGCTTAACACTCCTCAATTAATGAATTACCTCGACAGTCTCCTCTCCCGCGGCGAACTCTCCGACCCGCACCAGCTGGTGCCGCTGCTGACAGAACTGCGAAGTGACGAACACATCCCGCTCATCGCCCGCAATCACGCTGATCGTTTGTTGAAAAAGATCGAGAAGTAGTCAGGATCGTTAACCGAAATACCGGCAAAATTCCACCACGCGATTTTCGGCCCAGAAGCGATCTTCACCGTTTGCTTTCGTGGACATGAAGGCGACGTGACCGCCGCGTTCCGGCGCGAGTAGCAGGATATTTGTATTGTAAGTAAGGGCGGTGCTGCCAGTTGTTTCCGCTGCAGGCGAGGGAAGCAAAGCATCGCGAAGTGGCGCGAACGGCACAAACGGATCATCCTGCGCGTGAATAATTAACGTCGGGACACAAATCTGATGAATCAATGGCTCGCTACTCGCTTTCGCGTAATACTCATCGACGTCTGCGAAACCGAACTGCGGCGCGATGTATGTCGAATCGAATTGTCGGAGTGTCCTGATACTACCCAGAGGCTCCAGATCGTAGCTGCCGGGAAAGAGTTTTT
>Ga0126382_10001275_pt1 | contig 10239 bp, 10 predicted proteins | sample PanSoiMetPlot_30_FD_92548 | JGI IMG/M metagenome (GOLD analysis project Ga0126382, IMG submission 92548) | Tropical forest soil microbial communities from Panama - MetaG Plot_30 | ecosystem: Environmental > Terrestrial > Soil > Tropical forest > Bulk soil | place: Panama | collected 2016-02-17 | reverse complement strand
GGCCGGTTTATGTGTTTCTGGCGCTCGATCATGACGCAGCTTTCATTTCTGGAAGTGCGCTCGCGAGCTTAGCGCTAAACGCAGCCACCGCGATCTATGTAACGGTTTATGTCCTACTTGCGCAGCAGCATGGAGCATGGATTAGCGTACCACTCGCTTTGGCGGCGTGGTTCGTGGCTGCTTTACTATTAGGACCTGTTCACTGGGCGGCATGGGCGGCACTCTTTCTCAATTTCGTTATCTTCGTACTTTGCTTCTTCATCGTCGAGCGTTACGGCCATGTTCGCATGCCACCGACGAAACGGACCTGGTACGATTTCGTGATCCGGGCCGGCATGGTGGCTTTGCTTGTCGGCGCAGTACTGACGTTGAGTTTCCGTATCGGTCCCGCAGGCAGCGGTATACTCGCAGTGTTTCCCGTCATTTACACGAGTATCATGGTCATCCTGCATTGCCGGGTCGGCGGTCCCGCTACCGCGGCAGTGTTGGCGAACGCTATTCCCGGGCTTGCCGGCTTCGGCATGGCATTACTGACGTTGCATCTGACAGCAGTGCCGCTCGGTTCGGCCGTCGCCCTTCTTATCGCTCTCTGTGTGTCGGTCGCATGGAACGCCATGCTGTATGTGCTACGGCGCCAGCAACTCCATATTTAAATTCCCTGTTGAATGTCCGCTTTTGGCCCAAAGCGGACATCGGCTAGTGCACCGCACATGTCCGCTTTTGGGGGTAAAGCGGACATGGCTGGTGGGGTGCAAAATGTCTGCTTTTGACCCAAAGCGGACATCGATGGTCCGACTGACCCCCTTTCAGGGTTATCGTGTGGCCGCCGACAAACGCCGATCAGTGATTGCTTCGTTCCACGAACGAATTGTCGAAAGTCTTGCCGACATCGACGGTCACCTCGCGCAACTGCGGGTCGAACTGCTTGAGCACTTTCAATGCAATCTCGGCGCCCGCGCGAGGGATGCGGCCGTCGGTCGAGAACATCGGTTTGCTCGCCGCGATCGATTTCACGTAGAGATCCTGGTCGCCAAGTGCGTATTCGGGCGGAAGCACCGCGGCAATCTCCTCCGGCGAATGCGCCTGGATCCATTTCAAGGTGCGAACGAAAGCGTTCGCCAGTTTCTGCATGATCGCCGAATTTTTCGCGATGTAGTCGGCTTTGGCATAGAGCACGGCCGCCGGATACGGTCCGCCATACACAGCCTGCGTGCCTTCCGGCGTGCGCGTATCGGCGACGACTTTGATCAGCCCGAGCGACTGCAACATGCTCATGGTCGGATCGACATTGACGATCGCGTCAACCGAACCGTTTTTTACGGCGGCAACCGCAGTGGTCGATGCGCCGATGCCGATGAAAGAAGCATCGTCGGCCTTTAGTCCGTTCTCGATCATGTACTGCAGAGCCATAAAGTGCGTGCCGGAGCCCGGCGCGGTGATGCCGATCTTCATGCCCTTGAGGTCTCGCGGCCCCTTGTAGGTCTGCATTTTCGGGCCGGCAACGCCAAGCACGTAGCCCGGATAGCGGCCAAGCTGCACGAGGGCGACCACCGGCTGCTGCTTGGCCAGCATCTGAATGGTGTGGTCGAAGGCGCCTATCACCACATCGGCGCTGCCACCCATCAGTGATTGCAGCGCGCGTGAGCCGCCGGCCAAATCGGAAATCTCGACGTCGAGCCCCTCATCCTTGAAGTAGCCTAGCCGCTCGGCGACAGTGAGTGGCAGATAGAAGATAACGGGCTTGCCGCCGACCGCGAGCCGCACCGTTTGCGCCGAAGCAGGAGCGGCGCAGACGATGGCAAGCGCAGCAGCGGTGATGATCGTCAAGAAAAACCTGTTCACGGCTTTTCTCCGGATGCTTTCGGTACACGGGGGCGGATCTCTTGGACGGCGCTACGATCCTCCACAGCCTGCCATTCGCTGAATCTCGTAATGTCTTTGAACTGCTCGAAGCTGACGCCTTCGTTCTCAAGATTGAGCGTCCCCGCCTTGAGCTCGGAGAGCGCCTTTTCCACTGTGTGCGCGACGCGGAAGATCAGCGTGGTGGGGTAGGCGATCATCGAAAAGCCTAGCCGGTAGAGTTCGGCGGGTTTGAGAACCGGCGTCCGTCCCCCTTCCAGCATGTTCGCGAGCTGCGGCACTCCCTTTAGGGCCCGGCCAATGCGCTCAAGCTCCGCCTCGCTTTGCGGCGCCTCGATGAAAATGCCGTCCGCGCCGGCACGCAGATAGCGCTCGGCGCGATCGAGCGCCTCGTCGAGCCCGAAGATCGCACGCGCGTCAGTCCGCGCGATCAGGAAGGTGTCAGGGTTATTGCGCGCCACTACCGCCGCTTTGATCTTGGTCACCATCGTCTCGGTGTCGATGACATCCTTGCCGGCCATGTGACCGCAGCGCTTGGGCGACTTCTGATCTTCGATGAATATGGCGGAAGCGCCGATTTCCTCGTAACGCTGGATGGTCCGCGTGACGTTCTTGACGTCGCCATAGCCATCATCTCCGTCCACCATCACTGGCAAACAAGACGCGGCCACGATATCGCGCACGCCTGCGCTCATCTCACCAAGGCCGACCAGGCCGATATCTGGCAGCGCATAGCGCGCGCCGATCAAAGGAAATCCGCCGATCGAATAGGCCTTGAAACCGGCGCCCTCGATTAACCGCGCCGAAAGGGCATCGTGTGCGCATGGCAGCAGCAGGGGCTCGGGCCGAGCGAGCAGCGATTTCCAGGCGGGGCGCGTCATGGATTGTCAGTGTAACGGAGCCGTACCGCGTTGTCGCGGCAGCGGACCTTGGCCCTTAGCCAACATCGCAATCGCACCAGCAATGTCCGCTTTTGGGCGAAAAGCGGACAGCTTTCGTTATCTGTCCTGCCAAAATTTCGAAACGACGAGCCGCTATCGTGCTACCAAAGGTGAATAGGCTGTTACGTCAGAGGTGCAAATCCAATTATAAAAAGCGTCAGCGGAGGAAATTCTGGTGGCTTCTATACCGCAAGCATTCATGCTCAATGTAGCGGACGCGGCCATTGCGGATCTTAATAGCCGACTCTCGCGCACGCGCTTGCCTGATCAGGCTCCCGATCCAGCCTGGACCTTCGGTTCCGACGTTGAATACTTGCGCGGACTGCTCGCATATTGGCAAAACGGATTTGACTGGCGAGTGCAGGAGGCAGCATTAAATGCCTTCCCGCAGTTTCAAGTCCCACTACACGACATCGACATCCATTTCCTGCATGTACCCGGGGAAGGCCCTGCGCCAATGCCGCTGCTACTGCCGCACGGCTGGCCTGGTTCGGTATTCGAATTCCTCGGTCTCATCCCGCGTCTGACGCATCCGTCACGCTTTGGCGGCAAAGCAATCGACGCCTTTACTGTGGTTGCACCTTCGCTGCCAGGCTATGGCCTATCCTTCCGTCCGGGACAAAAACGCTTCAGCATCGAAGCAATCACTGATTGCCTCGCCGACCTAATGACAGATGTTCTGGGCTACAGGCGTTTTGCCGCACAAGGTGGCGATTGGGGTGCTTTCGTCTGTTCGCGTCTCGGGTCTGTGCACGCCGACAAAATAGTTGGCATCCACATCAACCTTTTAGCCGTTCGTCGCGATCCCACGCTACTGCAGAACTCATCAGCAGAAGAACGCCGCTACGTTGTAGAATTGGCAGAGTTTCTGAAGGAAGAAACGGGCTACCAGTGGATACAGGGCACACGGCCGCAGACGCTTGCCTTCGGGCTTTCTGACAGTCCTGCGGGCCTTGCCGCTTGGATTGTCGAAAAGTTTCGTGGATGGACAGACAATGACGGCACTCCGGACACAGCGGTTGAGCGTGACCGGATGCTCGCGAATATATCGCTATATTGGTTCACAGGTTGCATCGGGGCGTCCTTTCATCCGTATTACGCCAGAATGCACGGCCCGTGGCCCATCGAGGGCACAGTCAATGTTCCGGTGGGTTACTGCCAGTTCCCAAAAGAGATCATCCGACCACCGCGTTCTGTGGCTGAGCGGGTCTATACTGACATTCGCCGCTGGACTGTCATGCAACGCGGAGGACACTTCGCCGCCATGGAGCAGACGGATGCTCTGGCTGATGAGATCCGCCAGTTCTTTCGGCCGCTGCGGATTTCGTAGCCCAAATTCAGGGGTGTCCAGTAGCGGTTGGCTGTTTGAGACGGTCGGGTAGTCTAGTTTTTGCCGCGGTGTTGCTGGCCACTCGACGACAGAGAGCGACGAAAAAATAATTTCTACATGTATGTCCGCTTTTGCGATCGCTATTGGGGCTCGGCGGACATGCCCTAATGCACCGCACATGTCCGCTTTCGGGGGCAAAGCGGACATCGTTTTTCTATCGGCGATCTCGCTGCGCCAATGCCGACCGTCCCGGCGGCGGATCGCCTAGCCACACTTGCGCGGGTGTCCGATTGTCCGCGAGTGCTGCTCGCGCATCGCGCTCGGCCAGGCGCTCGCGTGTTTGTGCCTTATCGTGATGGCCACCTAGTCGGATGAAAGCCGAGCACGTGAGCTTCTTGCGCGTCGCCATGGCGAATTCCCCCAAAACCCGGGCAGGGCAAGGTATAGTGCCTCCCATAGCCATAGAAACGGCCGCTGGTGCGTCTGTTTTCGTTACCCCAGGCCGTTACCCTGGCCTGTAGCGGAATTTTAATTATCCGCAGTATCAAAAACTTAGGCTGGTCTGGACAGTGTTCGATGAGCAGCGCCGCTGACCCCCATTTCGGACACCTAAACCCCGCCGCCGCAGGTCTTGGGACGATTTTTGCCCGGCCCAAAACGGTAGCCGCCCTCTGCGTGGTCGTGCTCGCGGGACTGGGCTGGCTCTATCTGGGCGTGTTGCTGACCGCGATGCAGGGGTATTCAGGACCGTTCGGATTTCTACAAGCACTGTGCAGTCCGAACGAGAGCGTCTCGTGGACCGTTCGCGAAGCCGCGCTGGTGGCCTCGATGTGGTGTGCGATGACGCTGGCGATGATGCTGCCCAGCGCAGCCCCGATGATCCTGACTTACGCGGAAATTGCCGATACGGCCGCGCGCAAGGGCGAATGCATCGTCTCACCGTTCGTCCTCGCAGCGGGCTATGCGACAATCTGGATCTGTTTTTCGCTGCTCGCATCGATCGCTCAACTGGCCTTTGTGCGTGCGGGACTGATCCAGGCAGGAATGAGTTCAGCAAGTGGGTTGTTTTCCGGCGTGCTCTTGGTCACCGCCGGCGCTTACCAATTTTCAAGCCTCAAGCACGCATGCCTGACGCGGTGCCAGCAGCCGTTTCCGTTCTTTTTTGCCAACTGGACGACTACACCAGCAGGGGTTTTTCGGCTCGGGCTGAAGCAGGGAACCTACTGCCTCGGCTGCTGCTGGGCGATGATGCTTGTGATGTTTGCCGTCGGCTTGATGAATGCGGTCTGGATGGCTGTACTCGGCATTGTCATGACGACCGAGAAGATGCTCAGCGGACGAAGCTTTACTTATGCGGTCGGGGCGGCTCTCATCATTATCGGCGTCGGGATTGCTCTCATGGCCATAGTCGCCCATTGGCCAATGCGAGCAATCTGAGCATGGCAAAATAAGCAAGGGAGTACTGCGTTGACGGAAAGTTGGACTTTAAAGGGCGAACTCGCGTTGTCTTGCAGTTGCACCGTGTTTTGTCCTTGTGTGCTGTCGCTGGGCGAGCATCCGCCAACTGAAAGTCGATGCCAGACCTGGGCCGGAATTCGTATCGACGATGGACATTTCGATACAGTCGATCTTTCCGGCATCAAGGTAGGCCTCATGATGGATTTGCCTGGCATCATGTCACGCGGCAATTGGACGGCGGCGCTATTTGTGGACGAAAAAGCCTCCGCTCTTGCGGTGAAGGGATTGACGCGCATTTTCACCGGTCGCGTAGGCGGCACTACGCATTTGCTGTCGATTCTGGTCGGGCAGTTTCTGGGCGTGCGTCAGGTGCCTATCACCTACGAGACGCACGGCGAGACCCGAGTTGTGCGCATCGAGAAATATGTGGACGGCGCGATCACGCCGGTCCGCGGCAAGGAAGCGGGCAAGAATGTCACGATCCGAAACAGCGAATACTGGATTGGTTCTGATATCATCGTTGCGCGGGCGGAGAAGTCGCGGTTTCGGGGCTTCGGCCGCAACTGGAACCTGGCAGGGCGATCCGCCGAGATCGTCAAGCTCGACTGGGGCAATGGTTAAGTGACGGAAATCGAGCGCATCCGCGCTTTCACGGTCCACGTGTTCACCGCAACGGGCGCGGCGCTCGCGTTGCTCGCGCTGATCCTCGCCACCGGGGGACACTGGGCGGGTATGTTTTTGTGCCTCGGCCTGGCGCTCTTGATCGATGGCCTCGATGGGCCGATGGCGCGGGCTTTCGACGTGCAGAATCTGCTGCCGCGCTGGTCGGGCGATACGCTCGATCTGGTGGTGGATTTTACGACTTACGTGTTCGTTCCTGCCTATGCCATTGCCGCAAGCGGGCTGTTGCCGCAGTTTCTTGCGATTCCCGCCGGCATCGTCGTCGTCATCAGCGGTGCTCTCTATTTCGCCGACCGCGAGATGAAGACCAAAGACAATTATTTTCGCGGATTTCCCGCGGTCTGGAATCTTGCGGCGTTTTATTTGTACTTGCTCGAGCCGCCAGAGTGGGCTGCTGCCCTGGCAATCGCGGTTCTTGCATCTCTCAGCTTTGCGCCAATCAAGTTTCTTCATCCTTTGCGCGTGCAGCATTGGCGGAAAGCTAATATAGCGCTATTGGCTGTATGGGCTGTGCTAGCCTTTGTCGCGGTCATCGGGGATCTGTCACCGAGCCTGTACGTAACGGTGCCGCTGTCGCTGATTGCCGTGTACTTTTTTGTCGCCGGTTTATTGCGATCAGCCGCCTGAGCTGCCCTTGCGAAATAACTCCAGGAGTACTCATGTCTCGACCAGTCCTGCTTATTGCCGGCGGCAGCCGGGGAATCGGAGCTGCCACTGCGAAGCTCGCGGGCGCGCGTGGCTATAACGTGGCCGTCAATTACAAGACCAATTCGAATGCTGCTGCCGCAGTCGTCGGCCATGTAAAGCAAGCGGGTGGGGAAGCGATTGCGATCCAGGGCGATATGGCCCAGGAGACCGATATCGAACGCGTGTTCGACACCGCCGGCGATACCTTCGGATCGCTCACGCATTTCGTGCACAGTTCGGGCATTGTCGGCGACAGGTCGCGGCTGGACGAAGCCAGCGCGAAAACGATCCGCGAGGTGCTCGAGCTCGATACGTTTGGTGCTCTGCTTTGCCTGCGCGCCTGTGTGCGCCGGATGTCGACCAGGCACGGCGGCAAGGGCGGCGCCGTTGTGATGTTGTCGTCAATGGCGGCTCCGCTCGGCAGTGCTAATGAGTGTGTCTGGTATGCGGCGGCCAAGGCTGGCGTCGATTCCATGGTGATTGGGGTTTCGCGCGAGGTCGCGAAGGAGAGTATTCGCGTCAACGCGGTGACACCGGGTGTCATTGACACCGATATTCAGCCCCCTGGGCGCCTCGAACGGGTCATGCCCATGCTGCCGATGGGCAGGGCGGGGCAGGCCGAAGAAGTCGCCGAAGCCGTGCTGTTTCTGCTCTCGGATGGTGCCTCTTACATCAATGGCGCGAACCTGCGCGTGTCGGGCGCGCGCTGATCCGCCTTGCGCTCGACATTTGGCTGCCTATTATCGCCGCCGAAATTCCATCCCTTAAACAAGCCCAAACGTCATCAAGGAGTGAAACATGGTCGCGGCAGTGCGCGTTCACAAACCCGGCGGTCCCGAGGCTCTGACGTACGAGGACGTTGAGATTGCCGCGGCCGGCCAAGGCCAGATCAAGGTCAAGCAACATGCTTCCGGCGTCAATTTCATCGACGCGTATTTCCGGATGGGCATGTATCCGTCCCCCGTCGGGCTGCCCTTCATCGCGGGCAACGAAAGTGCCGGCGAAGTTATCGCCGTCGGCCCCGGCGTGACCGACATCAAGGTCGGGGATCGGGTGGCGTTCGTAGGCCCGCTCGGCGGCTATGCGGCCGAGCGCTTGGTGCCGGCGGAACGCGCGGTGAAACTGCCCGACAATATTTCATACGAACAGGCTGCCGGCATGATGCTCAAAGGCATGACAGTGCAGTATCTGCTCAATCGCACTTACAAAGTCGAGAAAGGTACCGTCTGCCTGATACACGCTGCGGCGGGCGGCGTCGGACTCATCGCCTGTCAGTGGGCCAATTATCTTGGGGCGACTGTTATTGGCACTGTCGGCTCCAAGGACAAGGCCGAACTTGCCAAAAAGAACGGCTGCCATCACACAATTCTTTATCGGGACGAGGATTTTGTTGCGCGGGTGAAAGAGATCACCAGCGGCAAGCTCTGCGACGTCGTCTACGATGGCATCGGCAAGACCACGTTCCCGGCTTCGCTCGCTTGCCTGCGCCCACTTGGCTATTTCGTGAGCTTTGGGAGCGCGTCGGGTCAGATCGACGCCTTCAACATTAACATCCTGCAGACCAAGGGTTCTCTTTTTGCAACGCGGCCGACGCTCAACAATTACGCTGCCAAGCGCGAGGATCTGATGGCCATAGCGGCCGATCTGTTCAAGGTTGTCGGTTCGGGCGCGGTAAAAATTCCAATCAACCAGAAATATCCGCTCAAGGATGCTGCGAAGGCACACAAAGCGATGGAAGGCCGCGAGACCACGGGTTCGACGATCCTCATACCCTAGTCGTCGCATGACGTCGCACGCGGTGGCGCTAAGTGCTCTGCTCGCCACCGCGAATTTCTCGTATGCCGGCAGTGTTTCCGATACCGAAGCGCTGGGAATTGCGCGCAAACACTGCGTCATGTGTCACACGGCAAAGCCCACGCACCAGAGCTTCCAGGAAGCGCCGAAAAATATCATCCTGGAAACGGCAGCCGACCTTAAAAAATATGCTGCCGTTATTTTCGCCCAAACGGTTCAGACCAAGGCCATGCCGCTGGGCAACGAGACCGAGATGACCGACGATGAGCGCGCAATACTTGGCCGATGGCTGAGGGAACTCCCTTGACCGACGGCACGAGACCGTTCGGCGTCGTGGCCACATTCGTCATCGGGACGATTGCGCTTCTGATCGGTCAGCTCTCCGGGATTGCTGCACTAAGCTGGTGGTATGGCCTTAGCCTGCGCCAGGTGGGCGCCTTGAGTCAGCACGGCGGCGCGATCGTGCTGTTCATTTTTGTATCAGCGCCTGTGCAGGTGGCAGCACTGGCGCTGGCGGCCAGCCAGAAGGGAAATGCGGCGGAATACCTCGGCTACAAGCTGCCCCGCCGCGGCGAATTGGTAGTGGCCATTCTCATACTCGCCGCCTTGATCATTGTCGGCGACACAGTGAGCTGGCTCGCCGGCCGTCACATCGTCGATCGCTTCCAGAGCGACATCTACCAGGCCGCTAAAAATGCGAACCTGCTGCCGCTGCTTTTGATCGCAATCATTGTCCTGATTCCGATCGGCGAGGAAACGCTCTTCCGTGGATTTCTGTTTTCTGGGTGGCTCAGGTCGCCGCGCGTCGCTTGGCCGGTTATTCTCATGACTGCCGCCATTTTTGCGATCATCCACGTTCAGTACGATTGGTTTCTCATTGTCCAGGTGTTCATTTTTGGCGTGTTTTTTGGCTGGGCGCGCTGGGCAAGCGGATCAACCATTTTGACCATGCTTCTGCATGCGCTGGTCAATCTTGAGGGCATGATCGAAACCATGCTGACCGCCGGTAACTGACGCCTCCACTCTCAAAGCAAAGCAGCTATCCGGGCGATGGCTGGATGGTGATTGATGCCGGCGGGCAGCCTGGGAAGACCGACGACTTCGACGTTACCCGCAAATCGCTCAATGCTCGCCACCGTGTCATCGAGCGCAACGGCGTTGCGCTCGCTTTCGCTAACAATAATTGCGGCGATGGTCAGCTTTCGCTGCCGCAGCACATCAAGCGCGGTGAGCGTGTGGCTGATGGTGCCGAGGTAGCCGCCGACAACCAGTAAGAGCGGAACATCAAGTGCCGTCATCCAATCGAGCACGGTCCGCCGTCCGTCGAGGGGAACCATGATGCCGCCCACACCCTCGATAAAGAGGGGCCCTTTTGCGGCACTGATGGCGAGGCGACTGAATTCAACCACCTCGTCGAAGTCGATGCTGCGCCCTTCGCGGGCGGCAGCGAGATCGGGCGCTAACGGAGCACGAAAGCGCCATGGTGCT
>Ga0126382_10001274_pt1 | contig 10243 bp, 10 predicted proteins | sample PanSoiMetPlot_30_FD_92548 | JGI IMG/M metagenome (GOLD analysis project Ga0126382, IMG submission 92548) | Tropical forest soil microbial communities from Panama - MetaG Plot_30 | ecosystem: Environmental > Terrestrial > Soil > Tropical forest > Bulk soil | place: Panama | collected 2016-02-17 | reverse complement strand
TCAGTTTCTGATGCCTTTCTACCTGCAGAGCATTATGGGCTTCAGCCCCGCCAAAATGGGTTGGATCATTATTACGAATTCGGTTGTGATTGTAATGTTCGCGCCGTTGGCGGGTAAGCTCTCCGATCGCTACGGCTCGCGCCTGCTCTGTACGGTGGGTACTGGTTTTATTGTGCTGGGACAATTTTTCATCGCATCGCTTACCCGCAGTGCTTCTGTACCTAGAATCATGTTCCCTCTTGCGCTCACCGGTCTTGGACTATCGATTTTCAACGCGCCAAATCAGAGCGCGATCCTGGGGTCGGTCCCCCGGGATAAGTTGGGAGCTGCTTCGGGTATGTCAGTGACCACAGGCCGTATTGGGGTATCGTGCGGCGTGGCGCTTTCTGCGGCAGTGTTCACGTATGCGCTGACTCTCGCGGGTTTAACCCGTAGCCAGATCGAATTTCCCGAAAACTGGGGTTCGTTTCCGGACGCATTTATGAGAGCGTTCAACCATACGGTGCATGTCATCAATTCTTTCACTTTGCTTTCGATTCTTTTCTCCGCGTCGAGGGGGCGACGAAAGAATTGACACCACAGGGTCGTTCCGCATACTCTGCAATTATCCAAAGCAACGAGAAGCACATGAAGGCAGCCGAGTTGTTTGTGAAATGTCTCGAGAACGAAGGTGTGGAGTACATCTTTGGAGTGCCGGGCGAAGAAAACGTCGACATCATGGACGCATTGATTGAAAGCCCCATCAAGTTCATCACGACGCGCCACGAGCAGGGAGCCGCCTTTATGGCCGACGTCTATGGCCGTCTCACCGGCAAAGCGGGAGTGTGTCTATCCACTCTCGGTCCCGGCGCGACCAACCTGATCACCGGAGTAGCGGATGCCGACATGGACCGCGCGCCGCTCGTGGCGGTGGCCGGCCAGGGCGCCACCACTCGCATGCACAAAGAGAGTCATCAGGTTCTCGATCTGGTTAATTTGTTCGAGCCCATCACGAAGTACGCCACCCAGATTCGCGAGCCTGAGATCGTCACTGAGATCGTGCGCAAGGCCTTCAAGGTCGCGCAAACCGAAAAACCGGGCGCTTGTTTTATCGACTTTCCCGAAAACATCGCAGCGGCGGAAGTCTCCGGCAAGCGTCCCATCGAAGTGCAGAAGGCGTACATCTCAGCGCCGCCGGAATTTAAAATCGAGCAAGCGGCACGCATCATTTCGGAAGCTAAGTGTCCGATCATTTTGGCCGGCAACGGAGTTATACGCTCGGGCGCGTCCGAATCCCTGGTGAGTTTCGCTGAAGTGTTGCATATACCGGTCGCCAGCACCTTCATGGCCAAGGGCGTCATTCCTTTTTCCCACGAGTTGTCCCTTGGGACGGTGGGTCTCAAAGCCAGGGATCTCATTTCTTTCGGCTTTGAAAAAGCCGATGTCGTCATTTGCGTCGGCTACGACATGGTCGAATATCATCCGGAACAGTGGAACCCCGACTGCAGTAAGGTCATTGTGCATATCGATGCGTCGCCGGCGGAAGTGGACGAACATTACATCGTCGAAGTGGGTGTGCTGGGCGATCTGGGAGAAGCTCTGCGCGCCATCGCTTGGAAGGCCACGCCGCAGAAAGGCTACTCTCTTCGCCCGCTGCGTCAGGCCATCGTTCGTGAACTAACCGCATATGCCGACGATCAGAGCTTTCCCGTAAAACCTCAAAAGATCGTCTCTGACTTGCGCCACGCTCTCGGCCCCGAGGATATCGCCATCTCCGACGTCGGCGCGCATAAAATGTGGATGGGACGCATGTACCCAGCGGAGCGGCCCAACACCTGCATTATTTCCAACGGCTTCGCGTCGATGGGAATCGCCGTGCCGGGCGCCGTTGCGGCAAAGCTCGCTTTTCCAGCGCGTAAAATTGTGGCGGTCACGGGAGACGCGGGGTTTATGATGAATTCCCAGGAGATCGAAACCGCAGTTCGAACAGGGACGCCGTTTGTGATTCTGATCTGGAATGATGCAGAATACGGCTTAATCACCTGGCATCAGTTGCGCCGCTTCGGCCGCCCCAGTCACATTGACTTCAAAAATCCCGATCTAGTGAAATATGCGGAAAGCTTCGGAGCGAAAGGTTATCGTGTCGAGCACGCCGCCGATTTGGCGCTCATTCTCAAGCAAGCGTTGACCGATGATACCGTGGCAATCGTGGACTGTCCGGTGGATTACACCGAAAACATGAAACTTACCAAAAAACTCAAACAGCTCACCTCGCCGGTGTGAAGACCAGTTGCCGCCGGCGAGATTGCAGATATGCACCAATTTAACATTCGCCGCGCTGGTGCCCTATTGCCCCTTACACTCTCTTTACTGCAGCGCTTTGATGGACGGCCGCTCCTTCATCCGTTTTACCCAGCCGCTCAGTCGTGGCAGAGACGGCGTCGGGAGAACACCGTAGTCTTCCATGCGGCCGAAGCGTGGCCACAGATCGATGTCCGTAAGACTGAACTCGCCTAGAAAGTAAGCTTTGTCGCCCAGCGCTTCCTCGAGATAGTCGAGCAGCTTTCTAAGGGTTTGGCGCTGCTCCTCAACCAAAGACAGATTGCGCTCGGATTCCTTCTTTAAAAAGAATTCGTTCCGCAGCGCCCAGTAGGGCTCATGCAAGTAGTTCAGCCCGTAGTCCACCAGAATCCGGCCGCGTCCGCGCAAATAAGGCTCTTTCGGCATGAGCGGTGGGTTGGGATACTTTTCATCGAGATATTCGTTGATGATGCAGGATTCGAAGAGCACCTGTCCACCGTCATCGATCACTGGCACCTTACCGTAAGGGTTAAGGCGCAAATGCTCCGGCCGCTTCTGATCTTTCTTTGCCAAATCGAGAGTGACCCGCTCATAGGCGAGCCCTTTCTCATGCAGAGCGATCTTGACTCTGTCGCTGTTCGATGACGGCATCGCGTCGTACAACTTGATCGCCATAATTTCCTCCGAGTATTACTGTCAAAGAGTTTGTTAAACACCCCGGGCACCAATTGGCCATCTCTTCCTTCCTCACTTCCAAGTCGGCGAATAAGGCTTGAGAAAACCATCTTCGTGGAGATCACCGAGATCGCCGATATAAGCTACTTTTGCCGCGGCTTTGGTTTTAACGGTACATGGCGTGAGGATCGAGTTCCTCGCGGATCAGACGAAGCTCTTCAGCCGTTGGCGATTCAGTTTCCCGGATCGTCTCCGCAAGCCGTAGCGGCCAGCCAACTGCAGCCTGCACATCTTTCACCGCAATGCCGGGATGAAGCGCGCTCAACTGCATTTCGCGCTGAGAATTGGCAAAATCTAAAATGGCTTTGTCCGTAATCACCAGTTCCGGCCCGCCTCCGGGCAGACACAATTGAGCGCGGCTGTCGCCGCCGGTCAAGTGGCCGGGGCTGGTAAGAAAATCCAACTTGCCCACAAACGCCCGGCGCTTCATACGCATGATCATGAAAGTTCGTTGAGCATTGGTTGCGATCTCACAGGCGCCGCCGCTGCCGGGCAGCCGTGTTTTCGGCGTCCGGTAATCGCCGATGACAGTGGTGTTTAGGTTTCCGTATCGGTCGATCTGGGCGCCACCGAGGAGCGCGATCTCGACTAGACCCCGCTGCAAGTACAAACCGAACAGGTCTGCCATGGAAACCACTGACGTCGCTCCGCTCACGAGTGTCGGGTCGCCGATGGAAAGCGGTAGACGTTCCGGACGAGCGCCGTAAACGCCGGACTCATAGATAAGCTCCAAGTCGGGCGCCACCGTGTAGCGCGCGAGATTGCAGGCGATATTGGGCAAGCCGACCCCGACAAAAACCGTGCGCGCTCCTTTCAACACGCGCGCAGCCACGGCGATCATCATCTCTGAATCTGTGTAGGTTAGTTCACTCACCGATATCTCCCGTAGTCCACCGACGGCGCGAGCAAAGGTGCCGGCCTGAGCTTGTCAAAGTAAGCTTGCCCGAGTTTTCGCACATAGGCGGCATGATTTTCCAGGCCGTAAACCCACTCGTCTAACCATGCCAGAACCGCAGCGTGATCCTGGGAAAGCTTATCCCAAGCCAAGTATGATTCGTTGTCGCGGTCGTAGTAGCCCTGGACATAGGAAGGGTGCGCGCCGTAGGGTTCATGCACCACAGCATTGACGATCAAACCGGGAATCAACGTGCGGTTGGGATCGGCGCGGACCATCGCTTCATCTACCAGTTCTTCCACCACTACAATCACGCGCTTGGCGGCAAACGCCACCTCCTTTTGCATGCCGAGCAGGCCCCATAGTTGTGTGTTGCCCTGCCGGTCCGCGCGCTGCGCATGGACGATCGCGACATCGAGATTGAGCGGCGGCACCACTGCGATCTTGCCGGAGCCGTAGGGATCGTCAATCAGCTTAATGAGCGGATTCGCGCTAAGCATGTCGGAGCCGATGTAGCTTCGTAGCGGGAAAAAAGGCATCCGGGACGCCGCCGCCGCATAGCGCCCGACGAGGCCATAGTGTGAATATTCTTCTAGCTCCAGTGGACGGGGAATACCTTTTTCCACTGCCCGCCGGATGCAATAAAGCGAGCCAACGCCGGGGTTGCCCATGTAGCTAAAGATCAATTTCTTCGCCGTGCCGGCGGCGATCATCTGGTCGTAGATCAAGTCTGGCGTCATGCGGACTAGCGTGAGCTCCCGCCGCTTCTGACGGATGATCTCGTGGCCAGCGGCGAATGAAATGAATCCGGTAAAACCTTCGATGGCCACCGAACAATCGTCGCTGACATGCGCGGCGATGGCTTCTCGCATGGATACGAGCTTATCGGCTTTTGCTGTGTTGTTCATAAGCTCGAGCGCGAAGTCTATTCAGCTCCGGAGGAAAATGTAGCGCGGTTTTCTTGCATCTTCTCCCACCGATTTAGAGAGCCTGCTCCCCTTTTTTGGTCGCGCTTTTTACTACCCGGTCGATAATTTTTTCCGTATCACCCAAATAATTCTCGGGCTTGGCCAACGATTGCCAGTTCACGGCGCCATCCGCGACTATACCACCAGACAACTCTCGTACGACATCGATGAGCGACCTGCCTTCGGATATAGCGATCCCGCACGCTTTTTTAACCAACGCTTCCGCGTTTTCGCGCGGTACGGCTTGAGCCAGCGCAAATACTGCCGCTTCGGCGAGAATAACGTCGTTGGCGCGCGCGATATTCTCACACATCTTCGCTTCATCCACTTGCAAGTTTTTCGCTAGATACAACCCGTGTTTCAGAGCACCACCCGCTAGGAGGATCATCTGCGGCAACGTGAGCCATTCGACTTGCCAGCCGTGGGTCGCGCGCTCCTGCTCTTGGATAAGCGCGTGGTGCATGGCTGACAACAGCGAGGCGTTCATGCGCGCCGCGGCCAGTATGAGTTCGCTAGTGATGGGATTACTTTTCTGCGGCATCGTGCTGCTGCCCCCGCGTCCCTCTTCTCCCGACTCTGCTAATTCACCGACCTCGGTTTGCGCAAGCAGGATGATATCCTGAGCCATTTTACCGAGAGTCCCGGTCACCAAACTGAGCCAGCCGGCAAACTCTACCAGGTTGTCGCGTTGCGCGTGCCAGGGCATTGCCGGCGCGCTTAAGTGAAGTTCCTCGGCCAGCGCTTCCATAACAGCCAATCCCTTGTCCCCCAGCGCCGCAAGCGTACCGGCTGCTCCGCCAAGCTGGACCACCAGCACACGAGCCGAGATTTCAGCGAGCCGCTCGCGATGGCGCAGCATAGGAGCGAGCCAACTCGCGATCTTCAAACCCAAACTTATAGGCAGTGCTTGCTGTCCATGAGTTCGCGCGGCCAGCACTACCGCGCGATAACGGTGGGCTAACTCGCCCAACTGTTGGGTCAAATCATGGAGTCGGTCATCGAGAAGGCTGCCTGCCGCGTGCACTTGCAGCATGCAAGCCGTATCCATTATGTCCTGTGTCGTCGCACCCCAATGGACATAGGGAGCAGCCTCTTCACCCACCAACCTTCGTATTTCCTGCACGAGAGCTATGATGGGAAACCCGGAGCGCATGGTTCCTCTGTTCAGCGCTCCGACGCCAATCATCTTCGCGTCCGCGGCGTTCGAGATCTGTTCCGCGACTGCCTGCGGGATCACCCCCACACGCGCTTCCGCGCGCGCCAGCGCGGCTTCGACTGCCACGAGGGCGCGCACGTGGGCTTCATCGGTGAATAATTGTGAGATTTCTGCATCGCTAAAAAGCGGGCCGAAGATTTGTGAGTCCAGTGGAGTTGGCATCTTGATTGATTGCGTTACACCAGATCTATAATCTTGAACCGAGAAAATTTTCCTTCTCCCTTTGAGAAAAGGTTAGGATGAGGGCAAGCGGAAAAATTGCCATCACCCTCGCCCGAGACGGGCGAGGGGATAGCTACTTTAGCAGTCGAGTCACATGTCGAAGAAAACGGTTTCATTTTCTCCTTGTAGCCGAATGTCAAAGCGGTAGATCACCCTGCCATCTCTGTCTTCGCGTTCCGCGATCAGCGTTTTGCGCCGCGCTTTGTCTCTAATCGAAGAGAGAACGGGATCAGTATCGTTGACTTGCTCGTCGCTGAAATAAATCCTCGTGAACGCGTGCACGAGCATGCCCCGCGCAAACACAGCCACGTTGCAGTGCGGCGCCTGCACGCTATCGTCCGCCCCTGGCACCGGTCCAGGCTTTATAGTTTCAAATCTGTAGAAACAATTTTCATCCGTGCCCGATCGTCCCCAACCCGTGAACGTCGAATCAAGCGGTTTTTCTTGCTTGTCATCCGGATGATTGTAACGGCCGAACGCGTTGGCTTGCCAAATCTCGACCATCGCATCCGGCATGGGCTGCCCATCTCCATCCAACACTTGGCCTTCGATACAAATTCGCTGGCCTTGGGTCGATTCCGTGGCCATGACATTTGTCACTCTGTTGGTTAGCCCCATCGAGTAAAAAGGTCCGACGGTTTGTGAAGGGGTCTGTTTTCTCATCGCGGTTCTTCGAAAGGTGTGGCTTTTCTACCGCGCAACACGATGTCAAAGCGATACCCCAAGGCAAACTCAGGCTCGGTCACATCGTGCGCATAACTCGCCATCAATCGTTGGCGGCCGCTCTTGGTTGGCACCGAATTTAAAATCGGATCGAGGGGAAGCAACGGGTCACCCGGAAAAAAGAACTGTGTCACCAACCGCGTCACAAAGCTCGGGCCGAATAAAGACAGATGAATATGGGCGGGGCGCCACGCGTTGGGATGATTGAGCCATGGATAAGCGCCGGGCTTGATTGTGAGGAAGCGATAGTCGCCTTTTTCGTTGGTCACACACCGCCCCGCGCCGATAAAGTTGGGATCCAGCGGCGCATTGTGTTGGTCCACCGGATGGTGATAGCGTCCCGCCGCGTTCGCTTGCCAGATCTCGATGAGGGTATTCGGAATCGGCCTCTCATCTTCGTCCATCACCTTGCCAACGACGATGATGCGCTCGCCCATCGCCTCTTTGCCGGTGTCCGCGTTACGCGTGAGATCGATTTCTTCCGGATCCAGTTTGATACCGCTGAACAGCGGTCCGGTGATTTCCGACAATGTTTGCTTGATTGGGACAAGCTTCTTGAGTGGCCCCCGTTTTACCGAAGAACCATAGGCTTTGAACATATAAGGTGGATGCGACTTCCAATCGCGCGGATTGTATTCCGAGATTTTCATAACGCTCGCCTCATCGTTTATTTGCCTTCGCTCTCCAATTCCTTATAAACCCGCTTGGCTGTAGCAAAAGCGCTGTTGGCCGCCGGCGCTCCTGCGTACGCCAAGACTTGAAGAAAAACCTCTCTGACTTCCTCCCGTGTCACGCCGGTGTTGCGCGTTGCCCGGATGTGCATTGCGAGTTCGTCGTGCTTTCCCAATACTGCGAGCATGGCAAGAGTCAACATGTGGCGGGTTTTCTTATCGAGTCCAGGGCGAGTCCAAATCGCTCCCCACGCACCTTCCGTAATGATGCGTTGGAAATCGGCATCGAATTCCGTTTGGTTGGCCTCGGCTCGCCCCACGTGTTCGGCGCCTAAAACTGACTTGCGCACCGCCATACCTTTTTCAAATAGATCGTCAGACAATGTGCACCCCCCTGAAAAACTGCATCATCTCTTCTGCCATGGCTTCCGGCTGCTCCACACAACTGATATGCGCCGCCTTGGGAATGAGCGATAGGCGGGCGTTCGGAATCACTCGCGCAAGTTCGCGCGCCATGTCGGGAGGTGTCGCGATGTCTTGCTCGCCGCATAACACCAAGGTCGGCTTTTGGATGGCCGCCGCCGCTTGAGAAAGATCGGCGTTACGTAGCGCGTAACAAGTCCCTAAATAACCGTCCACCGAAGCACGAAGAATCATATTGGCATAACCGCGCACTTCGTCGCGGCAGCGCTGGCGGAAATCTGCGGTGAACCAACGCTCCATCGAAGACGCTGCTAACGCACCAAGCCCATGCGTCCTGACCGTCGCGATGCGCTCTTCCCAACTCGCCAGCGTGCCGATCCGCGCACCTGTATCACAAAGAACCAGTGCGCGCACACGATCGGGATACGCGATGGCCAATTGCAGTGCAGTAACTCCGCCAACAGACAACCCACAGACAACGGCTTGCTTGACTTCAAGCCTATCGAGCAAGCCCACGACGTCCCGCGCCAGATCATCCACGCTGTAGGGCGGCGGTGGAGCTTCGCTCAATCCGTGTCCCCGCGTGTCATAACGGATGATTCGAAAATCCTTGGCGAATTGGGGCACCACCGCATCCCAAATCCGCAGGTCACTGCCCAGCGAATGCGAAAACACCAGGGCCGGCTTGCCGGGCGATCCTTCCGCCAGATAATGTAGAACACAGCTACCTACATTCAAGAAAGACATCGACTTGAAACTATCCGACGACGGAGCGGGATGTCAACTTGGATGAACATGAGACACTGATTCAATCTCAAAGAAATTCGTGCGAGCGACCTCTGTGGTCATCCGAAAAACGCCTGACTCTTATCTTTTATGCATTACGAAATTACACAGCAAGTATTGCCAAAACCCTTTGACTTCGGCCGACCAACGACTCTACAATCACCTTGAACCTTGAACGTGATCTTGGTTTGAACATTTTGAACTCTTAGCAAAAAGGAGACGATCATGTCAGAGCCGCTTGTGCTCGAAGTTTTTTCCGATTTCGTTTGACCCTGGTGCTACCTCGTCACCGGGCGTGTCGAGAAACTCAAAGCGAACTATGATCTTAAGGTCAAATTTACGCAGTTCCCCTTGCATCCGGAAACTCCCGAGGAAGGCACGATGAGAGGGCCAGAAGTCGTCGCCAGAAACCGGAAGATGAAAGTGAACATGGACCGTGAGGGGCTGCCCTACAACGCCGAGCGCAATATGTCCTACAACAGCCGGCTCGCGCAGGAGCTGTCCAAATGGGCAGAGGGCAAGGGCAAAGCCGACGAGATTCACGACGCGCTGTTCCGCGCCTATTTCGTCGATGTCAAGAATATCGGAAAAGTCGAGACTCTCGTCGAAGTCGCCCAAGGAGTCGGACTCCCGGCTGACGAAGCCAGGGATGTTTTGCTGAGCCGGAGCTTCAAAGCAGCGGTAGATGAAGACTGGCGCCGTTGCGCTGCCTACGGCGTCAATGCAGTGCCGACTTTTCTCGCAGGTAAATACCTCATGGTCGGCGCTCAGCCTTACGAAGAACTGGAACGGCTTGTGCAGCACGTCGCTTCGGCCGCTTCGCCCCAGCCAACCTAGATTTGCTGAGCCGCGACCACTGCGGGGGTTGTCTGTACCACTAGTGTTGAAACGCTCGGCGGCCTGGGCAAATTTCTGAAAGGCGCTCATATCCGACCGAACGCTATTTACAACAGTGAGGCGAAGCCCTCTCTTCTCTCCTCTGCGACGGGGGAAGACGCAAGAGGGGATAATTTCGCTATGCCATCGCTGCGGTTGCTTTACGAACATCGCAATGAAGATCGTATCCGCCGCCCTATTTTTCGTTTTAATGATAACCCCATCGGTATGGAGCCAAACCGCCAAGCCATCCTCGCTGGCGGACTTAGCGTCCTACACGGGAACGGATCGTGAGCGTCTGTTGCTGGACGGCGCCAAGCGGGAAGGCAAAGTCGTCTGGTACACAACTCTGGCCGCTGAACAGAACAAGCAGCTCGCCAATGCTTTTGAAGCCAGATACTCCGGCGTAAAAGTGGAGACTTATCGAACCGGGTCGTTGGCGCTAGTG
>Ga0126382_10001273_pt1 | contig 10247 bp, 6 predicted proteins | sample PanSoiMetPlot_30_FD_92548 | JGI IMG/M metagenome (GOLD analysis project Ga0126382, IMG submission 92548) | Tropical forest soil microbial communities from Panama - MetaG Plot_30 | ecosystem: Environmental > Terrestrial > Soil > Tropical forest > Bulk soil | place: Panama | collected 2016-02-17 | reverse complement strand
TGGCAATCCGTCGGAAGCGATGAGGTCCGTGCTCCACCAACATTTGCACGATTTCTCGATCCCACCAGGTGACTGGCTCGCTTTGCAGGAAGCGGAAATCGATTCCAGCGCGGTTGTATCCTTCCAGCCACTCTGGTTTCAGGGGGTGAATTTCACTTTTGTCCCAATTTCCATACATGTGGTGATACTGTCGGAATGTCTGCAGGGGCTCCTTTTGGTGCTCTATGTGCTCCAACACTTGATACCACCGGTGTTTGCTGAGCATGCGTTCCCAGAGGACAAACTGAAAATGCAGAACGACGATTTCTTCCAAGTCAATCACTGCCGCGCCTGGTGGCTCCGGAACTCGTGGACCATGGATGGGCAGCCAGCCGCTGAAATCGGAGCCGTCATCGACGAAACCCAATGCCGAATACCCCGGCGGGATCCAGGCTTCTTTAAAACCCGGCAGAATGTTTACCCAACGAAAACGTAGAACAGTTCCTGGTTTCGCTTCACTGATGCGTTCCCATTCTTTGCTCTTGAAGGAGTTTGCCGAAAAAGCTTCGTCCGCATCCAAGAACATGAGAATGCGTTTGCCGCCGTAAGTTCGGGCGCGTTCGAGCAAGATCCTTTTGCGATGGGGCTCGTCGAAGCCCGGACATTCGTTGATGACTACATCAACTCCCGGGATGTTTTGCAGTTGCTGCAACGTTTCGTCGGTGGAGCGGTGATCAGCCACGACGATCTGATCGGCCCACGCCTTCGATGCAGCAAGGAAATGGCGGATGATCCACGCTTCATTTCGAGTAGGCGTGACACAAATTCGAACACAGCGGCCGTTCGACGCTTCCGTTGCCATGAAGCCCATACAGTTTAGATTGAACTAGTCACCGCGACCGGTTCAAGCGCCGTCGCGCCGCCTGCTTTCTTCTGCAAGGCCGTGCGCAGGTCGGAGGCTAGTCCAATCAGCTGCGCTCTGCCGCCCGGCATAAGCATCCAGGCACTGAGGAAGACAACGGCGCCAATAACGCTGCCCACCAACAGAAAAAGCGGCGCACCCAACGCAGGGAGTATCTCGTGGAGGAATCCGAGGACAATTGCCATCAGGATGCTTGCCGTCGCCGGCCGGGCTACGGTCGACAAGAACGTACCGACGGTGATCGGCGAGTTTTTGAAGCTGTAATACAACCTCGGCACAATAAGGCACCAAGTCGCAGCCACGTCCGCCACTGCCACGCCTTTAGCGCCCCAGTGTACGCCAACTGCCATAAAAAGAATCAGTATAGCATTGTGGACCATGGTGAGGCCCATAAAGGTCTTCGAGCGACCGCGGGTTATCAAAACGAATGCGGATGAGCCGACCGGTTGCCTGATGAATGAGTCGAAGCTTAAGATCATTAGCAGCGGCGCGGCATCGAGCCATTTCCTGCCTAATACAATCCGGGTAATTTCCGTCGCATTGACCGCCACGAACAAACTCAGTGGCATGGTCGCGACGCAAACCACTGTGAGCACTTTCTGGTAAAATCGCCGGTACCGTGCGGCCTCCATCTGCAGGAGGCTCAAGCCGGGCTGCGTTACCTGATAGATCGGACTGATGAGTTGTTCTGTTGGAACGACCAACAATTGATAAGCCTGCCTATACATGGCCACAGGCCCAGCCCCCCAGAATCGACCCAAAAGGAAACGATCGGCTCCGCCGCCGATGGTCGCGGAAATATTTGCCGCGCTCAAATGGACACCGAAACCGAGCAACCCTCGAACATTAGTTTTCCTGCACGGCAATCCTGGAATCCATGGGAAACAAAACCACATACCGGCGGCGAGCAAAACGCTTCGAACTACCTCTCGCCAGACGAGTGCCCAATAGCCAAAACCTTTCCAGGCGAGCAGCACTGCGACAACAGTGCTGATCACACTAGTCAACACCCGAACGGTGGCGCTATGACCCAACTTCAGTACGCGCGCGAGGAGCGCCTGGTGTTGGACCATCAAACCACCAAAGAAAAAATTGCTCGCCAGAATACAGGTGATAATGGTCAGACGCGGTTCCCTGTAGTAGGCTGAGATAAGCGGAGAAGCGGCGCACACGACCAATGCGATCAGGGTACCCGCCAGGACATTTATCCAGAATAGGTTTGTAACTTCCTGGTGGCTGATCTCTTTCCGTTGCACCGTCACGGTTGACAGACCCAGGTCCCTAAATTGATCGGCGATCGCAGTGACTGCCATCACCATCATGACCAACCCAAATTGTTCGGGGAGAACAAGCCGCGCAAGTATGGCAGTCGAGCCAATCCGAAATGCAAAATCAGCCGCTCCCGCAGCCCAAGTGAATCCTGCCGCCCGAACGGAACTGGATCGCAAGTCGTTTCGGATCGCCTCGGTACAAGTAAGTCGCTTAAAGTTTTCGACCTGATTCATATCGCCACGTTGCGCTACCGGCTTTGATTGTAGAAGATGGCGGTCTCCTCGCGAAGACTTTCAGAGTTGCCTTCCGAAGGCAGCTGACAACTTTCTTCTACCGAGATAAGTTTTCCGCTTTTGCAATCTTCCGGTCCACCTGCGTGAATCCTAGTGGGCCCTGGCGAACCAGATGCCCTGCTTAATTGAACACAATAGGTGGCGGTGTTTGCTTAGGGCTTTCCCATTCAGCAATCTTGGAGCTGGAGCTGGCGTTGGAGTTGATTTATTTGCCTGTTTAGCTTTGGGGTCCGGCGATGGTGTTGCCTTAATTGTTCCCGTCGGCGTTGGAGTCGGTCTAGCCGTCGCAGTAGTGAACCGCACGTCTGAAAACGTTGCTGCGCCGGGATTGGGCCGACCATCGGACTCTTATCCGGGCCTATCGGCGGCCAGGGAAGCACCCCCCACCACGATGGTTTGCCGCTTAAATACAAGCTGTTTGGTATCGTATGGTCGGGAATCGCCGGGTCCCAGATCACATGGTTATTCACGTAATCGAAATTACCATGACGTAGGATTGTGGCCTTGACGTTGAGATCAAGCTGCTGACAGCCCTCCAGCGTGTTTGGAAGCGAGCGGTAATTTGGCGGCGTGGTCGGGTTAAGTACCCTTAAGTAATTGGAATTCCCAATATTAGGGTATCCAAGCTCGTAAATAGAGGATTCAAACCCCGACAGAGTAGATTCGTAAACAGTGTTGACTCCTCCACTACCAAGCACGTTCCCGACGACATTGTAATAGTTCGAAAAATGTTTGAGGGCAATCTGCCAATCGATCCGGTTACGGAACAGTGTGCCGTGACTCGTTGAACCGAAGTAGCCATCGTCTTTAAACCAATGAATGACGTTGCCCTCTGCCAAATTAAGCATGCCTCCTCGGCCATGACTAAAGCTAATGTCCCAAAATGCGGGGTCGGTGTTTACGCAATAGTTATAGGCGGCTACGTTCGCAGAGGACAAAGTGCCTGCATCGCAAAATTCGATAGCTGGGGCTCCACCTTTGTTCGTGATATTGTCTTCGACCAGATTCCAAGAGCAATAAGTATTGAAATCGATTCCCTCGTGATTCGGCCCTGTGCCCTGAATGTCGTGCACGTAACAATGCCTTATTTCGCAGCGAATGGCGCAATACAAATAGAACTGGTGATTATAGGTATGCGAAATCTCCACGTCGTAAATCCAGCAGCCGAACGCATTTTCAAAATAGATCGGGGCACGCTGGGTGCTGTCTTGCATTTGCATCGTGAAACGTTCCATGCCCACGCCTTGAATCATTGAGCCGCCCATCGGTAACACCGTTGGGCTGTATCCAGTCCAATCAAAGGGAAGCGGCGGGTCGAACGTGACAGTGGTGGCAGTCTTGCTACGGACCTTGAATGTTATTCCTTGGGTTTGCTCCGTGTCAGGCATGGGATCGCCGAGAAATCCGAGGTTATGCGCCCAAACCGCTATCGGCCGCGGCCCAATCGCCATTGGCATGTTGACGTCAAAAGCGGACGTATTGCTTACCGTGATAGTGTTGCTGCCCTTCGTTGCGCCAGAAATTATGGGGATCCAAGTTGTAGCAGGCGGCCATGGGGTGTTTCCGCGTATGGAGAATGAACCGCTATTGGTGCTAGTTGCCTTCAGGATGGTGCGCCCTTGCCCTGCGCCTCTCAGGGTGTAGTTGCTCTTCATCCAGGTGCCGATTTGGCTGTCGATCTTGAAAGTTCCCGAGGGTATGTAAACGACCTGCCCCGGCGGACAACTGTTAATCGCGCGATTGATGATCGGAGCAGCGTCTACCTGTCCCGTTGGGTCAGCGCCGAGATCGGTCACGATATTTTTCCAGATTGTCGAGCGATTCGGAATTCCGCCAGGCACGCCGACGCTGCCCTGCCACGGCGCTGTGCGATCCGACGGGATGATTTCGGCAGCAGCGGGGCCGCCGGAAAGAACGAAGGACAAGAGAGCGGCCGACGCCGCTGTACATAGTTTTCGGGTGGTAAAGAGGATCATGCCGTCGACGTCTATCGTCTATCATACTCGGATGCAAGTATAAATATCGATTACACCCTATTTTGGCGGCTAATAAGACCCGTCGTGACGAGTCGTTTGTGAAATCATTGGACAAGGCAGACGGCCCATCTTGGTTGAAAGGCTGGGAATTTAAGACTTGTGCCCGGCGTCTGCATAGACTGGAAACGATGCGCGCTCGTCGCCGACAATTATCCGATGCATCAAAAATTTGCTCCCGGTCGTGATGCCCGCGTCCGGCGCAGTACCCACCGAGCGGATTCTTTCCCCCAGCAGACGTAGATCTCGGCGTGACCGGCAAACACGCCTGTTCGGAATCGTGTGGTCGAAAGTCGCCCGGACCCAGATCGTACTGGCTCGCAAGTCGTTCCGGATCGCCGCGGTACGAGTAAGCCGTTTTAAACTTTTCAGCCTGATTCATGTCAAGGGTTATATGCGCTGCCGGTTCGGTTGTAGAGGAAGGCGCAGCACTCGGCGTAATAAGCACAGAATTGAAACCAGTGCTCTGCCTTAAGGCCCCTTAGGGGCAGCACATGAAGGTGGAATGCGTTGTGATTCCCATCCCGGAAATCGAAAACGCCCATTCACCTATTTTCAATGGCCGCTGTCTTCCTGGCCTTCAGGCATTTCGTTCCCCGAATTTTTTTTGGCTCTTCCCCATTTCCACGTTTTTAGCTTTTTTTTATTTTTCTTTACCTGGGGACTCTGCGTGGAGCTTGGTGTCGCGCTCGGTGTCGTCGTAGTGATAGGCGCTACTGTGGCCGTCGGGCCAGATGTTGGAGTTAGAGACCGTGTTTCGAAACGTTTCTGCGCCGGAATTAATCCAACCATCGGGCTCCGATCAGGGCCTATTGGCGGCCAGGGAAGGTCGCCCCACCACGACGGTTTGCCTGTCAAATATAAGCTATTCGGAATCGTGTGATCGGAGATCGACGCATCCCAGACCACACCCTTGTGTGCAGCATCCCAATTGCCATGACGCAGGATTGTTCCCTTAACGTTGCGATCCAGCTGCTGGCAACTCTCCAGTACTCCACTGAGTCTAGCGTAATCAGGTGGATTAGTTGGGCCAATAGACGTGCCGTCATGGGATGGGTTACCGATGTTGGGGAACCCGAGCTCATAGATCGGAAACTCGCCTTTTGGCACGCCGCTCCAGTAGTTTGATTTTTCGGTTTCATATACACGAGTCAGGTTGCTGGGCACAGGCCAGTCAAGGCCAAGAACGTTCCCGACAAAATTGTAATAGACCGTGAAATGCTTGAGCAGCACCATTTCTGCGATGCTGTTACGGAAAAGAGTCCCGTATGCGCTCCCGCCAAAGTATCCGTCGTCCTCGTAACGGCGAAACACGTTCCCCTCGATGAGATTGAACATGCCACCGCTGCCGTGAGACATGCTGATGTCCCAAAAGTTCGGGTCAGTGTTTACACAGTAGTTGTAAGCCGCGACGTTGCACGAGCAATGATGCGTGCCGTCCGAGAACTCGATAGGAGGCGCACCGCCAGCGTTGCAAATGTTGTCCTCAATGAGGTTCCACGAAGAATCGGCATTGAACGCGATGCCCTCGTGGTTCGGTCCCACTGCCTGGACATCGTGCGTGTAGCACTGGCGCACCTCGTTGCGGATGGCAAACAGAAAGTAAAACTGCCGACTGTAGGAATGCGCCAACTCGACATCCTTTATCCAGCAACCGTAAACCTGTTCCATCTGGATACCGGAAAAATCCTTTGACCCTTCGCATTCAATGCTCAGACTCTCGATACCCACGCCGCTTACCATCTCGGAGTCGGTATATGGAATCGCTACCACCTGGCGTCCGCCAATGGTAGTGAAATCATAGGGACACGCCGGCTCAAATGTGACCGTGGTGTGGGTCTTGCTGACCACCCTAAACGTGATGCCATAGGTGGGATCGCTGTCGTAGGCCGGACTGCCCCGAAACCCGAGGTTATGTCCCCAACTCGGCACTGGCTGCGTAGCAATCACCATCGTTGCGTTCGGTGTAAACGGCACGGTGTTGCCAACCGTGATGGTGTTACTGCCTTTGGTGGCTCCGCCAGTGATCGGATAGATTGTTTTAGGCGGCGGCCACGGCGAATAGCCACGGATGCTTATCACAGTAGCAGTCGAACCGGCTGCCAGTTTAAGGATGGTCTGGCCTTGCCCCGCTCCGCGCAGCGTGATGTTGCTCTTCTTAAAGGTGCCTACTGTTCCGTTGATGTTGAACGTGCCAGCTGCCAGTTGCACAACCTGGTTTGCCGGACACGCCTTGAGTGCTTCGTTGATCCGCGGACCGTTGTCACCGACTACAGGAGAAAGCGTCCTGTAGATCGTAGTGCGAGTCGGGATGCCGCCCGGCACACCAACGTTTCCTTGCCAGGGAGCCGTGCGGCTGGACGGAATGATCTCCGCCCAACTCACGCCCTCAAAAAGAAGCAAAAACAGAAGGCCCGCCAGAACCGGAGAGGTTCTCCGTTTCGATAAGGCAGGTTCTTTCACAGTGAGCATAGGATGTATGGGGTTATATCTATTCCGAAGCCGCAGAAGTGGGCCATCACACCGGCAACGTGCGCGCCACAGCTTGAGCTACATGATGGACGGACAACAGATGCGCGCCCGATTTTGCGGCATAGTCAACGATTTGCTCAAACAGAGCGGGAGTGCATCCGAAACGCGTTGGCTTGTCACACACATCATGCGTCGCAAAAATCAGCCACCCTCGCGCCCCGGCATTGCCGTCGATTACCTGCTTGATTGCGTCAAAATTGTCGCGGCTTTGCTCGATAAAGAACGCCTTTAGATAATTCAGGTCCGCGACTCCGGTATTGAATGTCTGACCGCCGCCGCGCGCGCATTCGAAATAAGGCGCAACTCGGCGTTTGGTATCTGGCCGGGGCCAACTAATGGGATAAGAGAAACTTTTGAGTGTTAACCCGGGCACGTGTCTTGCGACGGCCTCTCGATTACGCAGAATCGAAGCCTCGAAGTCTTTTGGATCTGTGTTCCATGAATCGCAATGGTCGAACGTATGACATGCCAGCTCGTGCCCCTGCCGAACAAGTTCATCCACGTCTTCTGCCGTGAAAATTTCACCAGTCGGCGCCCGACTCCCCATCAAGCCAAACGATGCGTAGTAGGTGCCGATAACCCCGTGCTCTCTCAGGATCGCGCCGCCATTAGTCAACGCCGAGCGCGGGAAATCATCAAAGGTGAAAGAAATCACCGGCGACTCCATTTGAATTCGGGAAAGCCTCTGGCCAAACCACCGTGCCAGCCGGCGCTGAGCCGGGCGTGGTAGCTTTGTCCAGATGAATTTCATACGTCAAGAAGGTCGAAAAGATTTGGGGATTCTGGGAAGCCTTCGACAGCTCACCCCGCGCTTTCCTCGGCCGAGACGGAGAGGGATTCACTAAACCGACTAGGCGATGGCGAGTGGCCCTGTTGAGCACGGAGTGGCACGGAGCGCGTCCTGCCGCGGACAAGACTTTCGCGCATGAGCCGGCGTCTCGCCCATGATTCCCACAGATTCGCTAGCCGGCGGCGGAGATAACTGCCATCTAAGCGCCACGAGCCTTGCTGCGCGTGCACGCCGAAATTACCAAACTGATGCCAGGTGCGCTCATCGCAAACATCATCTGGAAAAAGAATGGCTACATTTCGCACCACTTCCGGATTTTCTGCGAAGGTACGGGACACCATGCCGGGACCAGTAGTTACCGGCGCAAAGAAAGAAGGTTGAAAAAACCGTGGAATGCCTCGTAACATCTGATTGGCCCAAGTGGGTTCAGTAAGAGCTCGAATACAGTTCTTAATGATGGCGCCCAGGAAGGCATTATTCGGAGCGGCGCCAAATCCATAATTAGCCAATTCCCAGTCCATGCCGCAATTTTCCCGCAAGAATTTACTGATGGTTAATTCTTCAAAAGCAAAAACACACTCGGAATTTAAGAGCGGCTTGAGACTTCGTGCCAGAAAAACGTCCGTGTCGAGATAAAAGCCACCCAGGCGATAAACAGCCAGGTACCGAAAAAAATCGAAACGCTGGATCGGCTGTGGAAAAGACGCTATGACCTCTTGGAATTGGGGAAACTCCTTTCTTAGGAAGTCTTCCATTTCGGCCTTGCCAAAGAAGACGTGCTCGAAATCTGGATGGAGCAACCTTGTGTTTGTGAGCGCGGCCTGGTTGAAAAGCGGCAACTCTTCGGATTGTCCCGCAGGCGCCGCGTAGATATGAATAATTCGCGCTGGGATTTTGTCGTGCATGACGGCGAAGCTATTCAGGATGTAACGAGGGCGCCGGCTTCGCCTTCGACCACAAATTCATCTGGATTTTCAATCGCACTGCTTTCCGCTGGATCGCGCGCGCGAGCCATGAACCAATATCCGATGGTGGTCATGAGAAAGGCGCTCCACAACGGGCCGCGTCGGGCAAACACAGATTCGGACATATTAGTAAACAGCGTCATGCAGAAGAAAGCCAGACCAATGACAGCCGCGGGATAGTTTCGAACAAAACTCCGGGCATGGTTCATTCCGGCATTGATGAGCATAACTACCAGAAAAAAGATTCCCAAATATCCTCCGTCCAAAGAAATCTCGAGATAGCCGTTGTGCGCCGTTTTGAGGTCCTCCACGATGTATTTGCCGATCTTGATCGGGCCGACCATGTCCCAGTAATTCAAATAGCCGCACCCAAACACTGGATTAACAGGATGCTCTTTGACTGCCGCCCAGATTTCAGTACGGTTAGTGAGGGTCGCGTCTCGCCCGAGCATCTTCAGGATCGGTTGCGAGACGTTAAACATACTGTCGAAGAAAAAGAATACGGGCGCGGCAACCAGGCAAACCAATACGACAGCTGACCGTTTGTTTTCAAAAAAGCGAATCTTTGTGGTAAGAAGCAATAGGACCCCGAAGGAAATGGCGATCATTGACGTCTTACTGTCGCACTGATGGAGCAGCCAGACACCCATCAACAGCGTAATCACCCACTGTAGGAGAGGCGCTTTCAAGTAATCACGCGGTTTCTTTCCAGCCACCTCCAGAAGCTGCCACAAGACAATCAGCCCAAAGACCATCACATCTTCACCAAGGCCATTCTTCTGCAGAGCAATCCCGTGCACTTCAGCGTTTCCACTGTGCCGGTTATAGTCTCGACTGAGTTCCGGGATATACTTGATCATCAGGACGGAAAACGTGAACAGGACATAAGCGCAGCGAGAGAATACTACCTTAATTGCCTCAATCGGATCCTTGTCGCTAAGTATGATCAGCAGGATGGGGATCGCACCAATTTCCTTTGTCCAGCGTTTGAACGTTGGCAGCGGGTACACAGCCCAGAATATTGTCACCGCGAGAAAAACATAAAATAACACGAGACCCGTGTTGCCTCCAAATACTTCACCCCATGACACACGCCTGCGCGCAACGATGATGAGTGACAGGCAAATCAGCACGGAGTAAAAGGCGCGGTCGAGGGGACTCCCCTCGAGGTCAGAAATGCCGGCACTCCCTACGCCGAAGAAGAACCAGGACCACCATGACAGTGGCCGGGAGCCAAGGATCAGCAGGTAGATCAAAGGAATCCAAAGCGCCTTCGAGTGACGAGGCCTGCTTTTGGCGTCTTGGCGCCAGAGCCAGGCCGCGAAGACGGTGAAAATCAGGATGGCTAATTGACGAGGCATGGGCAGTGATCGGAAGTCAGGGACAGAGCAGAAAGCGGTAAGCTACATTCGCAATGGTAGAGCTACACATCTATCAGAACTAACCGGAATGTGCGCCAGC
>Ga0126382_10001272_pt1 | contig 10256 bp, 10 predicted proteins | sample PanSoiMetPlot_30_FD_92548 | JGI IMG/M metagenome (GOLD analysis project Ga0126382, IMG submission 92548) | Tropical forest soil microbial communities from Panama - MetaG Plot_30 | ecosystem: Environmental > Terrestrial > Soil > Tropical forest > Bulk soil | place: Panama | collected 2016-02-17 | reverse complement strand
TTTCATCGGCGTCCGCGGGCTTGGGTAGGTAGTAGGTGGCCCCGAGCCGCACTGCTTCGATCGCGGTGGCAATGCTGCCATATCCGGTCAACACCACGATGCGGGTGGTGGGATCGATTCCCTTGAGCGCTTGCACCAACTCCATCCCGCCTCGCCCTGGCATTCTCAAGTCAACCACCGCCAGCTCTGGCGATTGTGCCGTCGCCAGCCGCACTGCCTCCTCGTAGCTCGCAGCGGTGAGGACCTCCATTCCACGGTCGCGGAACGCGCGCGCCAAGCGCTCGCGCAACGTCTCGTCGTCGTCTACCAGCAACAGCGTCGGGTTGGAGGAACCGCGCGGGTCCGCGGCAGCTTGGCTCATGACCCTCAAGTGTCCTGAATCAGCGACCGGCGTGCAAGCGAAGGTGCGCATCAGTCGATCGCGATCAAAAAAGATCGACGCCAGGGGTTCAAGGTGGAAAGAATCAAAACATGACCGAATCGACGAAGCCCTGGGTCGCAATCCTGATGGGCAGCAAGACGGACCTCGATACCCTGCAGCCCGCCAAGGACATGCTGGATGAGCTTGAGATTCCAAGCGAAGTTCGAATCATCTCGGCGCATCGGACCCCGGATCTGTTGTTCGAGTACGTCGAGAACATCGAAAAACGCGGCATTCAAGTCGTCATCGCCGGAGCGGGCGGAGCCGCGCACCTGCCGGGAATGATTGCCGCGAAAACCCTGGTGCCGGTCATCGGCGTCCCGGTGGCCTCGACGCCTCTGAACGGGCTCGATGCGTTGCTCTCCATCGTGCAAATGCCCAAGGGCACCCCGGTCGCGACGATGGCCATCGGCAAGCCCGGAGCAGCCAACGCGGCTCTCCTGGCGGCGGAGATCTTGGCGCACAGCCGGCCGCAACTACTTGAGCGGCTGCGCGGATGGAAGGCCGCGCGGCGCAAAGAGGCTGCCGCCCACCAGACTCCCTGAGCAGCACTGCGCCGTTTGAGCGCCTTTTCGGGCCAGGGATCGGAGCGCAGGACAGCCGAGCTTCAACTCGACTTTTGCCAAAAACCCGGCTATGGCGATTCGCGTTATGTCCCACCCCGGTGCTTCAAAGCGTCAGAAGGAGCTCGCTCGTGCGGAGAAGCGGCGGCTCAAGGAAGAACGCCGGGAACAACGCCGAAAGGAAAAGGCTGACCGCCTCACTCAAACCGCGCTGCCCGAGGGAGAGGACCCGGATATCGCGGGAATCGTTCCTGGCCCGCAGCCTCCCCTCGAGGACTAGCGGCATGAGATCCCGAGGCGTCCGTGCGGATTGCTCTCGCCGCTGATCACGCCGGCTTCGAGCTCAAGCAGCTCGTCAAGCCCAGATTGTCGCTCAAGCACCAGGTACTCGACCTTGGCACCCAGAGCACCACCCCGGTCGATTATCCGGACTTCGCCGAGGCGGTAGCTCTCGCGATCCGAAACGGCCAAGCGGAACGAGGGATCCTGATCTGCGGTAGCGGGGTGGGCGTGGCCGTAGCCGCAAACAAGGTCCCCGGAATCCGGGCGGGCGTTTGTCACGACTGTTACTCCGCTCACCAAGGCGTGGAGCATGACGACATGAACGTTTTGTGCATCGGGGCGCGGGTGATCGGTCCGGAGTTGGCCTTCGAATTGATCGAAGCCTTCGTCGGCGCTCGCTTCACCGCGGAAGAGCGCCATCTGCGCCGGCTCGAAAAGACTAAGGCCATCGAGGCGAAGTACTCGCGAGGCAGCTGATGTCTAACGCCTTGGTGCAGAGGGATGCCTCGCGCTAAGGAGAACAATCATGCAACTGGGAATGGTGGGACTCGGACGAATGGGCGCCAACATGGTGCGCCGGCTGATAAAGGCCGGCCATTCGTGCGTCGTCTACGACCTTACTCCTCAAACCGTCCAGCAGCTGGTCGCCGAAGGCGCGGTCGGCAGTTACGGCATGGAGGAGTTCGTAAAGAAGCTCGAGAAGCCCCGAACGGCGTGGCTCATGGTCCCCGCCGGAGCACCGACTGAGAACACCGTCAAAGCGCTTGCGCCGCTTTTGGATCCCGGCGACGTGATCATTGACGGGGGAAACTCTTACTTCAAAGACGACGTTCGCCGCGCTCAGCTGCTGCGGCAAAACGGCATCCACTACGTCGACGTGGGCACCAGCGGGGGGATTTGGGGCATTGAGCGGGGCTACTCGCTGATGATCGGCGGCGAACCGGAGGTGGTCCGTCGTTTGGACCCAATTTTTCAGACCCTCGCGCCGGGAGAAGTGGCGGCGCCCACCACCCCCAAACGGGCAAAGAAGACGTCCGCCGATCGCGGTTATCTGCACTGTGGTCCGGTTGGGTCGGGCCATTTTGTAAAGATGGTCCACAACGGCATCGAGTACGGCCTGATGCAAGCCTACGCCGAGGGATTTGACATTCTCCGCAACGCATCGAGCGAGGCTCTGGCCCCCGAGCATCGCTACAGTCTGCCGCTTGGCGAAATCGCCGAGGTGTGGCGCAGGGGAAGTGTGGTGGCTTCCTGGCTGCTGGACCTGACGGCGATCGCCTTCAACCAAGATCCGCAGCTCGAGAACTACCAGGGTTACGTGGCCGATTCCGGCGAGGGCCGCTGGACGATTCAAGCCGCGATCGATGAAGCAGTGCCCGCCAACGTTCTCTCGGCGGCGCTCTACGCTCGCTTCCGTTCTCGTCAGCAACACACCTTTGCTGAAAAAATCCTCTCCGCCATGCGCCAACAATTTGGCGGACATCTCGAGCCCTCATCGGACCACTGAGCGCGGAGACACCGATGGCGGACGAGACGAGGCCGGCCCCCAGCGAACCCCCAGGGGATCGTTGCATCATCGTTATTTTTGGCGTCACCGGCGATTTGACCAAACGCAAGCTGATTCCAGCCTTGTGCAACTTGCTCTCCTACCGACTGATGCCGGAGGACTACGCGATCCTGGGCGTGGCGCGAACGCCGATGAACGATTCTGAGTTCCGAGAACAGCTGAAGCGCGAGCTGACGCAATTGCCATGTCGGCCAGGCCCGAAGGCGTGGGAGGAATTCGCGCGCCGGATCTACTACCTGTCGGGCAACATCAACGACCCACAAACCTACAAGGCGCTCGCCGCCCGACTCTCGGAACTGGCGAAGAAACATCAGACCGACGGGAACATCCTCTATTATTTGGCCACGCCTCCCAATGCGTTTGCGCCGATCGTGCGCCACCTCGGCGACGCCAAGCTCGCCCAGCCTCAAGACCGAGGGTGGGTCCGGGTGATCATCGAAAAGCCCTTTGGAACCGATCTCGAGTCGGCGCGGGAACTGAACCGCCAACTGCGCCAAGTGCTGAGCGAGGATCAAATCTACCGAATCGACCACTACCTCGGAAAAGAGACCGTCCAAAACATCCTCGTGCTCCGGTTTGCGAACGGGATCTTCGAGCCGATCTGGAACCGCCGCTACGTGGACCACGTGCAGCTCATGGTGGCAGAGGAACTCGGGGTCGAAGGCCGGGGCGCCTACTACGACCAGACCGGGGCTTTGCGCGACGTCATTCAAAACCACATGTTTCAACTCCTCGCCTTGATCGCGATGGAGCCTCCGGTTTCCTTCCAGGGCGAGGGGACGCGAAACGAGAAGGAAAAGGTGTTGAGCGCAATTCGACTGCTGCAACCGGAAGAGATCCTCACCAACGTGGTCCGCGGGCAATACAGCCCAGGAATCATCGACGGAAAGAAAGTGCCCGGGTACCGTTCCGAGCCCAATGTGTCGCCCAATTCCAAGACCGAGACCTACGCCGCCCTAAAGCTCCTGATCGACAACTGGCGCTGGGCCGGCGTCCCGTTTTACCTGCGCCACGGCAAACGACTCGCCCGCCGGGATACCGAAATCGTCATTCAGTTCACTCGCCCGCCGCTGATGTTCTTCCGGCAGACGGGGTTGGAGAAAATCGAAAGCAATCGCCTCATCATTCACGTCCAGCCGGAAGAAGGAATACGGATCCAGATGAAGGCCAAAGTCCCAGGACCGGAGATCCAACTCAAGACCGTGGAGCTGCACTTCAGCTACCAAGAGTTTGGGGTCAGCACCGAAGCCACCGGGTACGAGCGGCTGCTCCACGACTGCATGATTGGAGATTCGACTTTGTTCCACCGCGAGGACATGGTCGAGACCGCTTGGCGCGTGGTCACCCCGATTCTGGACGTCTGGGCCAGCCTTCCACCTCGAGACTTTCCCAACTACGGGGCGGGGAGTTGGGGGCCGGCGGCGGCCGACGAGTTGATCGCGCGGGATGGGCGGCACTGGATCGTATCTGAATGACAAATGGTCCTGGCCGGTGACATTGGCGGAACTAAGACCAGCGTTGGCCTTTGCGAACGGCGCCGCGGTTCGCTTCGGCTGGTGGTGGTGGAAAGTTACCCCAGCCGACAGTACCAAAGCCTCGAAGAGATCCTCCTTGAATTCAGGCGCTCGCACCGGCAACGGATCGACATTGCCTGCTTTGGGGTGGCCGGGCCGGTTCGCGACGGGCGGGTAGAGACCACCAACCTCGCTTGGCTGGTGGATGCGAAAGTCCTGGCCAAGAAGCTCGGTGTCGGCTGCGTGGGCCTGCTCAATGACTTGGAGGCCAGCGCCTGGGGAATCGACGCGCTTCAACCCGAGGATTTCAGCCCGCTCAAGGACGGAAGCGGCGACCCGCGCTCCAACGCCGCGGTGATTTCAGCGGGCACCGGCCTGGGCGAAGCGGGATTGTACTGGGACGGCAAGGCGCGGCGACCCATCTCCAGCGAAGGCGGTCACTGCGGCTTCGCCCCGCGAGACGCGGTACAAATTCAGCTGCTGCAGTACCTCTCGGCGGAGTTTGGTCACGTCAGCACCGAGCGCGTGCTCTCCGGACCGGGGCTGTACAACATTTACCGTTTTGTTCGCGACGTCGGCAAAGAGGAGGAGCCCGCCTGGCTTGCCGAAGAAATCAGACATGGCGATCCGGCTGCGACGATTTCGCGGCTCGCGCTGGACGCGAAATCCCCTCTCTGCGAGAGGGCGTTGAGTTTGTTTGTCGAGATTTACGGGAGCGAGGCGGGCAACCTCGCGCTCAAGTTCATGGCCACGGCGGGAGTCTATGTGGCCGGGGGAATAGCGCCGAAGATCTTAAGCAAGCTCAAGGCTCCGCTTTTCAAGGACGCATTCCTGGACAAGGGCAGAATGCGTCCGCTGATGGAGACGATCCCCGTCCAGGTGGTGTTGAACGACCACCTGGGCCTGATCGGCGCGGCGCGATGGACGGAAGTGATCGGGCCCGTCCGCGGCAAGCCGCGTCGAGTCAGCCGCCGAGGGAGGTAGACCGATGGGTCCGACGGAGCGTCAGATTCGGGTGTTGGCCGACCTCGAAGAGCTGAGCAGGGCAGCCGCCGACGAGCTGCTCAGCGCGCTGAGCGCTCGGGGCGAAGATTCCGGGGCGTTTCGGATCGCTTTGTCCGGGGGTTCCACGCCGAGATGGCTCTATCGGCTGCTCGCGGCGCCCGAATTCAGGGACCAGCTTCCCTGGCGTCGCCTTCATTTTTTCTGGGGCGATGAGCGGCACGTTCCCCCGGCTCACCCGGACAGCAATTACAAGATGGCTTACGAAGAACTGCTGTCGAAGGTACCCCTACCTTCAGAAAACATCCATCGCATCCACGGAGAAGATCCCGATCCCCAGCGCGCCGCCCGAGCGTACGAGGAGGAGCTGCGGCGCACATTCAACCTCCGGGAGCGAGAGCTTCCAAGATTCGATCTGGTCCTGCTCGGCCTCGGCCCGGACGGACACACCGCCTCGCTTTTTCCAGGGAAGTTTGAGGAGGAGCCCAATCGATTGGTGAGCGCCCGTTGGGTGTCGAAGCTCAATCAGTTTCGGATTACCCTCACCTTACCGGTGCTCAACGCCGCGGCCTTGGCGCTGTTCTTGGTGGCGGGCGAGGACAAGGCCCAGGCGTTGTGCCGGGTGCTGCAGCCCACCAGCGAAGCGGATGCGCTCCCTGCTCAACGGATCCGCCCAACCGATGGAACCGTGAGGTGGCTGGTGGACCGAGCCGCCGCGAGGCTTTGCCCGCCGGCGTAGGAACTTGGCCGGCTTAAGCGCGGCACGTTCTCGAGGCAAGCAAGGGGGTGGTGTCACCGCCGATCTCGCTCGCCCCGTTCAGTTTCTGCAACTGGGAGTTGAGAGACACCTCGCCCAGCCAAAGCCAACTACCCCTGGACGGGGTCGATGTCCATGCCCAATTGGCGCCCATCCGAGGACTCGTTTGGGGCTGTCGCTTCGCTTTCGAATGCTTTTCTTAGCGTTCGGAAGGCGGTCGTAGTACGAAAAAAGCTCGGAAACCAGCTCGGTAACCGGGCATCTTAGGTTCTCAATGGCAGTTCGGTCGCAGCGAAAAAAGCAGGATGACCCTTACCCAGGGGGTAACGGCGTGAGCAGGAGAGTACTCGTCACCGGAGCCGCAGGATTTATCGGCAGCCACGTTGCCGAAGCCTTGCTGAGCCGGGGAGACCAGGTGATCGGCCTGGACAACTTCGACCCGTATTACGACGTGGGCCAGAAGCGGGCCAACCTGGCGGAGATCATGGCCTCGCCCGGCTCGAGTCGCTTCTTCTTCGTCGAGGGCGACATCCGCAATCGAGAACTGGTGAATTCGATCTTCGCGGCGCGCCACCTGGACTCGGTCATTCACCTCGCGGCGATGGCCGGCGTGCGAGCCTCGATTGAGCAACCCGACGTCTACGTCGACGTCAACGTGAGCGGAACGCTCAACCTGCTCGAAGCGGCGCGCGTCCACGGCCTGGGGAACTTGGTCTTCGCATCCACCTCGTCGGTGTATGGCAACAGCGTCAAGCTTCCGTTTCAGGAGGACATGCCGGCGGATCGCCAACTTTCTCCGTATGCGGCGACCAAGCGCGCCGCCGAGCTGTTGGGCCACACTTACCACCACCTCTACGGTCTCAATTTCACCGCGGTCCGGCTGTTCACGGTCTACGGGCCGCGAAACCGGCCGGACATGATGGCGTTCAAGGTGTTGGAGAGCATCTACACCGGGCAGAGATTGCCGCTCTACGGCGCCGGCAACATGTATCGCGATTGGACCTACGTGAGCGACATCGTCGCCGGGATCGTCGCGGCTTCCGACCGGCCTCTCGGCTACGAGCTTTTCAACCTCGGGCGGGGAGAGCCCACCTTGTTGTTGGAGTTCGTCCATACCATCGAGGAGCTGGTCGGGCGAAAGGCTCGCTTCGTCGCCGAGCCGAAGTTGAGCTCCGATGCCTCCGCCACCCACGCGGACATCGGCAAGGCGCGGCAGCTGCTCGGATACGCACCGAAGGTATCGATCCTCGAAGGCGTCACGCATTGTTGGTCGTGGTATCGGCGCGCGGTGTTGGGCATTACCGGTCCACGCTTGAGCGTGGCGCATTGAGTCGACGGCTGTGAGCCGCTTAGCAGAGCTGGAACTGCGCGGGCGGGTTGCCCCGTGGCAGAAATTCGAATGGGTGATCATAGCGCTGCTGATGTGCGCAGGCTTTTGGCTGCGCGCTCGCGGGCTTTCCCAGCTCGGCTTTGCCGACGACGAAATCCACAAGTGGCTCGCCGCGAACCGCTACCTCCAGGGTGACTTCGGAGGAGACGACGTCGAGCACCCGATGCTGATGAAGTGGCTCATCGCTCTGTGCATCAAGGTGGGGGGTAAACTCGGTTGGGCCCCGGAGACGATGGTCCGCGCCCCCAACGTGCTCGCCGGCACGGCGTCGATCTGGGCGGTGGCTCAGCTCGGGCGCCGGGCGTTCGGGAAGCTGGCGGGCCTCTGGGCCGCCGGCTTGGCAGCTTTTTCGACCACCTTCATCGGCTACCAGCGGGTGGGCAAGGAAGACACCTTGCTGGGCCTATTTTTGATGTTGCTGTTGTGGTGCGCCGCCGAAGCCAAGGCGGCGGCGGACGACCAAGACACCCGCGCCCAGCGCCGTTGGGAATACCTTGGGGCCGCATCGCTCGGCGCGATGATGGCGTCGAAGTACTTTCTGTTTTTTGCGCCCATTCCGCTGGTGTTCTACCTCTCGGTGCTTCCCCAGAGTCGCTGGCGAATTCGCGTGCGCCGCTGGTTCTGGCTGGTGGCAGTCAGCTTCGCGGTTTTCGCGGCGCTCAACTGGACGCCATTCATGCCCTCGAACTGGGCCTATGGCATGAGCTACACAGCGGGAAAGCAGACCATCCACGGCTCGTTGTTGTTCATGGGAGACTTGTTTCACAACCTCACCACCCATTGGCTCGCCGGCACTCCGCCTTGGTTCTATTTGGTGTTTGCCGCGGTGAAGCTCTCGCCCCTCACGGTGGTAACGGCGGCGGGTGGCTTGGGGTTGGCGATCTGGATGCGGCGTCCCGCTCATCGGCTGATGCTGTCTTGGATGGGGGTCTGGTTCGTCATTCTCTCAACAGCGGGCTCCAAATGGGGTCGCTTCTTCACCTCGGTGTTGCCGGCGTTCTTGCTGCTGTCTGGGTATTTCACCGCCCAGCTCTTGAGCTGGTGGTCCTCTCGCCGCGCCTCGTCCCGCGCGTCGGACGGCGGCAGCTCGGCCGCGGCGCCCTTCCCCAACTTCGCGGCGGTTGCGATGGCGACCCTGCTTTTGTGGGGCGCGGAGGCGCAAGCCTCCCTGAGGATGAGCCCCGATTACCGGATGTACATCAATGCGTTCGGCGGAGGGGACCGGAACGTGGATTGGTTCTTTCCGCACTGCGATTACTTCGACGCGGGATTTCGCGAGGCGATTGCGTACACCGCGGCACATGCCGAACCGAACGCCGAGCTGTCCACCGAGATCGATTGGGTGGCTCGCTATTACGCGGAGCGCTCCGGTCGTCCGGACCTTTTGCAGACCTTGGTCAGGCGAGGCGAAAGCTGCCGAGGAGACCGAACCTGCTACGTGGTGGTCCAGACCGGCCGTTACTACTTCATCAACCGAGAGGCGGTCGACAATCTGCGGCGACTTGAGCCTTGGCACGTGGAAACGATTCGCGGGCACGAGGTGGTCAAGGTTTACCGCCTGCCCCCAGGGGAATCTCCTTTTCCCGAGAAGAACCTAGCGCGCACCGGGGTATCCCCTTGAGCGCGTCGATTGTTGGGCGCAAAACCTGGGCGGTTGGCCTTGCGCCTGGCGATTGCGGCGCGCGACAACCGGGTGTTATGGCTGATGCTTTCCGGCGCGTCCCTTTGGCCGAAACCGCGCGCGGGTAGAGAAACGTCTGATGAAAATTTCCCTGACTCCGATGGAAAAGATTCGGGCCGCCGGGAAGTTCCTGGACGTCCAGCTGCATCGGCGGCCGCTGACGGTGTCCCTGGAAATCACCAAACGCTGCAACGCGCGGTGCGACTTCTGCGACTACTGGAAGATCACCGATCGCGACGAACTGACCGACTTTACCGAGGTGGTCAAGCAATTCGATCCGCTGGTGGTGGTCTTCACCGGCGGCGAACCGATGCTTCGGCGCGACCTGGCGCCGATCGTCAAGTCGATCAAGCAGCTGCCCGGGTTTCGCTACCTCACCCTGCTGACCCATGGCGGCTTTTTGTCGGAGCAAAAAATCGCGGAGTTGGTGGCAGCTGGAATCAACCAAATCAACATCTCGATGAATTATCCGGACCAGCGACAGGATCAGGAACGCGGGATCCCGGGTCTGTTCGAGCGATTGCAGCGGACCGTGCCAAAGATGGTCCAGGAGGGCCTCAACGTCTTTACCTTCGCCTCGATCTTGATGCTGGACAACATGCACGACGCAGAGCCGCTGATCCGGCTGGCGCACTCCTGGGGCATCAACATCGCGTTCTCCGGCTACAACGACATGAAGAATGGCAATCAGGCGCACTTCGTCACCGAGGAAAAGATGCAGGAGCTCCGCGCGGTCTGCGCCCGGATCATCCAGCTCAAGCGCGAGCTGCGAAACGTTTTGACCTCGGACTATTTCTTCCAGACCCTGCCGACGTTCTACCAGAAGCGCGATCTTCCCGGCTGCAGGGCGGGCAAAATCATGATTCACGTATCGCCCAAGGGGATGGTGCAACCTTGCGCCGAATTGCCCGCCGTCTCGCACTACAAGGACTTCGTGCCCAAGCACTATCCGGGCCCCAATTGCGGAAAATGCTTCGACGCGTGCCGCTCGGAACCTCAAGCACCGCTGACGCTCCGACGCCTGGGTGAGCTCTCAGGACTGCTGTGAGTCCCCGGCCGTCGATCCCCTACCAAGCCGG
>Ga0126382_10001271_pt1 | contig 10259 bp, 8 predicted proteins | sample PanSoiMetPlot_30_FD_92548 | JGI IMG/M metagenome (GOLD analysis project Ga0126382, IMG submission 92548) | Tropical forest soil microbial communities from Panama - MetaG Plot_30 | ecosystem: Environmental > Terrestrial > Soil > Tropical forest > Bulk soil | place: Panama | collected 2016-02-17 | reverse complement strand
CTCTCGAGCAGCTCGCGCACCGTGGCAGCGAGCTCGCTCTCGTCCACGTCCACGGTCGCGTCGTCCGCATCGCCATTCGAGGCAACAGTCGCTATCACGCGAGCAGGCGCGAAGCCAACGCCGAGCAGTCCGCGCTCGCCCTCGGAGACCACCTGAAACTTGACCGCAGTCTTGTCGAGCCCCGGCTGGAGCTTCTCGAGCTCGCGCAGCGCCGACCACTTCGCCTCACCGACGGTCTCGCCGGTGGCTTCGATCTGGAGCTGCTCGCTCATCGCCGGGCTCGCTTCTTGCGCCTGACCTTCCTCGGCTGCGAGGGGGCGGCCGCCCGCGCCGGCGCGGGTTCCTTCGGCGCCCCGTCTGTGGCCGGCGCTTCCTTCGGAGGGGTCCGTGAGGAGCGACGTTGCGGCTGCGCGGCCGGCGTCTGCTGCGTCAGGCGCCGCGTGACGAGCCCCTGACCGACTGTCCACAGGTTCGTCGTCACCCAGTAGATCACCAGACCCATCGGGAATCGGAGCAGGAAGGTAATGAAGAAGATCGGCAGCACCATCATCAGGTACCGCTGCGTCTTGTCCATCGTCGCCGACATGAAGTACGTCGACGAGACCTGGCTCGCCGCGTAGATGACGAGCAACAAGTAACCCGACCAGTGGCTGTTCGCGTGCGCGGCGATGTTCGGGACGATGTGCAGCCACGACAGCGACCCGGGTGGCGGGTGCTTCGAGAATTCCCGCAAGACGAAGTAGAGCGCGAAAAAGATCGGCAGCTGAGCCAGTAGCGGCAGGCACGACGCAGCCGGATTGATCTGGTTCTCGCGGTAGAACTTCATCAGCTCTTCCTGCTGGCGCTTCTTGTCCGTCTTGTACTTCTGCTGGATCGCTTTCATCTCAGGCATATGGCGCTGCATCGCCTGCATCGAGTGAATCTGGCGCACGGCCAGCGGCACGAGACAAATGCGGACGAGGATCGTCAGCGCGACGATCGCCCAGGCCCACGGCAAGCCGAGCGTGCCGTGGAACCAATTGAGCACGTGACGAAGCAGGTGCTCGATCGGCGAGAGCGGGCTGAAGAGCAAGAAGAGCATCATGCGAAGAGCTTCTGGTCCTTGGCGTAGTCGACGCCTCCGTGGCTCCACGGGTTGCAGCGGAGCAGGCGCCAGCCGGCGAGGATCGAGCCCTTGACGAAGCCGTACTCGCGCAGCGCGTCGAGCGCGTACTGCGAGCAGGACGGGTGGTACTTACAGCGGTTCCCCGTCAGCGGGCTGACCAGCCAGCGGTAGATGTAGACGAGTCCGATCGCGAGATACTTCATGCGGCCGCCTTTCCTAACACCTCGTCGACGCGCTCGCCGAGCCACTCGGCACCGCGCTCCTCGGCCGCCTCGGTCAGCCCCGGCCGAACGATCAGCACGTAGTCGCGTCCAGGCGGAAGCGTCTCCAGCCTGGCGCGCCACAGCTCGCGCAACCGCCGCTTGATCCGGTTGCGCTGGACCGCGCCGGCGACGGCCTTTTTCGGCACTGACAGGCCGAGCCGAGGTTCGCCGCCATCCTCCTCGCGCGCGAACCAATAGAGCGTCAGGAAACGAGTCGACACGGACCTCCCGTGACGATAGACCGCATCGAAGTCCCGCGATCGCGAGAGGCGGTGGCGGCGCTGCACGTCTTCGGCGCGCCTACGCGGAGAGACGCTTGCGGCCACGAGCGCGGCGTCGCTTCAGGATCGCGCGGCCGGCACGCGTCGACATCCGGGCGCGAAAACCGTGCTTGCGCTTCCGGCGACGAACGTTGGGCTGGTAGGTCCGCTTCACGAGAGGTTGAAAGACGAAAAGAGCGCAAAAATGGATGCGCGCGCGGGCCAGTATAGCCGGGCGACTCGGGGTGGCTTGTCCACAGACAATTGTGTCGGGCAGGTGAACGTCAAGCGGTGTCACTGAGCCAAACGCGGGCTTCTCGCGTCGTCCGTTCAGACACAAATCCACAGGTGTGGAAAGGTGTGTGGGGCACTCGCGAAACTCCTGCAAAATGGCCACTTTTAAACGAGCTCAAATCCCCCGAAACGGCCGTTGAGTCCTAGCGCAGACGTTGCTATGCTCGCCCTTCTTTTCGGTCGAGCAAGGGAGCGTCCAGGCGGGGTGGAGAAGCCAATCGAGCTGACTGCGGACAGCGTCTGGAACGAGATTTCGGGTCGGCTCCGGGAGGCGCTCAACGAAAACACCTTCACGACCTGGTTCGCCGAGGTCGAGGCGGTCGGGATCTCCGACGGGGAGTTCGTTCTCACCGTCCCGAACGACTTCACGCGCGAGTGGATCGAGGGGCATTTCCTCGGCCTGATCGAGGCCGCGCTCGCCGAGATTGCCGGCGAGCGGTCGATCAGGCTGCAGGTCGCCCAGCGGACCAAGGCGCCAACTCCCGAGCCGAAGCTCCCCGGGTCCGTGACGCAGACCGGGGTCAGCATGAACGCGAAGTACACCTTCGACTCGTTCGTGATCGGCTCCTCGAACCGCTTCGCCCACGCGGCCGCCCTCGCGGTCGCGGAAGCGCCTGCACAGGCCTACAACCCCCTTTTCATCTACGGCGGGACTGGTCTCGGAAAGACACACCTCCTCCAGGCGATCTCGCAGTACGTCGGCGAGCACGCCGGCAACCTCTCGGTTCGCTACGTCACCAGCGAGACGTTCATGAACGACTTCATCAACTCTCTGCGCGACAAGCGAATCGAAGGCTTCAAGCAGCGCTACCGCACCTACGACCTCTTGCTCGTCGACGACGTGCAGTTCTTCGAGCACAAGGAGCGAATCCAAGAGGAGTTCTTCCACACCTTCAACTCGCTCTACGAAAGCGGCAGCCAGATCGTGATGTCGTCGGATCGGCCACCGCGCGACATCGCGACGCTCGAGGAGCGACTTCGCTCGCGCTTCGAGTGGGGCCTGATCACGGACATCCAGCCGCCCGACCTCGAGACGCGAATCGCCATCCTCCGCAAACGCGTCAAGACGGACAACATCAACGTCCCTGACCCGCAGGTGCTCACCTTCATCGCAAGCCGCGTGACGACGAACATCCGCGAGCTCGAGGGCGCGCTCACCCGGGTGGTTGCTTTCTGTTCCCTGACCGGCCGGCCGATGAACCAGGAGCTCGCCCAGGACGTCCTCAAAGACGTGTTCCCCCAGGGCGACCTCCCGCAGGTGACGATCGAACGGATCCAAGAGGTCACCTCCGAGCGCTTCGGGCTCTCGCTCGATGAGCTCTGCGGCGACCGGCGCTCGCAGAACATCGTCTACCCGCGCCAGGTCGCGATGTACCTCTCTCGCGAGCTGACGGATTCGTCGCTACCGAAGATCGGCAAACAGTTCGGCGGCCGCGACCACACGACGGTCATTCACGCAACGTCGAAGATCGCGCGCATGATCCGCGAGGACCGCTCTGTGTACAACCTTGTCCAAGAGTTGACCGCACGCATCAAACAAGTCCGGTAGAAGTGTGGAACTGTGACGATCCCGCTTACGAGCGTGTCGAAAACCACGCGTTCTCCCCAACAGCCGTCCCCGTCAGAAACGGTGTGGTTATGCGCTTCGGCACCGTCGTCCCCGACGTCCACACTCCCTATGACTTCTACGAGAGGATTCATCTAAATGCTTGATGCAGAAATCGTGGTTAGCTCCGGGACGATGAAGGTCACCTGTTCGCGCGAAGAGCTCACCCAGAAGCTCGCTGTCGTTGCACGTGGGGTCTCCACGCGGACGTCCGTGCAGATCCTCGGCGGCATCCTGCTGAAGGCAGAAGGCGGCCGGCTGACGCTTGCCGCGACGGACATGGAGCTCTCGCTGCGCGCCTCGCTCGAGGCGAGCGTCGACGGAGAAGGTGCCGTGGTGGTGCCTGGACGCTTGCTGGTCGAGCTCGCCCGGCTGCTGCCGGATGCCGAGGTATCGATCGAGCAGCGTGCCGACGAAGGCATCGTCCACGTCACGAGCGGCTCTTTCGAATCGCGCCTCAACACGTACACGGCCGAGGACTTTCCGCGGCTGCCCGACACCGAGGGCCTCGAGCGCCACGGCGTCGATCGCGACGCGCTGTTGGAGACGATTGCGCGGGTCGGAAGGTCTGCATCACGTGACGAGTCGCGGCCGGTGCTGACCGGAATCCTGGTTCGCTTCGAGCCCGGGAAGCTCGTGATGGCTGCGACCGACTCCTACCGCCTCTCGGTCAAGGAAACGGAGCTCGAAGGCACGGTGCCGGAGCTCGAAGCGATCGTGCCCGCCCGCGCGCTTGCGGAGCTCGCGCGGATCGGCCAGGGCGCCGAACAGATCGAGCTCGCCGTCCAGGAAAACCAGGTCGTATTCGGAGTCGACGGTGTCTGGCTGACTACCCGCCGCATCGACGGGCAGTTTCCAAACTACAAGCAGTTGATCCCCGAGAACTTCGAGCACGAGGTGCCGCTGCCGCGGGACGAGGTGCTCGACGTCGTTCGCCGGATTGCGGTGATGGCGCAGCGGAACTCGCCGCTGCGGCTTCGCTTCGCCGATGGTGAACTAACGGTGTCTGCGCGAACACAGGACGTCGGCGAGGCAGAGGAGTCGTTGCCGGTCTCCTTCACCGGCGAAGGGCTCGAGATCGGGTTCAACGCCGAGTTCCTTCGAGACGGGATCGATTCCGTCGACGGCGAGACGGTGCGCTTCCGGCTGATCAGCCCTCTCCGGCCCTGCGTTCTCCAGGCCGAAGGAAGCGACGACTTTCTGTATCTCATCATGCCCATCCGCCTGGCGGGTTGATCGTGGCATGAGCTCTCGTTGCTCCTTGGCACCCCCTAGCAAAGACGGCGCGGGCAACGCCCGCACGTCCTCCAAACGGGCATCGCACGCGACGCCCTCGGCCGGCTGATCGTCGACCAGGTCTCGCTTAGAGATTTCCGCTCGTACGCTCGATTCGAGCTCGAGCTGAAGCCCGGGTTGGTGCTCGTCGTCGGGCCAAACGGCGCCGGCAAGACGAACCTGCTCGAGTCGTTGCACGTCGGCACCCAGGGCTTCTCGCCGCGGACTCGTAACGACGCAGCGTTGATTCGCTTCGGTCACGAAGGTGCCCGGATCGCGCTGCACGGCGATCGCGCAGGCACGCCTCTCGACCTGAGCGTGGTCCTGAGGGTGGGTACCGCGAAGCGCGCGAGCCTGAATGGCGCGCGGCTGCAGACGGCGGAGGAACTCCGCACCGAGGTCGCCACGCTCGTCTTCACGCCGGACCGGCTCGTCGTTGTCAAGGGTGGGCCGGCGGCGAGGCGGGCGTACTTCGACCGAGCCCTAGGCCGCGGCACTCCCACTCGATCTGCGCTGCCGGCCGAATACGGCGCCGCGCTCGCACAGAGGAACGCGTCGCTCCGTGGGATCACGCTCGGCTACAGCTCCCGCGAGGCCCTTCGGCCCTGGACCGAGCGCGTTGCCGACCTCGGCGCGCAGCTCGTCGAGGCTCGGCGAGACGTGATCGCGGCGCTTGCCCCTTTGTTCGCGGGGCGTGCCGCCGAGCTGGGTCTGTCAGACGCCGCGCTTCGCTACGAGGCAACCGCTCCGTCGGTGGACTCGCTCGAGGCTCGCCTCGACCGCGACATCGATCGGGGCGCAACGGGGGCAGGGCCACACCTCGACGACGTCGAGATCTTTGCCGGCAGCCGTGAGCTCCGTGTGTTCGGCTCTCAGGGTGAGCAGCGCCTCGCGGTGCTGGCGCTGTTGCTCGCAGAGGCAGAGGTCGTCCGTGAGCGCCGTGGGGTCCCACCGCTTCTCCTGCTCGACGACGTGCTTTCCGAGCTGGACCCTGACCGCCGGCGGGTCCTCGCGGGACAGCTCTCCTCGTACGGCCAGGCGCTGATCACGACGACGAGCGCTACCGCGCTTCCGGTCGAGCCTGACCAGCTGGTCGAGGTCGAGGGCGGCAAGGCCGGGACGGTGCTCCGATGAAGCAGCTGGGTGACGACGTCAAGCGCGAGCTCGGCCGCCTCGGGCCGGGAGGCAGGATCGCCGACATCGTCGAGGTGTGGCCCGCAGCGGTCGGTGAGACGATCGCCCGGAGTGCCTGGCCGGCGCGCGTAGCTCGAGACGGAACGCTCCACGTGAACACGGCCGACTCGGTTTGGGCTTTCGAGCTGACGAGCCGCGCGGCGGAGATCGCAGAACGGCTAGGCGTCGAGCGCGTTCGCTTCACGCCGGGACGGCTCCCGGAGGCCGCCGAGCCAGCCCCGGAAGGGGCCAGCTCGGGACCGCCTCGGCCCTCCGAAGGCCTTCGCGAAGAAGCCGCCCGGCTGGCCGCCGGAATCGAGGATGAAAGTCTGCGCAAAATCGTTGCACGAGCGGCCGCTGCGAGCCTCGCGAAAGGACTTTCCGACCGCTCCTTCTGGTAGACTATGTAGTGGCTCAACCTGGCCCGTTTGCAGGGCTTTTTTAATGACTGAAGCTTCTTATACCGCAAAAGACATCACCGTTCTCGAAGGCCTCGAGCCGGTCCGGCTACGGCCGGGCATGTACATCGGCTCGACGGGCTCTCGAGGCCTCCATCACCTCATCTTCGAGGTGGTCGACAACTCGGTTGACGAGGCTCTCGCAGGGCGCGCCGACCTCGTCGAGGTGACCCTTCACCCGGACAACTCGGTGACGGTCAGCGACAACGGCTCGGGGATCCCCACCGAGGTGATGAAGGACCAGGGATTGCCGGCTGTGACGGTCGTGCTGACAAAGCTCCACGCCGGTGGCAAGTTCGGTGGCGAGGGCTACAAGGTTTCAGGTGGCCTCCACGGTGTCGGTGTCTCCGTGGTCAACGCGCTCTCGGAGTGGCTGAAGGTCGACGTCATGCGTGACGGGAAGGTTTTCCACCAGGAGTTCACGCGCGGCGAGCCGACCGGTGATTTGAAGAAGACCGGCCCGACGAAGGAAACCGGGACGACGATCACGTTCCTACCCGACCTGGAGATCTTCGACGAGCTCGAGTGGTCCTCAGAGATCCTGATCCAGCGCCTACGCGAGACGGCCTTCCTGACCAAGGGGCTGCGGATCGTCCTGATCGACGAGCGCGAGGGCGAGGATCGGCACGAGTTCTATGCCGAGGGCGGGATCAGGGACTTCGTCTCCTACGTCAATGACCAGAAGGATCCGGTCCACAAACACGTCATCTACTTCGAAGGCGCCTCGAACGGCGACTCGGAGGCCGACGGCCAGGTCGAGGTCGCGATGCAGTGGAACACCTCGTACGTCGAATCCGTCTTCTCGTTCGCGAACAACATCAACACGCATGAAGGCGGCTCGCACCTTTCCGGTTTCAAGTCCGCTCTGACGCGGACCCTGAACGACTACGCCCGCAAGAACGGGCTTCTCAAGGAGAAGGAGGAGAACCTCGAGGGCGAGGACGTGCGCGAGGGCCTTGCGGCCGTCCTCTCGATCAAGCTGCACGAGCCCCAGTTCGAGGGCCAGACCAAGACGAAGCTCGGGAACCCCTGGGTGCGCGGTCTCGTCGAGCAGACGGTCAACGTCAAGCTCGCCGAGTTCCTCGAGGAGAACGCGGCCGAGGCGAAGCAGATCATCAACAAGGCCGTCGCCGCGCGGAACGCACGTCAGGCCGCGCGCAAGGCGCGCGAGCTGACCCGACGCAAGAGCGCGCTCGACAGCATGTCGCTGCCGGGCAAGCTCGCGGACTGCTCGATCAACGACCCGTCGTCCGCCGAGCTCTACCTCGTCGAGGGGAACTCGGCCGGGGGCTCGGCGATTGACGCGCGCGACAGAACCTTCCAGGCGATTCTGCCGCTCCGCGGCAAGGTGATCAACTCCGAGAAGAACCGGATCAACAAGGTGCTCTCGAATGCGGAGATCCAGTCGATCATCACCGCGATCGGTACCGGCATCGGCGACGAGTTCGACATCGACAAGCTCCGCTACCACCGGATCATCGTCATGACCGATGCCGACGTGGACGGATCCCATATCCGGACGCTGATCCTCACCTTCCTCTACCGGCAGATGCAGGAGCTGGTTGAGAGCGGCCACATCTACATCGCCGTGCCGCCGCTGTACCGCGTCAAGATCGGCGGCCGCGAGCAGTACGTCGAGAAGGAGTCGCAGTTCGAGGACTTGCTCGTGCGCGAGCGCGTCAAGGACATCGACGTGCGGGACCGCAGCGGCGAGACGCACAAGCTGACCGAGGCGCGCTACCACCGGTTCGCCCGGGCGCTGAACGAGTTCGAGGGCTGGGCGTCGCGGCTGCGCGCCGACTTCGGCTCGGCACCGGCGAACTTCGTGGTCGACCACCGGTTGGTCGAGACCGAGACCGAGGGGCTCGGCGATCTTGCCGAGACCCTGAAGACCGTCGCCGAGAACGGGCACGAACTGTCCTTGGTCGACGACACGCCTGAGGGCGTCCGAATCAAGATCGTCGAGCGCGAGACGAGCGCCGCCAGCCACATCACGCTGCCGGCCGATCTCTTCGCGTCGCCTGTCTACGGTGGTCTGCAGAAGACGTACGCACGGCTGGTCGAAATAGTCGGCGCGCCGCCTTTCAAGCTCTTCCTGGGCAAGAAGGAGCGGGGAGCTGAAACCTTCGAGCAGCTACGCCATGAAGCGCTCGACCTCGCCAAGGAAGGCATCAACGTCGGCCGCTTCAAGGGTCTCGGCGAGATGAACCCGGAGGAGCTGTGGGCGACCACCATGGACCCGGCCAACCGGATGCTGGTCAAGGTCGAGGTCGAAGATGCCGCGGCTGCGGACCGGATCTTCTCGATGCTGATGGGGGACCAGGTCGAGCCGCGCCGCGAGTTCATCGAGTCCAACGCGAAGGACGTCAGATTCCTGGATGTCTAACGTCGAGCCGCTAGGCCCAGGCCGCATAGAGTCACGCGAGCTCGAGCAGGAGATGCGCTCGAGCTTCCTCGACTACGCGATGAGCGTCATCGTCGCCCGGGCGCTCCCGGACGTCCGCGACGGATTGAAGCCCGTCCACCGCCGCGTCCTGTACGCGATGCACGAGGCCGGCCTGCAGCCGAACCGCCCGCGCCTGAAGTGCGCACGCGTCGTCGGCGACGTGATGGGCTCGTACCACCCGCACGGCGACGTCGCGATCTACGACACGCTGGTCAGGCTCGCGCAGCCGTTCTCGATGCGCTACCCCCTCGTCGACGGGCAGGGGAACTTCGGGAACATCGACGATTACCCCGCAGCCGCGATGCGATACACCGAGTGCCGTCTGACGCGCCTCGCGACCGAGCTGCTGCGCGACATCGACGCCGACACGGTCGACTTCGTCCCGAACTACGACGAGTCGCGTAAACAGCCGGACGTGCTGCCGGCGCGCTACCCGAACCTGCTCGTGAACGGGTCGTCCGGGATCGCGGTCGGGATGGCGACGAACATTCCTTCGCACAACCTCGGCGAGGTGATCGATGCGCTTGTCGCGATGGTCGACGACCGGAGCATCGACGTCGACCGGTTGACGAAGCACATCAAGGGCCCTGATTTCCCGACCGGCGGGATCATCGTCGGGCGCGAGGGGATCCGCGAGGCCTACCGCTCAGGCCGTGGCCGGGTCGTCATGCGCGGTCGGGCGCACATCGAGGAGCTGCGCGGCGGCAAGACGGCGATCATCGTCAACGAGCTGCCGTTCGGGGTGAAGAAGGGTGGCGATTCGGGCGTGATCATGAAGATCGCCGACCTGGTCAACGACAAGGTTCTGACCGAGATCTCGGACGTGAAGGACCTGTCGGACAAGACCGGCATGCGCATCCAGATCGAGCTGAAGCGCGAGGCGATCCCACAGGTCGTCCTCAACAAGCTCTACAAGCACACGCCGCTGCAGACGACCTTTGGCTACAACGCGGTCGCGCTCGTCGACGGCGTCCCGAAGACGCTGGCGCTACGCGATCTGCTCGGGCATTACCTCGACTTCCAGCGTGAGGTCGTCACCCGACGCTCGAAGTACGAGCTCCGCAAGGCCGAGGCCCGCGCCCACGTCCTTCAGGGCTACCTGATCGCGCTCGACAACCTCGACGCCGTGATCGCCCTGATCCGAGCTGCCGACGACACGGATGCCGCGCGCGAGGCCTTGATGAGCGAGTTCGAGCTCTCCGAGATCCAGGCCCAGGCGATCCTCGACCTGCGGCTCCGGGCCCTGACCGCGCTGGAGCGCAAGCGCGTCGAGGAGGAGCACGCCGACCTGATCGAGCGCATCGCCGAGCTCCGGACGATCCTGGGCGACGAGTCCCGGATCGACGGGCTGATCCGCGAGGAGCTGCTCGAGATCAAGG
>Ga0126382_10001270_pt1 | contig 10266 bp, 9 predicted proteins | sample PanSoiMetPlot_30_FD_92548 | JGI IMG/M metagenome (GOLD analysis project Ga0126382, IMG submission 92548) | Tropical forest soil microbial communities from Panama - MetaG Plot_30 | ecosystem: Environmental > Terrestrial > Soil > Tropical forest > Bulk soil | place: Panama | collected 2016-02-17 | reverse complement strand
GGACGTTCTGATCAGCATCGAGAACGTGGTCGGCACGGCGTTCGCCGACACGCTCACCGGCAACGCCGGCGCCAATGCGTTAACTGGCGGCGCCGGCAACGACGTACTCACCGGCGGCCTCGGCCGCGATCTCTTGACCGGCGGCGCCGGCAACGACGTGTTCGACTTAAATGCGCTCGCGGACAGCACGGTTGGCGCCGGCAACCGCGACGTCATCACCGATTTCCAGTCGGGATTTGACGATATCGACGTCACAGGTATCGACGCCGACACCGGCCGCGTGGGTGACCAGGGGTTCAGGTTCATCGGCACAAAGGCTTTCTCCGGCAAGGCCAGCGAGCTGCACTACCAGGTATTTGATCAAGCTGGCACCGCCAGTGATGTCACGATCGTAAGCGGTGACGTCAATGGCGACGGAGTGGCTGACTTCGAGATCGAGATCGCCGGCGTCGTCAATTTAAGGGCGAGCGATTTCCTGTTGTGACCCGCGCCCGACGAGCTTGAATTGCAGCCTGTCTGTCGAAGTCAGTAGGATTTCCGGCAGCCGGCAAGATCGCTGCCGAATTCTTCGGCGTTGCGCCAAAAGGGGAGATTGCGTTCGGCTCGACCCGAGCTTGCCGATGTGCCGCCTTCCTATGGGATAGATCCCGAGACCACGGTCAAGCTATTGCGGCGTGCACTCGATGATGGAGACGAGATCATCAGGTACCGGGATGATCCGATCGCAGCGCAAGGCGGCACGTGCAGCGAGCGCGCGCCACTCTTGGGTGTCGCGCTCCTTGCCGCCAGTGACAGTCAACATATTGAGGTCGCTCAGCAGGCGCTTTTCAAGGTCGGCATCGGCGCCGCCGATGACTTCAGGCAATGCGAATTCGACGATGAGGATGCGGCCGTCACGGGGCAACGCGGCTCGGCAGTTGCCCAGAATTTGCACGGCCACATCATCAGCGAAGCCATGAAGCACATGTTTCAGCACATGCACGTCCGCTCCGGTCGGGACCTCCCTGCACAGGTCGGCTGCGACCAGTTGCACACGATCCGCAAGCGCGCCCGTCGAAAGGCGCGACTTCGCCGCATCGATCGAGGCTGGAAGATCGACCAGCATGCCGCGCACCTTAGGGAACGTCTCGAGAATGGCCTCGATCATGGCGCCGCCGCCACCGCCAAGGTCGGCTACTACCCGCGCATCGGAAAATTCCCAAGCCCGTGCGATCGGCAGGTAGGCCTCCGCAGGCGAAGTTCCCATAATAGCGCGAAACATCGCGGGTCCTTCCGGTTCCTCCCGCCAGCGCTTCACGATTTCAGGCCGAAGAGAAAACGCGCTTTGGCCCGTGCGCACGCATTCTGTGAGGGATGACCAATTGTCGGCCAACAAGTCGGCCCAGAAAATGACGGCTGGCCAAGCGGAATTAGTCGCGTCCTTGCGCAATTTTTCACCGAACTCCGTGAGGACAAAGGTATCCTGCCGGGCTTGCGCGACAACCCCCATGGCGGCGAGCGTTCGCAACAGCCGATGCAGGGCCGCGGCATCGGCGTCGCACGATTTTGCAATGTCCTGGACCGAGCGTTCCCCGTCTTTCAAGGCATCGGCCACGCCCAGGCGCGCCGCAGCGCACAGCACCCGGCTGCGCTGGTAGGCGACGGCAATCTCCACCAGCTCCATATCGAGCCCAGCGACGGCGGTCTTGGCCATGAGTGGTCCTGACGATGATTAGCGGGTGGGGTGAGTCGACGCCTTGGCGTCTGTCGCGTTTTCGAAATTGCGTTCATCGACCGCCGGAATGAGTGTACCTGAGCCGTACACCATTCGAGCGTCGCCGGCAGCCCTGCCCACTAACATAGATGTTCCCACTGTGGTGGGGCAGGACCAGTTTCCGTTCTAGGTTGGATCACGTGCACAACCAATGGCTTGCCGACCGCGTCGCCGCGCCATCTCGTTGGCGAGCACATCCGGGCCTTCGCCCCAAACCCAGTACATATCCGTTGGTCCGCGCCCCAGTCGGCCAAGTTGTTTGGTCCGCCCAAGATGCGGTGAGGTGGACAAATGCAAGTGTAGACCCTTCAAGCGTACTGGCGATCACCGGCAGAAAGCCGCCTTCCTAGCTCCGCCTCGCGGCGTTCACATCTGTCGCGGTTCCTAACTATTGCTGGTCAGAACCTCGTCAAAATTGGGGTCGCGGCCGCCCTCGCACAGCTCGGGCGGCGCGGCTTGCCGTCGAAGGGCGGTTGGGCTTTTGGCGCGCTATACTCCCGCGCTGGGTCTATTGTATCCGATGCCCTACATCTATCTTATCGCGCCGGGTCCTCGACCATTGCCAGGTGATGTCGCCGAGCACCTGTGGGGGCCAGGCTGCAACTACGACTCCGACGGCAATGATGATCAAGCGCCGCCTGATGGTTGGACCGAGCTCACGTTGGCGCTTCGATCTGGCCGTGATCAGCAACGGGTTGATGTTGACCCGCTGGACGATCGAGAGCCACTGGTCTTGGTCATCCGTTCAGACGAGAAGGCATTGGCGCGAAAGACCGCTATCTTCCTGCAATCCGTGACTGGCGGTGAACTGAGTGATAATCCACCGAAGGATCGTGGCGAAGCCTGCTAACCACGTTGCTGGCCTTTGGCGGGCGAAACAGCTTCCGCGATTGGTCGGACGTGCCCACGCTCGCGCCACTTGTCGCGCATCTTTTGCTCTTTCTGTGGAACACGCCGCGCCGTGCGCGATACTAGCGATGCGCTCTATCGGCTTGAGTTTGCAGCCGAGCACCTCCGCAAACTTGCCGAGTTGCTCTGCCGTCAGGCGTCCGTCGGCGACGCCTGGATCGAGATGCTCAGTGCGAAATGAGCAAACCCGGCACCCCGATCGAACGCGAGCGAAATGAGGGGAACACTCATGCCGCCGCAGCATACCCCCGACGTCAGACCCGATCATCTCAGATGCTGTAATCGATTTCGAATCGACGCGGCGTGACTGCCATAAACGGAGATACCGTGGGCCATTCTGTGTAGCGGAGCCCCCCGGGTCACCCGACGAAAGGTATCTTGCGGCAACTCGGCAGACAACGCCATACCGTTCTCATTATTGCTGCAGCGCAGCGCGCTTGAGGAGGGGCAATTCCCTTATTACTCCACCCTGAGCGCAATTTTGCGGCCAACGATGCAAGCCGTTTTACGTGTGGTCTGAGCTCCCACCAGGCCGAGTTACCTTCAGGTTTCCACAGATTTAATGGTCGTTAGGTCGGCGATTGCAGCCTGAGGTTCCGCTTGAAAAAACTCTATGCATTCGTTGCTCCAAACAGGGGGCGAAACAAGCGAGCGGCCAGAGCTCTCTCCAGGTACCTGGAAGCCAGGATAGCCCGTCAGAGCGCGATCCAATTTGCTGGCGATGTTTGGCCCAAGCGCACACCGGCCAAAACCTGCGGTGACCAGATCGCTTCCGCGACCCTGGACGGCGTTCGGTTGTGGCTTGCACCATTGCCCCCTGAAAAATGCGACCCCACGACGGGCCTGACCGCGGTGCCTCCGTACTCACTGGCTTCGTGATCGAGCTGGGTAAACAGTTGCTTTTTCGTTCCTTTCGCGTCATTTTTGGCCGTGGGGAAGTATCGCCATGCACGTTCATTTTTCATTTGTCGTTCTGGCTGCGTTAGTTGTAACCGCCTGCGCGTCTGATGCTCCCGAGCAAGTTTCAGCCGCCTCTATCGCGTCTCCACCTCTGTCCACCGTTCCTGAAACACCTGCGCCGCCGACGGTTGTTAATGTTGAGAAATCGACGCCGCCGCCAAAAATCGCAAAGGCGCCAGGTCCGAAAACGCCGAGCAAGTGTAAGGGGCTACCTCAGCTCGCCTGCATCAACGTCGAAGGATGCGAGTGGATCAAGCCCGAAACATCGACGGACAGAGACGGTCGCCTGTTGAGGGACTACTGCGGGTTAAAAGCTGCAACAGCCGCAACAAACGAATAAGCGCCGCCCGATACACCTGCCGATCATGCTTCGATGCCGAAGCTGAAGGCATTTTCTCCCGCTTCCGGGCTCGCCAATTTCACGGTCTCACTCTGTTCGAGGCGACGAGGTTACCGTGAGTTAACATCGTCACCAACCAGGAGGTGGCGCCATCGAGAACGCTAGTCCAAGTGATCCGATAGTGCCGACGGTTCAACGTGGCTCTTAGCAAAAACCAAGCGTGCGCCCATCCGCCTCCGTCCCGAAGAATGCGAATTACCTCAACCGGCAATGTGACCGTTCGCATTGGGGAAGTTGATCTTCGATCGCGTTCGCCAAACGGCTGACGGTAAGCCGAACGGTTTGCAGCGTTTTTGAGATTATTACCAGTATCGGCCGCCGACGTCGGTTCTCACAGAATACCAAGGCGCGCTCTACGCCAAAGTCGGGCGCCAGGTGCCAGTATTTCCGAGGTGGCCCGGCAGGGCCTGCCGAACGTAAGTGAACGCCACGCGGCTGCGCCTCGGCAAGAGGGTAACCGCTGGCCATCCGCGTGCGGCCCGCCCAATCTTGTTGGCAGGCTGGGCGAGAGCACTCATCCCGGTGTGGCCAACCCCTGCGCGCGCACGATCAGCGGGGGCCAAGCTCCAATCTCAAGTGCTGATAAGACGCCCCAGTGATCGTTGCCGTGGCCACAAGGAACCGTTGTTGCCGGGCTCGGTTCAACAGGGGGAACGCGAGCGGTCGCCGGCATGACCACCACCACACTGTTCTGGGAATTCGCATCCGCCGCCCTGGGCATTGCCATGGGCCTGCTCGCCTCGCCTGGCCTGCCAGCCGCGCAGAACCCACCTCAGGCGGTGGTGGGCGTAGCACCCGTGGAGGTGCCCTCGAGCTGTCGCGCCGCGGCTACACCAGCGCCGTCGACCGGCTCGGACGTCTGGTGTTGGCGATACCCGTCTTTTTGATCGTCGTGTTCATCGCTTTCGGCTGCTGCCAGCCGCGTTCATTCCCGCCGAGGACCAGGGCTATTTGTTTGTGAACGTTCAGCTACCCAATGCGGCGTCGGTCGAGCGAACTCAGGATGTGCTAAGGCAGGTCGTAACCGCGGCGCGCAGGACGCCAGGCATCGCCATCAGCATCCTGCTCGCCCGGCTCGATCTCAATATCTATGTGCAAATCGGGCTTGTGCTGCTCGTCGGGCTGGCTGCCAAAAATGCGATCCTCATCGTCGAGTTCGCAAAGCAGCAACGGGATCGTGGTCTGGGTATTATTGAGGCGGCCATCGACGTGCTTTCGTGCGGTTCCGAACAAAGGGGAACCAAGCTCTCCCACCTTTGTTGAAGGCCCAAACCGCTGTGTGCAACATTTGCTTTTTGTGATGGCAATTCCAACGAAGGTTACTAGGCCCAATCTTTACCGTGCGGGCGCACTTCTCCTCCTCACTGCGAGCGTTCTGGGTCCGGCGACGTCCGGGGAGGCGCATGACTGGTATCCCGCAGAATGTTGCCACGCTATCGACTGCGCTCCTGTGGAGAGCTGGGCCTTCGCACAGACCGTCCAGAGCGGGAGCTTGCCGCAGATCTCTGTGACGACGAAGCATGGCACGGCGATCGTGCCACAAAACCTTCCGCGCCGTGAATCGAAAGATAACCGCATGCACGCATGTATGCGGGCCGGGGCAATGGGAGTGAAGCACATCATCTGCATCTTTTTCCCCCCCGGAACTTGAACAGTACGGGCTTCAGGGGCAACGGCAATAACTCCGACCACGTTGCATCACGACGCCCCCCACTGTCGGCTTCAGCACTAGACGGCAAAGTGTTCCAATAGGTGCGATGCTTGCGTCTCATCAATTGCGCGGCCGATTGCTGCTTTGGACTGCCTCCAACGCCGGTGCTCTCATTACTACATTTGCGGAGCATGAACCTACGCCCTCCACCTGCGGGTCTGGCCCGCGTGGATTGCTCGGTGGTGAAAAGGATGGAGGCTCTGGGGAAACCTCTGGCTCGGTAGAAGTCAACGGGTGAATAGACCAGTCGGTGGACGCGACCCGGAGGCTTCTTATCCCAACGCGCCGGCGTGACGAAAATTCCGTTTCATCGCCCTCAAAGATCGCGTGGCGTTGTGCGCCGCACGGCCGCGTCCGGGCGTTGCACGATCCCGGGTTGCAGGGAGAGCCCAAGTCCGGGCCCGGTCGGCACCGTGATCCGGCCTCTCACCAGCGGCGGCAGCCCGGTAACGAAGCGGTGGTACCAGCCGTAGTAGAAGGCGCGCACCACCTCCTGCACCCAGCAATTGCGCGCGTGCAGCGCAAGATGCGTCGACACCGTCAGCGCGACTGGCCCGGTGCAGTCGTGGAAAGCCACCGGCACGTGCCAGGCCTCCGCCATCGCCGCGACCTTGCGCGCCTCGCTCACGCCGCCGCCCCACGTCACGTCCATGATCAGCATTGACAGCGCCTCCAGCTCAAGCAAGGCGCGGAAGTCGGCCCGCCCCCCACGCGTCTCGCCGACGGCGATCGGGACCCGCGTCGCCCGCGCCACCTCGCCGATCGAGTGCAGGTGGTCCATGAACACTGGATCTTCCACCCACATGGGTTGCAGCGGCTCAAGCGCTCGGGCGATCTTGATCGCTTGCGGTCGGCTCCACAGGGAGTGAAGCTCGGCGGCGACATCCATGCGGTCGCCGACCGCCTTGCGAATCTTCTCGAACGGCACGAGCGCGCGCCGCAGAGCCTCCGCATCGATCCATTGGCCTGACGTACGCTCCGCGGCGTAGTCGAACGGCCAGATCTTCATGGCCGTGATACCCTGCTCGAGAAGCGACGCCGCCAGTTCGTCGGCGCGGCTCAGAAACGCGTCGAGATCCTCGTACTGCCCCTTGGCCGCGTCGAGGCCGAAGTTGTCGGTGCCCTGAGTGGGCCGCGTCTGCACGTAGGAGTAGCCCGCGCATGTATTGTAGACCGCAATCTCGTCGCGTACCCTCCCACCCAGCAGGTCGCACAGCGGCAGGCCGACGCTCTGCCCCAGGATGTCCCACAATGCGATGTCGATCGCGGAACGGCCCCGCATTTCGGCGCTGGCGCCCGTGAAGCCGATGTAGCCCGTCAGGTGCGCCTGGTGCGCTTCAATGTTGCGCGGGTCCTTGCCGATCAGATAGGGCGCGATGATGCCGTGAATGTGCCCCTCGGCGGCGGCTGGACCATAGAAGGTCTCGCCCAGCCCCGTCACGCCATCGTCGGTCAGAACCTGCACCCACAACAGGTTGGGGAACTCTGCAAGGCGTATGGTTTCGATGGCAGTGACCTTCACGGGCTACCCTTTGTCTGTTCCTGGTTGGCCACTCTAGCTGCCGCGCCGCACCTCGCCAGGAGGACCGCGGCCGACACCATAATGTATCATGAAGTGTTAAAGGCGGTATGGGAGCGCTCGTCATCGGTGATGATCCAGGCGAAAGCGGCGCTCGACGGGACCTGCGTACTTACGACATCGAGCGCCCCGATATGCTGTTGCGCCGGATAGAGGCTGGTCGTGTCTTGGACGTGCGGACACGCCGACAATGCTGATGACAAGCTCCAGCTCGCATCAAGTTTCGAACGCAATCATGAGGCCAAGGGCGCAAGGCCAATAGCCGAACGGCTTTCTCGTCTTACCCAGGTGCAAGCGCTCGCGTCATCGACGTGCTGGTTCGACGTCTTTATGTGCATGATGCCTTAGCCGAGCAGGTGACGATCGCCGGGCAGCCGGCGAGGGACTCGAGCGCCGTCCACGACTGGCATCGTTCTGAAATTCCCGCCCAGAATGGCAACCGGGATTATGGCGCCGAGGTTGGCCCCCTGAAGAACCCACCCAAGGACATCGATCTGATCGAGGCCTCACTGAAGCAGCTGGCTTGAGTGTACATTGGAAGGACGTCAGCCAGAACCGCGACGATGAACGCGGTCTGGTCGAAGGTAGACCTCGAGTTGAATTCTGGAGGGTTACAGCAAACGGCCCCTCAGCGGGAACGACGCCTGTTGGCTCGCTGCTCGAACTGACCGAGCATCTTGTCCAACCTTTCCGCCTCGGTCGCCGAAATCTTTCCCATCTGCTGTTGGATCACGATCGAATCCTTAATGGTCTGATACTCGATCTCGTTGGTGATGTGGCCTCGGTTGAGGACATCACGCACACGATCCTTCCTCTCGAACGGCAGCCCGCATTCAGCGACAAGTTGCCAGAAGCGCTCAATATCCTCTCCGCTGCCCTCATTCCACTCCGTGAAGAAGATGTCCTCCAGCTGCGCCAGACCGCGAATGTTCGCATTCACCGGATCCACATATGGCGGTACCACCCTTTCCTTGCACCAGAGGTAGTGCTCCACGGCGCCCCGGTCTTCCCAGGGTGGCGATGATCGGAGCGCCACCGCGAGATCGATGGCTTTGGCAAGCGCGCTTGCACGTGCAAGATATTTGGCGCTCTTGGCCCTCATCGTCATACCCCGAGTGGCGAACCGCATGAGGTTACTGTGCCGAGTGGCGTGCCTAAGGCAGTGATCGCTGCATCGGACGTTTTCGTCATCTCGCCCGACGATGCCGCAAGCTAAGGTGTGTGATGAGGAAATCGCATGGTGCGCGGGCTCGGCAAGCGATCCTTCGCCGCTACACCGATTTTCGCCAAGGCGCTACCGCTTGTCCGCCCTGGCTATAAAGCTCTATTTCACAGCGAATGATGAGGAGGTTTCGGGAGTGCTCTTGGGGATCTTTGCCGTTCGCTTGACACAGAAATGTCGCCTGCTACCGCGAAAGCAAGCGCCCGCGCTACTCGCGCGATGGGAGGTCAAAGGTCGACCTGAAGCGGTGCTGCTGTCCAGGGTGGCGCCCGAAATCTCCATCTCCTCGGGCCGGAATACCGGCGAACAACGGGGGTGCTCAGGTTTGCCGACCTCGCCGCGGTCCTGCAACTGCAGCATGCTGGCCTTTGCAAGGGCCCTACTGGAAAGAGGAACTCATGCAGCATTTAGACATCACGCTCGCCGATTTCCGTGAACTGTCAGGGCTGACGCTCAAAGATCGACTGTGCGGCTATTACGGATGGCAATCGGCGCGACGGCGGGACGGGTCGTGGGCCTACGACAAGACCCTGCACAGTGCGCCCCTCCCCAACAGCAGCATGGTCGATGGGTGTGGTCGCCATGTCAAAGGTCCCAATTATTGTTCGCAGGATTACCTGAGCCTGGCGAAGCACGATTGCATCCGGGAGGCAGCGATCTCAGCACTGGACGAGTTCGGCGCGCACAGTGCTGGTTCCTCCGCCTTACTTGGCAATACCCTGATCTCGCGAAAACTCGAGGCCGAATTGGCTGAGTTCTTGGGCTATGAGCACGTATTGCTGTTTCCTACTGGTTGGGCGGCAGGCTACGGCGTGGTGAAGTGTCTCGTACGGTCAGATGATTGGGTTGTCATGGACGCCCTCAACCATGCCTGTTTGCAAGAGGGTGCAAGAGCAGCGACCTCCAAAGTCGCATCCGTACCCCATCTGGATAATGACGCCTTCGAACGACGGCTTGCGCGGATACGTGCAAAGTATCCCAGTTCCTTGGTTCTTGCGGTCACCGAGTCAATCTTTTCGATGGATTCTGACACTCCGGATCTTCGGCGGTTTCTCGACATTTGTCGCAAATACGATGCCGTGGCCCTGGTGGATGTCGCTCACGACCTTGGGTGTCTCGGCCGCCGTGGGCTCGGGTGCTTGGAGGTCCAGAATGCTGTTTCCTGCCCCGATCTACTGATCGGTAGCTTTTCGAAGACGTTCGCGTCCAATGGCGGGTTTGTGGCCATGAAGGATGCGGCTACAAAAGAGTACTTGAAAATGTACTCATGCCCACAAACGTTCTCTAATGCGCTATCCCCCATACAAGTGGCTATCGTGCGGGCCGCGCTTCGCATCGTGACGTCTGGAGAAGGTGCCAGACGCCGCGAGCAATTGTACGGCAACAGCGAATATCTCCGTTCACTATTGACCGGTAATGGCTTCACCTGTCTGGGCGGCCCCTCGGCAATCGTCCCAGTGTTGCTTGGCCAGGATGGTCCCGCCCGCGTGTTGTGGCAGACCTTGTCGAGCAACGGGATCGCATCGAACCTCGTCGAATTTCCCGGCGTGGCCGTCAACCGCGCCCGGATCAGGTTGCAAGTTCAGAGCTCTCACACCAGGGGGGACGCAGATTTTTTTGTGAAGGAGCTCGCAGCTGCCCGAGACTCTATTATCAATGGAGACTGAATCGTTTGCTACCACGCCGCCGTCTACCAAGTCGTGAGAGGGGAAACTTCAGGGGGCTAACGATT
>Ga0126382_10001267_pt1 | contig 10277 bp, 8 predicted proteins | sample PanSoiMetPlot_30_FD_92548 | JGI IMG/M metagenome (GOLD analysis project Ga0126382, IMG submission 92548) | Tropical forest soil microbial communities from Panama - MetaG Plot_30 | ecosystem: Environmental > Terrestrial > Soil > Tropical forest > Bulk soil | place: Panama | collected 2016-02-17 | reverse complement strand
GTGGTGACCGACAGCGTTCCGACCACGAACGCCCGTGCACGTAACGCCTCGATCACCATGGAGCGTGGCGGCATTCGGATTCGTGCCGAAAGCGATGGGCCGGCCCACATCGTGTTGCCGGTTCAGTTTTCGAATTGCCTCGTCGTGATCAATGGGGCTGCCGTCCGCCTGCGTCGGGCGAATCTGTTTCAAACACTCATGTCCTTCGACGGCAGTGTCGACGCGAAGATCGAGTTTCACTTCGGGCTTTTCGCCGACAACAAATGCCGGCTTCATGATGGCCTGAACAACAAGGCGCTCGGCTTATGATCGGTCGCGAGGCGCCGATCGCCCTCCGGGTCACAGCTCGCGCGGCACCGGCAAAGGCGTCACCAGCTTGCCGCGATAGCCCTTGGCACGCAGCTTCGGCGCCAGCTCGTCGGCGATGTGCCAGGAAAAGATGATGGCACAGTCCGGCTGGTCGGCAAACAGCCGGCTCTCCTCGACCACCGGGATCGAGGTCCCCGGCATGCACTTGCCGATCTTGAGCGAGCCTGCGATCTCGCAGACGTAGTCGATGATCGCTTCGTCGAGGCCGAGATAGTTGACCAACGTGGAGGCGCGCGAGGGGGCACTGATGCCGGCGATGCGCGCGCCCTTCTCCTTGAGGTCACGGACCATGGCGAGCAGCCGCAGCTTCGACAGCATCACGTCATCGCGGAAGGTTTTCAGCCGCGTCACCATCGCTTCGCCGCGCGGCTCGGCTGCGAGCATCTGCGCGACGCTGTCGTTGACCTTGCGGGTGCCGCGCGGCGCGGCGTAGACGCGGATCGAGCCGCCGTGGCTCGGGATCGGCCGGGCGTGAAACACCTCGAGGCCGTGCATCTGCAACAGATTGGCCAGGCTGCTCAGCGAATAGTAGCGCAAGTGCTCATGATAGACGGTATCGTACTGCAACGTGTTCAAGAGGCCGATGAGATAGTGCGACTCGGATATGAACACGCCGTCGAACGCCAACAGATCGCAGATGCCTTCGACGATCGAATGCACGTCCTCGATATGCGCGAAGCAATTCGCTGCCGTCACCACCCGCGCCGGTCCGTGCTCGCCCTTGACCTCGGCCGCGACCGCCGGCGTGAAATAGCGCGTGAGCGTCGGGATGCCGCGGCTGGCGGCGATCTTGCCTACGTCAGTCGGCTCGATGCCGAGCACGCGGTGGCTGCCGGTCTGGAAATTCGACAGCAACGTTCCGTCGTTCGAGCCGATATCGACCACGAGGTCGAGCGGTCCGAGCTTCAGCATGGCCGAGGCTTCGGCATAGAGCTCGGCGAAATTGTCCCGCAGCAACTTGGTGGTGCCGCTGGTGTAGGGATATTCCGGCGGGAAGATGATAACGGGATCGACCGCCAGGCCGAGTTGCACCAGGTCACACTTGGCGCAGTGGAGCAGGTTGGTGGGAAACCAGGGTTGCTGCCGCGGCACCTCGCCGATCGGCACCATCTGGTTGACCGGCGGCATGTAGCCGAGCGAGAGCACGTTCTCGAGCGGCGCGTGGCCGCACACCTGACAGCACTCCACCGGAACGCTTCCCCCGGTCCCGGCGGCGCGCGCGATCTTTGTTGGGAACAACGGCATCTCCTTCCAAGGTTCTCTGCGACCGGCCTATGCCACCGGGGCCATGTTCTCGTGGTCCCAGTACCATTGCAACGTCGGCGGCAATCCGTCGGCGAGCGGAACGTGCGGTCTATAGCCGAGCGCAGACAGTTTCGAAATATCGGGACAGCGACGCGGGGTGCTGCCGGCGAGCACCGCCGAGGGCTCAAGCGCGATCTCGCGGCCGGCAGCTCTCGCCATGACGCGGGCAAGCTCGGCGATGCTGACCTCCTCCGCGGTGCCGATGTGATAGATGCCGAGATGCTCGCCCTTGTCGCACATGACCAGCACCCCACGCACCAGGTCGTCGACGTGGCAAAAGCTGCGCGTCTCAGCCCCGCTGCCCTGGATCGGGAACGGCACCGGCCCGGCCGGCTGCTTGCCGATAGCGCGCTTGAGGCGCACGGCAAACTGCGGAATGACGTGATCGAAGCCCATATCGGGACCGTAGACATTGTGCGGCCGGAAGATCAGCACCCGCTCGAAATGCTTGCGCCCGAAATTAATGGCCATCATCTCGCTGATGATCTTGCCGGCGCCGTACGATAGCCGCGGATTGAGCGGGTCGGGCACCGCGAGCGGGACGCTCTCGTCGGTCGGCACGCGCGGCGGCGACTGATAGACCTCCGAGCTCGAGGCCAGCACCAGGCGTCCGACGCCGTGGCGCCGGCAGGCGTCGATCACGTTGACGATGCCTTTGACGCCGACGTCGAGCACGAGGTCGGGCGCGCTGTAGAACGTCGCGGTGCCGTTGACGAAGGCGAGGTGATGCACCTCGTCGATGCCGCGCGTGGCGGCGTCGACAGCATCGGCATCGCGGATGTCGCCGCCGACGAACTCGATGTCGCGTTCGACCTCGGCGAGCCGCCGCAGCGCGCCGCGCGAATTGTCATCGAGCACGCGCACGGTCTCGCCGCGGCCGACGAGCGCCTTGACCAGCGCCGAGCCGATGAAGCCCGAGCCACCCGTCACCAGGATGCGGCGTGCGCTCATGCCCGCCCCTCCCCGGCCGCGATGTCGACCCAGCGTCCGGAGGCGTGGGCGCGCCGCGCGGCGTCGATCAGGCACTGCACGCGATAGCCCTCGGCAAAGCCGGGCGCGGCCGGCGCGCCGGTCTCGCAGGCATCGATGAAGCGGCGCACGAGCCGCGACACCGGCGCTATCCGCGAATCCAAGCGTTGATCGTCGTCGGTGTCATCGATCGCCACCGCCCGCAATGCGCTGTCGCCGCGCCGCGCGTGCATCAACCCGAAGCCGCGGAAATAATCGGCGGTGGGATTGGCCAGAACGAGCGCGCCGTCATCGCCGTAGAGCTCGATGCGGTGTCCGGAGCCGAGCAAGGAGGCGCAGCTCATCTGCAGGCTGCCGCCGGCGCCGGACGCAAAGGCCAACGCCAGCGCAATGCTGCTCTCGGCGTCGCGGTCCGGCAACGCAAACACCCGTCCACCGAGGCCGGCGATCGGACCGCACAGCCATTCCAGATAATAGAAGCAATGGCAGACGAAGTTTCCGAGCAGGCCGCCGCCGCCGTTGCTGCGCGTCTTCCAGCTGTCGAGGCGCAGCTGGATCGCCTTGTTCTCGACGTTCCAGGTCACGACCGCGTGACGCAGCCGGCCGACGGCGCCCTCCTCCAGCATCGACTTCGCCCGCCGCCACGACGGCAATTCGGCGAAGTTGAAATCGATGATCGTCGGCTTCCCGCTCCGGCGCGCGGCATCGAGCATGGTCTGCGCGCCGGCCAGATCGGCGGCGAGCGGCTTTTCCGCGAATACCGGCTTGCCGAGAGCAAGCGCATGGCGGGCGACCTCGGGCTGCTGATCGGGCGGCACCGCAATCGCGACCGCCTCGACGGCGCGGTCCTCGACCAGGACGCGCCAGTCGCCGAGCCCGCGCGCTACTTGGGCCGCGCGCGCCAGCTCGGCCGTTCGCGCCGCGTCGGTGCCGGCGAGCGCCACCACCTCGCAGCGCGGCTCGGTCCGGAACGCCGGCAGCAGGACCGTCCTGCCATAATTGGAGCCAACGATGCCCACGCGGATCACAGCTCATCCCCTCCCATGGCCCGCAGATATCACACAGGGAGCGGTGAAGGGAAACCGATCGCAAGCCCCATACAAAGGCGCTCAAAATGCGCTAGGCTCGGCCGCAGGCCGCCACCCGAACCCACGCGGCCTCGACAAGTAAGGGAGGTTTCAATCATGTCCGTGCTGTTGTATCGGCTGGCCGGAGTAGGCTTGGCCTGCGTGCTGGCGTCATCGGCGAGCGCAGAACTGCTCGCCCGCAAGGATTTGTCCGCGAACACGGCTATCACGATTGCGCAAACCGCGATCGCGACCTGCACCGCGAACGGTTACCGCGTGTCCGCCACCGTGGTCGGCCGCAACGGCGAGGTGATCGTCCAGATCCGCGGCGACGGCACCGGCCCGCACACCATGGAGAACAGCTTCAAGAAGGCCTACACCTCGCGCACCTTCCGCATTCCGTCGGGCGAGATGGAAGAACGCCTGAAGAAGAATCCGCAGATGGGCGCGCAGTACCTGACCGGCTTCACCACCGCGCGCGGCGCGTTGCCGATTTCGGTCGGCGAGGACGTGATCGGCGCGGTCGGGGTCTCGGGAGCCCCGGGCGGCGACAAGGACGAAGCCTGCGTCAAGGCCGGCATCGAAAAGGTCGCCGACCAGCTCAAATAACACCCGCGGTTCCGGTTCCGACGTTCGTATCTTTTTGCAGCACGCACTGTTGCGCGAACGTCGGAACCAAAGGGGCACTAGCTGCCGCAACACGAGGAATCCTCAATGACGATATGCTTTCGCCGCTGCGGCATCGCGGCGTCCCTTCTGCTCGCGTTCACCGCCTGGGCGCTCCCGACGAGCGCCCAGACCTATCCCGACCGGCCGATCCGGGTGATCGTCCCGATCGCCGCCGGCAGCGTGACCGACGTGATCATGCGCGCCACCGCGACCGAGCTCGCCCCGCGCATCGGACAGTCGTTCGTGATCGAGAACAAGGGCGGCGCCAGCGGGATTCCGGGCGCGCAGGCCTGCGCGCAGGCGGCGCCCGACGGCTATACGCTCTGCCTCGTCTATCACAATACGCTGTCGATCAATCCGCTGATGTTCAACAAGCTGCCCTACGACCCGGACAAGGACTTCACGCTCATCAGCAATCTCTACCTCCTGGTCGAGGCGCTGTTCGTGTCGAGCTCGCTCAACGTCTCGACCGCCGCCGAGCTCAAGGCTTATGCCCAGGCGCATCGGCGCGCCCTCAACTATGGCACGCTCGGGCCCGGCTCCAATCCGGAGATGTTCCTGAAATGGATGAACCAGAGCTGGAATGTCGACATCGTCGGCATCCCGTATCGCGGCGGCGGGCCGATCGCGCAGGCGCTGGTGGCGGGCGAGCTGCAGATCGCCAAGATGGGGCTTGGAAACTTTCTCGGCCTGCTCGGCACCGGCAAGATCAAGCCGCTCGCGGTCGCCGCCGTGCGCCGCTCGGTTCTGGCTCCCGAGGTGCCGACCCTGGCCGAGGCCGGGATCGATTTCCCGCCGTTTGGCTGGTGGGGCTTGGCGGCGCCCAAGGGCGTGCCGCAGCCGATCGTGGACAGGCTCAACGCCGAGTTCGTGAAGCTCTACCGCGAGCCGAAGTTCATGGACTATCTGGAGAAGCAGGCGGTACTGCCGGCGTCCGGGACGCCCGCGGAGTTCGCGGCGTTCCTCAAGAAGGACCGGCAGGACGCCGAGTTCCTGATCAGGATCGCGAACCAGCCGCGCGCGGACTACAAGCCGGAATAATGGATCAGGGCGCGGCCGTGGCCGACGCAGCGCCCTGGCTGAAGTGGCTGCAGAAATCCCTGCGCTCGGCCCGCCCCGTGGTGAGCATGGCGATGAGCTGCTGCTCCGTCATCGGCCGGCCGAACAGGTAGCCCTGGCCGAGATCGCAGCCCAATGACTTGAGCTCCTGGGCGTCGTCGTTCGCCTCGATGCCGACCGCCGCCGCCTTGCGCGAAAAGTTGTGCGCGAGCTGAATCATACTTTTGCAGACGTTGGCATTGCCCTTGTTGGTCGCACAGCCCTGCACGAACGAGGCGTCGATCTTGATCTCCGAGATCGGCAGATAGCGAAAGACCGCGAACGAGGAATTTCCGCGCCCGAAATTGTCGATCGCGAGTGAAACTCGGTGCTTTTCGAGCTCGCCGAATATCTCGCGCAAGGCGACGATCTTGTTGATCGCCTGCTGCTCAGGCACATCGAACAGCAGCCCCGGCCATTGCTCGTTGCGTGGGCGATGCTTCGACACCAGGTCGACGACCGGCAGCTTCACCAGCGTGTCGACGCTCACGTTGATTGCGATCGTCATGCAGATGCCGAGCTCGTCCAGCATCGAGCTCATCTTGAGGGCGTTTGCGATCGCCCGGACGGCCAGCTCCGTGAGCTCCTCGTCGCCGGCGCCGGCCAGGAACGATCCCGGCGCCAGGATGCCGTGTTGCGGGTGCGATATGCGTGCAAAGGCCTCGGCGCCGACCACCTGCTTCTTCTTGAGATCGATCCGCGGCTGATACCAGAACTTGACGAAGTCCCGCGCCAGCACCGACTTGAGCGACAGATCGTGCGCAGGCTCGGGCTGGATGCTGAGGTTGTGGTCGAGCACGATCTTGCGGACCGCGGTGAAATCGACCGGCTTGAGCAGCACCGGAAGCATCGTCAACGAAAAGTCGTTCCCGATCTTGCGGAAGCTGTCGAGGAACGGGATTTCGCAGCGGCCGATGAGCTGCACACGGCCGGTGAACCTCGATTCCTTCAACGCAAAAAGTCCGCGCACGCAATCGTGCGGATTGGCGGGATGCAGATCGATGAAGACGAGATCGGGATTGTGCGAGACGATGTTCTCCGCGAGGCGGGCGGTGTTGCGCAACTCGACCGCGTCGATGCCGGCATCGCGCAGCGACTTGGAGAAGCTCTGCAGAAAGCCGAAGTCGCTGTCCACCACGATGCAGAGCGAGGTTCGCGGTCCGCTGTCCGGCGCCGTGAGGACACTCTCCAGGAGTAGCTCGCTCATTGTCACCCAGAGACGCTACGGTTACTGGAACGAGGACTCGCGCGTCCTTCCTCGGGGGGTCACGCCCTTCCATCGCGATGAAGCTCAACAGCCATGATCTATCGAGGACCCGTAAAGAATTTCATAATATTCACGGGCTCTTGCCGGTGATCCGGCCCCGCAGGCTGAGCATGCGCCTGATCTCGTCCTGGCGCTCGGGAAGGGCGCCGGCGAGCAGGCGAGAGCGCACCACCTCGGTCGCCTGCAGCAGCAACTTGCGGAACGACTGCAGCGGGATGTCGGAGCGCAGCCCGATCTTCTCGGCAAGGCCTTCGTCTTGCTCGGCGCGCTGGAGCAGGATCACGAAGGCATTCTCGGACAGGCAGGCGCCGGAGTTGGCGGCGAGTGCGTGAACGACCTCACGGTCGCCATGCTGCAGCAGCGCATCGGTGACGAACTCTCCGAGCTGCGCGCGGCCCGCGATCGCCAGCAAATGGGCCTGACTCCTGAGCCTGGCGATGGCAACGAGATCGCCGGTGGTGAGGCGCGCGGACTGCACGAGGACGGTTCCGGCCACCGCGATATCTTCGTCCGACGCCAGCCGGCGCACGGTTTCGCTCGGAGCGCTATCGACGGGCGCCAACCGCCAGGCCAGATCCGCGCGCGCCTTGCCGTCGATCCCTGCGAGGAGGCGTCCGAGCACATCGTCGAACGCCGCGATGTCCTGCTCGGTCAAACGGTCAGCGTTGGCGAGGAAGAGATCGACGACGCACGCCGCGGTGCGCTCATCGCTCGAGCCAGCCTGGATCGCCCCTTCGAGCTCGTCGATCAGCGATAGCTGCGCGGTCATTGCACGGCCGTCCCATCCTGGGAGGAAATTCGCTGTCGAACCTCGGGCACCGGCAACGAGGCCAGGCGCGAGCGACCCGAAACGATCCTAGAGCGTCTGAAAGGAACTAGTGCAACTTAATGTATACATGTTTAACGAATTAAATTTGTTAAAATGATTCCCATTTCCCAAGCTGTATCAATTGGCCTTACGACGGGCAGCGCCCAGCGCGGGACGCGTCCGGTTGGACCGCGCCAACAACCACAGCGCGATCGACACATTCACCAGGTTCCAGGCGAGACCGTTCAGGAAGGCCGCCCAATACGAGCCGGTGAAGTCGAAGATCACGCCCGACATCCAGCCGCCGAGCGCCATGCCGAACAGCGTCGCCATCAGCGTGATGCCGATGCGGACGCCGGCCTCCTGCTGGGGGAAATAGTCGCGCACGATGATCGCATACATCGGCACGATGCCGCCCTGGAACAGACCGAACAGCGCCGAGATGACGTAGAGCGACGCCAGGCCGTCGAAGAAGAGATAGAGAAACAACGCCACCCCTTGCAGGGTCGAGCTCAACAGCAGCGTCGCCACGCCGCCGATGCGGTCGGCGATGAATCCCGACGCGATCCGGCTGATGATCCCGAAGCCCAGCATCACCGCGAGCATCTCGGCGCCGCGCGCGACGCCGTAGCCGAGGTCGCCGCAATAGGCGACGATGTGGACCTGCGGCATCGACATCGCGACGCAGCAGGCAAGGCCCGCAAGACAGAGCAGCGCCTGCAGGGTGTTGGGTGAGCAGCCGAGATTGCGCGACGCCGCTGCCGCGGACGCGTCCGACGCCGCTGCCGCCTGCATCGGGGCACGGCGCCACAGCAGCAGCACGAACGGCAGCATGGCGAGCGCACAGACCACGCCGAGACCGATATGGGTGGCCCGCCAGCCGTCGGCAGCGATGAAATGATGCACCACCGGCGGCCAGAAGGCGCCGCCGACATAGTTGCCGGAGGAGACGATGGCGACCGCGATGCCGCGGCGCTGCGTGAACCATTGCGAGGTGTCGGCCATCAGCGGCCCGAAGGTCGCCGAGGCGCCCAACCCGATGAGCGCATGCACCAGGGCAAAGGTCATGAGATTGGGGGCAAAGCCGGCCGCAACATAGCCGACGCCGACCGCGGTGGCGCCGCACACGATCGGCGCCACGATGCCGAACCGGTCCGACAGCCGTCCCATGGCTACGCCGCCCAGTGCGAAGCCGATCATGGTCATCGTGAAGGGCAGCGACGCATCCCCGCGCGCGGCGGCGAACTCGGCCTGCACCGGCGGGATCGCCACCGGCACCGACCACATGCCGACGCTGCTGATGGTCCCCAGCACGAGGGCAAAAGCGAGCCGCAGCCAGGCGTAGCGAGATTCGATCCCGGCATGGACGGGTGCGGGCATGAGCATGGGCTGGTCGATCGCTGGCGTTTTTCTTGGGGGTGCACGTCGCGGCGCACCCCCTGGTTACTGTGTGGCGGCAACTCAAGCAACTGCAATCGGCCGGAAAGACGACGACCAAGCGCATGGCAGCTAGGCGGCCTTGTCGAAGGGAGGAAGCGCCGTGATAGGTTGCGGTCGCCCTAGCGCATGATCCCGAAAAGTGGATACCGGTTTTCGGAGAAGATCATGCGCCACCCATAATCTGGTCCACGCCGCCGAGGAAACCATGACGACCGACCGCGCCTTCAAGCTTTCGCTCACCGGCCATCGCGCGCCGGTCGATTATGACCGGCCGCCGAGCTACTCCGGCATGATCGCGGAGAAGGACGTGCTGGTGCCCATGCGCGACGGCGTCAGGATCGCCGCCGACGTCTATCGCCCGGACACGGCAGGGAAGCTCCCGGCCCTGCTGGCGTTCTCGATCCACAACAAGGACCTGCAGGGCCCCGAGCTCGCCGAGGCGACGCTGACGCACCCGGCCTGGTCGATGCTGTGGACCGGCCCGGCGGAAGCCGGCGACACGCGCTTCTTCGTGTCACGCGGCTACGTCCATGTGATCGGCAACCCGCGCGGCATCGGCAAGTCGGAAGGCGGCGGCTCGCGCGCCTTCGACAGCTACGACCTGATCGAATGGATCGCGGCGCAGCCCTGGTGCGACGGCAATGTCGGCATGGTCGGCATATCCGGCTTCGGCGCCGAGCAGTTCATGGCCGCGAAGCTGCAACCGCCTCATCTCAAGGCGATCTTTCCGTTCGATCCGCGCGGCGCCTATGGCGAGGCCGGCGGCTTCCGCGAGGAATATCCCGGCGGCGTCATCCATCTCTTTCGCTTTCTGCTGCAGGTCTATGCCTCGGCGCATCAGCAGAAGGGCCAACCCAAGGCGCTGCCGCCCGAGCGCGAGAAGCTCTGGCAGGAGGCCATGGCCAACCCCGATTTCAAGATGTATCCGCACGTCTACAACGTGCTGGCGCTCAAGGGGCAGCACTTTCCGGCCTACTTCGACGTCCTCGTTGATCCCTTCGACAAGGAGGAAGCGGTCAGGAAGAGCGAGGCCGAGTTCGGCAAGATCAACATCCCGACCTATACCGGCTCGGGCTGGTACGGCTACACGTACAAGACCCATCTCAGCGGCGCGCAGAGCTGGTTCCGCAACATCAACCCGCCGCACAAGAAGCTGCTGCTGGCGGGACCCGCGCATCTCGATCGTCCAGTGAAGGCGTTCCACAACGAGATGCTGCGCTGGTACGACCAGTGGCTCAAAGGCATCGACACCGGAATCCTCAAGGACCCGCCAGTGCGGTTCTGG
>Ga0126382_10001266_pt1 | contig 10288 bp, 10 predicted proteins | sample PanSoiMetPlot_30_FD_92548 | JGI IMG/M metagenome (GOLD analysis project Ga0126382, IMG submission 92548) | Tropical forest soil microbial communities from Panama - MetaG Plot_30 | ecosystem: Environmental > Terrestrial > Soil > Tropical forest > Bulk soil | place: Panama | collected 2016-02-17 | reverse complement strand
CCGAGCCGAACTGGCGCGCTCGGGCAGCCGCCCACGAGGCCCGCGTCGAGCCGTGGATCGGGCCGCATCTCGAGCGTCGTCGCCGGGGTGATTCGCATCCGGTCGAGGACTTCTGCTTCACCTACTACTCCTACTCCCCCGCCCGGCTGCGCCGTTGGCATCCCGGCGCCGGTGTGACGCTCACCGGGGCCGAGGCGACCGGCTACCTGGACTACACCGGCTACCGGGCCGATGCCGATGGCGTCACCGCCGATCTCGAACGGCTTCGCCGCCGGCTGCCGACGCTGCGGTTCGTCCGGACCCTCCTGACGGCCACAGCGCACCGACCGGCACAGCTCGGCTGCTTCGGCCTGCACGAGTGGGCGATGGTCTATCGGCAGCCGGCCGACGAGGTCCGCCACGACTACCCGCTGCGACTCGGCCGGGACGGCACCGATGCGGTCGTGGAGGCGCATCCGATCCGATGCACCCACTACGACGCGTTCCGGTTCTTCACGAGCCCGGCTCGACCGCGCAACGCCGAGCAGCTGACCCGGGCCGACCAGATCGCGGCCGAGCAGCCGGGCTGCCTGCACGCCAACATGGACCTCTATCGCTGGGCGTACAAGCTGGCGCCGTTCACCACATCGGAGTTGGTCGCCGACTGCTTCGCACTGGCCCACGAGATCCGGGCCGTCGACATGCGGGCTTCGCCCTACGACCTGACCGATCTGGGGTACGAGCCGATCCGCGTCGAGTCGGCTGCCGGCCGGGCCGAGTACGTACGCCACCAGCGTGACTTCGCCGAGCGGGCGGCGATGCTACGACAGCGGCTACGTGTCGAGTGCGACCGGCTGCTGGCGCTGGTCGAAGGTGAGAGCGAGCGCTAGTCGACGACGGTGAGGCCGAGCTTCCGGAGGCTCTCCGGCCCCGGTCGGCCGTCCGCGTCCTTGCCGGTGTAGCCGAGACGCTCCTGCCAGCCTCGGTACGCCTTGGTCATCTCGTCGCCCCAGTAGTCCTTGTAGTCGGCCAGGTTGAGGTCGTATCGGTTGCCGAGCTTGTCGTGCAGCCGGCGCTTGACGACCTCGACGTCCTTGTTCTGCTTCTTCGGGCCGATCGCGCTGAGCTTGACCCGTTCCCAGCCCTTGGCCGGCTTCTTCGGCTTCGGGTCGTACACCCGGACGCCGTTGATGTCCTCGGTCCAGCCGCGGAAGTTCAGCCCCCATCGCGCCGTCAGGTCGTCGATGCGGACCTTGGCACTGCGGCCGGGTCCGGCGGCGTCGGTGCTGATGCAGTAGCCGTTGCCGACCGACAGCGCGACGTGTCCGTGGCCGGCCGAACCGCCGGTCCACCAGACCGGGACGTTGCGCGGACAGTTGTGACCCGAGTTGGTCCGGTGCTTGCGGTCGGCCTTGTCCCAGGCCTCGGTCGCGTCCATGTATCGCGAGCCGACACCGAAGCAGCTGCGGACCCATTGCAGGCAGTAGCCCTCCGGCCAGGACATGTTGTTGCGCGCCCAGGAGATCGGGTCGCTCATCGGCTCGCCTCCGGGTCCTGGCTGCCCTTGGCCTCGATGTAGGTCCCCGCCACCTGCTGGGCACCCATGTCGCGCGACTCGTCCGACTCCTCGAACGCGTCGGCGTCGGGCTCCTCGATGTCGTCACTCATGTGGACAGGCTCGGCTGCGGCCGGGATCGGCGAAAGTGCCGAAGGTCCCCTGTGACCTCGGCGAGTGGCTCCGAGTGGGCTAGCGGCTCAGCTCCGCAATCGCCAGGACGGTACGCCAGTTGCGAGCCGTACCGTCGACGCCGAGTCGCCGGCTGAAGTACGGCAGCGTGAGCTTGCTGCCGTGCACACCATCCACATAGTCGACGTAGAGCTGGCGCCCGATGACGCGGCAGACGTCGCGGGACAGGTCGTCGGAGTGGATCGCTTCGACCCCGTCGGCATCGGGATCGCCATCGAGGAACGTGACGTGGAGCAGCTTGGGCCGCGCGGCAGCTGCCTCCGGGAACGGATTCGCGTCGATCACCTCGGCCAGCTCGTCCGGCGTTCGCATGACCACCGGCACGGCGAATCCGAACTCGCGCTCGATCAGGCCACCGATCTGCTTGCCCACGGCGTTCGCCGAGCGCCGTGACGACCGGACGACGATGTTGCCGCTCTGGACGTAGCTGCGAACGTCGGCGAAGCCGTCCGCCTCGAGCGCCTTGCGCAGTTGGGGCATCGAGACCATGTTGCGGCCACCGACGTTGATGGCCCGGAGCAGCGCGATCCAGGTCGGCATGTCAGGCCGGCACCGCCTCTCCGATCACACGCCAGACTTTATCGGCGTCGCCCGATGTGCGCGTAGTCCATACGTCACGGCATCGAGCAGCGCGAGCCAGGACGCCTCGACGATGTTGTGACCCACTCCCACCGTCACCCAGCGGTCGTGGCCGTCGGACGTCTCGATCAGGACCCGGATGACTGCGTCGGTGCCGTGGCCCTGGTCGAGGATCCGTACCCGGTAGTCGGTCAGCTCGAACTCGGCGACGGCCGGATAGGCCCGTCCGATCGCCTGCCGCAGCGCGTGGTCGAGCGCGTTGACCGGCCCGTTGCCCTCGCCGGTGACGACGATCCGCGACCCGTTGGCCCGCAGCTTGATGGTGGCCTCGGACAGTGCCTCACCGCTCGGCGACGACTCGGTGATCACTCGCCACGACTCGACGGTGAAGTACGTCGGACGCCGGCCCTCGACCGCCTCGACCAGGAGCAGCTCGAACGACGCGTCGGCGGCCTCGAACGTGTAACCGGTCTGCTCCAGCTCCTTGACCCGATCGGTCACCTGGGCCAACAGCTCGGGACTGCCGGCGAGATCGAAGCCGAGCTCCTTGCCCTTGAGCTCGATGCTGGCCCGGCCGGCCATCTCGCTGACCAGCAGGCGCATGTCGTTGCCGACCCGCTCCGGCTCGGTGTGCTGGTAGAGGTCGGGGTCGACCCGGATCGCACTGGCGTGCAGGCCGGCCTTGTGGGTGAAGGCAGAGACACCGACGTACGGCTGCCGCGACGACGGCGGCACGTTGGTCACCTCGGCGACGGCGTGCGCGATCCGGGTCGCGTCCCGCAGTCGTCCGGTCGGCAGCAGCGTCTGGTCGCGTTTCAGCTCGAGGTTGGCGACCACCGCGACCAGATCGGCGTTGCCGGTTCGCTCGCCGTAGCCGTTGAGGGTGCCCTGGACGTGGCTGGCCCCGGCCTCGACCGCGGCGAGCGTGTTCGCGACCGCGCAGCCGGTGTCGTTGTGGCAGTGGATGCCGATCCGGGCGCCGGTCGTCTCGACCACGTCTCCCACCACGTCGGCGACCCAGGGCGGGAGCATGCCGCCGTTGGTGTCGCACAGCGCGATCACCTCGGCGCCGGCCTCCGTGGCGGCGCGTACGACCTCGAGTGCATAGGGACGGTTGTCGCGGTAGCCGTCGAAGAAGTGCTCGGCGTCCAGGAAGACCCGCTGTCCCTCGGCCCGCAGATGGGCAACGGTGTCGCGGACCATGGCGAGGTTCTCGTCGAGCGTGGTCCGCAGCGCCTGCTCGACATGGCGATCGTGGCTCTTGGCCACCAGCGTCACGACCGGCGCCTCCGACGCGCGCAGGGCCGCGACCTGGGGATCGTCGGCGGCCGCCCGACCGGGCCGGCGGGTGGAGCCGAAGGCCGCCAGCGTCGCGTGCTTCAGCCGCAGCTCGTCGCGGGCCCGGGCGAAGAACTCGGTGTCCTTCGGGTTGGCACCGGGCCAGCCGCCCTCGATGTAGCCGACACCCAGGTCGTCGAGGTGACCCGCGATCGTGAGTTTGTCGGCGACCGACAGGTTCAGTCCCTCCTGCTGCGCCCCGTCGCGCAACGTCGTGTCGTACACATGCAACGCCTGGCTGGTCACGTTCCTGGTCCCTCGTGGGTTGGTCGGGCAAAAGAAAAACCCCTCGTGAGTACGAGAGGTTCGCGCGCTGGACGGTAGCTGACTACGGTCCGGCGCGCTCGGCAATGATGATGGGGCGAATCCTGGTCACGAAGGCAGTGTTCCACGGCGACGTCCACGTGCCGGAGCCGCCATCTCAGCATGCGGACGGAACCGCGTACCGGCCGCGAGCCCAGCCGGCCGGATCCGATGACATAGGGTCGAGCGGTGAAGAGCGTGATCGCCAGCCACCTGGTCCTGACGAACGCGTCGACCGACGCCGATCCGGACGTCGTGATCTCGCGGACCGCCGACCGACTGCATCCGGTCAGCCACAAGGCGCTGGCCGAACATGTCGGCGACATCCGCCTGATCGAGCCCGACGACATCGCCGAGCTGCCCATCCCGCCACTCCCGCTGTTGCGCGCGACCAGTCCCGTGTCGGACCGGGCCGCGGAGATCCTCGAGACGCCGACCCGAGCCTGGTCGGTGATCCTGCGGACCCCGATCGAGGAGGCGGTCAGCGCCAACTACGCCGCTCGGGCGGCCACCGCATTGCTCGCCGACCACGTGGACGGCATCGGGATCGACCTGGCCATCCCGCGCGTGTGGTCGCGGCTGCGTACCGACGCCGACCCGACCCGGACCGCCGACTGGTTCGTGTTCGAGCGGGAGTCCGACGACAAGCACGTCGCGACCACGACCCGAGGGCAGTCGAGATTCGGGCTGCCGGAGCTCGCCGTCGTCTCGGTCGAGCCGGCCGACGTGCCCGCGTGGGACGCCGTGCTCACCGGCGTCGCACATCGGCTCCTGTCGGAGGACCCGACTGCACTCCCGGACCGCGTCGAGCTCGGCCTGAGCGACATCGCGGCCGGCTACGACGAGCCGGTCGATCCCGACGACCCGACCCTGCGGCGCCGGACCACGATCGAGCTCGCGTACGGCGGCGACATCGCCGAGCTGACCGGCACCCCCGTCCAGGACCTGTTCACCGGCTAGCCCGGACCGTTTTGCGCACTTGTTGTTGGTGCGAGGCGGCCGACACCCACAACAACTGCGCAAAAACGCCACATGGCGACCGGCGTCAGGTCACTTGAGGCGCCAGCCGAAGCCGAACCAGGGCTCGTGCGCCATCGGCCACCAGTGCGGATCCGCTGCGAGTGCGGCCGCGAGCATGCCGCAGGCACCGGCGGCCAGGAAGACCAGCGCGACCACGCCCACCGGCGTCGGCCGGAACAGCCAGTGGGTCAGCTGCCGCGCCGAATCTCGCGCGGCATGGAAGCCGGGCCACCACCAGATGATCAGGGCGAACGCGCCGCCGCCGACCACCATCGTCTGCCGCACCTGGGCACCGAGCACCACCAACACGGCGATCAACGCGATCATCGCCACCAGGGCGACTGCGGCACCGAGCACAGCTCCCGGGATCGCCGCGATGCCCAGCCACGGCCATCCCCACGCGCTCCGGCTGCGCGCATGCGCACCGCCGATCACCATCATCCCCGCCACGATCGCGGCGACGACGTACGGCGCGACGGCGGCGGCACCGGCCAGGAGCAGACCGGCGAGCACCGCGGCGACGATCCGCATGATCTTGGTGAGCTGGACCATCGACGGGCTCGGCGGTATCGGTGGCGGCGGCTGCTGCTGCGGCTGCGGAGCCGGAGCGGGCGGTCGTTGCGGGGCCGCGGCCGACGGCGTCACGGGCGTGGCCATCTGCACCGTGACCGGGCGGGTGGACTGCGGAGCGGCCGGCGCGACCGCGTCGGGCGGCGTCACCGCGAGCCACTTGAGCAACTGGTCGGCCGTCGGTCGCTGTCGCGGGTCGTAGCTCAGACACGGCCCGATGATCCGGCGCATCGGCTCCGGGACCCCGCGCAACTGCCATTCTCCGCGTCGGATCCGATCCATGACCGCGACCGCCGGGCCGCCGCCGTAGGGACTCCGACCGGTCGCCGCGTAGCAGACCGTGGCCGCCCAGGCATGCACGTCGACGGCCGGAGTCGGCTCGGCGCCGTAGACCAACTCGGGTGCCAGATAGCTTGGGGTGCCGAGCAGCCAGCCGGTGTGGGTCAGACGGGCGTCGTCGGCCGCCATCGCGAGCCCGAAGTCGATCAGGACCGGCTGGTCGCGCTCCATGAGTACGTTGGTGGGCTTGATGTCACGGTGCAGCAGTCCGGCCGCGTGGACACTGGCCAGTGCCTCCGCCATGCCGGTCGCGATGCTGTGGATCCGGGCCGATGGCAGTGGGCCGTACTCCGCGACGTACTCCGTGAGCGGGATGCCGATCACGAAGCGCGTGACGACGTACGGCATCGATCCCCACGGATCGGCGTCGAGGCACTCGGCCACGCGCGGACTGCGGACCCGCCGCATCGTGGCGACCTCGCGTTCGAGCCGGGCGCGGGCCTCGCGGTCGCCGATCACCTGGGGGCGCAGGACCTTGATCGCGACCCGGTCGCCGTTGGGCGCGGCCGCCAGGTGGACGACCCCCATACCGCCCTCCCCGATCTCGCGAAGGAGGCGATAGCGCCCGAGAGTCTGCTCGGGAGGTGCCTCAGACGACACGGTGCATCCAGCCGTACGGGTCATCAGCCCGGCCGTACTGGATGTCGAGTAGCCGCTGACGAATCGACGCGGTCACCTCACCGGTCTCGTCGCCGCAATTGAGCTCCCCGCCGTCCCAGCGCAGCATGCCCACCGGGGTGAGGACCGCCGCCGTACCGCAGGCGAACACCTCCACGATGCGACCGCTGGCCACCCCGTCCCGCCATTCGTCGATCGACACCGGGCGCTCGTCGACCTTGTGACCGAGATCGGACGCGAGGGTGAGCACCGAGTCGCGGGTGATGCCCTCGAGGATCGATCCGGTCAGCTGCGGTGTGACGATGCTGCCGTCGTCTTGGACGAAGAACACGTTCATGCCGCCGAGCTCTTCCACCCACTGGTGCTCGACGGAGTCCAGGAACACGACCTGCTCGCAGCCGTGCTCGGCGGCCTGCTGCTGTGGCAACAGACTGGCCGCGTAGTTGCCGCCGCACTTGGCCGCACCGGTGCCTCCCGCGCCGGCGCGCGAGTAGTCGGTGGACAGCCAGATCGACACCGGCCGTACCCCGCTCTTGAAGTAGGCACCCGCGGGCGAGCTGATCAGGCAGAACGTCACGTGCTGACTCGGCCGCACACCGAGGAACACTTCGGACGCGTACATGAACGGCCGCAGATAGAGACTCGTCTCACCGCCGTGCGGCACCCATGCTCGGTCCGTGCTGACCAGCAGATCGAGGGCCGCCACGAACGTCTCGGCCGGCATCTGCGGCAGCGCCAGGCGAGCCGACGACTGCTGGAACCGGCGCGCGTTGTCCTCGGGCCGGAACGTCCACACCGACCCGTCGTCGTGCGCGTAGGCCTTCAGACCCTCGAAGATCTCCTGCGCGTAATGGAGTACGGCGGTCGCCGGGTCGATCGTCAGCGGCCCGTACGCGTGGAGCCGGAGGTCGTGCCATTCCCGCTCGGGCGTCCAGATCCCGGTGATCATGTGATCGGTGAAGTGAACCCCGAAGCCCGGCGCAGCCAGGATCTCCTCACGTCGGGCGTCTGGCGTGGGAGACGTCGTCGGCTCCACGCGAAACAGCGGTGCGGTTGTCATGCCATGCACGGTAGCCGTTCATGAGGCCGTGCCCATAGGGAGCGCCGGAAAGCCTGCAGCGGCAGGCTGGCCGTCGCGGACCCGGTCGGGACCGGCTCAGACGGCCGCCGCTACCCCCTCTGCAACGCGTCGCGCGACGGCCTCGCCCACCTCCGCGGTGCCACGGGGGCGGTCGCCACGCTCGGCCAGGTCGGCGGTGGCCGCCTGCTCGATGTCCGCGGCGGCGGCCGGCTGTCCGAGGTGATCGAGCAGCAGACTCGCCGACAGGATCGCCGCCGTCGGGTCCGCGATGCCCTCCCCCGCGATGTCCGGCGCCGATCCGTGCACGGGCTCGAACATGCTCGGCGCGGTGCGGTCCGGGTTGATGTTGCCGCTCGCTGCCAGGCCGATACCGCCGGTGACGGCGGCCGCCAGGTCGGTGAGGATGTCGCCGAACAGGTTGTCGGTGACGATCACGTCGAATCGCGCCGGATCGGTGGTCATGAAGATGGTGGCCGCGTCCACGTGGAGGTAGTCGACCTCGACGTTGGGGAAGTCGGCGCCGACCGCGGCGACCGTCCGGGCCCACAAGTTGCCGGCGTAGGTCAGCACGTTGGTCTTGTGGACGTAGGTGAGCCGGCGTCGGGTTCGCGCCTGGGCCCTCCGGAAGGCGTCGCGTACGACGCGCTCGACTCCGTACGCGGTGTTGACACTGACCTCGGTCGCGATCTCGGCAGGGGTGCCGCGGCGCAGCACGCCGCCGTTGCCGGCGTACGGGCCCTCGGTCCCCTCCCGGACCACGACGAAGTCGATCGCGCCCGGGTCGCGCAGCGGCGAGGTGACGCCGGGGAACAGCTTGGCCGGGCGCAGGTTGACGTAGTGGTCCAGGGCGAAGCGCAGCCGTAGCAACAGGCCGCGCTCCAGCAGTCCGGGCGGCAACGCGGGATCACCGGGCTTGCCGCCGACCGCACCGAGCAGGATGGCATCGTGCTCGCGGATCTCGTCGAGCACCTGGTCCGGCAGCACCTCGCCGGTCGCGAGGTAGTGGCCGGCGCCGAGGTCGTAGTCGGTGCGCGTGATCTGGAACCCGTGTCGGTCGGCGGCGGCCTCCAGGACGCGTACGGCCTGGGCCGTGACCTCCGGCCCGATGCCGTCGCCGCCGATGACCGCGAGTTTCATGCTCTGTCCCATAGCGGAAAGCCTAGGTCTGCCCTCGGCTCAGTTGTCCTCGGGCGGCTCGCCGCCGTTGTCCCGCAGATCCATGGCCGTCTGGACTGCCTCGGCCGCTTCGCGACGGCTGCGTGCCGGGCCCCAGTCGTCGGGATACATGTCGTACAGCATTGCTTCACTCTCTTCTCTGGCGATATTTCTGTGGCTGATGTCAGTTGCGGTAGCTGCGTTCCGGCTGGAGCTCCGGAGCAGCACGCCCCGCGGTGACGGATCACGCCAGAGGGTGGGTGCGGACGAGGCGGTCGCTGTTTGCGGTGCATCCTCGCGACGGAACTCCGGGGCCCAAACGCCGAACTCCGCGGCGAGGGTGGCCCTAGTGGGTCTCGCCGCGGCGTACGAGGATAAGTACGAACGTCCGCATGACCCGGCCAGCCTAGGCGCCACCTGACGGAGTGACCAAGCCTTAACACGGAAGTCTCGGAATCTGGGACGTGGTCGCTGGTCGGACGCCTATGGGAGACTCGGCGCGTGAGTGCGCCACCCGAGGTTCCTGCCGTAGTCCGGCGGGCCCTGTCGCTGTCTGGCGCCCAGGGCTACCTGCGGTCGTCGCGCACCGAGACCGGCCGTCTGCTGGCGACGCTGGCCGCCTCGCGACCGGGCACCCTGGCCGAGCTCGGCACCGGCTGCGGCGTCGGCACCGCCTGGCTGGCGTCCGGCAAACACGACGACGCGCAGGTCGTCACGGTCGAGATCGAGCCCGCGCTGGTCGAGAAGGTCCGCGACCTGTTCACCGAGGAGCCCGACGTCGAGGTGATCGCGGGCGACTGGACGACGCTGGCGACGTACGCACCGTTCTCGCTGCTGTTCGTCGACGTCCGCGACGCCAAGGAGAGTGTCGACGCGGTGGCGGACCTGATCGAGCCCGGCGGCATGGTGGTGCTCGACGACTTCACGCCGTGCACGGGCTGGCCGCCGATCTTCGAGGGCCGGGTCGACGTACTCCGCGAACAGTGGCTAACCGACGAGCGGTTCACCGCCGTCGACGTCATGGTCGCGCCGGACGCGGCGGTCATCGTCGCGACCCGACGCTGATGCGCTCCCGCGCGCCCCACGGACACCACGTTCTCGTGGTACCACCGCACTCTGCACGGCGTTGATCCCATGCGGAGTGGGCACCGGCCATGCAGAGCCGAGTCCGCCACCAGTGAGTCAGCGCCGATCGCGGGCGCCAGGCATCGGGCAGAGTACGACCATGGACTACGTCGCCCACTTCCGTCGCGAGGTCGCCGCCTTCGAGACAGCCGCCTGGATAGCGGCCGCGGGCGACGAGGCACCGATCGTCCCGTCGTGTCCGGAGTGGTCGATGACCGATCTGGTCGCGCACCTCGGCGGAGTCCATCGCGGCATCGTCCACATCGTGCGCGGTCGGCTGCGCGACGAGCCGGACTGGACCGATCCCCGGATGCTCGACCTGCCGACGGGCGAGGACTGGCCGATGTCGCTCGAGGACACCCCGACCCGAGGGCCGCTGCCCGCCGGCCTGGTCGACTGGTTCGCGGAGGGAGCGGCCGCCCTCGCGGAGCTCT
>Ga0126382_10001264_pt1 | contig 10292 bp, 7 predicted proteins | sample PanSoiMetPlot_30_FD_92548 | JGI IMG/M metagenome (GOLD analysis project Ga0126382, IMG submission 92548) | Tropical forest soil microbial communities from Panama - MetaG Plot_30 | ecosystem: Environmental > Terrestrial > Soil > Tropical forest > Bulk soil | place: Panama | collected 2016-02-17 | reverse complement strand
GGCTGAGCAGGGACGAGGTCACCTTGGGCGGCGGCACGAAGGCGCTGGCGGCGACGTCGATCAGGATGGGCGCATCGCTGCGCCATGGGGCGAGCACGGACAGGCGTCCGTAGCTCTTGGAGCCGGCCTCGGCGACGATGCGCCAGGCCACCTCGCGCTGAAACATCAGCACGAGCCGGTCGTACCAGGGCGGCCACGGCTCGAGCGTCAGCCAGGAGACCAGCAGGGCGGTGGCGATGTTGTAGGGCAGGTTGGCGACGATCCGTGCCGGGGCTTGCGCGAGCGACGGGCGCGGATCGAACTCGAGGGCGTCGGCCGCGACGATCTCGAGCCGGCCGGGGTAACGTTCCGCGATCTCGGCAAGCGCGCCGAGCGCGCGCTCGTCGCGCTCGACGGCGATCACCCGGCGGGCGCCGGCGGCGATGAGCGCGCGCGTGAGGCCGCCCGGTCCGGGCCCGATCTCGATCACGTCCACGCCGTCGAGCGGCCCGGCCGCGCGCGCGATGCGGGCGGTCAGGTTGAGGTCGAGCAGGAAGTTCTGGCCGAGCGATTTCTTGGCGGTGAGACCGTGCCGGCGGATGACCTCGCGCAGTGGAGGCAGGTCGTCCACGGAGCTCATGCCCGGCGCGCAAGATGAGCCGTGCCGGCGCGAGCCGAAAGCCTCGCCGCCAGCCGCAGCGCGGCGATCAGGCTGCTCGGATCGGCGCGGCCGGTGCCGGCGATGTCGAAGGCGGTGCCGTGATCGGGCGAGGTGCGCACGAACGGCAAGCCGAGCGTGACGTTGACTGCGTGATCGAAGGCCAGCGTCTTGATCGGGATCAGCGCCTGGTCGTGGTACATGGCGAGCGCGGCGTCGTAGCTCGCGCGCGCCGCCGCGTGGAACATCGAGTCGGCGGGCAGCGGCCCGCGAGCATCGATGCCTTCCGCCTTAAGACGCGCGATCGCCGGCCCGACCACGGTCAGGTCCTCCTCGCCGAGCGCGCCGTCCTCGCCCGCGTGTGGATTGAGGCCGGCGACGGCGAGGCGCGGATGCGCGATGCCGAACCGCTCGCGCAGATCGTGTGCCACGATGCGCCCGGTCTCGACCACGAGATCGCTGGTCAGCCTGGCAATGACGTCCTTGAGAGGGAGGTGGATGGTGACCGGCACGACTGCGAGCTCGGGCGACCACAGCATCATCACGGGATGCAGCGCGACTCCGGTCGATTCTTCGACCAGCCTTGCGAGGTACTCGGTGTGTCCGGGCTCGGCGAAGCCCGAGCGATAAAGGACGTTCTTGGCGACCGGATTGGTGACGATCGCGCGCGCCGCGCCCGCCCCGACATCGGCGACCGCGCGGCGGATGGCGGCAATTGCCGCCGGCGCGCTCGAGCGGTCGGGGCTGCCCGGCTCGGCGCTGACCGGCGTGCCGATATCGACGACCGGGAGCGCGGTCTTGAATGCTGCTGCCGCCGCCGCCGGTTCGACCACGGCAATGCCGAGATCGGGCGCTAGCTGCCGGGCGCGCCGCGCCATGAATTTCGGATCGGCGAGCAGGTAGAAGGGCGGCAGATCGAACTCGATGCGCCGGCGCCAGGCGGCGATCGTGATGTCGGGTCCGATCCCGGCCGGCTCGCCCAGCGTCAGCGCCAAAGGCGGTGGCATGGCTAGTGTCCCGATTCCGAAGTTCGCACGGGTTTGCAGCGCGCTCGAATGCGAACTTCGGAATCAAGGGACACTAGCGACTCTATGATTCTAGTGCCGCTCTTGAATCCGAAGTTCGCAAATGCACTTGCCGCGAAATCGTGCGAACTTCGGGTTCGCGGCACTAGTGTCCAGGTTCCGACGTTCGTATCCCTTTGCAGCACGTGCTCATGGTAGGAACGTCAAATCTGCCACGCTAGCTTGTTTATTTGTTCTCTTTGTACTCGATCATCGCGCCTTTACGGACCTCTTGCAGATATTGCTTCGATTTCTGCTCGTAGCGCTCGGCTGCGATGCTTTCGCGGGCCTGGCGCTTGCCCGGCGTGTTTTCCGCCGCCGATTCCTTCTTGGCGCAGATCGCGAACATCTCGACGCCGTATTTGGTGACCTCGGGCGCGGTCAGCCGGCCGACTTCGATGCCGTCCAGCACCTTGCGCAGCTCGGCCGGAATGTCGGCGGAGCTGCGGACGACCTGGTCGCGTATCGCGATGTCCTTGAGCGCGCGGGCGAAGTTGATGCCTTCATCGCAACCCTGGAAGCGGCCGCGCAGGGCCTCCGCCTCGCGCTTGCGCCCGTCGATGAATGCTTCCGACGACCCGGTCGGGACCAGGAACAGGATCGGACGCAAGGTGTAGTCGTAGCCGACGGTATCGTCGGACTTCGATTCCATTTTCTGGAGGATGTCTCTTTCCCCGATCTGCAAAATATTCTGATATCGCCCGCGCACCAGTTGCGGCCAGGCGATGTCGGCCCTGATCCTGTGCTTGAGCGTGCCGGGGTTGACGCCCGAGCGCGACAGCTGCGCGGTCAGCTGATCGGCCGTGAGCCGCATGCGGCTCGCCATCTGCCCGTAGGCCTGGTCCACCTCGGAGGTGGTGACCTCCAGCCCGAACTTCTTGGCCTCGCGCACCTTGAGCTTCTCGTTGATCAGCTCCTCGATGACCTCCTGGCGCGCGGGGGTCTTGTGCGACGACAGCTGCGTGAGCTTGCTGCGCTGCTCGATGTCGAGCGCGGTGATGGGCTCGCCGTTGACGACGACGACCACCTGCTGGGCGTGCACGGCAGTCGCCGGTGCAGCCACGGCGAAGACAATCATCGCGGCGGCCAATAGGCTGCTGTGTGTCGTGATCCTGTCGAACATCGTGGTTCCGTCCGCTTCTTGCCGTGCCGCTTCCTTGCAATGGCGGCCGGCGTCGTTCCTCTGGCCTGTGCGGCAATCTCCACAGTCGTGCCACTGAGCGCCCCGCGCCCGCGCGGGCTAGCGCCGCTCGAATGCTCCGGAATTGTTGAACGCGGACGTCGAGGACGCCGACGAGCCGCTCGTATTTCCGCCCAGCGTGCGCAAGCTGACCTGCATCATATAGGTGTGGTTGACCGATACGCTGCCGCTATAAGCATAATCTGTAATGTAATTCAGGGCCAAGATGAGGCAGTCGTCGATATAGCCGACGCCGATCTGGGTCTGGCTGACCTGGTGGGCATGCAGGTCATATCGCGCCGCACCGAGCAGGACCCAGTTCGGATTCACCTTCAGCCGGGCGCTGCCGAGCACGCCCTCGCGGCGGTCGAGGAAGCCGAGCTGGGGTTGGGCGGCGTAGTTGCCGTACATCACGGTCGTCGTCCAGCGGCCAAACGCCGCGGTGGTCTCGAGCTCGGTGCGCTGCAGCGTGAAGTCGTTCTCGGCCATGCGGAAGCGCGAGGTGAAGGTGAAGGTCGAGTTCGGCTGATACGACGCGCGGGCGACGTAGTCGGACTGCGACGTGTCGAGGCCGCTGTTGAGGCCGGTATTGCTGGTGCCGCCGAGCGCGAAGGAGTTCTGGCCGTAGAGCTGATAGGACTGTCCGAACAGGATGTTGACGTTGCCGCCCCGATTGAACTGGGCGGTGTATTGCACGCCCACATTGGCGCGGCCGCCGCCTTCCACGCGGTCCCAGCCGGAGAACTTGTTCACCTTGAACAGGTTCGAGTCGTCGAAGATCAGGCTCTGCGCGTCCTCGTTGGGGAACGCGCCGACATGGGTCTCGTTGGGCCGCACGATCAGCTGGGCGATCGGCTCGATGGTCTGCGTGCCCCAGGTCTGCACGCTGATCAGCGGGTAGCGATATTCGACGCCCGCGGTCGGCATCACGCGTCCGACCTCGGTCTGGCCGACATTGATGTAGTTCGACACACCGATCTGGTCGCTGACGTTCATGTCGGCGACGTCGGCGCGCATGGTCACGAACGGCGTGAACATCTGGCCCCACGAGTCGATGACCGTGCGCTTCCAGGTCCATTCGGTGGACGCGCGAGTATAGGTGCCGGGGACGCCGCGCAGCAGGCAATTGTTGCTGTTCTTGACCGCGGGGTCGGCGGTCGTCGGGTTGCACAGGCCGTTGGTCACGGCGAGCTGCGAGATCGGGTCGAAGTTTGCCGTATCACGTGACAGGCTGGTCAGGTTGTTGCGGAAGCTGAGCTCGCCGCCGAAGATCGCGTTCTTGAAGACGTAGTCGTGATCGATCACGGGATGCACGACCGGGAGCTGCTTCTGGTCGTCGGACGGGGAGAAGCCGAGGTAGTAGAGCGCGCGCACGTCGAAATAGCTGCGGTCGCCGCGTCCCGCGAGGTAGAGCTGGGACAGCGCGTAGTCCGGGGTGGACTTCAGGAGATCGGCGGACTGGCGGACCTTGTAGAGGCCGTAGTCCTGCATGTAGGTCTTGTCGGACGTCAACGTTCCGTCCCAGCCCCAGACCCATTTGTCCGAGAGATTGAACTGGCCGGTCGTCTCCAGGCTGCCGCGCCAATCGCGATAGCCCGGCGTCGCGACGCCGTTCTGAATGAACAGGCCCTTGTCGAGCTGGTAGATGCCGGTGGCACGAATCGCGTAGGCGCCGTTGACGAGGCGGTGGTTCCATTCGGCCTGCATCAGCGGCCCCTGCCGGGTCGTGATCGTCGGGGTTACCGTCAGATCGTAGTTGGGGGCTAGTGCGAAGTAATAGGGGACCGTGACCCCGAGGCCGTAGACCGTGCTCGTGCTGTAGGACGGGATCAGCACGCCGGTCTTGCGCTTGACCGTCGGATCGGGGGCGGAGAAGTACGGCATGTAGGCGATCGGCACGCCCAGGAACTCGAGGCGAGCGCTCTCGAAATACATCATCTTCTCGCCTTGGTCGTGGATCATGCGCGCCGCCTTCACCTGCCATTTCGGCGGCTTCATGGGATCGTCCTTGCAGGCTTCGCAGGCGGTGTAGATGCCGTTGTGGAAGACCGTGTAATTGCCGGCCGAGCGCTCGGCGCGCGAGGCGGCGAAGCGGGTCTGCTCGGGCGCGTCGACACGCAGCGAATCCACGAAGCCATCGCGATAGTCGTCGCTCAGATCCATGATCTCGCCATGGGTGACCGTGCCGTCGGCCTGGGTCAGGCGGACGTTGCCCTGCGCATGCAGGCGCTTGGTCTTCTGGTCGTAGATCACCCGGTCGGCTTCGAGCGTCGAGTTGCCGAAGTAGAGCTGCACGTTGCCGACCGCCGACACGCGCTCATTGGTGTAGTCGTAATTGATCTCCTCGGCGCGCACGAGCATCTGCTCCTGCGACCGCTCGGGCTTGGGCGGCGGCTTCGGCCGCGCCGGGAAACCCAGCATCTGGGCTTGCGCCGGCGAGACGCCGAGGGTGCCGACGACGAGCATGGCGACGGCCGCAAGCATGAGGGCCGCGCCGCAGCACCAGCTGCGGCGGCGACGCGACGGCGCGGGGAGGGCGGGCCGTACCATTAGCCGTCCTCCTGGTAGAGCAGCGCGATCAAACCGGTGACGCCGCCCACCGCCGGCGGCAGCGCCGCCGCCGCCAAGGGCGCCATCAGCCCGGCCTTGCTCAGGTCGCCGGTGATCTTCGCCAGCACGTAAAGGAAGAATCCGGCGCCGATGCCGCCGAGCACGATCTTCTGCACGCCGCCGAAGCGGAAGAAACGCAGGCTGACCGAGGTGGCGAGCAGCACCATGGCCACGAGGTAGAACGGCTGCGCCAGCAATTGATAATACTGGAGACGATAGCCGGAGGCGGCGACGCCGGCATTCTCGGCGAGCTCGATATAGGACGACAGCTGCCAGAACGGCACGGTCTCGGGGGTCGCGAAGCTTTCGCCGACCTGTGCGGGGGTGAGCGTGGTGCGCAGTTGGAAGGTCTCGCGTTCGACCGGTGCGGCGCCGCTGGCGTAGAAGCGCGCCTCCTCGAGCCGCCAATAGCCGGGCTCGAGCGTCGCGCTCTTGGCCTCGATGCGATCGCGGAAATGGCCGGCGGGATCGAACTGGAAGATGCTCACGCCGCCCAATTGGATGCCCTGCTGCCGGCTCGACTTGGCGTGGATGACGGCCTGGCCGTCGTCGCTGCGCTGGCGCAGCCAGAAATTGCCGCCGACATTGCGAAATCCGTTGTCGCGGCCGAACAGCTCGCTTTCCAGGCGGGTCGATTGCTCGCGCAGCGTCGCCGAGATCGGATTGTAGACGGTGGTCGTGAGGAGCCCGATCAGCCAGGCGATGATGATCGCCGGCGCGATGAACTGCCAGGCCGAGATCCCGGCGGCCCGCGCCACCACGAGCTCCAGCCGGCGCGACAGGTTCAGATAGCAGAACATCGCGCCGACCAGCACGGCGAACGGCAGCACGCGCTCGGTGATGAACGGCACGCGGAAGAACGTGATCTTGGCGACCAGAAAAGAGGAGACATCCTTGACGTCGCCGGTGCGCCGCATCAGCTCGAGGAAATCGATCATCGCGGTCAGCACCAGCGTGCCCGCGAACACCGCGAGCACCGCGGTGAGGAAGCGCATTCCGAAATATCGCGACAGCGTCCCGGCGATCATGGCGATTGCCCCATGAGCGCGTTGCTGCGCTGAGCCATCCGCTCCGTCAGCGCGGTGACCGCATTGGTGACGAAGGCCGGCGGCTCGATGATGACGCCGCGCGAGATCGTGAAATATCCGAGCACGAACGCGGTGGCGAGCGCGAGGTAGGGCAGCAGCAGGGCGATCGGCGTGTGGACGCCTGCGATCATGCCGACGAAGCCCAGTCCACGCAGCGCCGCCGTCGCGCCGATTGCGCCGAACAACGACAAGGCGCGGCCCTGCCGCGTCGTGCGCGGCGCGCCGAGATGGGCGTAGGTCATCACGACGAAGGCGAGCGGGTAGAGCGGGGCGGTGATGCGGTCGTGAAACTCGGCGCGGATCTGGTCCGGCTGGTCGGCGAACTCCTTGTCGGTCCGCGTCGGATCGTAGAGCTCCCAGAGATAGCGCTCGCGCACCGAGTAGCGCAGGTTCTGCGGGCCCTTGGTGAGCGAGGAGAGGTCGAAACCGTAGCTGTTGAACAGCACGAGCGCGGGATCGCGCTGCCCGGTCTCGTGCCGCTGCACGCTGCCGCTCTCCAGCACGAGGAACACGCCGCGTTCGTTCTTCACGATGTCGCCCTGCTCGGCGAGAATGGTGGCGCGCTCCTTCGGGTCGCGCTGGTCGTCGATCATGATGCCGAGCAATTGCCCGTTGGGCTTGCGCTCGCGAATGTGCAGCGTGAGCTTGTCCTCGATCTTGGTGAAGCGGCCGGGCTGCACGACATTGCCGACGAGATCGGCGCGAACCTCGGTCGCCCAGCGCCGCAGTTCGCGCAGGCCCCACGGCGACACGTAGATGCTGATCGCGGCCACCAGCAGCGAGACCACGATTCCGACGGCCAGGAACGGACGGAACAGAATCCACGGCGGCATGCCGGCCGCGTTCATCACGATGAGCTCGGAATCGTTGCCGAGCTTGTTGAGGACGTGCGCCACCGCGATCATCAAGGCGATCGGGGCGATGATCTGGACCAGGAGCGGGACGATGAGGCCGGTGATGCCGATGAAGACGAAGATGCTCTGGCCCTGATTGGTCATCAGGTCGATGTCGCGCAATGCCTGCGTGATCCACATCAGCGCGGTCACGCTGGTGCAAATGACCAGGAACGCACCGAACGTGGTGCGAAAGATGTAGCGGCCGATAGACCCCATCCGACTCGCGCGTCCCCGCTCGCGACAAGAACTACTCTACATGTCGGTTATGCTCCGACATGCGCACTAGAGCATCGGACGCGCCGGGCCCCCGTGCCCGTGATGGCGCGCCGATGCCGATCCCCTTTGTAGCCCTTATTTGATCGGTCAACAAAGTGGCTTGGCCAAGGCAAACCCTTTGACTATGCACAACAAAACGTTAATTCGGACCCGTTGCAAGAGGGCCACAGTCGGCCCCGTCCGACGGTCGCTGATACCGCCGACGAATGGCTCCCCGGAGCGCTTGCGGACCCGCCTGGGTCGAGGGGCTTTGCAGGGCGCGCCAGCCGGGCCATATCTGTCGGCCACCTGGGTGACCCGCTGCGGGTCGGCCAAGGCCTAGCCTGCAAGGCCCAATCCACAAGGCCAAACCGTAGAAGGACACCGATCCTCATGTCCGGTACCCTGAAGCTCGAATTCGCGCCATTTACGGCGCCCGCCAAGGGCGTTCTCGTTGTGTTCTGTGAGGAGGGGCTCAAGTTCGGGTCCGCCGCCCGCCGGGCGATCGAGGCAACTGGCGATCTCGTCGCCCGCGCCGCCGCCGCCGACCGGTTCAAGGGCAAGAACGGCTCCGCGCTCGACCTGGTGGCGCCGGCGGGGCTCGAGGTCTCGCGTCTGGTGGTGGTGGGTGTCGGCAAGGCGCGCGACCTCAAGGCGCAGGATTTCGTCAAGCTCGGCGGCATCGCCATGGGCAAGATTCCGTCGGCCGCGGGCGAGGCGACCATCATCGCGGACCTGCCCGGCGGTGGCGGGATCAAGCCGGAACGCGTTGCCGACATCGCGCTCGGCGTCGAGCTGCGCGCCTATGCCTTCGACCGCTACAAGACCAAGCGCAAGGAGGGCGAGGAGAAGGCGGCGCAGATCAAGGTCTCGATCGCGGTCGCCGGCGTCGCCGCGGTGGAGAAGGCGTTCGCTCCGCGCGACGCGGTGGCGAGCGGCGTCGCGCTCGCGCGCGATCTCGTCAACGAGCCCGCCAACGTGCTCTATCCGGAGGAGCTCGCGCGCCGCGCCGGCAATCTGAAAAAGCTCGGCGTCGTGGTCGACGTGCTCGACGTCAAGGACATGAAGAGGCTCGGCATGAACGCGCTGCTCGGCGTGGGGCAGGGCTCGCACCACGAGAGCCGCACCGTGATCATGCGCTGGAACGGCGGCAAGCGCGGCGCGCAACCGGTCGCCTTCATCGGCAAGGGCGTCTGCTTCGACACCGGCGGCATCTCGATCAAGCCCGCCTCCGGCATGGAGGACATGAAGGGCGACATGGCGGGAGCCGCCTGCGTGGTCGGCCTCATGCATGCGCTCGCCGCCCGCAAGGCGAAGGTCAATGCCGTTGGCGCAATAGGAATCGTGGAGAACATGCCCGACGGCCGCGCGCAGCGTCCGGGCGACATCGTCACCACCATGTCCGGGCAGACCATCGAGATCATCAACACCGACGCCGAGGGCCGGCTCGTGCTCGCCGACGTGCTCCACTACGTGAACAAGAATTTCAAGCCGCGTTTTATGATCGATCTCGCCACCTTGACCGGCGCCATCATCGTCGCGCTCGGGCAGGAATATGCCGGGCTGTTCGCCAACGACGACAAGCTCGCCGAGCGCCTGGTCAAGGCCGGCAACGAGACCGGCGAGCGGGTATGGCGGATGCCGCTCGGGCCGGAATTCGACAAGATGATCGATTCGAAATTCGCCGACATGAAGAACACCGGCGGTCGCCATGGCGGCTCCATCACCGCCGCGCAGCTGCTGCAGCGCTTCGTCGACAAGACGCCGTGGGCGCATCTCGACATCGCCGGCACCGCGATGGGTTCGCCGCAGAACGAGATCAACCGCAGCTGGGGTTCCGGCTACGGCGTGCGGCTGCTCGACCGGCTGGTCGCCGACCACTACGAGAAAGTGAAATGACCGAGATGCTGTTCTATCACCTGCAACGCCAGCCGCTGGAGCGCGTGCTGCCCACGCTCATCGAAAAATCGCTCGAGCGCGGCTGGCGGGTGGTGGTGCAGGCGGCCTCCGAGGAGCGCCTCGAGGCGCTCGACGCGCAGCTGTGGACCTTTCGCGACGACAGCTTCCTGCCGCACGGCACCGCCCGCGAAGGCGATGCGCGCGAGCAGCCGATTCTGCTCACCGTCGCCGACGACAATCCCAACGGCGCCACTGTGCGATTCCTCGTCGATGGGGCGCCGGTGCCGGCCGACGCTGGAGCGTACCAGCGCATCGTGCTGATCTTCGACGGCGAGGATCCCGACGCGGTCGCCGCCGCGCGCGAGCGCTGGAGCGAGGGCAGGGCAAAGGGCTTCGAGGTCACCTATTGGCAGACCGACGACGAGGGCCGCTGGCAACGCATGAAGTGAGGTCGTGCAGGCCGCTCGTTTCGTGACGCCTGCTGATCCCGTGCGAATTTCGAAGCTGCGTGGGCAACGAAAAAGCCCCGGGCGGGTGCCTGGGGCTTTCGCGTTGGTTGGTGGCGCGGGCGGCGTCAGTATTTCGCCACAACCGGGCCCGCGCACGACCACATGCCGAGGGTGCACCAGTCCACCGCGACGTTGGCGCGCAGCACGACCTGAT
>Ga0126382_10001262_pt1 | contig 10308 bp, 9 predicted proteins | sample PanSoiMetPlot_30_FD_92548 | JGI IMG/M metagenome (GOLD analysis project Ga0126382, IMG submission 92548) | Tropical forest soil microbial communities from Panama - MetaG Plot_30 | ecosystem: Environmental > Terrestrial > Soil > Tropical forest > Bulk soil | place: Panama | collected 2016-02-17 | reverse complement strand
CCGCAGACCGAGCAAAGTGTATCGAATCAATAAAATGGTTTGAGCCAACCTACACTGAACTTGCTGCCTGTCTGGAGATGTCCAGAGACGTGAGGAAACTCAGAGAAAACGCGGCCACACCGATTAAATGCCGGTGATGAGCCAATATAATTTTTCTTACGTTGAAGACTGCCCTGGAGTGCACGACCAGCGTCCTTCGCGTTTTTGGCTTTTCGGAGGTAAAGCGGACATCGGTCGCACGAATGTCCGCTAATGACCCAAAGCCGGACCTCGAAACGTTTAGCCTCTTGACCGATTGCCATCGATCCTGGAAAGGGTTAACGGGAATCAAGGGGTTGCGCGTTTTTCTATGCTCTTTCAAAGTCAATTCTACGTACTTGTGTTCCTTCCGACCGTCGCAGCACTGTACTACGCTGTCGCTAATTCAATTTCCGGGCGGCAATGGCTGCTGATCGCCGCCTCCCTGATCTTTTACGGATGGTGGGACGTGCGGTTCGTCGTCCTGCCGGTAGCCCAGATCGCAGCGACGTGGCTGGTTGCGCTTGCGCATGAGCGTACGGCAAAGCGCGAGTTCCTGCTTGCGGGCGTCATACTCAATCTCGTCTCGCTCGGAACGTTCAAGTATCTGGATTTCCTAGTCGTCACATTCGATAGCTTGAGCGGCTTTGCCTTGCCGCCTCCCAGTATCGTTTTGCCAATCGGCATCAGCTTCTTCTCATTCCAGCTCATCTCGTATTTGATCGACCGTATGCGCGGCGACGCGCCAATATACGCCTTCCGTCCGTTTGCGCTCTTCGTGCTGCTGTATCCACACCTAATCGCAGGCCCCATAGTGCGTCACAACGAACTAATCTCTCAATTCGCACTGGACCCACGACGCCAAGGAATGTGGCAAAGGATTGGTATCGGCTTGATAATCTTTAGCGTTGGCTTCTCGAAGAAAGTACTCCTTGCCGATAAGCTTGCGACTATTGCTGATCCTCTGTTCGCGCAAGCCGCATTGCATTTGCTCAACCTAGCCGATGCCTGGAGCGCAGTCCTAGCGTTCACGTTCCAGCTTTTTCTTGATTTTTCTGCCTACACCGAAATGGCGATAGGCTCTGCGCTGGTCTTTGGGATTATTCTGCCGGAAAACTTTCGGCGCCCATATCTTGCAACCAACATTCGCGATTTCTGGCGCCGGTGGCATATTACGCTATCGACCTTTTTCCGGGATTATCTGTACATACCGCTCGGCGGTAGTCGTTTGGGGCCGTGGCGCTACGTTTTTGCGACTATGATCACGATGGCTCTTTGCGGGTTATGGCACGGAGCAGGTTGGACTTACGTCGTATGGGGTCTGTGGCATGGCTTGGGTCTTGTTGTCTGCCGCTCCTGGCAGCAGCTCAAAAGGCCACTTCCAACCTTCGTCGGCTGGGCGATTACTTTCGCGTTCGTAGTGGCCGGCTGGGTGCTTTTCCGGTCGAGCAGTTTCGGAGCGGCGGGGACAGTATTGGCATCGCTTGTGGGGGCAGGCGGCGTCGGCGGTACCGTGCAGAGTGTTAAGCTAATAATGGCCGCTGCGCTTGTTTCTGCGCTCGTGCCTTCGGCGCATGAGATCAAGGACGGAATGTCGCGCCCGCGTCCAGCCTTTGCGGCATGCGGCGCAGTGCTTGCCGTTTACTGCCTCCTTGAAGTTGGAGAGGGCGCACCGGTCAATTTCATTTATTTCCAGTTTTAGGGAACGCTAGCTTTGATATTCCGGCAGCCCCTGCAGGCGGATGAAAACAAAGATCGAGAGTGGCGTCATTTCGTCGCCGTGTTTCTAAGCGTGCTACTTGGCGGCATCGCCTCTATTTATCTGTTTGTGCTTCTCGTCGATCCATACAGTGTCATTCCGTTTTCGCTGCCGATCGACCGTCGAATCGTGAGCATCAGCCAGCGCCATATGTATCCACAGATCGTGCGGAGCCAGCACTTTGATTCGCTTATAGTGGGAACGTCAACCTCACGCTTGCTAGACCCGGAATTGCTCGGCAAGAAATTCGGCGTTCGTTTGGCAAACCTAGCGATGGATGCAGCGACAGCGTGGGAACAAAATGCGATGCTCGATTATTTTCGGCGTAAGGCAGGCCCCCCAAAGGTGGTCATAATTGCTCTTGACGGGGTCTGGTGCGATCAGAATGCAGACCGCACACGAGTGACCTTTCGTGGATTTCCTTATTGGCTTTATGATGATGAACCTTGGAATGATTACTTCAATCTATTCAATTCGGGGACCGTGGAAATTGCCGGTCGCTTGGTCGGGTATCACTTGGGCCTTTACCCGGAACGGATGCGCTACGATGGGTACGACGCTTTTGTGCCACCTGAGCCGACTTATGATCTAGCGCACGCGCGGCAGAAAATCTGGGGCAGCCGAATTCCAGAAACGCCGCCAGACGCGCTGCCGCTTCCGCTTTTACCAAATGAGCGTAGCGCGTTGTCCTTCCCTGCACTCACTTGGCTCGACGCAAGTCTTGCCAAGTTGCCTCAGTCCACCCTCAAGATCCTAGCCTTTATGCCGGTTCATATTGCTGCACAGCCTTGGCCGGGTTCGCACAACGAGGCAATTGAAGCCGAGTGCAAAGCGCGCATCACCGACATTGCTCGCAAGCGCGGAGCAAAGGCGATCGACTGGCGCTTTAATTCGGTTCTCACGCGCAACGATGCCAATTACTGGGACTCCTTGCATTATAGGGTACCGATCGCGAGCCGGATTGCTGAGGAACTTGCGCAAGCCGTGCTGCAGGGAACTGCATCTGCGGACGGTACCTACCGTATTCTTGAGCCTTGAGTTTAGCGCCCGTTGCGACGTATGGGCAGCTACATCAACTAGCATGATGCTGTTAAAAAATGATCGCTGAAGTAGTGCTGATTTGGAAACGATTGCATGCGACGGCCATCACACTCGCGGGCCTGACGACGCAGAGTAGCCACTTTTCCCCCAGAATCAGACGTGAGATTTAAGTCGTGGTCAGCTAGCAGCCTCGACCCGACGTGGAAGGCCCCGAGAATAGATCCAGGAGATTATTTCCGGCCATACTTGGGCGTGCGCCTTCCGTCCGATTAGGCTGCTGAGGTGCTGCAAACACGCCCCGACTTCGCCAGGGAATTCTATAATGCGAACGTCCGTAATCGTCATTGCATCTATGAATGGCTTGACCGAAGTGAGAGGAGCGATTTCGTCCGCGGTATTGACCACCGCGAGCGTGGGCGCCGAAAGAGTAAGAGGGCCAATAAGCCCCTTACCGATTTTCAATTCGCCTCGGGAAAATCGGTCCTCGCGATAAAGCCATTCGATCATTTGATTAACCAATTTACCTGGGACCGCTACTTCATCAAGCGCCCAGCGCTCGACTCGTGCATGAACTTCTAACGCGTGACCATCTGTCAGGCTAAAAACTGCATCGCTGAGCCTAGACCATATAAATGTGTCGGGAGAGGCTAGCGCGCTCATGTTCGAGAGAAGTGACCCCGGACAGGGTCCGGCGTCGTCCAAGCCGGATGGCGCAATGGAGACTAGCGCATCGCGGAAACGGCTGGTTGCAGACCGAAAGCAAAGCGGCGCACCAAGTAGCACAAGGCCGCGCGTGGAAGCGGATCCCGATGCTGCGAATATCGCTGCGAGTGTGCCACCAAGAGAATGGCCTATCAGGAACGGCTCTAAGTCTTTTCGTTTTTCTGAGATTCTCGCAACACATTCAGAAATCGCTTCTACGTATTCGGTGAGGCCGTTTTGGTTAGTCGTCCACGAAGCCGGAAGCCATTCCAGTAGATGTACACGTAGGCCGCAGCTCAGCAGATAGCGGATAACACTGGTTGATTGAACCAGATCCCAGATGTATGGGCGCTTGATTGGGGCTGCGATTATAAGCACGGGTAGCGATGCATCGTGTTCGTCATAATCGCGAAGTCGCCAAAATGCGCCCGAAAGACTAACCTTATAACTAATTTCGGTAGGGCCTAGACCAAGGGCTCCCAATACATCTCCCTGTACGCCGCGGATGAGATCGGCAGCATCGAAAAGCATGCGGAAGCTGTGCAATAGCGCATCGCTGTCAGGGCTCTGAACAGTCACTGAACGCACTCATGCTGAGGTGGCACCCTAGCTAAAGCCGTACTTTTCAATTTGTTTCTGATTAAGGTGCGGTTATGGAATCGTCTGCTTTGGGCCAAAAGCGAACATTGCACTATTGGCATTTGAACGCACGGCTCGTTTTTAATCCGTCGCAAAGAGATTAGCTCTCTGACTAAAGGCGACTTCTGTCTCGGCTACGAGGCGACGCATGATGTCCGCTACGGGAGGAATATCTTTAATGCCTCCTGCAGTTTGGCCCGCCGTGAGCAAGGTCGCGTCTGGCCGCCCGGCCTGGGTTGTCGAAACGATTTCATTTCTCAGGCGATCGCGCTCATGGCGGGCCTCATCGCGTTTGCCGCTCCACTTATCCAGAAAATCTGTACGCAGAGAGCGTAACACCGTGCCAAAGCCTGCGGTACCAGGCAGTGGGCTAATATCGTTGAGTACCTCTACCTTGATTGCGTCTTCCGATTTTGCAGCAATTATGGCCTGCTTCCACGTATAGGGGGCAGGCGCCTCTTGGGTTGCAATAAAACGAGTGCCTAAATTGACCCCGGACGCGCCAAGCATTAATGCCGCAGCGATTCCCCGCCCATCGAAGATGCCGCCAGCCGCCACCACTGGAATTGGCGATACCGCATCAACGACCTGCGGAACTAACGCCATCGTGCTGACGTCTCCACAATATCCTCCTGCCTCACCCCCTTGCGCGATGATTACGTCGACCCCTCGCTCGGCTGCCTCGGTCGCCTGCGCGACCGTCGTAACCTGCAACATCACTAGCGATCCAACATCGTGCGCCTGCCGCACCAGGTCGCCCGGATCTCCAAGCGCGAATGAAATCACTGCCGGTCGTGCCTCCAGCGTGTAACGAAATGCATCAGCGTCCAGTGTTTGCGGAATATGATTGATCGCAAAATGTCTGTTCGTTAGTTTTTTCAATGTGTCGATGTCGCGTTTGATCGCTGCGGTAGTTCGGAAAAGAGATCCTATCCCACCGAGGCCCCCAGCGTTGGAAACTGCGGCTGCAAGCTCCGCCGAAGTGCATGTGCCCATCGGTGCCAGAATTATTGGCACCTCTATTCCAAATAGCTCGCAGAGAGGCGTCTTCAACATCACGATCTCCTCCAGACCCGCAGCCTCAATCTAAATGTAACCGCTCCGGAAGCCTCGGGGTCGTTGTAGTTGACCTGGGTCGCATTGAGGCGCAGGCATTCTGGGCCAATTGACGAGGCCGTAGACTGCGCGTGCACTGTGGATAGCGCGGTTCCGTGGGCGGCAACTAACAAAAGGTAGGTCAGAAACCGTCGCGCCATTGAATTGCCCATTTAGAATAACTGATTTCTTAGATATTATCCGGTTCTCGCCCTTCGAGACATTTCAACTACCAAAATGTCCGTTGTGACGGGAAAAAGGGACATAGATGGCGAGAGTGCTTAGGCGGTCTGTGGGCAATGGCAGCAGTTGAATTCTCGCTTCCTAAACAATGGGAAGATTGGTGCAGCTGGCTGCTTGGAATTTGGTTATGTATCTCGCCGTGGGCTCTTCGTTTTGACCCTGATTCGACTGCGACGCAAACAGCGGTGATTTCAGGACTTTTGATCATTTGTGCAGAATTGGTAACGCTTTCTGTTTTCCAATCATGGGAAGAATGGATCAACGTAATACTCGGAGCATGGCTGATATTGTGCTCTTGGATTCTTGGTATTGGCGCATCGGCAGTTAGAATGAATTTCGTTGTTGTCGGTGCGCTGATAATGGCAGTGGCGCTTTATGAGATTTGGAGTACGCGCCGACAAACGGCGCAATGATAGTCTGGATAGTACAAAATTCTGAACTCATGAACAGCAATACAATTATTTGGGACATCGAAAAACAAATATCTAATCTTAAGGGCTTCGCAGCCTTGAATTATTCAACTGGCAAAGCCCGCTGCCACGATCGCACAGGTGGTTACGATGTCTTCGACATTCGCGCCACGCGACAGATCGCTGATGGGCTTGGCAAACCCTTGCAGAACCGGGCCGATAGCCTTTGCGCCGCCGAGCCATTGCGTCAGCTTATAGGCGATATTACCGGAATCGAGATCCGGGAAAATAAGGACGTTTGCGTTTCCCGCGACCGCGCTTTGTTCCTTCACCTTCTTCTTCGCCACGTCCGGTATCAGCGCTGCGTCGACCTGAAATTCACCGTCAATGGCAAGGACCGGATCACGTTTGCGCACGATACCGAGCGCCTTACGTACCTTCGCAACGCGTGTGTGCTGGGCGCTGCCCTTGGTGGAGAATGACAGTAGTGCCACGCGTGGCGTTTCACTCAACAGGCCCTGCGCGCTGTGTGCCGAAGCGATCGCGATGTCAGCGAGCTCGTTTGCATTCGGATCGGCATTAACCGCGCAGTCCGCGAATACGAAGGCCCGCGGCCCTTTGCCGAGAAAATCCGGCACCACCATCAGAAAATAGCTTGACGGTAACGAGATGCCGGTAGCGAGACCGACAGTCATTAGCCCGGCCTCGATCACGCGTCGCGTCGGATTCGCACAACCCGCGACCATAACGTCAGCATCGCCTTCCCGCACCATCATGCCACCAAAGTAAAGGGGCTTGGAAACAAGCCGCGTCGCCATTGCCAGTGGCATCGATGCACGTGCATCCGCAAGCGCTGCGCCATAGTGCTGTAACCGTGTGTCAGTACGCGGATCCAGGATTTCGATTCCCTCCAGTGAGGCATCGGATTCGCGCGCGGCCTTTGCGACACCGGCTGCGGTGCCGAGCAAAATCGGCCGCCCTATTTTCTGATCTATGAGCCTTTCCGCTGCGGAGACGACTCGTATGTCATCACCTTCCGGCAAAACAATTTTACGATTGCGGCGCCGTGCGATATCAAACACCCGATCTGGCAATTCCATGCTTCTCACCGCGTAACGCGAATACTGCTAGCCGAGGGCATCAATGACCGAAACAACTGAAACGATCAAGATTCAACGCGGCCTCAAAGGCGTCTATTTCGATAGGTCGCCCTGCACTTTTATCGACGGCAAAGCCGGTGAACTGCGTTACCGTGGCTATTCCATTCATGACCTCGCCGAGCACTCGAGTTTCGAAGAAACTGCCTGGCTGCTGCTAAACGGCGAATTGCCAACCAAACAGCAGCTTGCGGGTTTCGACGCTGGACTCAAGGCGGCACGCAACCTGCCCGCACCCGTGTTGGACATTATTCGCACCATCAAATCTGCGCATCCGATGGATGTGCTGCGTACGGCGACGTCCGCGCTGTCCGCTTTCGATCCGGAAACCGCCGACAATTCACGCGAGGCGACATTGCGCAAGGCTGTGCGGCTGACGTCGCAGGTGCCGATGATCGTTGCCGCCCATTCGCGTATCCGCGGCGGCGACGAACCAATGACGGCCGACCGGAAGTTAAGTCACGCCGCCAATCTGCTCTGGATGCTGACTGCGAAAAAGCCGAGCCCCGACTCCGCGCAGCTGATCGAACGCGATCTCATCCTGCACGCCGAGCACGGCTCTAATGCCTCGTCTTTCGCGGCCCGTGTGGTGATCGGCACCGAGGCCAATCTGCATGCTGCGATCACCGCCGCGATTGCGGCACTGTCGGGTCCGGCACACGGCGGCGCCGCCGAGGACGTGATGAAGATGGCCGAGGAGATTGGTGATCCGTCGCGTGCCGCCGATTATGTAAAGGAGAAGCGCAAGGCGGGCATCGCAGTCACCGGCTTTGGTCACCGGGTCTATCGCGCAGAGGATCCCCGCGCGCGCCACATGCGCGCCGGCGTTGAGCGCCTGTCAAAGAAAATGGGCGAGCCGAAATGGTTTGAAATCCTTCAAGCAGTGGTGACGGCCATGGCACCTTATGCGCGGCATGGAGTAAACGTGAACGTCGATTTTTACTCCGGCGTCGTCTATCACCTTCTCGGCATTAAGCGCGATCTGTTCGTGCCTATCTTCGCCATCGGCCGCGTGCCCGGTTGGGCGGTGCAAGTGCTGGAGCAGCTCGAGAACAACATCCTGCTGCGTCCGCTCACTCTGTATAACGGACCTGACGCCCGCGCTTATGTGCCAATCGGGCAACGCAGCTGAATTGAGCCTATTGCGTCGCACCTGCGACTCCTTGAATCAAATTCCCAAATTGCGGGACACAATGGCTCGGTCCACCATTGCGGATCGAAAGCCCTCTGTTATCGTATTGAGAACGGTAGTCTCAGATAATGAGACTTGTTTAGCTCCGGGCGAGCGGCCGGCAATCAAAAGCTGTCGAACGCCCCTTCGGGTAGGGCCGCGGGCGTGATGAAACAAGCAAGCGGCCGATGGTAGGGAGAAGTCCATGCGTACGACCAGGCGAAGCTTCGCAAAACTCGTGGCGGCGGCCTTCGGCGTCGGGCTGTTCGTCGGAAGGGCCGCTGCGGCCGGCTATCCGGAGCGTCCGATTGAATTGATCGTTCCATGGGGTCCCGGTGGAGGCGCCGACCAGCTCGCACGACTTGTCAGCAAGCTATTGGAGCCAATGCTCGGTCAAGGCATCCCGGTCGTGAATGTCCCCGGCGGCACCGGTGCGACCGGTATGGCGAAGCTTTTGGCGGCACCTGCCGACGGTTACTCGATGGCGATCTACATCGCCGACAGTCACGCCTTGCTGGCGGGAAAAAGCCCCCGGTGGACAATGAACGACATCACACCGGTGGCAGTGATGATCAAAGGCCCGTCCTTCATCTTCGTAAAGGAGGACAGTGAATTCAAAACCTGGGCTGATTTTGAAAAGGCGGCCAAGGCCAATCCCGGCAAGTTGAAAGTAGCGACGCTTGGCTTTGGCAGTGTTGACGATTTTTCGCTGACAGTGCTTGACCGCGGCGGCGTCAAGGTCGTGCAGGTACCATTCTCCAAGCCGAGCGAGCGTTATGTCTCGATTCTCGGCGGTCATGCTGATGCGCTTTATGAGCAGGCAGGTGACGTTGCCCAGTTCCTGAACGGGAAGCAGATGCGCCCGATTTTGTTATTCGGCGAAACCCGCTTCCCGGCGTTCAAGGATGTGCCGTCGTCTTTTGAACTTGGCTACAGGGTCGCGCTGCCGCAGTTCCGCTCGATCGTCGTGCGTGCTGGCACTCCGCCGGACGTCGTTAAGAAATTATCAGATTCGTTGGCCAAGGTTTACGATTTGCCGGAATATAAAAAATTCCTCGAGGAGCAGTACGCCGACCAAAACAGCTTTGAGGACTCGTCGAAAGCGCCGGCATTCGTGAACGAGCAGCTTAACGATATGAGGAAAACGATAGCGACGAACTGACGTGTGCCACTTGCGTCGCCTCACACTCCGCTTATCCACGCGCCAGTGGAGATGCAAGACCGAGATTTCAGCGATAGCAATTCATCGTGCTGGATCTCCGCTTCCGCTGCGACGAACAGTAGAGCAAAGCGATGGATAAGGCCTTGTTCCGCTCGATCGTGCCGTATGCAGTGGGTCTCGCTATTGCCCTCGCGCTCTACTTTTATGCCAGCACGATCGTATACTCTCCACGGCCGGGTCAGCTCGGGCCCGAAATGTGGCCCCTCCTTGCCATCCTGCTTTTGGGCGCCTCCTGCGCATTCGAAATCTGCCGGCGACTGATCGCCGGCAATCAGGACCCGACCGGCTTTCTGGAAGCGTTCGACCGGGAGCCGGTAGCCGATGATAAGCAGCCAGTCTATCCCCACCTGTTGATCGGCGGCATCGTACTAATGGCGATTTACGCGGTGCTGGTGCCGGTGCTCGGCTTCATTCTCGGCACGTTCCTGTTTCTTGCAGCATTTATGTATGTCGGAGGTTATCGTGCGCATGCTGCTATCTGGGGCGCCAGCGCGCTCGTGACGATTTTCTGCGGCGTCTTGTTTCTGCGTATTGCCTACGTCTCGCTGCCGCGCGGCATTCCACCGTTCGATCGCGCAACCGATATCTTTTTCGCAATCCCCAGTTTGTGGTGAGATCATGATCGACATCCTCACCCAGCTGGCCGCTGGTTTCATCCACTGTCTCACCCCTCTCAACATGGCGATGCTGTTCATCGGCATTGTCATAGGCTTGCTGATCGGCGTATTGCCCGGTCTAACGCTCGTGATGGGCGTCGCCCTGGCCCTGCCGTTCACCTACAAGATGGACGTTACTGCGTCGATTGTGCTGCTGACTGCGATGTATGTCTCCGGCACTTATGGCGGCGCCTT
>Ga0126382_10001261_pt1 | contig 10310 bp, 10 predicted proteins | sample PanSoiMetPlot_30_FD_92548 | JGI IMG/M metagenome (GOLD analysis project Ga0126382, IMG submission 92548) | Tropical forest soil microbial communities from Panama - MetaG Plot_30 | ecosystem: Environmental > Terrestrial > Soil > Tropical forest > Bulk soil | place: Panama | collected 2016-02-17 | reverse complement strand
GGGCCTGTGACCGTGTTGCCGTTGACGTCGAGCGTCGTGTAGTTGGACGCAGGCACGACGAGGTTCGCGTAAGAGCCTGCGGCCCCGACGAACCGAATCGCCGAGTACGCATTCTCGGTGATCGCCATGCCCTGACCGAGCCGCTGCGCGCGCTGACGAATCTGACCCGTCTGGTCGTCGTCGAACAACTCGCGGTCGAACGACTCGATCAAACCGAACTTGTAATTCACCAGCACGCTGTCTTCCCCGATGATCTTGCCTTCGGGGTAGCGGTCGCCCTTCGCGACGCGCCCGGCGACGGTGCTGCCGTACAGCGGGCCGTACCACTCGGCCACGGCATCGCTGGAGGCCACGAGCGCGTAGTCCTGCCACTCACGCGGCACAGCGATGTACCAATCGTTCGCGATGGTCTGAATGCCCTTGCGCAAGAGGAATGACAGCGCCGTCTCCGGCACTGCCTCACGCACCTTGCGTGACGCTTCGATGGCCGCGTCGAGCCACGGCCGCACGCGGAACCCTTCCTGCGACCACACGGGGCAGGCTTCACGTGCGAGCTTGATCAGCGACTTGGGATACCAGCGCCGATCGTTCTCCGTGATGTGCACGAAGCCGGGCTTGTGCCAAGCCTTCGTGGCGGATTCGCTTCGCGAGATGGCCTCGCGCAACGCCGCCGGGTTGTTGAGCAGGCCGAGCACCTGCGCGACTTGTTCGACCGTTACAGTAGTCTGATTCATTGCGTGATCACCTCTTCTCAGGCGGCGTTAGCTCGCCAGTTTCGCGAACGAGTCGATCAGCACCGGCACGCGAACCTGCCCGACTTTGCTGCTGCCGTCGGGGAGGAACACTGCGCCGATCTGAACGCCACCGCCCGCGGTCTTGGTGATTTGGATCGTGCTCGTCGCGTTCATGTAGACCGCATCACCGTGGACGTACGTGTCGCCGGTGAGTCCGAGCAACTCGTGCACACCCGACGTGAAGACGCTGAACTCGATGAGATTCAGCGCAGGCTGGTTGCCCAACTTCTTCATCGCCGACGCCGAGTCACGCGCCACACCGATGAACTGGCCCACGCCGCCGGTCCGCACAAACCGCACGACACGCTTGTTCGTCGCGTCGTACGCGCAGAACTCGCCCATCGCGAGATCGCCTTGGGCGTCGGAGGCGAAAGCCGTCGAGTCGTAGCGGTACGCGACCGGGCTGCCGTTCCCCAGAGGCCGAATGTCTTTCAGAAACGTGTAGAAATCCTGCGGCATCGCTTGTCACCCCCTCCGCTTTTTGGTTACTCGTCGTCCGCAGTGCTGCCCGACGCCGAGTGCTTCTTGTAGGATTCCCGGAACGCGTTGCGCGCCTCGTCGTCGGCAGCGACGTTCTTCGTCGCGCCGCCACCGTTGCTGCGCGGCCCGTGACCACCCTTGTCCAGCAGGACGCGCTCGGACTCCATCGTCTTGAGCGCCATCTTGATTTCGTACGGCCACTGGCGCGGATCGAAGCTCTCGACGAGCTCCCGCGGGGAGAGAATCTTCGGCGACACGCCCGCGTCCTTGAGCAACTTGCGCGCCTGCTCCAGGAGCTTGTAACCCTGGTTTTCGGCCCGCAGGCGCACGTTCTCGCGCACGAGCCGCGCGTGGCGCTCGTTCGCCTTCACGAAGCGCGTCTCTTTCGTGACGAGCCGACGCTTCAGCGTCTTCGCGCTCTCACCCATCTTTGCGAGCTTGAATCCCTTCGGCGGCATGACCTGATTCACCTCCCCGCACTTGGCGCACTTGTACTGCATCGCCTGGCCGTTTTCGTTTTCGTCCGCGTACCCCTCTTCGTCGTCGTCGCCCATCCCGAATTCGCCCGCGTCGTCGTCTGTCGTCTCGTCGTCGCCAGCGTCATCGAGATCGCCGTCACCTTCGTCCGTGTAGCCTTCCTCGCCTTCGTTCTCGGAGGCGGCGTCCTCCGTCTCCTGCTCGTCCTCGCCCTCGGCCTCGTGCTCGCCTTCAGCCTCTCCCTCGGCCTCTTGCTCGCCTTCGGCTTCGGTCTCGGCGCTCTCACCCTCGGCTTCCTTCTCGCCCTCACCTTGCTCGCCTTCGGCTTCCTTCTCGTTCTCGCCTTCGGCTTCCTTCTCGCCTTCACCCTCTGCGGCCATGTCGTGCTCCGCTTCGGGCTTGCCACCGCCACCCGCGATGGCTTTGCCGAGCGCACCGAGATCGGTCTGGACGTCCTTGAGGATCGTCGCGGGGTCGTTGCCGTCGTCGAGCGCGGCGCGCATCTTGCGCATCAGGCCCCGAATTTCTTCCTCGTTCGTCCGGATGCCACGCTCTTTGAAGAGCTTCACGGCCTCGGTGAACAGGTTGAGCGTCCGCTTCGGCTTGCCGTCGCGCGCGGCCTCCTTCACGCCCGCGAGTGCTGCCAGCAGCGAGAGCCGCACCGACTCCTGCATCACCGGCCCCTTGCCCTTCTTCGACTTCGACTCTTTGTTGCTCGTCACGACCGCCATGACTCTCCCCCTTTTTTCGCCGCTCGTCCGAGACGGCGTTCGGCTCTCCCGAGCCGTCTTACGCTTCCATTCGGCTGCCCGTGCAGCCTCCTGCATCAAGGCGAGGAAGCGTCCACCACGTGCAGGCTTCGTCACGATGTCGGCGCTAAACGCTTCTTGAATCTCCGTCACGACGTTGACTGACATGCCCTTGATCGTGCCGGGATGCGAGACGCCGCCACCATTGATCGAGATGCCTGCGTACACGTCTTTCGAATTGGGAAATCGCGATTGGTACTCGAGGGCCGTCGCCACTTTGTCGAGCGCGAATTGCCCGCTCGCGCTCTCGTCGAACCGTAGCGACGCGTAGCACGCGGCTAATTCTTCGTTCGTGTCGGGATCGCGCGACGTCCCCATTTGCGTATCGAAGAAATACCCTGCCAAATCTCGAATGCTGCGCTCGGGCCGGTCGTCTTCTTCGTGCGCGCTCGGGTGATCGATATAAAACTGCCGCCCGTTGAAAATCTCGACGCACGATTTGACCGCCGAGTCGGTGTAGAAATTCCGATCACGCAGATTGCCGAGCCCTTCGGTGATGATGATCACGCGCGCCGTGCGCTTGTCCTTGTCGACGGCGACGCCGGTCGCTTCGCGCAGCGGCAGAAAGTGCGCAATGCGCCGCGTGCTCTCCCGATACGGTTTCGTCGCCGCCGGAAGTGTTAGCGCCACGCTCGAACCACCACGACGGATTCGACGGTCTGCACACTGCCCAACGCTTTACGAATAACCGCCGCGCGATCCGGCGACACTTTCTTTTGCCGCATGCGCACGGCGCGCTGACGCGGTGACTCGACGCGAATCGGCTCGTCGGGCTCGTGTTCCTCCGGCGCGAATTTCGAGCGCTTGCCGCCTTGAGGGCCGGAGCCAGGACCGCCTTCGCTCTGCGGCTTCGGCTTGATGCCTTGGCCTTTCATCCACCACGCAATCGCCCAAGGCGCGCCGCTCTTCGGGTCGTATTTCTTTTTCAGCGCGCGCACGATGTGCTCGTACCCGGGCGGCGTGACTTCTTCGTCCTCACGTCCCGCCTTCGACTTCGCGGCCATGCCTTTTGCGCCGTACTTGTTGCGGCCGATCCACGCCGCGAGCGCGCCAGGGTCTTTCACGCCCTTGCGCCGTCCCAGTTGTTTCGTGAGTGCGTCGAATCCCACGTAATCTTCTTGCGCCTCGGCAAGACCAATCGCCGTCGCACGGACCATGCCGTTCTCTTCCGGCGTGAACCGATCGCACGTGTCGACGCGGCGAATGAGTCCCGAGACGATTTCGCACGAGCCGTTGTCGACGTAATACTTGCAATCGCCGCACGAGCGCTTCGGCTCGGCGGCGTAGCGATAGTTGACTTCCTCTTTCGTGAACTTCAGCCCTTCAGGCGGTAGCTCTTCTTTTTCTTCCTCGCGCCGCTTGCCCATCACGTTCTTGAGCGAGAGCTTGCGCTTGAGGTCATTCACGAACGATTTTTCCGGTACGCGGTCGGTGTGATCTTCGTTCGCGAATTCGGCGCGCTGAATCTGTGGCGCGCCGCTCGACGGCACGGCCTCAGAGATAACGAGCTTCGCCGAGCGCATTCCGGCGGGCATCTTGCGGCCGACGTCTACCATGCCTTGCTCGCTCTGACGCCCCGCAGCGTGTCCAGCCTTGCGAAAAATCGCGCGGCCGTGCTCGGGAAGAATGTGCCGAAACTGACCAGGAGCAAATCCACCGCGCTTACCGCCAGCAGGACGTTCTTGATCAGAGCGATCCACGTGCGCAGGCTCCTCGCGACGGCGTGCGCTGCCGCCACCTTTCGACGCAAAGCGCCCGCGTTCATCGCGAACGATCTCCTCGCGCACGTCATTTGCCAAACGTCACGAAGCCTTGCTTGCGCATGCGCTGATAGAGCGTGCGCAGCGAATCGAGGTCCGCCTTCTGATGCACGCCGAGATACACGATCTCGACGAGCCCGCTTTTCGGATCACGGCGCGTCGTGATGCGAAGCTCCCCGTCGCCTCGCCGTTTCAATTCCTCCCACGCGCGCAGGACCATCTCGCGCTCGGTGGAGACGATGAGACGCCCCGTCTCCTCCTGCGTCGCGCCGTTCTTCGTCGGGAGCGTCGCGGTGCTCATACCAACCTCGTCGTTTTCGGCGTGAGCGGCTCACCCCGATACTTCATCGCGATCACGAGCGTGCGATCCCCGAACCACTGCACGTCCGAGAACGTGATTTTTTCCAGCGCGACCGCTGGCGCGTGTTTCTTCCACGCCATGAATTGATGCACGAGCATGCGCGTGAACGCCGACATCTCGTCGCGCAGCGACGGCGGTACGTTGCGGCGCACGACGCCATCGACGAACGCATCGATTACGAGGTGGCGTGGGAAATCCGGCATGTCGGGCGTGACGTCGCTCAGGATGAAATCGATGACGAGATTGCCGTCTTGCATCCACCGCGTTTGCGCGAAGCGTACGGCGTCGAACGTGATCAGGTAATTCCGTTCCTGGAAGACGTGAAACTGATCGACCATCTGCTGAAGCAACCGCTCCAACCGCGGCCCCATGTCCGAGATGACCAAGCGCGTGCGCGCCAGCATTTCATCCACGAAGCCGTCGACGTAGTACCGAGGCTCGGACTCGAGGATGTTGTAGGGCATCAGGCCCGCGCCCGTCGCGCGAGGACTTCGTGATACGAAATCGGCGGAGCCCACCGCTTCATCTCGGTACCGGGGCGTTGCTCGTACTGATCGATCGCACGGCGATACACCGCCATGTAGCCGGTCGTGTGATCCGCGAGGCACTCGAAGAGAATGTCGCCGACGCCGTTCTGATTGATCGGATGCAGGAAGTTGAGGCAGAGCGGGCAGCACGGCGGCGCTTCCGTGACCGCTTGCGGAATGTTGAGGTCTTGCGGGCGCAGCGGATCGGGCGACGCTGCCGTGAACGTGACGCCTGCGAGACTCGGGGCCGCGTTCTCCAACGTGCTCACGTCAACGGCACCGGCGTGCGGGGCGTGATGCGTCGCTGTGCGCCGCACTTGTCGCAGGCGTACACGGTGACGATGCTGCCGTCGACGGCCGACGTGCCCTGAAGCTTGCGCATCTTCACGCCGCAGTGCTCCGGATCGCGCGGCACTTCGCGCATCGATCGCACCTCGCGCACGTTGTCGAGTTGGTCTTGACTCATTTCTTCCTCGTTTCTCACTTCGTCGTTGACAAACAAAAAGCCCGAGAGGGAAACGTCGGCCCCTCTCGGGCTTGGCGACGGGTAGCCGCGCGCGGCGGCCCCCTGAACGACACCCGTTTATTGCGGTTGAGTATCCGTCGGCGTCAGGAACGGAGTCAAGAGATTTTCCCTGCCGTGATCCACATTTGCCTGGGCATACGCTTCGAGCACCAGGCCGTGCCGAGCCGTTTCAACCAGCAGGTACATCCGGCCCCGGTAGGCAATCGTGACGGGCGACACGAAGAAAATCGCCTCGTAGGAGCCGTTGACCAAGGCAATTTTGCTCATCCTGACGCCTTCTTAGCGCGCACGGACGTCAGGTCGTCGGGCTCGGGAATCTCGCCCTCGTCGTCGAAGAGCGCGAAGCCGAAGTCCTCCAGGTCTTGCTGCGGCGTCCGCTTGGGATCGTCGGGCTGCGGGCCGTTCGGGTCGGGCTTGCTCGGGTAGTGCTCGATGGTCATGACGTCATCTCCGCCAAAATCGTGATCTCGTGGGGCGATCGGTGAAGATTCTGAATCTTCAGGCGCGAGTGCCGATTGAAAATAAATTCCTCTTCGCCCTTCGCGCCGGGGAGGTACTTCGTTCCTTTCGGCACATCAATCGCGAGCACGATGCCGCCGTGGACGCCCGACCCTGAAAACGCGTTGAGCACGTCGCGCGAGGCGGTCGTCGACATAAATCCCTTGTCGACGAGCGTCTGCCCCGGCTTCGCTTTCGCCGTCAACATCCGGAACATCTTCAGGTCATTGATGCCCCGGAACAGTGTTCGCGCTTCCGTCGTGCGCTTGACGAGCCGGGGATTGTCGAAGGCTGCGGCCATCATGTGCGAATGCTCTTCGTACACATCCGTCGGCGTCCCCAATTCAGGATCGGTTTTTCCCGTTCGCAGAAATTGATTGATGCCGTGATAGCCATCGGACTTGTAGTGATCGACGGCTCCCTTCTGCTCCGACGTCGAGTAACGAGATTTCTCCGTCGGCTCGCCGCCACCGCCGGGACCTTTGACGAAGCGCCCGCCTTGCGGCGTGCCCTTCTTGCCGCGCGCGTGCTTCATCGGGTCGAAGGCTTCGGTGTTGTCGACGCGCCCGCGCCGCTTCGCGAGAATGTGAATCCAATCGTCATTGATCGGCGACGCGTCCATGTCGGGCAGGTCTTCGTACGGAATCTCGGAGTCGTCGCGCTTACTCGGCGGCACGTCGGCTTCCCACGACGAAGTGCGCATCACTTGAGCTTTGAATCGGGTTTTGTCTCCGATCACCACGTACTCGTGCTCTGACGCGACGCCAGGGCCGCTGCCGTGGAACGAGAACACGGCTTGCGCGAGCACTTTCACCTTGACGACGTGACTGCCAAATTGCTTCGCGATCTTTTCGTGCGTCGAAAAACTTGCGAGCGAGCCGGTCCTGAACTCGACGAAATCGCCTTTCTTCCACCCCTGCGCGCCTTCCGGCATCTCGCTCTTCGAGAATCCTCGAAAGAGCGTGATCTTTTTCTTCGGCCCACCAAGCATCTTCTGCGTGAGGCCGTACTGCGCCTTCATGTAGCGCTGCATCTCGGCGCGCACTTGGTTGGCTTTCTGCGCCGCCCCCGCGCCGAAGTGTCCCTGGACCGAAAGCGAGTTGTACACCGAATCGGGCGTTTCTTCTTTCCCACTCTTCCAGACGCGCCCGCCCCACAATTCACCTGCCGACGCGCGCATCATCGCGCCGCCGACGCTCGACGACGAGCCGTTCCAGTTGGAGCGGAAATGCGCAATCGCCGTCGTGCGGTGATCCTGAATCAGCGTGTCGCTCTTGAGGGTCTGCTTGAGCTTGGCGATCAGATCGGCCCCGTTTTCAGACGAGTGACCAAGATCGTAATCAGGATCACCCGGCTTGATCGCGCCTTCCGGCTGCGCGCTCGTACGTGGAAGCTCGCCGGATTTCCCGATGCCTTTGATCACACCGAGCGGCTCGCCTTTTGGCCCGCCGCCATGCTTACTCACAATCGGCGTGGTGGGCGTGGTCGTCTTGCTCGATGCGGCGAGTTGCTTCTGCCCGCTCACCCAGTCCGCCATCCAATCGCGGCGTGCGATGAGCGTCTTCGTCAACTGGTCGGCCCGATCCGCTGCGAATCCGGCGCGCTTCACAAGCTTGGCGATTTGCGCATCGCTAAAATTCGTGACGCGACCGATCGATTGCTCCACTTCGTTCTGCGACATATTGCCGAACATCTCGGCGGTGCGCGGGTTCGTGACGTTGTTGCGCAGCGAATTGATTTCGTCGACCTTGTTGCCAAACGGCTTCATGCTGCCTTGCGCACGTCGGTCGAGCGTGCCGCCCGTATCGATCCGTTGAATCCGTCCCGTCGCGTCCTTGATCAGATTCGAGTGGCCGGTGCCCGCGACGTCCCACGACGCGAGCCATGCGTCCATGCCGAAGCCCGCTTTGACGTCCGACGAGCTTGGAAGCTCCGCAGGATTGACCGCCTGCGCTCCGGCGATCTTCTGACTCGCGTAGCGCAACTGCCCACCGACCGTGACAAGCTCGCCGGGCGGCGCGGCGATGCCTGCGGCGCGATACAGCGACGTCGCGAGCGCTTCGACGCGGAGATGATCGTCATCCTTGCCGGTCTTGACGTAGTATTCCGTGCCGCTCGGGTCGCTGAGAAATTCACCCGAGAAGGTGTGCGTCTGCGTCTGACCTTTTGCTTTCGACCATTGCGACGCGTCGCGCGGCTCGTGCTCGCCCCCCTCTTCGTCGTCCTTGCCCGCGCCACCGCCACCGCCTGAACCCTTCTTGACGAATTTCCCACCCTCGGGTGAGCCCTTCTTGCCGCGCGGATGCTCAGCCGGGTCGAACGCCGCCGCTTCGAGAATTCCGTTCACGAAGGTGAAGCTCTCGGTCGTCTTCGTCCCGGCGAAATTCTGCCGCACGCGATTCACAGCGGCTTTGGCTGTTGCGCGGGAGAATTGCTTGACGGGCACCATCACCGTCGAACCCGTCACTTTGTCGGTGAACGTGTGGAAGCGGTCGCCCCACGGCGTGTCTTGAATGCCGTTGTATTCCGCGCCCACGCTCTGCACGACGTCCTCGGGCTTCTCGTGCTTGCGCGCGCCTCCGCCTCCGTGACCGAAGCGCCCGCCCTTGTCGCGTGGATGTTTCGCCGGGTCGAACGCTTCACGGAACGCGATCTGCAAAAATCGGCGCTCGTCGTCGACGAGATGCGCGACCGGCACTGGCATCGTCGCGTCGATCTCTTCGGGCGTGCGGATGTTTTCACGGTCGCCAATTCGATCCGCCTGGAAAATCACCGACACGCTCGTGCCGCGATCCAGCACGCCGAGTCGCTGCGTCACTTGCACGCGCAGACCCGTTTCCTCGAGCATCTCCCGCTCAGCGGTCGCGCGCAGCCCTTCGTCCTCGTCTTTCACACCGCCACCTGGCAGCGTCCAGACATACGTGCCGCGTGGCCGCACCGCCCAGACAAGCCCGTCCGATTCAAAGCACGCGATGGCGGCGCGCACATAGCGCGTTTCATCCCAGGCGGGCGTCCGCTCGGCACTGTCGACCGCGAAGCCGCGGATCGTTTCGATCATGAACTCCGAAGCCGACGGTGCGAGTGGACGCCAACCTGTACGCGTCGCGACCTCCGTGATCGTCGCGCGGCGTAACAAAACGTGATCGCTATTCGATTGGGCGAGCACATCGTCTAGCGCATGGCTCCACCTCCCCTGTAGTGGGTACAGCAGCATCGAAGGCAGCGCGCGGATCGGCACGCTCTGATACGTGTGCCGTCGCGATTCTTTCAGAGGGTTCACGTGTGCCGTCGTGACGAGGACCGCCGTGCCCCAGTGCCACGCTTCTTCCATCTGCGCCTGCTTGCGCGAATATTTGTGGCGCTTGAGCCAGTCCATCCCCTCGGCCTGATACGGCCGCAGGTCCATGTTGGGATCAGCGACGAGAATCGTGCAGCGGCAGTTGACGTGACGGGGCGGCGCGTCGTCTTCGATGGGGAAGCCGTGGCGCGCGGCACAGCCGGGCGTCGTGTCTTCGTCGAGCACGGCCCACCAGATCGTGTCGGCGTCGTGGTCTTTCGCCTGCTTTTTCATCAGGAGATTCCACTCCCGACGGGCGGCGTTTTTGTAGACCTTGACCGCGCCGTAGACGTTGCTCTTCGGGCTCGCGAGCTTGTCGACGCCGAACACGTTCATCATCCGATCGCGCAGCATATCGAAGTCGTAGCCGTTCACGAGCGCCGTGCGGGTCGTGCGCGTGACGTCACTCTTGAGCTTGTCGGTGACGTTGAACATGTGATCGAAGAATGTGCCGCCGCCGACGGTGCGCGTCGTCAATTCATCGAGCACACGCGTCGTCGAGGTGGGCAACTCTTTCCACGCCACGCGCTTCATGTAGCGCCGCAGCACGGTCGGCTGATGCGCGAGCATCGATTGCATTGCGCCCGTCGCGTTCGTGCCGATGTAATCCGCTAGCTCGCTGACGGTTTGCTCAATCGCTTGATCGAGCACCGGCATCGCGCCGCTGAGGCGCGCCTGCACGAGCGAAGGCTCGGTGCCGAGGTAATCGGTGTACACGCGGCGCAGGCGGTCGAGGAGCTT
>Ga0126382_10001260_pt1 | contig 10311 bp, 10 predicted proteins | sample PanSoiMetPlot_30_FD_92548 | JGI IMG/M metagenome (GOLD analysis project Ga0126382, IMG submission 92548) | Tropical forest soil microbial communities from Panama - MetaG Plot_30 | ecosystem: Environmental > Terrestrial > Soil > Tropical forest > Bulk soil | place: Panama | collected 2016-02-17 | reverse complement strand
GGTGCTCCGGCAAAAAATCCACGGCCATCATGCTCGAGTTGTTTAGATAGGGAACCTGATCCAGTCCCGGCATGGGCGGCACCAGCGCTCGTCCACCCACGTTGATAAAAATCTTGTCCGCCTCTAATATTTCCCCATTCACGCTAACCGTGCGCGGGCTCTCAAAGCGCGCATGGCCATGATAGACCGCACCGTTGGCGAGTCCGCGCATCCAATCCTCCACGCCTTTGTTCGACCGCCCGGAAATCTCATCCTTGCGCGCTTTTACCCGCTTCATGTCGACGGTGATCGGGCCTGCAATGCCAACGCCATATTCGCCCGCGCGCCGCGCCAGATGCGCCGCGTAGGCGCTGGCGACCAGTGTCTTGGTTGGAATACAGCCGGTGTTCACGCACGTGCCGCCGAATAGTTTACGCTCTGTGACGGCTACCTTCATCCCGGCCTTTGAAAGGCGGGCAGCGAGAGCCGGCCCGGCCTGGCCGGTGCCAATAATAATCGCATCGAATCTTGCGGCCATAACGTTTCCTCCTCTTGGGCGTTTCGGTTTAGATTCTATCCTATCCTAAATGCTGGTCGAGAGCTAAAAATAAAAAGACCGAGAGTTGGTTATACGAGAATTATTGGTTGTGTCGGTATTCAAAGTGAAAATTCATTCTCTCTTTCCTTTTCAGCATGATCTTCGACGAAAACACTGTTCTCTGCTGGAGGCCGAGCCAAAAATATCAACAGCGCGGAAAGCAGATAATTCCCAAAAAAGATCGAGAAAATCGTCTGGTAGTTTCCCGTGAAATCGAACGCCATGCCGGCCAAGAGCGCGCCGAGCCCCAAACCACCCTTGTGGAAAGGATCGAGAATGCTGCTGATGGCGCCGTAGGAGCGCCTGCCGAAATAGCGCGCCAATAGGACTTGCGTAAGCACCGCCGCGCCACGAGCAGTGAGACCAAACAAAAAAGCAAAGATGTAAGCTGCAAACGGATCTCTCACTTGCGTCAGCAAACCGACGGCGCTCGCTGCAACGATCATGGTAGCAACATTGAGGCGGCGCGGCTGCACCCGTTCCGCCAAAGCGCCCCACACTCCATTACCCATCGCGCCGGATAAAGCCATGAGACTCAGCGCCCCCGCCGCAACCGTCGGCGCGATTTTCATGTCAGTAAAATAGGCGACAGTATGAAACGCCACGCCGCCGGTGCCGAGCGAAGCTAGAAATGCGCTCGTCACGAGCAACCAAAACGTGCTCGTGCGCATCGCGCCAGCGCGCGTCCAATTTTGTTCCACTACGGTTTGCAGCGGGTCTTTTGCGAGGGGGATCGGACCGTCATATGCATGGCCGCGCGACAGGCCATCGGGAGCCAAGCCCAAATCTTCCGGTTGCCGCCGCAGAAAAATTGCACCGGGCAACACCACCAAAACCAAAAGCGAAACTCCGAGCGCTAAAAAAGCGCTTCGCCACCCGTAATGGGCTACTAAGAGCTGGTATACAAGCGACAGAGCGGCCGCCCCTAGCGGTACCGACATGGCGACTAAACCCATCGCCCGCGGTCGCTTGAGGTAAAACCAATTCGCAACCGCGGTGAATGGAACGATGCCGCATAAAAGAAATTCCGTGAGCGCCCGGGCCGGAACGAAAGTCGCATAGAACTGCCATGGCTCGGTGCACAAGCTAACGTCTATAGCGAGCAAGCCTACGATCAGGCCGCCCGCCGGCAGCAGCACACGCGGACCGAACCGGTCGGCGATCGGTCCAAAGACCGGCGAGAGCGCTCCGCCTATAAGCGCCCCCATGGTAACCGCCGCCGCAGTAAGCGCGCGACTCCAGCCAAGCTCATCGCTGATCGGCTTCAATACGACGGACATGGTAATGTTACTTACGCCGGCCGAAAAAAAACCCGCGACCATCGAAATCGCGACGATGATCCAACCATAGAAGAAAGGCAGCGTCACAGGATCGTCTTACTACACTTTTAGTAGGGATATCAGAGGTTGACTTCGCAAAAGCGGCATCCTTTCTTGACATGCTGAACGGATATCGTATTTAGGCCGACACATGCGCATCCTGGATGAGGCTTTGCGAGAGCAATTCAGTAGAGAAATGCGGCTGGGGAGCCAAATATAACCAACTCCGGGAGCTGTTCAGGAAAATTGCCGGGCCGTAGAAATGCGCTGAAAGGCTTAGTTCTTTAGAGGTACAGACCCATTGCCTTCGCAACGGAAAGCTTACGCCTCATCGCTTGTTTCACCTTCAACTGCGGAATCCGGGATTAATGTAAACCGGACAACGCGTCAACTATGGTAATAAAAGAAACAAGAAGGCGTCTGCAATCAAGCCAAGTCATTGCGGCGAAGTATCGCTGATATTTCATCGAATGAGATACCGTTCACGAAGATGGGCCGGATAGCCACATCAACCTATCGTCGATAGCTAGCCAAACTGGATTTGAATAGGACTCTTCATGTCCGCTACCTGTTGAACCATTCCAATCCTGTTTGGCCCTTTCGAGGCTCAATAAGTCGACTGCCTTAACATAAAATTGTCCCTCGAATTGTCCCGTGGCGACGTTCTGGCTAAGCCATTGGCGCAATTTGTCAGTTGCACTGGCGTGATGGTTCGGTCGAGTGACCTGCTTTTCGACAACGACGATTCGAGGCGATTGAATGCATGAACCATTCACTGCCGGCTTCTCTCGGGTCTGGCTGGTCATGCGCTGAAGTCGGCGTTGATAGAGCGGGTCCGATGCCAAATTCGAGGATTGCCGGGATTGTTCGTCGTTCCGGCCATGGGCACCATTGCCTTTACTCTCATCAAGCTGCTTTAACCAAAAGTCGTGCAAACCTCGTTTGATCTTCTCCGATTTTTTCATAACTTTGCACTCCCTGGTTCTGTGGGTTGGCGCTAGCGTGAATGAAATTGCATAGGATCGTAACGCAGCATCCGTACCACGGCGCACGTCGGATAACGGCGACGTGTTTCGGATAAAAACTAGCAAGAATGGCAAAAATTAGTCAGGGCAAATTTGCCTAACAACGGCTGGGGTGGCACTTATCGGGACTGACTGTGGAGAAGTTTCGTGATCGGGCTCGCATCATGAAAAATGTGGAACCGCGAGGTTGATGACCCGACTCCTTTCCATAGATTTTTTTTCTTAACCTTCGCGGCTTAACTCGAATAGCTTCAGCGTACTATTCGGCACGCGCGGCCCGGGCGTTCCTTGCGATTGCCCTTCTTCTATGAGTTGGCCTCGTCTCCACCACGCTGTTTTCTACATCACGTTGACATCCCCAGACCAGTCGGTTAAAGAAACACACGCGTATGGAATCAAAATTATTGAAGACTGCCCGCCTCATCGACTTTTTCAAATGGCGTCGACGCGTCATAACTGTCGCCTGCGCGCTCATGGCAGTCACGGCTTTCGCACCTGCCGTGACGCTGGGCCAAGAGCGACTCAAAGTGATCTACAGTCAGTTCACGATGACCAACTCCGCCACATGGTTCGCCCGAGAGGCGGGGCTTTTTGAGCGCCACGGCCTGACCGCCGACCTGATCTATGTGGACTCCACCCCCGCCGTACAAGCGCTCACCGCCGGGCAGGCGCCACTTGCCACAATGTCCGGTGGATTGGCCGTCGGTCCCTATCTGAACGGTCTTGATCTGGTCATGCTCGCTGGTTGGGTAAATTTGAACTCCTACCAGCTCATCACCCGCCCTGAGATTCGTCGGCTGGAGGATTTCCGCGGCAAGCTCATCGGCATTGGCCGGTTCGGCGCCGCCGCCGACTGGGGGTTACGTTTGATTCTGCGCAAACTCGGAATCAATGAGAATAAAGATGTTCAGATCATTCAGGCTGGCGGCGGTGGTTCATCCACTCGCCTTGGCGCCATGGAAGCCAAAAAACTTGATGCGACGGTGCTCGATTCTCCACAGACCGTGCAAGCTCGGCGCTTAGGGTTCCGCGTCTTGGCCGACGGCGCGGAGCTGGGCATTCCGTTTTTGCAAGGAGGACTGGTAACCCGGCGGGCCTACATTAAGACCAATGAAGATACGGTCCGGCGCACTGTGCGCGTCATCGTCGAAGCGATTCACTATGCCAAAACCAATCGCGAAGCGGCTCTGAAAATCATGCAGAAATATCTTCGCGTCCAGGATCGCGAAGCTTTGGAAGACGCCTATGAGTCCTTTGTCTTGAAACAGTTTCCCCGCGCGCCCTACGCGGTACCGGCCGCCGTCCAGACCATCTTCGATCTCGCCGCCGCGCGCGATCCCCGTGCTAAAACCGCCGATCCCCAGGGGTTCATCGATATGCGCTTCGTCCGTGACATCGAGCAGAGCGGAGCTATTGATCAGCTTTACGCTCATACAAAGTAAGCGGATCGCCGAACTTGCCCGCCTCAAAGCCCTCGATTTGCAGCTGATGTTCGGGAAAGCCGTATCCCGCCTCATCGCAAAGCCCCCCACGTTCGCTGAGTGGCTGGGCCCAGCGCTCGTAGAAGAATTGCTCCAGCCGAAAAGCTCGAATAAAAACTGGAATCGCGACTACTTTAGGCGACATCGAAAGAATGTAGCAAAAGCTTTACGCCTGGTATTAATCCGAAGCGCTTGTCATCAGTGGTGTCGTAGCAGCCGGCCGAGATTTGGCAGGCGCTCGTTGATTCCTACCAAACGTAAAGCTTGCCACAATCCCGCTTGATTGCTTGTAACCACCGGTAAGCCGGTATCGGTTTCAAGCGGCTCAATCGCTTCGAAGCTGCGCAGATTGCCGCAGGAGATTAAAATGCCGTCGGCTCCAGGCGCAGAGCGCGCGACTTGCTTCGCCAAACGATAGGTTTCCTTGGGCTCCACTTTGCCCATATCGACGCTTTTCTTGATTCCCATGCCCTTGATAGCGGCGACCTGGAATTCGGATTTTTCCAACACCTCGACGAGCCGTGCATCGATGTCGACAATGTAGGAAGTGGCAACCGCCGGTTTCTTGATTCCCAACGCACGTAAGGCTTCGACTATTGCCGTCAGTGATGTAGTCGCTTTAATTCCGGTTGCCGCGGTGATACGCCGGCTTAGTTCGATATCGTGCCCAAGACCGCGAAAGAAAGCGATGGCGGTGCCTGCCTGTAAGATCACATCGACTTCGGCGGACGCCAGCTCCAGCGCCGCTCGCTCCACCTGTGTCACCGCTTCCGCGAGCCCTTCCATCGTCACATCATGCACCAGGGTACGCGTCTCGACCAGGCAGACACCGTTGGGCATGGAGCGGCGCCACTCCTCCGCGCCCACGGTTTCTGGAGAAGGGGAAATGCGTCCGATTTTTGCGCGCCAGCCGTACATGCTTTCTTGCTCAAGGAATCAGTAGAATTTTGCCGACGCTCTGGCGGTTTTCCAGCGCGCGATGCGCCTGCACCGCTGCGGAGAGCGGAAAGGAATTGCCGACCGTGATGTTGAGCCTTCCCGCTGTGATCCAGCTGAACAGATCGCCGGCGCGCCACGCAAGATCGGCATAGTTAACGACGTGATGTGTCAAGCTCGGACGCATAAGAGACAAGGAGCCCTTGGCATTGAGAATCGCCGTATCGAAGGGCGGCACCGGACCGCTGGCTTGCCCGAAGATAACGAGACTGCCCAGCGGGGCCAGCACGTCCAAGCTCTTTTCAAAAGTCGCCTGTCCCACTGAATCGTAAACTACATTGACTCCGGCACCGTCCGTCAATTTTTTAATCTCAATGGCAAAATCGTGTTCGATATAATTGATCGCTGCATCCGCGCCGACTTGCAACACGAGACGCGCCTTGTCGCCGGTAGAAACAGTGCCGAATACGCGAGCGCCGCGCATCTTGGCGATTTGAACCAGCAATAGGCCCGTCCCTCCCGCTGCGGCATGAACCAGCACGGTATCTGCACGCTTCACCGCAACCGTACTATGGGTCAGATAGTGCGCCGTCATGCCCTGCAGCATTGTGGCCGCCGCTGTTTCGAAACTGACGGAGGACGGCAGCTTATATAGATGCCAGCTAGGGATCGCGCACAATTCGGCGTAGGAACCATAGCCGTTGGAAATTCCATAAGCGACGCGGTCTCCGACTTTTACATCGGTTGCGCCGGGACCAACTGCAACCACAGTTCCCGCCGCCTCCGCGCCGGGAATATAGGGCAAGGGCCGCTTGTGATGTCCACCCCAGTGAAAACCGGAGCGGTAATAAACATCGAGATAGTTAACACCGGCGGCGGCAATCTTGACCAGCGCCTCGCCAGCTCTTGGCTTGGGATCGTCCACGTCTTCGTAGCGAAGAACTTCGGCTGGGCCAGTTTCGTGAACCCGCACAGCTTTCATGAACTGAAGTTTATCAGCTGTCGAGAATCGCGATGACCCGCGCAGGCGCCGATTCGGTCTTCCATTTGGCCGGCAGTGCGATCACCTGAGCCGTCGGTCCGATCTGATCGAGATTGATCAAATTTTCGATTTGAAAAACCACTTTAGGCAGGATCGTTCGATGCACGCGCATGGCGCTCTCGAGAATCTGGTCGGCTTTCTGATAGTCTGTGCCCTTTTCTTCCTGCGCGAAATCATAGCCCACCACGGAAGGTTTTTTTGCCACCACCCACTCGGCGGCTTCCTTGGTCAGGTACGGTGAATCATTCCACCACTTCGGATCATTCGTGTCGTGGCCCTTGGGCCAATCGGTGCGCAGCAAGAGCATGCCGCCGTCTTCGATGACAACGCCTTGCCGGTTGAGCTTCTCCTCTGCTTTGCTCAAATCATTGGGCGTAATCTTGGCGCCGGGAGTCCCCTTGGCAGTCAGATCCAGCACCACGGCCTTGGCCAGCATCGGTTCAAGCGGCAGTTTCTCGACCGATGGCTTGTCACGAAAAAAATGATGTGGCGAATCGATGTGCGTGCCGGCGTGAACCGTCATTTGCACGACGTTGGAGACAAAGCCTTTATCCTCCCACTTGATGATCGGTCTGAGCTTGAAATAGTTCTCCTCGGGCGCGAACGGCGCTGATTCACATTCATCAACCGTCATGCTGAGATCGACAATACGCATCGGTTTTACCTCCAGTAATCAATGTAAACTTTTTATTCTGCTCCTCGCAACCAGTCAAACGCGGGTGGTTCGCAGAAGCCGAGTCACGTCGCTCACCGATTTCTGTGCTTCGATGGACCAGAGATAGTCAAGCAATCGCTGGATCGTTCGCGGCGTTAGCTTTTTACCCGCACAGTGGCGAAACTTCTCCTCGATCTTGGAGCGCGAAACGGCGCTAGCGCTGTGCTTTTTGGCTGGCTTGCCGTAATAGCTCCATCCGTCTTTCAATATGATTCGGATGCCCGCCGGTCGCGTGGCATTGTGCTTCGAAACAAGCAAATCCGCTCGCTGCATCAAGTCGATGACCCTTGGATCTTTCACCTTGAGGTCCGTGTACTGAGCGAGGCCGGCCGCGCGGTCGGCGAGTGCAACCGCGACAGCAAAAGGCAAGCTGAATTTTGCTTGTAAGCTATTTTTCGGTCGCGTGTAAACGAGCGGCAACACAGACTGAGGGGGCATCGTCACCTGTATTCTCTCGACGGCATCGGAGCGAATGTTGTGACGCTGGACGATTCTGAGCAAAAGATCCAATAACGAATGCATCACCACGGCGCAGGGATAAAGCTTGATCGCGATCCCGGGCTGGGCAAAGAAAAAAGGGTTGCCGAAGAAGAGAAGCTTGGGATCGTATTGATTCCGGCAGGCGGCGCTGAAGTATCCCATGGCATCTTCGAAGATATTTTCCGAAGCGGTAAACCCCTGCTGCGCGAGCGTGGCGGCCATCACGCCATTCTCGGCGGCTCGTCCGGCATTTAATGACTTGGTCATGGTACCGCGATTGGCGCGAACACCGGATGCTAAAGTGCCGGCAATGCCCATCGCCCAGGCGCAATGTTCCTCATCTAACTGCAGCAGATGTGCACAGGCCGCCGCAGCGCCGAACGTGCCGAGGGTGCCCGTGGGATGAAAACCATCCAAGTAGTGGCTCGGCCTCACAGCATCACCGAGGCGGCAAGCAACTTCTACGCCGACGATATATGCGGTTAGGAAATGGGCTCCCGTGCAACGTATCTTTTCGGCTAACGCGAGAGCCGAAGCCAAAACGGGTGTGGTCGGGTGCGTTTGTTGGCCGAACGGACGCGAAGATAGAGTCGCAAGTTGGCTGTCGTCGTAGTCCAAGACATGGCCCTGAACGCCGTTTGCGAGCGCGGCATGCTGAGCGGCAAACTTTTTCGTGGTGCCAATTACTGTAGCCTCGCCTCTGCAATCCAGCCTGCGTATATAATCGCGAATGGCGCAGCTGGCTCCGTCATCGCTACCTGCAATCATTGTGGCCAAACCGTCAATGAGATGGAGCTTGGCGGTTTCTCTGACTTTGATAGGAATATCCGCAAGCTCTATTCTCGAGATGAATTCGCCTATGCGCCCGGTAACGCTCTTGGGATTGCTCCGATAGCTATTCATGCCGGGCAGTAAGTTCCCATCGGAGTAACAGGTCAGCTTGATAGCAATGACGTGGTAATTGCATCGCTTGCACGGCCTAGCTGAGAAGCAACAGCGCGCCAACATTAGCAACCACCGCCGCGGTACGCAATCGTTTTCCTAATAAGCCGCATCTTCGAGGCGGAACTGACATTGCACACTTCGACGTTTCGAGAATTCTCGAAACATCGAAGTGTGGTTTGACACAAGAACGCGGCCCGTTATCGACTTGTCTCCGGCGTGTCGGTGATAGTTGCGGATTTGCGCAATTGAGCAAACATGCCGAGTCATATGCTTATTGGCGCAGAGATGGGGTCTTTACCCAGGGCGCTCCGACGATCTGCTGGATAGTTTGGGTCCAGCTGGCGAGTCGAAGGTAACTCAAGACGGCGACGATCCGAGATTTGGCGAGGTTGACCCTGCTGGTTTTTCTAAAGTGTTCTCATCGGCGATTTTGAACCCAGCCCGGCTGGAAAGGGCATGTCTTATAACGTCCTAATTTTACTTATGCTTTTACCAAATTCTTGACAAGTCTAGATTTCTTTCATAATCTACCCAAGACGGTTAGACGACGATATTACTCTGTACGAAGGAGTAACCGATATGAAGAAAAAAATCGGCACGCTTATCGAAGAAAACACCATGCGGCTTGCCAAACGAAAGGCTGCCGAAGAAGGCCGATCCCTCAGCGATGTAATTCAGGACGCTCTCGTGCAATATCTCCGTAAAGAAGCGGCCACACCCAAAGAACGCAAGATGGCGTTTCACCTGTTTTGCGAACGGCCGATGAAGATACCGCCGAAGCAGCTTCGCTACGTGGTCGAAGAAGACACGTGGGATCTATGAACCTCGATGATATTCCGAGTGGAAGTCTTTGTGTCCTAGACACTAATATTTTGATCTACGCGGAACAGAGAGCTTCCCTTCAAACCGAGCGTCTGTTGCGCCGCATCGAAGAACATGATGTCACCGGAGTGCTACCACAACCTGTGTGGCAGGAAACTATGCATCGGTTAATGATCATAGAAGCCATCATGCTTGGCCATATCCGCGGTCCGAATCCTGCTCGCCAGCTCGCCGAGAAACCTGATGTGGTCAAGAAACTGACGCTTTATCGAGACAAGGTCGAAGCGCTCGTGACCCTTGGCCTGGGGTTTGAGCCTTGTCACGAGACCGATCTCTTGGGCAAAGCGCTCGAGATCCAGGAACTTCATGGCTTGTTGACTAACGATTCTTTGATCGCGGCAATTGCACTGCGGATTGAAGCGGATGTGTTAGTTTCGGCGGACATGCGCTTCCAAGCACTCAAACAGCTCCGAACCTACGCGCCGTCAGATTTGAAGCTTCCATCATAACGATCAAAACACAGACTGGACGCGCTTTCTGACTACCTGGGAAAGGGCCATGGAGAGGCCGACATAGAGGCATCGGCTGCCTCGTGGAAAATTACCTTTAAATTCTTGTCTTCTTCTGTACCGGCAGATTGCGTGCGCAACACTATTGAGTATTGTTCTGACGCTGTCTATATTAAAAGTGGGGTGTCTGATGCGCAAACAGATGATCGGCTCAGCTTCTGAATCTGTCTCGCGTTCAGGTGATGCCTGGTTGGATCTCGAGCGGTTAGCTAAGGTTGAGATCACCTCGGAAAGCGCTGAGCATCCGATCGAGTCCGCGCTGATACCGAACCGCGGGCCGGGCTGGCAGGCGGCGCAACCCGGAAAACAGACGATCCGCCTAATCTTTGACCAACCTCTCAGCCTCGGGCGCATCCTGCTCCGGTTCGACGAAATGGAACACGCGCGCACACAGGAATTC
>Ga0126382_10001259_pt1 | contig 10314 bp, 5 predicted proteins | sample PanSoiMetPlot_30_FD_92548 | JGI IMG/M metagenome (GOLD analysis project Ga0126382, IMG submission 92548) | Tropical forest soil microbial communities from Panama - MetaG Plot_30 | ecosystem: Environmental > Terrestrial > Soil > Tropical forest > Bulk soil | place: Panama | collected 2016-02-17 | reverse complement strand
GAATGATCTCGCACCATATGCCAGGCCCGGTCATTGGAACGATCCGGATATGCTCGAGATTGGTAACGGCGCCATGAGCGAAACGGAATACAAAACGCACATGAGTCTTTGGGCGATGCTCGCCGCCCCGCTTCTCGCCGGAAACGATCTGCGCAGCACGAGTCCGGAGATTCTCGTGATTCTAACTAACAGGGAAGTCATCGCCGTCGATCAGGACAAGCTGGGCAAGCAGGGCCAGCGCGTTTGGCAATCAGGCGAACAGGAAGTCTGGACTCGTTCTTTGTCCGGTGGCGCAATGGCTGTTGCGTTCTTTAATCGTGCGAAGGATGAGGCGAGGATTACCGTGAAGATGGCTGACCTGAAAGTCAGCGGCAAGTGGAAAGCACGCGATCTGTGGACGCATCAGAGCGTTACCTGGCCCGAATCAGAGTACTCGGTGACCGTGCCTGGTCACGGCGTGGTGATGCTGCGTCTTTCACGTTGATCGGCAGCTCTGCTTTCGCTCAAGACACTGCCGTCGCGCCTCTTCCTCAGAAACTCAGCCCCAGTCCAACCCGAAGTTTCCGCATGGGACGTGCGGGACTAATCATCCCAAATGCAGCCGACCAGGTGAAACGGAAAAAAAAACAAACGAAACCTTAGCGTCCGCCGGCGCTTGACCGTGGTCGCCTCTTACGGCAACGTTGGTGCGATCGACTTTGGAGGAATCGTGAATGAGCGCGCTTGGAGTCATTGAGAAGTTTTGGGAGAAAATGAAGACCAACGATTTCCGGCCGGCCGGCTCTCTGCTGGCGAATGATTTTGTGCTCGAATGGCCGCAATCAAACGAGCGCATCAGGGGTCGAGACAATTATGCCGCCATGAACGAACAGTATCCCGCGCATGACCGCTGGGAATTCACGATTAACAGAATTGTTGGAAATGACGTAGACGTTGTTACCGATGTTACCGTCACCGATGGTGTTCACAGAGCCCGGGCGATTTCATCTTTTACGGTTCGTACCAACAAGATCACTTACATGACTGAATTTTGGCCGGAGCCATTTCCCCGCGGCAGAGAATTGGAAGCATCTGGTAGAGTAAATGGATTCTGACCTTAGTTGAAATTGCGTATGCCCGGCAAACCAACATATCAGGCCGCGCATGCAGTGGCCGCGACGATCGAGGCACATTTCGCGCGCCATCTCCGCGACGCACGCCAGCGCGGCGAAACGAACCTTGCGGCCGCACCCGACGGCGCCACGATCGAGGCCATAATCGATGCCACGTTCTGGGCCAGCTTTCGCCCCGAAGAACAGCGTTTCCCCAAGATCTCACTGGCGTTTCTTTCACCTGAACAGGCGCGTCACCCCCTCATGTTTGAAAACCGCCTACCTGTGTCGCCTGCCGTTCTGACGAAACTCGCGCCGGCCGTTGAACGTCCGGGTATTCATCTTGGCGTCTGGCGCAATCAGGACGAGCTTTCCGTTTGGGGTGCGACGTCGGTAATTCCAAGTCTCGGCTTCGTCCTCGAAGACGTCGAACCGGGTTTGCTGGTAGTGAAGCACCGGCGCATCGATGGCTTCGGTAAATTTGTCAACGTCGCTATTCTCAAAGGCGAACAGATCAAAATCGTGGACGAAGAGGGCGCCAGTCTCCCCGACTGCCCCGAGTTACTCAAATCGCTGCAGGCGTTCACTTCCCCGGCAACCTGGGATGATTCCGTCAACCTGCTCGTACAGCTCGCCGCGTCAATGCGCGCTCATGGTCACGGAGGGACTTTGCTGGTCGTTCCGGCGGAAAGCGCCCGATGGCGTGACTCGATCGTCCATCCAATCAGTTACTCAGTCGGGCCGGCTTACTCGAAACTTGCAAAACTGATCAGAAAACGCTCGAGTGTGGAAGATGAGAGTGGTTGGCTCGCATCGCTGAGCCACAGCATCGACATCGTAGCGGGGTTGACTGCGGTCGACGGCGCCACGGTAATTTCTGACAATTATGAAGTCCTGGCGTTCGGCGCCAAGACAAAGCGTGCCAGGACAACCCAACAAGTCGAACAGATGGTGCTCACTGAGCCCATCGTCGGCAATGAAGCAGTCGTTGTCCCGCCGGTCCAACACGGCGGCACCCGCCACCTGTCGGCGGCTCAGTTTATATACGATCAGCGAGACTCACTGGCGCTGGTCGCTTCACAAGATGGACGGTTCACGGTTTTTGGCTGGTCTCCGTGTGAGGAAATGGTCCACGCGCACCGCGTTGATGCGTTGTTGATGTGACGTCAAGCTGGGCGCGAAAGCGGCCGGAGAGTAACCACACGAGACATTTTGATGTTTACCGCCCTCTCGTCTGGCTGCGTCTGACTAACCGTTGGCTTATTTCGCCAATTTTAAAGCGGTAATCTCAACTTTGCCTCGCAACCACTGACGTTTTGACGGTTTTCCAGCGTCAAAGATCCGCCGTGAGCTTCGGCGATCTGACGTGATAGGACCAGCCCAATTCCGGAACCGGTGGTTTTGGTGGTAAAGAACGGAACAAACAAATTTGCGGTGTTCGCGATGCCCGGCCCCTGGTCTTTAATACATACTTCAACCTGTCCGTTGTTTCGGTTCCAGCCGACTTCAACCCCTCCGCCCGTCTCGAGCGAGGCATCGACCGCGTTTCTGATTAAGTTGATTAGAAGTTGTTCGAGCTGAACACTGTCGGCGCGGATCAAGACCTTTGGTCCGGCAAATACCTTTACCGGTAACCGCGTTTCTAAAGCAGCGACCCGCTGAACTAATTCACCGATTTGAAGCGGCTCGAAATGCGGCTGTGGCAATCGTGCCAGCTTTGAATAAGACTCAATAAAGCGCGCCAACGAATCCGCCCGTGCTGAAATCACTTCCAGACCCCGATGCACGTCTTCGCGCCAATCCGTCGGCCGCGGCTGCCGCTTGAGTAAATCGTCGAGGCTGCCGGCGACCGACTTGATAGGCGCCAAAGAATTGTTTAACTCGTGTCCGAGCACCCGCAGTAGGCGCTGCCAGGCTGAACGTTCTTCTTCACGCAGCGTCTGACTCAGGTCCGTCAGCACGAGTAATTCGTGCTGCATGCCGCCTTCGCGAAATGTGCCCCGACGGATTTCCCACCGGCCGACACCGCCAGGAAAAACCATTTGCATGGTGTAAGGACCCGAGTCGCTGTGGCCATTAAGACAAGACGCCAGACCGAGATCCGCGCTCGTGCGCCCTAACAGACGAATTGCCGGCTGGCCGAGAAGTTTTTCTCCAGCGCGATTCACGAGACGGAGTTGCGCGGCGCGATCAAACGCGAAGACCGCAGAGTCGATCTCAGACATTACCGTCCGCAATAATGCGGTGGCCTCCATCGCGCCCAAACGCTGTTCGCGAAGCGTGGTCCCAAGATCGTTGACCTCGAGCATCACTTCGCCCAGGGCGTCGCCGCTCGCTGCGCGCCGGCCCCGACTCGAATAATCCCCATCTCTGATGGCCGCAAGAATGTTGGAAAGCGTTTGCAGCGGCCTGACGATACGTTGCTTCAGATTAAAAGCAATGCTCAGCCAGAAAAGCGCAAGCAGCAGATCGACCGTCCACTGTGTGCGGCCAGAATAACCATCCAGCCACAAGAGCAACGCGCACAACGCGACGCCCGGAAATCCTGCCGCCAGCGTCAATAGCGTGACCCGGCGCTCGAACTTGAGGCGACCGCCCCGGCGCAGCGCGGGATCCAGGTTGGGAATGGCAGAGATGTGTTTGCCGGGCTTCGACGGGGCCTTCACGGGGTTATGATAACCCATACTTTTGCAGACGCCGGTAGAGAGCGCTGCGACTGAGGCCGAGGGCTTCCGCAGCACGATTAGCATTGCCTTCGAAACGCGACAGCGCCTTCTTGATTAACAAGCGCTCGGCATCTTCCAGACTCATCTCTTCTAAACGTGCTGAAAGTTGCGCAGCCGGAGTCGATTGTAAGGCGAGGTCCAAAGCGGTCACGGTATTGGTGGCACTTAAGAGCACCGCGCGCTCGATCACATGATCCAACTCACGGACATTGCCCGGCCACGAATGCTGCCGCAGAGCTTCTTTTGCCTGGACGGTGAAAGCCATTTCGCCGCGGCGGTACCGTTCACTGTGCTGCTTCAAAAAAACCTCTGCGAGCGGCCCGATGTCCTCGCGCCGTTCACGCAGCGGAGGTAGATGAATCTCAACCGTGTTCAGCCGGAACATCAGGTCCTGACGAAATCTTCCCGCGGCGACATCGTTTTTTAAATCCGCATTTGTTGCCGAGAGTACCCGCACATTGACTTTACGAGTCTTCGACGAACCGACGCGCTCGAACTCTCCCGTCTCGAGTACGCGCAGGAGCTTGGCTTGCAGATTTAGCGGCACGTTCGCGATCTCATCAAGAAACAGCGTGCCGCCGTCTGCGAGCTCGAAGCGGCCCACCCGATCAGTTTTCGCGTCAGTGAACGCCCCACGGACATGTCCAAACAATTCACTTTCAAACAAGCTTTCGGCGAGCGCCCCGGCGTTCACCGAGACCAGCGGCTTCGCGGCTCGTCGCGAGACCGCATGCAAGGCGCGGGCGATGAGTTCCTTACCTGTTCCATTTTCGCCAGTGATCAAAACATTCGCGTCGGCCGGACCAATACGCTGCACGACATTCAGGACTGATTTCATCGCAGCCGATTCAGCGACCAATTTTGGCAGTTTTGCCGCATTGCCGTCTTCACGCAGCGTCAGATTTTCAGCTTCGAGCCGCTGACCGCGTCTGAGCGCCTGCGCCAACTCAATCTGAGTACGCAACACCGCCAGGAGCCGAGCGTTGTCCCAGGGTTTTTGAATGAAATCGCGCGCGCCGCGGCGCATCGCCTCAACCGCGACATCGACACTACCCCACGCGGTCATTACTACCACCGGCAAGGTTGCATCGAGCGCCTGGATTCTCGGCAGCAGATCCAATCCTTCGCTGCCCGAAGTTGTGTCACGCGCGTAATTGAGATCGATTAAGACGAGGTCGAGGTCCTGAGACTCGATGGTTTTCAGAACGCCGGCGGGCGACGAAGCCTCGACGATGTCGTAGGGTTCGCCTTTCAGCAACAGACGGAGAGCGGCAAGCACATCAGCCTGATCGTCAGCGATTAGAATCTTCGACATTGTCAGAGAGTATACGGCGAGAGGTAGCCGTTTTAACTCTCTCCTATTCGTAACGCAAGGAGATTACCGGATCGACTTTCGTGGCACGCCGTCCCGGAAGATAGCAAGCCATTAGCGCTACCACGGTAAGCAGTAACATAACTCCGGCGAACGTCGCCGGGTCGGTCGGCTTGACGCCGAAAAGCATGGTCGCCATCAGGCGAGTGAGCGCGAATGCTCCGACCAGTCCGGTTGCCAGACCGATCACCGTAAGCATCATCCCCTGCCCCAGAATCATTCGGAAGACGTCGCGGGGTTGAGCACCGATGGCCATGCGAATACCAATCTCGTGTGTCCGCTGAGTCACCGAGTACGACATCACGCCGTAAATACCGACAATCGCCAGCACGAAAGCGATGCCGGCGAAAATCGTCAACAACATTAGATTCAGGCGCTGCGGCGCGACCGATTCGCCGCGAATCTCGTCCATCGTCCGAATGTTATAGATAGGCTGGTCCGGATCGACTGCTTTCACCTGCGCCCGTGCCGACGCGATCAGCTGGTTTGGATCTCCGTCTCCTTTGATGACGACCGTCATCCCGTAGACTGGAATTTGATAGAAAGCGAAGTAGCCCTGCACCCGGTTTGAATCTTCGGCCAGGCCTTCCATCTTTACGCGTCCGACTACCCCAATCACTTCCAGCGTGGGCGCTTTTGGATCACTTCCAAACCTGATTCGCTTACCGACTGCTTCTTCGTTCGGCCAATGACGTCGGGCAAATTCTTCATCGATGATGATCACGTTCGAGCCCGTGACGATTCGGTCACCTTCGTCAAGTTTGCTGAGATCGCGGCCCGCAATAAAGGATCGATCGTCGTGCTCAGTGAAGTAACGTCCCCGCAGCAAGGGAATATTCATTGTACGAAAATAGTCTGGCGTGACTGTGCAAGCTTCCATCAGAGGAATCTGATCGCGCGGCGGCACTGGCCGATCGGCGACGACAAACGATGTCTGCCAGCCGTTGTTGCCGAGCGGCAAGCCAGAGGCTGCGCTAACCGATCGGACTCCCGGAAGGGTGCGGATATTGTCCAGAAGATGCCGGAAGAAATTCACGCGCTGATCTTCGCTAGCGTATTTCTTTTGCGGAATCGAAACATTAAAGCTGGTCAGGTGTTCATAAGAGAACCCGGGATTCACATTTTGCAGGCGATAGAAGCTGCGAATCATCAGGCCGGCGCCAATCAACAAGACCATGGTCGTGGCGACTTCGACGACGACCAGCGAGCTGCGCAACCAGTGTCTTGCGGAGACCCCTCGACCAGCCTCTTTCAAAGTCTCTGTAACTTCAACCTGGCCGGCCTGCAACGCCGGCATCAGTCCAAAGAGAATTCCGGTGAGCAAAGATATGCCGAGCGTAAACGCAAGTACTCGCCAATCGACAGCAATCTCGCGAGCACGTGGAATCGCCGTGGGACTGACATACAGAATGAGTTTGATCGTGAAGTGAGCGACCACCAATCCCAGGGTGCCGCCGACGACCGCCAGCACCACACTTTCAGTGAGCAGTTGGCGGGTGATGCGCCAACGTCCCGCGCCCATCGCGGCGCGGATCGCCATTTCCTTGCGGCGGGTAGTCGCGCGAGCGAGCAAAAGATTCGCGATATTGGCGCACGCAATAAGCAACACAAATCCAACTGCGCCGAACAAAACCCATAAGGTACTGCGGACGTCACCCACAAAGACTTCCAGCATTGGACGAATCCGCACGCCGTTGGCGGTGTTCGAATCCGGATATTGTTTCTCCAGATTCGCCGCGATGTTGTTCATGTCGGCCTGTGCCTGGCTAATCGTCGCGCCGGGTTTCAAGCGCGCGACGGCGTATAAGCCGGGGTGGTTGCCCCGCTGTTGCCAATTTGGATCTCCGGACAACTGGCCAACCGGCACCCACATCTCGACGCGGCTCGGATAAGCGTAGTCTGCAGGCATCACTCCAATCACCGTATAGCTCTTCCCATTTAAGGTGAGCGTCTGGTTCAGAATGTTCGCTTGACCACCAAAGCGGCGTTGCCACAACGCGTAACTCAAGACAACCACTGGCGCTGCGCCTGGTTTATCTTCGTCATTCGTAAACAGGCGTCCCATCAGCGGATTCACGCGCAACGCTGCAAACAAATCGGCCGAGACTTGTCCAGTTGGAATTCGCTCCGCCTCACCATAGCCGGTCAGGTTGTAATTGTTGCGGTTGTAAACGCCAATCCTTTCAAAAACGTGATTCTGATTCCGCCAGTCGGTGAAGTTCGGGTAGGAAATCGACATCTCGTCGAGGACCGGACTACGCTCGTTAAGAAATAACAGTTGCTCTGGGTGATCGTACGGTAATGGCTTAAGCAACACTGAATTGATGACGCTGAAGATTGCCGTGTTGGCGCCAATACCGAGCGCCAGCGCCAGGACCACAATAAGAGTCACAGCCGGAGACTTGAGCTGCATCCGTCCCGCATAACGTATGTCCTGAAATAGAGTGTTCATGATTTCCTCTTCACGGTATTTGATTCATCGCATTGTCGATTGCCAACTGCCGATTGCCGAATCAAAAACCCTCTTACCAAATCGGCACCCGTTTTGCAGACAGCTAACGCGGTAAGCTGGGGTCTTTGCCAAGAAGCCAATTAGAAATCGGCAATCGGCAATCGGCAATATTTTCACTCATAACGCAGCGCCATTAAAGGATCGAGTTTCGTTGCGCGGCGTGCCGGGATGTAACTGGCCATCAGCGCGACGCCGATCAAGCCTACGGGTACGACGACGAACGTAAACGCATCGGTTGGCTTCACCTCGAATAGCAAACTGGTCAGCAAACGCGTCAGTCCAAACGCTGCCAGCAATCCGATCGCGACGCCCACGGCAGCGAGTACCAGGCCGCGCCGCAGCACCAGCTTCGAGATATCGAGTTGGCCGGCGCCCAACGCCATGCGTACTCCAAATTCGTGAGTGCACTGCGTCACCGTGTAGGACATGACGCCATAAAGACCGATCGAAGCCAGCAACAATGCGAGTGACGCCAAACCTATCAGCAACCACATCAAAAAGCGCCGCGGGCCAATCGAAAGATCGATTAACGATTGCAGCGTTCTTACTTTCCAAACCGGCTGGTCTTTGTCGACTGACCAAACTTCCTTTCGCACCGTGTTCGCCATGCTCATTGGTTCTACTTTCGTTCTGACTACAAGGGTGGCGAAAATGAACGGATTCTGAGCGTAGGCGACGTAGATCTGCGGTTCGCTACGATCATCCAGGCCGTAGTGCTTTACGTCGCCGACAACGCCGATGATGGTAGCTGTCAGATTATTTTTCACAATGCTATCGCCAAGCAATCGCACAGATCGGCCGACCGGATCCTCGTTGGGCCAATATTTCTGCGCCAGTGTCTGGTTAATAACGGCGACTGGCGGGGCATCAATCCGATCTTGATCGGAAAAGACGCGACCTTTAAGCAGCGGAATTTGCATCGTTTGAAAGTAGAAAGGATCGGCGATGTTGCGCTGGGCTTGAGGCTCTTGTCCCTTTGGTGGCTCAGTGCCGTTGAGCGGTACAAAGCTGATCGTGCCACCGTTGCCGCTGTAAGGCAGCGCCAGAATCACTGAGGCGGATTGAACGCCGGGCAACGCCCGCACGCGTTCGGTGACCTGCTGATGAAAATTCCACTGTTGTTGCAGCTCGGGATATTTCGTGCGTGGCAAACGATACTCCATCGTAAGAAGAGCTTCGGCATTGAAGCCCGGCTCGACGTGGAGCAGTTTCAGAAAGCTCTTGATCATCAAGCCTGAACCGATCAGCAGCATCAGCGACAGCGCCACCTGGGTAACCACAAACAGACCGCGGACGCGGCTTTGCGATTCGGCGCCGCGGCCGCCTTCTTTCAACGTCTCCTGGAGATCCGGTCTCGAAAATTTCAGCGCGGGCGCCAACCCAAAAATTAGACCGGCCAGTAACGACACCGCCAGGGTGTATCCCAACACCATAACATCCATTTTCGCGTCTATGCCCGCCGGCAAAGGTGACGGCGAGTTTGCGACGAGCAAGCGGGTGCCCCAAACGCCGACGAAAAGACCCAGCGCGCCACCAACAAGCGCCAGCACAATCGTCTCGGTAACCAATTGACGCACCAGCCTGACTCGACTTGCTCCCAAAGCCGCCCGAAGTGCGAATTCTTTCTGTCTTGAAGCGGCCCGCGCGAGAAGCAAATTGGCGACGTTCGCGCAGCCAATCAAAAGCACAAAGCTCACGGCGCCCAAAAGCACCCATAACAAAGGACCAAAGCCTTCCACGGCGACATCCTGAAAAGGTTGAATGATCACACTTCGATCCGAATTGGTGTCTTTGTACTGTTGCGCCAAACGGCCGGCGATCGTCGTCATCTCGCTCTGGGCCTGTTTGATTTCGACATTCGGTTTCAGGCGACCGATGACTGCCGACGCGGTTTGCGCCCGATCCTGGGTAAAGTTCGGATAGTACTGAAGTGGCATCCAAACATCAGGATCGGCATATTGGAAATGAAAACTTTCCGGCAGTATGCCTAAGACCGTGAATGGCTGGCCGTTCAACGTTAGCGTTTTGCCGATTAGATTCGGATCAGAACCGAAACGATTGGCCCAGGTGCTATGGCTGACGATTACTACGCGCGCTGCGCCAATCTGATCCTGCTCGGAGGTGAAGCCGCTCCCCTGGGCCACATCCACCTTCAAGGTCTTGAAAAAATTTCCCGTGATGAAGGATCCAATTACGCGTGTCGGCTCTTCGGTGCCGGTGAGGTTGACGCTTTGGGGGACGAATCCTGCCAGATCACTGAAGACCTGATTCTGTTTTTGCCAATCCTGAAGATCCGGATAGCTGACCCAATTGCGCGGGGTCTTGCTGTTTTTCGTAAAGACCATTACGAGCTGTCGCGCATCCGGCAGGGGTAATGGACGTAACAAAACCGCGTTGACGACACTAAAAATAGCGGTATTGGCCCCGATCCCGATGGTGAGCGTCAGGACAACCACCAGACAAAATGCCGGTCGCTTCAATAACGAGCGAATTGCGTAACGAATATCTCTAAGTAGTGTCTCCATAGATTTATCTTCGGCCGCCCGAATCTCCGAATCACCAGGATTTGAAATCGACCATCGCCAACGGACAATATTTTTACTCGTAACGCAG
>Ga0126382_10001258_pt1 | contig 10314 bp, 11 predicted proteins | sample PanSoiMetPlot_30_FD_92548 | JGI IMG/M metagenome (GOLD analysis project Ga0126382, IMG submission 92548) | Tropical forest soil microbial communities from Panama - MetaG Plot_30 | ecosystem: Environmental > Terrestrial > Soil > Tropical forest > Bulk soil | place: Panama | collected 2016-02-17 | reverse complement strand
TTGCACCAATGGCGTTTTCCTTTCGTAACAATTGGTTGTGACAAATTTTTGGGGAATGGTTCAAGGGTAGAACAGCGGATCATCAATCCGATCATAAAAGTTGCAGCTCTTCGATTTCGGCGGACTGACGATTTTCTTGTCCGAAGCGGCACGTTTGCTTGCGGCGATTCTAACGCTTGACGCGGCTTGCGGTCACGTTCGAAGCGAGCGAAGGCCTCAGCCTAATCACGTGCGTTTAGATGCGATGTCAGCTGACTAGGCAGTCAGATGCACATAGGCAAGGGCGCTGCAATCAGTACACGAAATGAGAAGTGGCCAAACTGAATCTCGCGCGAATGAATGTTACCGCCCAAAACGCGGCCCCTGTGCGTTCCCCCGTTAACGCCGTGTTAAGCCGTCGCCTTCGCCAATGCGCGTCGCGCCAACACGCCAACAAGATGCGCACGATATTCGGCGCTAGCGTGGATATCGCTGTTCATTCCAGTCGCAGGGAGGGTCATACCTTCCAGTGATTTCGCCGCAAAGCGTTTTTTCAGCGCTTCTTCAAACGACTTGACCCTGAACACACCGTTCGCGCCAGCGCCTGTCACCGCTACGCGAATGTCCGAGCCTCGCTTGGACACGAAGACTCCGACCAACGCAAAACCTGACGCTGGATGCTTGAACTTCTCGTAGGCCGCTTTCTTGGCGACAGGAAAACTGACCTTGGTAATAATCTCCCCGTCTTCCAGGGCAGTGGAGAACATCCCTGTGAAAAAGTCGTCGGCGGCAATGCGTCGCTTGTTGGTTATGATGGTCGCACCGAGTCCCAGGCAGGCCGCAGGATAATCCGCATTTGGGTCATTGTTGGCGATCGAACCCCCGATAGTTCCGCGGTTGCGGACCTGCGGATCGCCGATTGAAGTGGGTACTGCGGCTAGTCCGGGCAAAACTTGTTGAAGCACAGGCGAATTGGCCGCATCTGCGTGACGCGTCATGGCGCCGATCACGATCGAACGTCCCTTCTGCTCGACGCCGCTCAAGCCCTCGACCAGCGAGAGATCGATCAGTGCCGGCGGGCTCGCCAGCCGCAGCTTCATCACGGGCAAGAGTGAATGTCCGCCTGCCAGCAGCTTGGCTTCGGGATTCCGCGACAGCAGGCCGGCAGCTTGGCGAACCGTTGTCGGACGATGAAAGGTGAAATTGTACATTGATGTTCCCCTATGCCGCTTGACGAGGTTGCCCGTGCCTGAGCGCCGACCACACAGCTTGAGCCGTGGCCGGCATTGCCAATTCTTCCGTCCCTATCGCATCGGTAATGGCATTGATCACCGCCGCCGGCGAAGCGATCGCGCCTGCCTCGCCACAGCCTTTGATGCCAAGCGGATTAGAGGGGGCCTTGGTTTCGGTCAGGCCAACTTTAAACGATGGAACATCATGGGCGTGAGGCATGCAGTAGTCCATCAGCGATCCCGTCACCAGCTGACCGTCCTTATCGTAGACCGCGCCTTCCAGAAGGGCTTGCCCAATTCCTTGCGCGATGCCGCCGTGCACCTGGCCTTCCACGATCATAGGATTGACTACGGTGCCGAAGTCATCGACTGCGGTCCAGTTGACAATTTCGGTTCTGCCAGTGTCGCGGTCTACTTCGACTTCACAGATGTGACAGCCAGCCGGGAAAGTGAAGTTGGTCGGATCGTAGAAGCTCGTCTCCTTTAATCCTGGCTCGAGCTCCTGGCCGGCAAATTTGTGCGCGATGTAGGCATTCAGCGCCACATCGCTCCAAGCCGCTGATTTATCTGTCCCGGCCACGGTGAATTTGCCGTCCTTGAACACGATGTCGCCCTCGGCTGCTTCCAACATATGGGCAGCAACCTTTTTGGCCTTGGATTCGATCTTGTCGAGCGCCTTGACGACCGCCGACATACCAACAGCACCTGAGCGTGATCCGTAAGTACCCATGCCGAATTGCACTTTGTCAGTATCGCCGTGCACGATCGAAACATTTTCAAGCGGTATGCCGAGCCGCTCCGAAACAAGTTGAGCGAAGGTTGTCTCATGGCCCTGTCCGTGCGCGTGCGTGCCGGTGAGAACTTCCACCGTGCCAGTTGGGTTGACGCGGACTTCCGCTGATTCCCACAAGCCCACCCCGCAACCAAGCGCGCCGACCGCTTGCGAAGGCGCAATCCCGCAAGCCTCGATGTAGGTTGAATAACCGAGGCCCCGCAGTTTTCCATGACGCGCTGCTTCGCGCTTGCGCTTATTGAAGCCCTTCACGTCGGCGAGCTCCAGAGCCTTTTTGAGTGACGCGTTATAATCCCCCGCGTCGTAAGCCATAATCACTGGAGTCTGGTGCGGAAACGACTTAATGAAATTTTGCTTTCGTATGTCCGCCGGATCGATATTCATTTGCCGAGCCGCCACCTCAACCAGCCGCTCGACTACAAAGGTGGCTTCTGGGCGCCCCGCGCCGCGATAGGCGTCTACCGGCACCGTGTTCGTATAGACGGCATCCACCTCACAATAAATGTGCGGGATGTCGTATTGGCCGGACAGTAGCGTTGCGTAGAGATAGGTCGGCACCGATGAGGAAAAGGTCGACATATAAGCGCCAAGATTGGCGATGGTCTTGACGCGCATGGCCAGGATTTTTCCGTTCGCATCGAGAGCGAGCTCCGCATGGGTAACGTGGTCACGGCCGTGAGCGTCGCTGATGAACGATTCCGATCGATCTGCGGTCCATTTCACTGGCCGTCGCAACTTGCGTGCGGCCCATAAACAGACGACCTCCTCCGGATAAATAAAAATCTTCGAACCGAAGGCGCCGCCGACATCCGGTGCAATTACGCGTAATTTGTGTTCCGGTGCCATCCCGACGAAGGCAGCAATGACAAGCCTCGATACGTGCGGGTTTTGCGTCGTATTCCAGAGCGTCAGCTGATCGGTGCCGGCATCGTATTCCGCAAGTGCGGAGCGTGGCTCGATAGCGTTCGGCACAAGACGGTTGTTGACGATATCGAGCTTGGTAACGTGCTTGGCAGTGGCGAACGCGGCATCAACCGCTTTGGCATCACCCAGTGACCATTCATAAATAGTGTTGTTGGGCGCAACCTCGTGTATTTGCGGTCCAGATTTTGCTTTGGCCGTATCGATGACCGCCGGCAACGCCTCGTAGTCAACATTTACTTTTTCGGCGGCATCGCGCGCTTGAGCCAGGGTCTCCGCAATCACAAGAACTACCGCATCGCCCTCGTGGCTGACTTTGCCCGATGCCAGCGCCGGGTGCGGCGCCATTTTCATCGGCGTGCCGTCCTTCGAATGAATCATCCAGCCGCAAATCAAATTGCCGATCTTGTCGTTGGCCAATTCGGCGCCGGTAAGAACGGCGACAACACCTGGTAAGGATTTCGCGGCGCTGGCATCAATTCGTTTGATCTTCGCATGGGCATGCGGCGATCGCACGAACACCGCACGGGTCTCGCCCGGTCGGATTACGTCATCAGTATATTGGCCCTTACCCGTGATGAAGCGGAGATCTTCCTTCCGGCGCACCGCCGCGCCGATACCCGTCGCGCTCATGGCGGTCTCCCTCCCATAACGCTATTCGGCAGCCTGACGCGCGCCACCCTTGGCCATGGCTTTCGCTCCCGCGGCAATGGCTTTGACGATGTTGTGATAGCCGGTGCAGCGGCAGATATTCCCCTCGAGTTGTTCGCGGATGGTGTGCTCGTCGAGATCATTCCCGCACCGGCGCACGATATCGAGTGCTGCCATTATCATTCCCGGTGTGCAGAATCCGCATTGCAGACCGTGATGCTCACGGAAGGCCTCCTGCATGGGGTGCAACGGACCATCCGGCTCAGCCAAGCCCTCAATGGTGGTGATCTTGGCGCCTTCACATTGCAATGCGAGCGTAGTGCAGGATTTGACCGCAATACCCTCGATATGGACGACACAAGCGCCGCACTGCGAGGTGTCACAGCCGACATGGGTGCCGGTGAGCCGCAAGTCTTCACGCAGGAATTGCACCAGCAAGGTGCGGGCTTCGACATCCCCAGTCACGGCTTTGCCGTTCACCGTCATAGATACGGCAGGCATGACCTTCCTCCCAATTTGGGCCAAACGCCCTCTTTTCCACCCGCTCGACCCGAACGGTAGCGGTTTACATGCGAAATCGAGCCGATTTCGACCTAATTAAGTCTGAACCCCGATCATGGCCTGGGTCAAGGGAGTCAAAAGACGAAAGACGGTTCAATCTGCAGTGAAACCTCATCAAGCGGTTGCAACAGTCGAGGCAAACTTCTGAAAAAATTCATCGGCGATCTTTTTGGCGGCGCCATTGACCAGCCGCTGGCCGAGCTGGGCGAGCTTGCCGCCGATCTGCGCTTCGACGTTATAGCTAAGCAGTGTGCCGCCATCTTTTTCGGTCAGGGCGACCGTCGCCCCGCCCTTTGCAAAACCGGCGACGCCGCCATCACCTTCTCCCGAAATCTTGTAGCCGTTCGGTGGGTTAAGGTCGGTAAGGTGAACTTTGCCTTTAAAACGCGCTTTCACCGGACCGATCTTGGTCGTCGCAACCGCCTGAAATTCCGTCTCCGAAGTTTTGTTGAGCTCCTCGCAACCCGGGATGCACGTCTTCAGTACTTCGGGGTCGTTTAGCTTCGCCCAAACCACTTCGCGGCTGGCCGGCAGCTGGACTTCTCCTGTCATCGTCATCGCCATCACGCGTCTCCTTTACAGTCAAACAATCCGGGGCGGTCCCCGGCTTAAGCCCTCACGGAGGTCATGAAAAGACCTTTGCAGAGAGCGCGCCGCGCTTTAAGGGTGTCGGTCAAGCCGCGATCCAACAATCAGAAAGTACCCTAAGGGAGGACTTTAATGTCAACGATCAATGCCGATGATGGTTGCCCGATCCACGTCGAGGTTGAGGGTCGCGACGGCGCGCCGGTGCTAATGCTATCCAATTCGCTCGGCACCAATCTGCACATGTGGGACGACCAGGTACCGGAATTCACAAAGCACTTCCGCCTGGTCCGCTACGACCGGCGGGGTCACGGACAATCGGGCGTTCCCAAGGGGCCTTATTCTATGGAGCGGCTGGGCAAGGACGTGTTGGCGATCCTCGATGTGCTCAAGATCAAGAAGACCAGTTGGTGCGGACTGTCGATGGGCGGCATGGTCGGTCAGTGGTTGGGCGCCAATGCACCTGACCGGGTCGAGAAGCTCGTGCTTTCCAACACCAATTCCTATTACGATGACAAGACACCGTGGATCGACCGCATCAAATTAGTGACTGAGAAGGGCCTTGACGCGCTGGTCGACACTAACATGCAGCGCTGGTTCACAGAGGGCTTCCGAAAGCGCGCGCCCGAGGTGATCGCACGCATGAAGAAAATGTTCGTCGCCACCAAGGTGCCCGGCTATGTTGGATGCTGTGAAGCGATCTGCGACATGGATTTCCGCGCCAGTAACCCGAGGATCAAGGCGCCCACGCTAGTTATCGTCGGAGCGCAGGATCCCGCCACACCGCCCTCGGCAGGTGAAATTATTCAAAAGGCGATCAAAGGCGCCAAGCTCGCAAGTCTTGACGCCGCGCATATTTCGAACATGGAACAGCCAAAGCAATATACCGATACGGTACTCAACTTTCTGCGCGGATGAAGAGCCGGCTGCCATGAGGAACAAGCCATGGACGACAAGCAACGTTACGAGCGCGGCATGGTCAAGCGCCGCAAGGTGCTTGGCAACGCCTGGGTCGACCGCGCAAATGCCAGCAAGACTACATTCAGTGAGGAATTCCAGGATTTCATAACACGCGTTGCCTGGGGCGAAATATGGAGCCGTCCCCATTACGATGAACGCACGCGTCGCATCTTGGTGATCGGCACCATGCTTGCGCTCGATAAATGGGAAGAGTTCCGTATGCACGTGCGGGCGGCGCTCACAGAGGGGGGCTTCACGCCGGAAGACATCAAGGAAATCATCCTGCAGCAGGCGATCTATTGCGGGGTACCAGCCGCAAATAACGCATTCAAGGAAGCCGCCCAAGTAATCACGGAAGTTACGAAGACCAAATAACCATCACGAGGCGAAGGTCTCGTCATTGCGAGCTGAAAAGGCTTCAATGGTAAGCCATGGCCCATTCGATGAGGGAACAACCATGGCCAACATCAATGTACGCAAAGGCATGCCTAGCGTTCAGCTCGACAAGCAGGAATTCAAAAAGCGCTTTCTGACGAAATTTTACGATCCCCTCTATGAGCCGCTCACGCGTGAACTCGACAAAATCATCGATGCCGCGTGGACTTCCTATATCCACTACCATAAGACGCCGCGTACCCAAAAAGCCGGCCCTGATTTTGCTGACCCGAACTACGAAATCTCGGTCGAATGGCTTGCAACGCGTTCCAACATTCAGGCCGCGGAGCGTCAACAAAGATCTGCGAAATCACCTTCACGTGTACTGATCGTCAACGGATCTTCACGCAACGACCAGACCTGTCCGGGCGAAATATCGAAAACCTGGCGGCTGGTGACCTTGGCTCGAGATGTTATTGGGAAAATGCGCGGTTTCGAGGTTGAGGTCCTCGATCTATCGCGGCTCGCCGCCGAATATGGAAAGGTGATCTATCCATGCAAGGCCTGCGTCTCGACCGCGCAACCACTCTGCCATTGGCCATGCAGCTGCTATCCCAACCATGCTCTTGGTCAGGCCGGCGACTGGATGGCTGAGATTTACCCGAAATGGGTTGCTGCGCACGGCGTGATGATCGTTTGCCCGGTCAACTGGTACCAGGCACCCTCCTCACTCAAACTGATGATGGATCGCCTCGTTTGCGCCGATGGTGGTAACCCGGATCCAACCTCTACCGGCGGCAAGGATCCGGTCAAAGCAAAAAAAATCGAGCTCGCAGGCTGGCCCTATCCGCGGCATTTAGCGGGGCGCGTGTTCTCTGTTGTTGTCCATGGTGACGCGGCTGGCGTCGAGAACTTGCGGCGAATGCTTGTGGATTGGATGACCGATATGGGAATGATCCCGTCAGGCCACTTGGCGCTGATCGACCGCTACGTAGGATATCTTTCACCCTACGCCACCAGCCACGACGATCTCGATCGTGACACAGATCTTCAGGATGATGTCCGGAATGCCGCGCGCGCGCTGGCGCAAGCCGTCAAAGACAGACGATCGGGCAACCTCGAGCCACCGGATCGCGGCCTCCACGAAGCCCGCCCGAAATAGGAGCTTACAGCGACTTGGCAAGGCAGCCGGCTACGGTGTCTCGCTGAAGTTCTACTGCGATTTGATCTCAGCGTTTTCAATACGACGCAGAACATGGCTGCGTTCAAATAGGCACAGTGCGGTCGTCAAGGCAGCAAACACAAGCTGCAAGCATGTTCACCTATGAGATCAATTGTGTTGCCAGCCCATACGATACTGATTGCCGCGATCAGAATGAGACCGGCTTCCAGGATCTCCGGTTCGCGTGCCGCGCGACAGGCTGTGGAACGATCAGCAATTTTGATTGCAGCGATCGCAAACTTGAGGGCTCCGAGCAGGCCCAAAAACATCAGCCCCCGCGGCCATCGCGAAATGCCTGCGGGGTCATGCCTGTCTGCTTGCGAAAAAACCGCGTGAAATGCGAGGGATCCGAAAAGGCAAGGTCATAGGCGACTTCGTGGATCGCTTGGTTCGTAAACACAAGTTGCCGTTTGGCTTCCGTTAACACACGCTGGCGGATCAGGTGACCTGCTGTGACGCCGGTTGCGCGTTTGACATGGTCGTTAAGCCTGTCCGGCGTCATTGCCAACTTCTCCGCATAAAAGCTGATGAGGCGCTCCTTTCGGAAATGCTCATCCACAAGCCGCCGCAATTCATCGACCCGTGGATCGGAGCGTGAGAGGGTTACGGCGCCACTGCGCGCTCTGCTCACGGCGAGCCGGACGATCTCAATGGCGATAAGGGCAAGCAGACCGCGCATTGCTAGGCGATAGCCTTCCCGCGCCAGCGAGCCCTCTTCATATAATTCAGCGCAAAGCGTCGATAGACGCCTGGCTTCACCTACGTTGGCCAGAGGAAGTAGCGGTTCGTTCGCGACCGCTTTCAATCGTGCGAGTGCCTCGCCGGACCGGTCGCCAAGTGCGTCGGCAGCATCCTCGGTAAAGCTCACGACCCAGCCATCTGTAATTTCGCGAGTGAAGCGAAAGCCGTGCGCGGTAGTGGCCGGCACAAGAATAACAGCCGGCGCGGAAAACCGCGCCGTTGCAGTCTCAAAACTGAACTCGCCCCCGCCCTTCTCGATCAGCAACACCTGAAAGAGGTTACGATGTCGGTGAGCCCGAATTGTCCAATCGTGGATTGAGGAACGCGAGGCGATTGTCTCGATGTGGATAAAGTCAAACGCAGAGTCATCCGGCGGATCGCCGTAAAGATGAAATAGCGGCAGCGCGGAAACGTTGCCCATGGATCAAGCATATTCCAGCTGGCTGACGAGGCAACTGCTGGCGCGCTCGCCAAAATGAAAAGCCCCGCCTCGCGGCGGGGCTTTCCCAAACTTTCTATGCGTCAGCGGTTCTGTTGACCACCCTGCTGGCCGGCCCGATGTCCACCTTGCTGCTGCTGGCCAGGTTTCTGCTGTCCGCCACCTTGCTGCTGCTTGCCAGATTTTTGCTGTCCGCCACCCTGCTGGCCGCCCTGTTGACCACCTTGCTGCTGCTGGCCGGGCTTCTGGTTCGGATTTTGATTTTGATTCATCTTACTTCCTCTCCAACATTGGTTCGAAGCGCCACTCAATCACGCGCGCGCCTCGTGGCAGAAAATAACGTGCAGCGGGTGGTATTGTTCCAGGTACAATTGGAACTCGACGTACACCGAACGTGTTCCCTCCGCATTTGAGGAGGGCCGACGATGGGACATTACTTATTGTTGTGGTTGCTTGGGGTTCCGATCCCTATTCTGATGCTGATCTGGCTATTCGGCGGCCTGCACTAATCGACAAGTTGACAACTCAAGACGGGCGCAGTCAGCGCGTCTCGAGCCTGCGGTCAGCAGCCTGCGGTCAGCGTGACTCGCACGAAGAAATCGAAAAAAGCGCTCACGTCACGCAAGTTTCACCCGCGAGCCTTTTTTGCTGACATTCCCAGTTAATAACACGTCGTCGGCTCGGCGTTGCCGCCCCCGCTATGCCCTGTTAAGCCTCTAACATCGGGGCGATTGACTATCGGCCGCGATACATCGGAAGGCAGGGGATGGAAGTCTTCCTCCAACAGCTTATTAACGGCATTACGCTTGGCTCGATCTACGGCCTGATCGCCATCGGCTACACCATGGTGTTCGGCATTATTGGCATGGTGAACTTCGCCCACGGCGACGTGTTCATGGTGTCGGCCTTCATTTCCTTGATCGCTTTCCTTTTGCTCGTCAGCTTTCTCGGCATATCGTCGATCGCGCTCGCCCTTTTTCTCGTTCTGATCGTGGCGATGCTGTTCACCTCGCTCATCAATTGGACCATCGAGCGGCTCGCTTATAGACCCTTGCGCGGTTCGTTCCGACTGGCGCCACTGATATCCGCGATCGGAATGTCGATTTTTCTCGCGAATTTCGTGCAGGTGACGCAGGGCCCGCGCAACAAATCCATTCCACCGATGGTCCAGGGCGAGTTTGTGTTGTTCACGCAAAATGACTACCCGGTGACGCTTTCGCTCAAGCAACTTATCATCTGGTTCGTCACTGCGGTCCTGCTCGTCTGTTTCTGGTATCTGGTCACGAAAACCCGCCTTGGCCGCGCTCAGCGCGCATGTGAACAGGATCAAAAAATGGCGGCGCTGGTCGGTGTCGATGTCGACCGAACCATTTCTATGACCTTCGTAATCGCAGCTGCGCTAGCCGCCGTCGCTGGCACAATGTACCTGATGTATTACGGCGTCGTAAATTTCGCCGATGGATTCGTTCCGGGAGTGAAAGCGTTCACTGCCGCCGTCCTGGGTGGCATTGGCTCTCTGCCGGGTGCGGTTATCGGCGGCATACTGATCGGGCTTATCGAAACCATGTGGTCTGCATATTTTTCCATCGACTACAAAGATGTTGCCGCCTTTTCGGTCCTTGCGATTACCTTGATATTCCTCCCGCAAGGATTGTTTGGCCGGCCGGATGTCGAGAAGGTTTGACATGGCGAGCGACGCGCCAGCAAAGCGCGTCGACACGGCCCGTGCATTGCGGGACGCGGGCGTCACTGCACTGCTTGCTTTCGGCCTATTTCTGCCTCTGGTCGGATTCCAGACCGTTACGGACGTTCGTAACGACCTGATCCTCATCACGCGCTGGCCGCTTTTGTTTGC
>Ga0126382_10001256_pt1 | contig 10315 bp, 10 predicted proteins | sample PanSoiMetPlot_30_FD_92548 | JGI IMG/M metagenome (GOLD analysis project Ga0126382, IMG submission 92548) | Tropical forest soil microbial communities from Panama - MetaG Plot_30 | ecosystem: Environmental > Terrestrial > Soil > Tropical forest > Bulk soil | place: Panama | collected 2016-02-17 | reverse complement strand
TTCATTTCAATTACATCTGCGTTTGCCGTCACTCCGGTCGATACATCGAACCAGCTTATCATCAGCGTGCCCGATCAGAAGCTCATGCTCGTGCAGAACGGCGGGAAAGTGGCGACGTATCCGGTGTCGACCTCCATGTTCGGCCTCGGCGATGCCTGGGGACGAATGACGACTCCCCTCGGTTACCTCGCCGTCGAGAAAAAAATCGGTGATAATGCGCCAACGGGCGCCGTCTTCCACAATCGGCGATTAACTGGCGAAGTTTTGCAACCGAATGCTCCCGGCCGCGATCCAATAACCACACGCATTATCTGGTTGCGGGGGCTGGAAGCGCAAAACGCGCATGCTTTTCAACGATGCATTTACATTCACGGAACGCCGGAGGAAAAGAACATCGGGCGACCGGCCAGTTACGGGTGCATCCGGATGAAGTCGAGCGATGTTGCCGAGCTTTACAATCGCGTTCCACTGGGCGCGCTGGTGCAGATTACCCCTGAGCACCTGCCGAAAGTGGGAAAGGCGCCGCGATCGCAACCAGCTACTACTACTGCTGCGACTGCTCCGACTGCTCCTTTCGTAGCCGCGAGCGCGAAACCTCCTAGCCAGGAGCAAGCGGGAGTTTCCGGGGCTACGCTCTCAGTCGACCAAATGCGAATGGGTGGGGCGCTTGCTGCGCAGCGACAAAAAGCCAAGGTCGCACTGAATAAACGCTTCTAGCGCTTCATCCGTGGACGGATGCGCCGTTTGCGCGGTGACACGTTAATTCACGCGTCGAAACCTTCGGGGTTGACAATCGTGACGCGCTCGCGAGCGTGCAGGTTCACAAATTTTTTGATTTACAATGGCCAATACGAAATCAGCCGCCAAACGCGCTCGCCAGACGGTGAAGCGATCGCTTCGCAATCGCAGTGTTGTGACGGGTCTGCGAACGATGCAGAAAAGCGTGCGCTCCACGCAAACACCGAGCGCGGACCAAATCCGCGCGCTAGTCTCGGCTATCGATAAAGCTGCCAAGCGTGGGATCATCCACGAAAATGCTGCGAATCGCCGCAAGGCACGGCTCAATAAAGCGCTCGCCGTGGCCAAATAGGGTCCATGGTCCTGAGCGGAGGGAAGCGGAGTCAAAGGATCCCGTGAAATCGCGTTCAGATCGTTCCACGGGACGCCTCGACTTCGCTCACACTGACGATTTCAAATGCCCTTTGCATATCCGGCCGGACGGATAGATTCTGGCTAATGATTCCCGCTTTTCTGCTCGTACTTTCCGCTGCGGCCTATCGCATTACAACCGGGCTCTTAATTCATTCCGGTGCGACCTGGCTTTCCAATTTCACTCCGCTCGCGGCGATTGCTCTCTGTAGCGCGGCCTACTTTCCGAACAAATATAAATTCTCGGTGCCACTCGTTACGCTTTTTGTTTCCGACGCGGTGATTAACTTTCGTTACGGCGCGCCGCTACTCGATTCACAAATCGCCCTGCGTTACATCGCGCTGGCTGTTGTTGGATGCGCGGGGCTTCTTCTGCAGAACCGAGCATCACTGAAAACGCTTCTTCCGGCGTCCATCGTTGGATCGACCTTTTTTTACGCGATTACAAACGCATTTTCGTGGCTAAGCGATCCTGGTTACACGAAAAATTTAGCGGGTCTGATCCAAGCGCTGACGACCGGATTACCAGGATATAGCGCGACCCCCAGCTGGATGTTCTTCCGCAATTCGCTCATCAGCGACCTTCTGTTTACGCTGCTTTTTGTCTTGTCCACCAACCTTGGCCGAAGCGCGGAGGGCTCGCGCGCCCGAGCCGTGGTCCCGCGCGCGGCTTAAGCCGTCATGCAGCCGGTGGAGCAGCGCGACGAAGTCGAGATGCTCTCGCTCATGCTGTTGATTCGGCGTTTCGAGGAGCGCGCCAGTCAGCAGTACCAAGCGCAGAAGATCGGCGGTTTTTGTCATCTTTACATCGGTCAGGAAGCGGTGGTCACAGGCGCCGTCGCTGCCGTGCGTGATGACGACTACATCATTACCGCTTATCGCGATCACGCTCACGCCCTTGCTCGCGGCACAAGCGCCAACGCATGTATGGCGGAACTTTTTGGGAAAGAAACAGGGTGTTCGCGCGGTTTGGGTGGCTCGATGCATTTTTTCGACAAGCAACATCACATGTACGGAGGGCACGCCATTGTCGCAGCTCACATTCCGCTAGCGGTGGGATTGGCTTTCGCCATCAAGTATCGTGGCGAAGATCGTGTCACGCTTTGCTTCTTCGGCGACGGAGCGATTAACCAGGGCGCCTTCCACGAAGCGTTGAATCTCGCGGCTCTTTATAAACTGCCGATTGTTTTCATTTGTGAAAATAACCTCTTCGCGATGGGTACGTCCGTAAAACGATCGACCTCGCTCAGGCAAATCGTCGATCGCGCCGAAGGCTACGACATCCCCGGGGAAATCGTCGATGGAATGAACTTTCGCGAAGTACGCGACAAGGTTGCAGAGATTGTCGATTCCATTCGGAAGGAACCGCATCCTGCGTTTCTGGAAATGCGGACGTATCGTTACCGCGGCCACTCGATGTCGGACCCGGCAAGTTACCGGACGAAACAGGAACTGGAGAAATATCGGCTCGACGACCCGATCACGCGTTTGCGCGCGCAACTTACCCGAGAGGGAAAATTGACGAACGAACAATTCGATCTGCTCGACAGACGAGCAAAAGAAACCGTGTTGGCGGCCGTAAAGTTTGCTGAGAACAGTCCGCAGCCGCCGCTCGATACGCTTTACGATTATACGTATGCCAATGGGTCCGTGGAGCCGGCCCGCCACAGGCCTGGGGAACCAGCGCGGGCGCAATTCGAGCAAGGGCCATCTCCAAATAAGAATCTGTGATGAGAGAGATCACATATCGTCAGGCACTGAATGAAGCGCTCGCGGAAGAACTGGAACGCGATCCAAACGTCTTTCTTATGGGCGAGGAAGTGGCTGAATACCAGGGCGCCTACAAAGTCAGCCATGGTTTGCTTCAACGCTTTGGGCCTCGGCGGATCATCGACACCCCCATAAGCGAGAACGGATTTGCCGGGCTGGGAGTCGGCGCGGCAATGGTCGGTCTGCGGCCGATCATTGAGTTCATGACATTCAGCTTTTCGCTGGTGGCATTCGATCAAGTCGTAAACAACGCCCCAAACATGTTCACCATGTCGGGTGGGCAATTTAACATCCCCATCACGTTCCGCGGACCAAACGGGCCTGCGCACCAGCTCGGCGCTACGCATTCGCATGCAACGGAGAATTTTTACGCCAGTGTGCCGGGCCTGAAAGTTTGCACTCCGGCCACACCGCGCGACGCGAAAGGTTTGCTCAAAACGGCCGTGCGCGACGACAATCCGGTTCTGGTTTTGGAAGCGGAATTGCTATACAGCTCCAAAGGAATGGTGGAACCCCCGGATGAAGAGCTGCTCATTCCGCTTGGCAAAGCGGAGGTGAAGCGCGAAGGCAGCGATGTGTCGATCTTTTGCTATGCGCAAACTGTTCCACTGGCGCTCAAGGTTGCGGCCCAGCTGGAGGAAGAAGATATCTCTGCAGAGATTGTCGATTTGCGTTCGATCAAGCCACTGGATGAGAAGGCAATTTTCGATTCTGTCGCAAAAACGCATCGCGTGGTGATCGTCGAACAAGATCATCCGTTCTGTGGTGTCGGCGCGGAGGTTTGCTATCGGATCCAGAAAAATATTTTCGACGCGCTCGACGCGCCCATCATCCGCGTATCACAAGAAGACGTACCGATGCCCTACAATGAACGTCTCGAGAAAGCGGTCCTCCCAAACGCGGAGAAGCTTGTCGCTGCCGTGAAACAGGTCTGCTACGCATAATCCTGGGTCCGCGAATTAATTTGGAGCCTTAACGTTTTTACAAGTCCCATGCCTGAAATTCAGATGCCCAAATTAAGCGACACTATGACGGAGGGAACTCTCGTCGTGTGGAAAAAAAAGAAGGGTGACCAGGTCTCGGCCGGGGAAGTGCTCGCGGAGATCGAGACCGACAAAGCAACGATGGAATGGGAGTCGCCGGAGGACGGTACGCTTACCGAGATTTACGTCCAGGAAGGCGGCAAGGTAAATGTGGGAGACCGGATCGCTTTCATCGGCGAGGAAGGTGAGGAAGCACCCCAAAAGGAGGAGAAGGAAACACAGAAGGGAGAAAGGGAGAAGAAGCGACAGGCCAAAGAAGAAGAAAAGAGGGAAGACAAGCCGGAGAAGGCTGAGCAGCCAAAAGAAGAAAAGCGGAAAGCGGAAGAGAAGGAGGAGAAAAAACCGGCGCCATTGAGGGCGGAAAGAAAGATTGAACCTGTAGAGGCAGGCGTGCCGCCTGCGCAGCGGCCACAGCCCGAGGAAGCCCGGGTGAAAGCATCGCCGGTCGCGCGGCGAATTGCGGCCGAGCTCGGCGTTGATCTTTCCAGCGTGAAGGGCACTGGACCGGAAGGCCGTGTGACCGAAACCGATGTGCGTGCTGCAGCTAAATCAAAACCCGCTACTGCAGCAGGCAAAGTTCCCGCCGCGCTAGTGGCGGGCGAAAGCGCGCGCATTCAACTTTCCGGAATGCGCAAAATCATCGCGCAGCGATTGGTTGAAAGCCTCGGCCCAGTTCCACATTTTTATCTCGACATCGATATCAATGCCTCACCATTGATGGAAGCACGTGAGGAATTGAAATCGGCGGGCGAAGGCGCGGATACCGCGAAAATCACAGTAAACGACTTTGTTCTAAAAGCGGCCGTGCAAGCCGCAGTCAAGGTGCCGCGCGTGAACGCCTCGTTCGATGGCGATGCAATAGTGCAGTATGCGGATATCGATCTTGGAATTGCCGTCGCGATTGAAGACGGACTGCTGACGCCAGTTATTCGCGCCGCGCAAAACAAATCGCTGCGCGAGATCAGCGAACTCACAAAGGATTTGGCTCAGCGCGCGCGCAACAAACGGATGAAGCCTGAAGAATTTCAGGGCGGCACGTTTACCGTTTCAAACCTTGGCGGCATGGGAATCGACAGTTTCTCAGCCGTGATTAATCCGCCGCAGGGATTCATTCTGGCTGTGGGTAAAATCACAAAAGTTCCCGTAGTGGACGATTGCGACCGGATCATCGTAGGCCATCGCATGTCTCTTACGATGAGCTGCGATCACCGCGTCATCGACGGGGCGCTGGGCGCTCAATATCTGAAAGAGCTGCGCCACTTGCTGGAAAACCCAGCGTTACTACTGGTCTGAATTTCTTGCGCAAACGCCAGTCGACCCACTGCTGGTTGCACGCGATATCTAGAATCTTGGTCGCTATCGTGGTCCTGTTTCCCAGGTCATGAAGTCGTCGAGTGTTTGCCGGGTCCTATCGACCACGAACTCGACGACGGCTGCGTCGTCGATGAAACCAAGGAATGGTGTCTTGTCGGGAATCAAATCGAATGGATCAACCAGGTAGTTGAGGGCAGCGACGATCCATAACAACGAGTCATTGCCAACCTGATCGTATTCTTCGCAATGGTGCGCACGGACCAACCGCAGCATCGTTTGAAGATAGGGCCAATACTCTTTAAAGGAGTCCTTTGGCACCACCGCTGCTTTTCTCGCTGCTTCGTTGAAAAGCGCTTCTAGACGATCACGATCGTCGATGCACGATTTAGCATCAGTGAGTGCTCTGGCAAACGCCTCGCTGCGAAGGGCAGGTTTGCTGTAAGGGGTGAGTCCCTCAATTTTTTTTGGAGTCGGCCGCGCCTTGGTCTTGGTACGCGATTTCGTTTTTACCTCTTTCATCAAGCATTATAAGAGCAGGTTGGTCTGCAGATTAGAAGCCCATTTCGTGACGCAGGCAATCCTCAATGTAAGTAAATAAAGGCGCAGACGGGATTGTTTGCACCACCTACGGCTTCGTCGCCAGAATTAGCGGTGACGGTCCAGGCGCTTCCAGCTTTCGCACTTTTTTGAACCCCGTTTCTTCCAGCCACTTTTTGATTTCATTGAAGCTGAAGGTGTCGCCTTTTTCGGTGTTGACGAGCATTTGCACGGCAAACATCAGCGAGGGCAGTGGTTTGGTGCGATCGTCATTCACCAGCCATTCTGCAATTGCGATCGTGCCGCCGGATTTTAAGGCGCGGAAAGTTTTCGCCAGCAACTGGCGACTGCGATCTTCGCCTTCGCTGTGCAAGATGTGGCCAAGAGTCGCGATGTCGTAGCCGGTTCCGAAATTCGCCTCCAATATGTCGCCCTCGACATAATTGAAGCGTTCTTCGACGCCGAACTTTTGTGTAATTCGCTTTGTGGTCGGAATTATTCCAGCCCAGTCGACTGCAGTCACCCTTACCTGCGGTGATTTTTGGGCATGGGCAATGCCCCAAATGCCCGAGCCCGCGGCAAGATCGAGCACGCGAATTTCGTCCTTTGTATTCGCTACTTTTAAATGATCAGCGAGCTTTTGCGCTGGCGGATAGCTCAGTGGGATAATGTTTTCCACCAGCTGGCTGAAAAATTCCGTGCCTTCCGTTTCCTGGTTTACTGCGGCGGTTGGACGGCCTTCGCGAACAATGTCGGACAGTCGTAGCCATTTTGAGATGAGTTGTGGCGCAATGGTCCCAAAAAATCCCGCGTGTGTTCCCGGGTTTTTGCTTACAAGGAAGGCGGCGCTTTCGTCGGTAAGGGAATACTTTCCTTGCCGATCTTTCTTCAAAAGATCCAGACCAACAAGCGCATTCATTAGAATCTTTAGAGCCCGTGCCGAAGCTCCGGTTTCTTCTGTAATCTGCTCGGGTGTCTTCGCTTGGTTTTCCAACGAATCGAAAACCTTGTTACTCACACCCGCACTAATGATCAGCGGCGGTGCGTAAGCGAAGCTCAGTTTCATCAAGCGTTCGGGCGTGACTTGTCTGCCACGGCGTATCCGTCCCTTGGCGGATTTTTTTCGACGAGTTTTCTTAGCCATATCGGATTTGAGGTTTCAAAAGGTAAGATCGACAAATAAGATTGGGAATCAATTGTGACTAAACATTCTCCTGAATCTCAGGCACAGTCCCTTACGGCGCTCTGCAAAACGCGCGAAGAAATGGAAGCAGGTGAGCGCACCATGCTTGCGCCGTTTGCGGAAAAGTCCGGCGACTCGCGGGGCCGGCAATATTCGGAGCCCAGCCATTGGTTTCGAACGGAATTTCAGCGAGATCGCGCGCGCATCATTCATTCACGCGCGTTTCGGCGAATGGAGTACAAGACGCAGGTCTTCCTGAACGGTACCGGTGATCACTTGCGCACCCGATTGACCCACTCGATCGAGGTCGCGTCCATTAGCCGCACGATTGCTCGCGCGCTGCGCCTGAATGAAGATCTCGCCGAAGCGATCGCGCTCGCCCACGATCTTGGGCACGCGCCTTTTGGCCATTCCGGCGAAGAGATGCTGGCGGAATGCATGCGCGACCACGGCGGCTTCGATCATAACCGTCAGAGTGTGCGCGTAGTCGAACTCCTTGAAGATCCGTATCCAAATTTTCCGGGTTTGAATCTGACGTTCGAGGTGCGCGAGGGCCTCCGGAAACACGGCGCTTTTCATCAGATTGAAAAACCGACGGGATCGCAAGCACGCCCTACGTTGCCAAACGTTCGTTACCCATCGCTGGAAGCACAGGTGGCGGACCTGGCAGACGAGATCACTTATTACAGTCACGACTTGGACGACGCCGTTGATTTTGAAATCCTGAACGCAGCTCAACTAGAAAAAAACGAAGTCTGGGGGCGAAGCCTGCGCGCTGTGCTGACGCGCTACCCTGATGCTCGGGAGCCGGAGCTGCACAAGCTAATTATTCGAGACATTATCGACACGGAAGTACGCGATCTCGTCTCGACCAGCGCAAAATTGATTGCAGATGCGTACGTGCAAAGTTCAGACGAAGCGCGCCAGCAACCCGCGCCCCTGATTCGTTACAGCGATAATTTGTTCCAAGCGAATCGCAATTTGCGAAAATTTCTTTACCAAAATGTTTATTACGATCCACGCGTCTCCGAAGTAAATCGCCGCGCCTGCGAGATGCTGTGTCAGGTTTTCCAGGCGTATCTGGCGAATCCTGACAAACTTGGCGAGACGGCGGCGAAACGAATCGAGACCGAAGGATTGCATCGCACCGTGTGCGATTACGTCGCGGGAATGACGGACCGCTATTTGATGGAAGAACACGCGCGGCTTGCGAAGCCGCGTGCGCGATCACGTCTTGGGGCGGACGATTGAGGTCAATCGCCTCTGATCTACGCAGCCGCGCTTCCGTTTTCTTCCCGAAGATACTGAATCACCAGCCGCAGCCGTTTGTTAATAGAGAGTTCTTCCAGGACGCGTTGGCGGTGAAGGGGATCGCTCACAAATGTCGAAGCGACCAGATCGGCAAGCAATTCCGGGTCGCTCAGATCAGAAAGATACTTGTCTACTTTAGGGGGAAGCTGCCGTGGTCCGTCTCCTTTGAGATTTGAATAAAGTTCCAGCACTTTCGCGGCGAGCGCTTCGGTTTCCACAGACGTGGCCAAGTCGGATTCGAGCGACTCAATCGTTGCAATCGGGAATGGTGCTTCCTGCCGGAAATCACTGAATCGGACGCGACCCAGTCCCTGCAGAATCAGGTTCGATGTGCCATCCCTTTGTTCAACGCATGCGCGAATGAGACCGACGCTGGCGATGTGAAAAAAGTCGGCGGTCGAATTCCATTCAATGCAATGCGGTTTGAGCAGCGCCACGCAAAACATCCGGTGATGGGCGAGCGCGTGCTTTAGCATCTCACGATACCGCAGCTCAAAGATATGAAGCGGGAGCAGCGCATGCGGAAAGAGTAAAGCCCCATGCAACGGGATAACTGGCAATTGTTTTGGGAGTGATACCGACGAGGACATGGCGTGTTTTTTTTGTACGATATGTGCATTGGAGAAAGAGCAAGCGGCACACCGTGCCGACTTGCCGCTTCAACAGTTTAACGTTTCAAGACGGCGCTAGCCAGCGCGCGAAACTGTCCGAGCGATATTTGTCCTTCGATGTCGCTTCGGCCGAGCGAAACATATACAAGAGCCGATCCACAACAGGCAAGGAGCACACGCGAAGCTGCGCCCAATTTGCCAATTCCCATCGCGCTTACGGCGACGTCAGGATGCTTGGCCGCGGCGAAATCGATCAATCGCGCGAGCTGGGCCGGAGTGTCGGTGCGTGTTGCGGCCTTGAAAATATCTGCGCCATGCGTCTTTGCCGCGCACGCCTTGCCTCGCAACTGATTGGCAGTCGGAGTGCTCTTCAGATAGTGAACTGAAATGATGCGCCGCACGTTCCGATTTCGAGCCAGCCGAAGCAGCGAATGGAAGAGAGGCGCGGAGCGTAATTCGACGTCGATATAACAGGCCCGGGACAAAAATCGAGCGAGAAGCGTGTATCGTTGACGCGAGGACAATCGATTCGCGCCGCCTTCCTTTGGATGTCGGGCCGTGACAATGAGCGGAGCGCGTAACTTGGAGATCTTGTCCTCCAGCCGATTAACCATGCTTGCCGTGCGGTGACCGGGCGAAGCCGGGCAAACAAGCCGATCCAGCCGCAGTTCAAAAAAATCTGGCGGCTCGTCCATTCGAATAGCGAAATCGAGCTCAGCCGGCGACGTGATTACCCCTACGATCCGAGGTCGCCTGCGGCGATACTTTGCGGAACGAGTAGCGGTTAGAGATGGGGCAAGCACGAATCGACACGAACCGAAACCATGATTCGTAAACGTTTACATCGTTAAATCAGGTTCACATTCAACGGCCCTAACCTTTTAAGGATTCAACGCCGTGAAGCGAGCATTCTTTCAACGTACTTGGCGAGAATGTCGAACTCGAGATTCAATAGATCGCCCGCCTGGATCCTGTCCAGATTGGTATTCGTCGTCGTGTAGGGAATAATCCACATGACGAAACTTTTCAGGAGAACCTCGGCGACGGTAAGACTGATTCCATTTACCGCAATCGAGCCCTTGGTCGCAACGTAATGGGCGAACGCCTCGGGTAATTCGATTTCCAATCGAAAATCCGCGCCGCTTTTATGGTAGTCGATGACGGGCGCGATACAATCTATGTGTCCCTGAACGAAATGTCCGCCGAAGCGCGCCGTCGCCGCGACAGCGCGTTCAAGATTTACCAACTGCTTCCGCTGCAAGTTTTTTAGATTTGTGCGAGCGATCGTCTCTTTCAAAAGATCGAAAATCAACTCGTCGCCGCGGCGCGAGTTTAGCGTGAGGCAACAACCATTAACGGCCAAACTGTCGCCGCGCCGTGTCTTTTTGGCGATGCGC
>Ga0126382_10001255_pt1 | contig 10317 bp, 8 predicted proteins | sample PanSoiMetPlot_30_FD_92548 | JGI IMG/M metagenome (GOLD analysis project Ga0126382, IMG submission 92548) | Tropical forest soil microbial communities from Panama - MetaG Plot_30 | ecosystem: Environmental > Terrestrial > Soil > Tropical forest > Bulk soil | place: Panama | collected 2016-02-17 | reverse complement strand
CACCCACCCGCAGCGTTCGCTGCTGCTGCGCGCGCTGGATGGCCGCACCCTCGCCGACCCTGACCTGTCCACCCACGAGACGATGGTGGGCGACCGCTACCTGCTGTGCTCCGACGGCCTGTCCGGCGTGGTGAGTGAGCCAACGCTGCACCGGACGCTGGCCACCGTCGCGGAGCCGGATGACGTCGTGCGCCAGCTGGTCGAGCTGGCGATCTCGGGTGGTGGCCCCGACAACATCACCTGCATCGTCGCGGACGTGGTGGACAGCGCGACGGCGGTCCGGCCGCCGAGCGAGGTGTCCGTGTTCGCTGGCGCCGCCTCCAACGGCGGCGGGCGGCCCGTGATACGCGCCGACGGCACGGCCGGCCGCACCCACGTGCTGACCCGGACCGCCCCGCAGGCGGCCGTAGTGATCGCCCACGACGACCCGGTGCCCCGGGCCACCGGCGGAGCCGCCGCCGTGGACGGGATCACCGCCGCGGACGACACCGAGCGCGAGGGACGCGTTCGGCGGCGCTGGCCGATCGTGAAGGCCCTGCTCGCCCTCCTGCTCCTCATCATCATCGGCGGCGGGTACGCGGGATGGCGTTACACCCAGACGCAGTACTACGTGGGCGAGGACGCGGGCCAGGTCGCCATCTACCGCGGGATCAACCAGAACGTCGCCGGGCTGAAACTGTCCCGGGTCTACCAGCGGACGGGGATTCCCCTGGCCGCTGTGCCGGTCACCGACCAGGGACTGATCCGCTCCACGATCTCCGCCACCAGCCTGTCGCACGCCCAGCGCATCGTCGGGAACATCCGCAACGACTACCAGTCATGCCGGACCACCTACGCCGAGCTCCGTGCCTACCAGGCCAAGGTGCGCAAGTACACCGATGCGCTCGCCGCGTACAAGAAGAAGCACCACACCACCCAGCCGGTGAAGAACAAGGCGGGCAAGGTGGTCGCCACGCCGCCGGTCAAGCCTGCCGGGACGGCGCCCAGCCTCGGGGGCTGCCCCAAGCCACCCGCGACCGGGGCGTCACAGTGAGCGCGGTGGTGACACCAGGCCAGCCAGGTGATCCGTCGGGCACCGGCGCGGTCCGCACGCCGCTGCAGCCAGCGCAGGACAGGCCGGTGCCGATGCCACGCGGGCGGCGCCGGACCGAGCTCGCCATGCTGGTGTTCGCGGTCGGCGTGGTGCTGTTCGCCTACGCCAGTGTCGGCTTGAGCATGACCGGCCGGATCCCGGCCGGGATCGTGGGCTACGGGCTCGCGTTCGCCGTCCTCATGCTGCTGGCGCACCTGGCGATCCGCTGGCTCGCCCCGTGGGCGGACCCGCTGATGCTGCCGCTCGCCGCGCTGCTGAACGGCCTGGGCATCGTGATGATCTACCGGCTGCAGCAGTCCGGGCGCGACGGCAACGCCGGGCGCCTGATCGCCACGATGAGCACCTCGACGACACTGCTCCAACTGGTGTGGAGCACGGTGGGAGTGGCCGCGTTCGTCGCGGTGCTCGCGCTGGTCAGGGAACCGCGGACGCTGCAGCGTTACACCTATACCTTCGGCGCGGTCGGGCTGTTGCTGCTCGCCATCCCGGCCCTGCTCCCAGCCTCGCTGAGCGAGGTGAACGGCGCCAAGGTGTGGATCAGCATCGGCAGCTTCTCCGTCCAGCCGGGTGAGTTCGCCAAGCTGGCGCTCGCGGTGTTCTTCGCCGGCTACCTGGTCGCCAAGCGGGACGTGCTCTCGCTCGCCGGCCGGAGAGTGCTCGGCATCGACCTGCCGCGCGCGCGGGACCTCGGCCCGGTGCTCATCGCCTGGGTCGCCAGCCTGCTCATCCTCATCTTCGAGACCGACATCGGGCAGTCCGCGCTGTTCTTCGGCATGTTTCTCGTCATGCTGTACATCGCCACTCAGCGCACGTCGTGGCTGCTCATCGGCGGTGCGCTGTTCCTGTCCGGCGCCTTTGTGGCCAGCAAGCTGTTCGCCCACGTCGGGGAGCGGGTCACGATCTGGCTGCACCCGTTCGATCCCCAGAACGTGTACCACAGTTCTTATCAGCTGGTGCAGGGGCTGTACGGGATGGGCTTCGGCGGGGTGCTCGGCACCGGTCTCGGGAACGGCCAGCCCTACTGGACCCCGCTCGTGCAGAGCGACTTCATCTTCACCGCGTTCGGCGAGGAACTCGGGCTCACCGGCCTGATGGCGATCTTGCTGATCTACGGCCTGATCGTTGAGCGGGGCCTGCGGGCGGCGGTCGCGGTCCGCGATCCCTTCTCCAAGCTGCTGGCCGGCGGGCTGGCGTTCGTGCTCGCCCTGCAGGTCTTCGTCATCGTCGGCGGGGTCACCCAGCTCATCCCGCTGACCGGGATCACCACCCCGTTCCTGTCCCAGGGTGGTTCCTCGCTCGTCGCCAGCTGGATGCTGATCGCCGTGCTGATGCGGGTCAGCGACACCGCGCGCCGGCCCGCCCCGCAGCCGATCCAGGAAGAGGGGATGACCCAGGTGGTGAGGGCCGGATGAACCACGCCCTGCGGCGGATCTCGCTCCTCATCCTGGCGATGTTCATCGTGCTGTTGCTCGGCGTGAACTACGTGCAGGCGTTCGAGCCCCCCCGCCTGGCCACGCAGGTCGGGAACGGGCGGACCTTCTCCCAGCAGTACCAGTACCAGCGCGGCTCGATCATCACCGCGGACAACAAGACCGTCGCCGAGTCACGGCCGGTCAAGGGCATCTACAAGTACCAGCGGGTCTATCCGGACCCGGCCGCGTACGCGCCGGTGACCGGGTACGACTCGCTGTACAGCGCCACCGGCATCGAGCGGACGGAGGACAGGTTCCTTTCCGGGTCGGATCCCCAGCTCACGGTCCACAACCTGATCGACCTCATCACCGGGAAGCCCAAAAAGGGCGCGACCGTCCAGCTCACCATCAACTCGGCCGCCCAGACGGCGGCGTACGACGCGCTCAAGGCGAGCGGACTGCCCAGCGGCGCGGTCGCGATCGACCCGCGGACCGGCGCGGTCCTCGCCATGGCGTCCTACCCGAGCTTCAACCCGAACAGGTACGCGACGTTCAACAGCGCCCAGCTCAAGCGGATCGACAACCGCTACCGCGCCGACCCGCGGCAGCCGCTGCTCAACCGGGCCATCAACCAGACGTTCCCGCCCGGCTCCACCTTCAAGGTCGTGACCAGTTCGACGGCCTTCTCCAAACCCGGCGGCAAGTACACCCCCAGCACCCTGGTGTTCGCGCCGACCAACCTGAACCTTCCCGGCACCACCAAGCAGCTGATCAACTTCGACAACCTGCCCTGTGGCAGCGGCAGGGTACCGATCATCTACGCCTTTACCGTCTCCTGCAACACGGCGTTCGGCAACCTCGGCATGCAACTCGGCGACAACGCCATCAGGCGGCAGGCCGAGAAGTTCGGCATGAACGACCCGAACCTGAAGATCCCGCTCCCCGTGTCCGAGAGCAGGTACCCGCCGATCCCCGGCAATGACCCCGCACTGACCGCCTACTCCGCGATCGGCCAGTACAACGACCAGGTCACCCCGCTCCAGGAGGCCATGTTCTCGGCGGCGGTCGCCAACCACGGCACGCTGATGACCCCCTACATGGTCCAGAAAGTCACCGCGCCCGACCTGACCCCGCTGGTCAACACCTCGGCCAAGACGCTGAGCCAGGCCGTGAGCCCGACCGTGGCCGGCCACATGTCGCAGATGATGACCGACGTGGTCGCAAAGACCTACGGCACCGCGCACGCCAGCGTCACCGCGCTCACGGACATCCCCGTCGCGGCCAAGACCGGCACGGCGCAGAACGGCTCGAACAACACCGGGCTCGACGACGCGGTGTTCACCTGCTTCGCGCCGGCGAACAACCCGCAGGTCGCGATCGGCGTCATAGTTAAGGGCGGCGGGCTCGGGGCCGACGCGTCCGCACCGATCGCGGTGAAGATCCTTCAGGCATACCTGAGCTCGCAGGCGAAGCAGTGAGCGCCGGGGGCACGCGGGAAACGACCAGGTGCTGGCCAGGCCCGCCCGGCCAGGCACGGCCCGCGCGCCAGGCTGGCGTATCACCCCGGCGCACGGTTGACTACGACCCAGGACGGTTACGGAAGTGCGAGACATGACACAGCCGCGGCTTCTCGGCGGCCGGTACGAGCTCGACGGCATCGTCGGGCGGGGCGGCATGGCCGAGGTGTTCCGGGCGCGCGACATACGCCTCGACCGTGTGGTCGCTGTGAAGACGCTCCGCGACGACCTGGCCAGAGACGCCACCTTCCAGGCCAGGTTCCGCCGCGAGGCGCAGTCGGCCGCCTCGCTCAACCATCCCTCGGTCGTCGCGGTGTACGACACCGGCGAGGACATGAGCGGGTCTTCGCACGTGCCCTACATCGTCATGGAGTACGTGGACGGCCGGACCCTGCGCGATCTGCTGCGGGACGACCGGCGGCTGCTGCCCGAGCGCGCGCTGGAGATCACCGACGGGGTGCTGCGGGCGCTGGACTACAGCCACCGCAGCGGGATCGTGCATCGTGACATCAAGCCGGGCAACGTGATGCTGACCCGAAACGGCGAGGTCAAGGTCATGGACTTCGGTATCGCCCGCGCCGTCAGCGACGCGCAGGCAACGATGACCCAGACCGCGCAGGTGATCGGCACCGCGCAGTACCTGTCTCCCGAGCAGGCGCGCGGTGAGCGGGTCGACGCCCGCAGCGACCTGTACTCGACCGGGTGCCTGCTGTACGAACTGCTGACCGGCAGGCCGCCGTTCCTCGGCGACTCCCCGGTCGCGATCGCCTACCAGCACGTGCGCGAGAACCCGGTCCCGCCCTCGCGGCTTGACCCGGAGATCCCGCCCTGGGCCGACTCCATCGTGCTCAGGGCGATGGCGAAGGATCCCGCGCAGCGCTACCAGTCCGCCGCGGAGATGCGGACCGACATCCAGCGCGCCCTGTCCGGCGTCCCGGTCGCCGCGCCGCGCGGGATGGGCTACGCCACAACCCAGCGGATGGGGGCGACCGGCGCCACGATGGCCGTCGGCTCGACGCGGGCCATCCCCGGCTACGAATACGGCCAGGAGGAGGACGAGTACCCCGACGACGGCGGTGGCTCACGGCGGCGCACGTGGCTGTGGTGGGCCTTGGGTGTCCTGCTGGTTCTCGCGGTGCTCGGCGGGGTGGCCTACGCGTTCTTCGGCGGCAGCGGCGGCGTGGCGGTGCCCCAGGTCAATGGGCTCCCGGTCAACCAGGCCACCCAGCAGGTGACGAAGGCCGGGCTGGTGGCCAAGGTCGTCAAGGAGGCCAATCCCACGGTGCCGAAGGGGACCGTGATCAGCACCAGCCCGGCGAACGGGAGCCTTGTGGCCAAGGGGACGACCGTGACGCTCAAGGTATCCAACGGGCCCCCCCAGGTCACGGTCCCCAGCGTGGTTCATAAGCCGGAGCCCGTGGCCAGGAGCACGCTGGAGGACAAGGGATTCCAGGTCAATGAGGTGACCGCCCAGAATTCGACCGCCAAGCCGAACACGGTGGTCCGGCAGAACCCGACGGGTGGCACGTCGGTCAACAAGGGCGCCACCGTCACCCTGTTCATCTCACCCAGCGGTGCGCAGGTCCCCGATGTGGTGAATGAGCAGGTCGCGATCGCCCAGGGGCAGCTGGCAAACGCCGGGTTCACGCACGTCCAGATCCAGGAGGTCTCAAGTCCCGGGCTCGACGACGGGATCGTGACCCAGCAGAATCCGACGGCCGGCCAGACGGTCCCGACCAGCACCGTGATCACGCTGACCGTGGTGAAGAACGAGCCGACGCCCACGCCCACCACGAGTTCTCCGTCACCCTCACCTTCACCCTCCGTTTCGTCGTCCACCCCAAGCGGGAACGGCGGCGGAGGGGGCGGCGCGGGCGGCACGCAAAGCCAGGTCCCCGGTAACCAGCGGCGCAGCGTTTGACGTCGCTGCGGCAGGAGGGCCGGCGCCGCTCGGCGGCGACGGCGCGAGGTCTCATGCGCGAGCCGGTTGCTACCGGTCCCCGCGTTACGCAGGCTGTTCAATGCCAGTACGCTGGCCCATGACATCGTGCGCGCGGCCGCCGGTACCGGCGAATTCCCGGGTGCCCGGCCGCGCCACACCCATCTAGGAGATCAACGTGCCCAAGTCCCGCGGCCGGGCCAAGGCGGTCTATACCCCGCCGCCACGGTCCGCCAAGGCGAACGTCAGCCCCCGCTGGGTGGTGCCCGCCATGCTCGGCTGCCTCATTGTCGGCCTGGCCTGGATCGCGCTGTTCTACATCACGGGCCAGAAGCTGCCGCTGCCCGCGCTGGGGCCCTGGAATCTCGCGATCGGGTTCGCCTTCGTTGTCGCGGGTCTCGGCTTCGCCACGAAGTGGCGGTGACGCCCGGCGGGGCGGGCTCAGCCCAGCGTTGAGGCCGCGAGCTGGCTGTTCCGGGCCACCACCGCCGCGGCCAGCAGCGCTACGATCACCACGGTCGCCCCTGCCTGGACCAGCGCCCGGTGCCGGCGCGGCGCGTACACGTAGGCCGCGGTGAGCAGCCCACCGGTCAGCAGCCCGCCCACGTGATCCTGCCAGGCGATGTTGGGAACGACGAAACCGATCGCCAGGTTGATGACGATCAGAATGACGATCGCCCTGGTGTCCACCTGCATCCGCCGTGATACCACGAACCACGCGCCGAACAGGCCGAACACGGCACCGGACGCGCCCAGAGCCGGCTGGTCCGGGGGGACCAGGAGATAGAAGAGCACCGAGCCGCCGAGCGCGCTGAGCACGTAGACGGCCAGGAAACGGAGGTGCCCGAGCAGCCGTTCCAGCCCGGGGCCCACCAGCAGCAGCGCCCACATGTTGAAGATGATGTGGGCCGGGCCGAAGCCGGCGAACCCAGGCTCGTGCAGGAACGCCGAGGTGATGAGCCGGTACTCCTCGCCGGTTGCGACGCCGACAAGCTGGCCGTGCAGGGCGGGATCCCGGGCGGCACCCACCATGTCGAGGTAGTTGACGATCCGCGGATAGACCCACTCGACGAGGTAGAAGAGGACGTTCAGGCCGACGAGCGTGTAGGTGACCAGAGCGCCGGAGACGGCGCGCCCGCCGAACACGGCGGCGGGCTTGCGGACGCCCCGGTTGCCCTCCTTGATGCACTCAACGCACTGCTGGCCGACCGGCGCCGAGCGCAGGCATTCCGGGCAGGCGGGGCGCCCGCAGCGAACACAGGACAGGTAGGTTTCCCGGTCGGGGTGGCGGAAGCACGTGGGAACCTCGGCCTCGCCGCCGGTTCCTGGCGCAGGCCGGACGTCCATGATCTAGCCCGCGGCTTCTGGCGTACCGTCGGCTCCCTGGATCTCGACGGATTCCAGCACGACGTCCTTCACCGGCCGGTCCCTGGCGTCGGTCGCCGTGTGGCTGATCTGGTCCACGACGTCCTGGCCCTCGATGACGTCACCGAAGATCGTGTGCCTGCGGTTCAGGTGGGGCGTGGGAACCGTCGTGATAAAGAACTGCGAGCCGTTCGTGCCGGGCCCGGCGTTGGCCATCGCGAGCAGGTACGGCCGGTCGAATACCAGGTCCGGGTGGAACTCGTCACCGAACTGGTAGCCGGGGCCACCGATGCCGGTCCCGAGGGGGTCGCCGCCCTGGATCATGAAGTTCGGGATTACCCGGTGAAATATGGTCCCGTCGTAAAGCCTCCCTGTCGTGGCGCGGCCGGTGCGCGGGTCCGTCCACTCCCGCGTTCCCTGGGCCAGATCTACGAAGTTGCGCACCGTCTTGGGAGCGTGATCGGGAAGAAGGCGGATCACGATCGTGCCCTGGCTAGTGTGCAGTATGGCAGTCTGAGTTGTGGTCATGGCTGGCATCCTTGCACGGCCAACAGGTGGCCGGCGGCGGACCCCTTTCCGTGGTTCGGTGTAATAACGGCCATCCTGCCATGACCTGGCCGCGGGGGCGAAGCCAGCGATCAAGGGTTGAGCCCGCCGCCGGTGGGAAGTGTGACAGGCGGGAGCGCAGGGAGGTTGCAGTGTCCCTCACGACGAAACAGAACGGCCAGGCCAACGGCTTCTCCACACAGGCCGCGCAGGAATGGGCCCGCCAGGCGAGCCAGTATCTCCGCGCCCGCCAGTTGGCCACCCAGGCCCAGCTCGCCCCGCTGGCCGCCAACGCCAGGATCGCTGCGCAGCAAGGCATGCTCGGCGCCCGCGCGTGGACCGCGCCGAGGCTCGACACGGTCGGGCAGGCGCTGCAGGAGCAGATGGCGCCGCAGCTGGCCGCGGCCTTGTCCGCCGCCGCCCGCCGCATCGAGCCCGCCAAGCCCCACCGGCGCCGCTGGCCGGCGCTTGCTGTTGGGGCCGTCGTGATCGGCGGCAGCGCGGCCGCCGTGATCATCATGAGCCGGCGGAATTCGCAGCCGGCCGCGGAAACGGCGGAGCCCGGCGAAACGGCCAGCGCATCGGACGCTACAGCAGAGATGGCGCCCGCGGACGTCAACGGGCAGACCCAGGCGCCTTGACCGGCGCGGCCGCGCTCGCGGCTCCATCCCTTCCACTCGTGGCGGCCGTCCTCGGCGCCGTCACCCGCAGTTACCGCCGGCTGATCAGCTCGCGCTGACCTGCAGGCCGACCGCCTGGAACGAGTCGGCCAGGGTCAGCGGCTGATCGGTCACAACGTTGGTGAAGGTCATCGTGGGAAGAACCAGCGGCGGTGGGTCCTGGGGGGTGAAGGTCACCGTGGCGCCGAGCAGCCGGCCGGATATCCGCGTTGTGTAGAGCACGACGTTGCCGCTGAAGTCGAGGGACGAGTTGTTGGTGACGAGCGCGTGCCCGTGCTCGTTGACGGTGAGCACGGTGCCCCCCGACAAGGTCATCGAACGCATGCTGAACATGAGCATCCGCACCGTCCCGGTCGCGGTCTGCACGTCCGCCACCCCGTCGTAGGACAGCCCCGTCATCAAGACCGTGCCAGCGGTGATGCTGGACTGCGAGCCGGACGCGGTCAACGACGGTGAAGCCGCCCTCTTGTGCGCCTTCGAGGGGGTGGGAGATGGGGCGGGGGACGGGCTTGTCGCGCTCGGCGACACGGTAGGGGTGGGACTCGGGCTGGGCGTGGCTGTCGGCGCCGGGCTCCCGCTGGGAGTCGGTGAGGGCGAAGCCGTCGCCGTGCCGGGACTGGGCGAGGCGGTAACCGTCGGTGCCGGGCCCACCATGGCCGCCGGGGCGGCGGGACCTGGCGCGAACGGCCCAGCCCCCGGAAGAAGCTGCGGGAACGAGGCGACCGCAACCAGCACGAGCGGCGCCGGAAGGATGGCCAGCACCGTACCGCTGCTGCGCGGCCATGCCCCCGACCTGGCGCGCCGGTGCTCGGGTTCTCCGCCCGGCAGGGCGTCCAGATGGACACTGCCAGCGGCCGATTCCCCCGGACCGGGGCCATGCTCCGGGCCACCGCCAGGCGTGGGCTCCGGGCCACCGCCGGGCTCCGGCTCTGCATCTCCGCCATCCGGGGCAGGGGCCTGCCGTTCGCGGTCGCCGATCACCAGTGCCAGGCCCTCCGATGGCGGGCCAGCGACCGGCCTCTTGCGGCGGTGCTTGCGCCGCCTGGGTGGCTGACCGGGCGTCCAGGCAAAGGCAAGCGAGCCGCCCACGATTCCCAGCAGCATCCCCAGCACGAAGCCGCCGAGATTCGAGGTAATAAAGGACGCGAGCGCGACGAGCACGGCGAGAATCGAGTAGAAGATCCGCTGCGCGGGATTGAACCACAGCAGCAGCGCACAGAGCACGAGCACGACCGGCAACACAAAGCCGGCCAGTCCCTGGGCGCCCAGGTGCACGACAACGGAGACCGGCGCCCGCTCGGATAGCAGGATTTCGATGCCGCCGAGGAGCGCGATCAGGCCGCCCCAGAATGGCCGGGTGCGCCGCCACCGTCGGAAACCCAGGCGGGCACGCCGGAACCAGCCACCGCGCGGCGGCACGGCCGCCTCATCTGCGCCCGCGTTCGCCGCCATCACATCGGTGTCATGGGGCGCATCTGGGGCTCCTGCGCCCGGCCGGGCCTCCTCGCCCGCCTTCCCGGCCGAACCCGCGGGTCCGGGTTCATCACCGGCAGTTCGAGCCGTATGCGCAGGCGGAAACGCATCACCGGCCGCCCCGGCCGTACCCGGGGGTGGGGGCTCACCGGGCCCGGATGCCTGCCCGGGCCCTCGCGCCGCGTGCTCCGGCGCGGAATAGTCCCCTGAATGGAGCGGCTCCGCCGGGCTATGCCCGGCGGAGCCACCCGCGGAGTCGTCGCTAGCAGCCACTACCGCTGAACCCGAGGCT
>Ga0126382_10001254_pt1 | contig 10323 bp, 9 predicted proteins | sample PanSoiMetPlot_30_FD_92548 | JGI IMG/M metagenome (GOLD analysis project Ga0126382, IMG submission 92548) | Tropical forest soil microbial communities from Panama - MetaG Plot_30 | ecosystem: Environmental > Terrestrial > Soil > Tropical forest > Bulk soil | place: Panama | collected 2016-02-17 | reverse complement strand
CCGGGCTTTGGTGACGGCTTCTATGACTACGACTACGGGTGCAGCTACGGCTACCCGTACTACTCAGCTTACGGCTGCTATCCGATCGCCTATCCGCCCTCGTACTACTAGCCGCCGGCATCGCGCCCGCTATCACGACCATGCCGCATACGAGTGACAAGCCCACACAGCTGGTCGCCTGGCCACGACCAATACAGCAGGAACCTTTAGGGTCAGTTGGTTTCCGCACCTAAGCGCAGGATCGGCCAAATCGCAGCAATCCACGCCCAGTGATGTTCGCGCCGTGTGATTACATTTTTGTCGGCTTGGCTTCGCCGGGCGGCTCACCACGAATGCCAAGATGAAAGAAGGTCGTAGCTATGATGACACGCTTTGCGGTGGCGACGGCAGCGGTTCTCTTGGGCTGCGCCTCTGCCCATGCGCAAGCGCGCATGAACGTCTCTCCCCTTCCGGCGCTGGGCATGACGTCTCCGCTTGGCATTCCAAATGCGCCAGTCGGGCAAACTGGAATTCCCCTGGGCGCGACCGAACTCGCAACGCCAGGCGTGAGTCCGATCACGTCCGGCGCGTCGCCCGTGATCGGTGCGACATGCGCCGGCGCTTCGTCGGTGCCGGCGTCTGCTGGCATGGGAAGTCCGATGACGGGAGCATCTGCTGGGATGGGAGGTTTGACGACGGGAACGTCTGCCGGCACGGCAAGTCCGATGAGCGGGCTGTCTAGCAGCACGCTCTTCGACGGGGGCGGCATGAGCGCAACAACCGCGCCGACGACTTGTGCCGCGTCTGCGACGGCATCTGCGCCCTTGGCCTCGTCCATGGGTCCCGGGTCAACCGTGGGCCCGGCTGGAATTCCGCTGGGCTCCACCGAACTGGGAGGCGGAGGCCTCAGCCCTCCGTCCGTTGCTCTAAGCCCAAATCCGTCGGCGCCCGTTACGAGCTCGCTGACGCCCCTCAGCGGCGTGACGCCGCCCTCGACTCCGTCGGTGTCGGCGCCGCCGAGCACACCCACATGCGCGACGACCCAGACCGGTGTCCCCACGATCGCGGGAGTGCCGACGACGTTCGGAGCGCCGTTGACAGGTCTGGCCCTGAGCCTGGAAGCGACGCGCTGCCTCTGACCCGTCTCAGAGAACGTGACGTGTGATCGCCGCCGTCGGCGGAGCCTCGTTGTGGAACCGGTGTCCATTCCGAAAATTCCATCCCGGGCTAGGTATCCGCGTGTGAGGCGGACTCACCGCATGACCACAATCGATGCATGCACTCTGGTAACACCGCGGAACCATATGCTATGATATCGGCGTTGTTATGCCGTTGGTTCCGTCTGCGATGGAGGACCCAATGTGTTGGGAAATAGACTACAAATTCTTCGCCGAGCAGAAGAAAGCGCAAGACGCTCGGATCAAGCAGGAGCAACGTGCGGGCGTCATCGATCGGCTGCTGAACGACGCCAATCAACAAGGCGAGAAGACCGAGGTCGAAGCAACGCCGGTCAAAGAGGCTGCACCCGCAAAATAGCCGATGTGTCATCAGCCGCGCTCCGGCGCGGCTGATTGTCATCACTGTGGCGTGTACGCGTAAATCCGGTTCTGTGAGCGCGTCGCGCCGCAGCAAACTGACGCGCAGTGCCAGAACCGGAAAGTTTCGCTAAGCGGAAACGGACTGCTTTGTGCGTGACCGTTGCACTAGCCGAAAGCGGATAGTGTGTTGCGGGCCAAGTAAACGCTACGGGCACGCTCAATAGCGCTTTGTCGACAAGACTTCGAAAGTCTTGCCGATCGTCTCCACGGACTTGTTATAGGAACGTAGTGCCACGCACGCGATCAGCGCGTCAACGATCGCGAGCTGCGCAATGCGACTGGTCATGGCTTCCGTCCGGAAGCGCGTTTCGCGCGCCATGGTCTGCAGAACGATATCGGTATATCGCAAGAGCGGAGACTTCCCCGCATTCGTGATCGAAATCGTTGTCGCGCCGGCTTCCTTGGCGAGCCGCGTCGCCAGGACGGTCTCATGCGTACTGCCCGAATGGGACACCGTGAGCGTTGTCACGCGCGGCTTGGTCAAGGACGCGCTGATCGCCTGAACGTGCGAGTCAACCACAACCTTGGATTCGATCCCGATCCGCAGGAGCCGATAGTTTGCGTCTTCAGCGATCGGTGCGGCACTCCCGATTCCATAAAGTTCGACGCGATTGGCTCCTGCGATCGCATTCGCGGCGCGCTCCATTGCGCTTGGATCCAACGCCGTCATCGTGTCCTGAAGGGCCTGGATGTCGCTAGCGAAGATCTTTTCGATGACCTTTGGCGTGTCGTCGGCCCGGCTCAGATCCTCATGGATGAATTGGACCGGTTGAACAAGGTCTCGCGCCAGCGCGATCTTGAGCTGCTGGAATCCCTTTGCTCCTATGCTTTGGCAGAGGCTGACGACGCTGCCTTCGCTCGCGCCCGTTGCTTCCGCGACCTCGGTGACGGACATATGTACGACGTCTGACCCGTTCTTGAGGAAATACTCAGCAATTCGCGCCGCGGTCGGCGGCAATGTCGGTCGAGCGACGCGCAATCTACCGAGCACGGTGTCGATCGGAGCCAAATGCCGGGCGGAACGGCTCGGATCGGACGGGGTTGGAGCGACGCTCGTCTCTCGCCTACGCGCCAGGCCAGGTTTTCTCACATGGGGCCTCATGTCGCCGGCGATAACCGTTCGGTTGCGGGTCGCTCGTGTGCAGGGAGCGCAAGACGTCGGCTACCTCGCCCGGGCGCACGTGGATATAGGGAATACCAAGCCGCTCCGCACCGAGCCCGTCGGTCTCGTCGTTGTCACCGATCATGATGGAATCCTCAGCGCGAACGTCAAGCAAGGCGAGCGCCGCGAGATAGAGCATCGGCTCCGGCTTGCCGATCATGCGATACCGGATCGGACCGGTGCAGGCGAGCAGCGCCGCCAACAACGCCCCGGTATCTGGAACAATCGAAGCATCCGCGTGCGGATGGGTGCGGTCCGGGTTTGTCACGATCAATTCGGCTCCGCTGCCGAGCGCGTTAGCCGCGACGGCCAAGCGCGCATGCGAAAACGACCGATCGCGCGCCAGGACGACGATCTCCGGCCGCTCTCCGGCGACGTCGAGGCCCAACGATCGCGCGTAGCGGCGTAAGCTGGGGCTACCAAGAAGCATGATTTGCGCTCCGGGGCGCTCGCAAGCGATCCGCTTGATCGCCATCGCGCCAGCGAGAACCAGTCGTTCCGGCGGGATATGGAGGCCAAGCGCATGCAGCTGTCGCGCGAGCTGGTGCGGCACGTGCTCGGCATCGTTGGAAACGATGACCCAGGCATCGCCAAAAGTCGCGAGCGCATCCGCCACGCCAGGTTCGGCTGTGCGCCCCCGGGTGAGCGTGCCGTCGAGATCGACTAGGATGCTGGTACGTTTCGAAGCAGATCGCATGACGCCCTTCGCTGAGTCGCGCCTTTTGGTGAACCGAGAATATTTCAGTATAAAAGTCAATATTCCTGAATAAATTTCATTCGGCTGTCATGTTCGCCCGCTAGGAGCGGCATGCAGGCCGCCCGACTTTCGTCCATGCCGGCGGCCGGTCCACCCCAGCGCGCGAGCGTAGATGGCGAAGGTCGAGCTGAGCGGTATTTCCAAGCGCTTTGGACGTACGGCCGTCCTCGAAGACATCTCGTTCACTGTGGCAGATCGCGAGTTCTTAGCGCTTGTGGGACCGTCGGGATGCGGAAAGTCGACATTGCTGCGGATCATTGCCGGGCTGGAAACCCAGGATTCCGGCTCCGTGTTCATCGACGGCACGCCGGTGGACGCAATCGTGCCGCGCGACCGCAATCTCGCGATGGTGTTTCAGTCCTATGCGCTCTACCCACATCTGAGCGCGGCACAAAACATCGCCGTTCCGCTCCTTATGCGACGGCTGACGCCGCTGCAGCGGCTGCCATTCGCGAGTACGCTCATGCCGCAAGCGCGTGCGATCCGCCGCGAGATTGGCGCGGAAGTCGCGCGGGTGGCTGAGGCGCTCGAGATTACATCGCTCTTGCAGCACAAGCCGGGACAGCTCTCGGGCGGGCAGAGGCAACGAGTGGCCGTCGCCCGCGCCATGGTTCGCCAGCCGAAGGCGTTTCTCATGGACGAGCCCCTCTCCAATCTCGATGCCAAGCTTCGCGTGCAAACGCGAGCCGAGATCGCGCAACTGCATCGCACGCTCGGTGCGACGTTCATCTACGTCACGCACGACCAGGCCGAGGCGATGACCATGGCCGACCGCATCGCGGTCATGATGGATGGGTGTCTGCTCCAGTTGGCAAGCCCGGATCACATACATCACGATCCGGTCGACATTCGCGTCGCAGAATTCATCGGCAGTCCAAAGATCAACGTGATCGAAACGATCGCGAGCGACGCCGGCGATGTTCGCCTTGACGGGTCGCAGGTTGTGATCGATGCGCAGGCGCGCCCAGGCGAGGCGGTACGGCTCGGATTTCGTCCGGAAGTGGCCAAGCTGACCGAGCCCTATGAAGGCGACCTGAAGGGACAGGTATCGCACGTCGAGAATCTCGGCTCGGATGTCTACGTCCACGTCAAGGCACATGGATTTGCTCCAATCATCGTCCGCACCCGTCCCGGCGAGCCCCGTGCGCGTCTGGGTGAATCGGTCGGTGTTGAGATTGCGACAAGCCGCGCGCTCGCGTTCGGCAGCACCGGACGTCGCCTCGCGAGGCGCGCGGCATGACCAACTGGGCAGCACGCGCAACAGGACAGGCGACGACGGCATCGCTCGCCGGCGCTGCCCTGCAGCCACGCAAGCGCGCGGGAACGCAAACGCTCGCCGCCTACGCACTCCTTGGACCGGGGATCGTCTTGATGTTCGTGCTCCTGATCGGCCCGCTGATGTCGGTCTTCGCGCTTTCGTTCACGGACTATCAGCTCGGCGAGCGGACCATCGCGTTCATCGGGATGCGGAACTTCCAAGCGCTAGTCGGCGATCCCGTGTTCTGGAAGGCGCTCGGCAATACTGCTCTTTACGTCTGCATCGTCGTTCCTGGCTCCGTGGCGCTCGGACTTGGCGCCGCTCTCCTGATCGAATCTGGGACTGCGCTGCGATCGCTCTATCGCGTCCTCCTGTTCCTGCCGGTCATGGCGACACTCATCGCGATGGCGATCGTCTGGGAATTCATGCTTCACCCGATCTTCGGCCTCGTGAACGCGATGCTCAAGTCGCTCGGCTTCGCTCCGCAGAACTGGTTGCAGGACGGCAGTCTCGCCCTTCCGGCGCTTGCGATCATCGGCGTCTGGCAGCAATTCGGATTCAACATGGTGCTGTTCCTCGCCGGCGTCGTCTCGATTCCGAAATACCTGTATGAAGCCGCCGCCGTCGACGGCGTCCCGAACGCATGGGAGCGCTTCCGCTTGGTCACCTGGCCGATGCTGGGGCCGGTCACGCTGTTCGTGATCGTGATCTCCGCGATCCGCTCGTTCCAGGTGTTCGACACCGTCCACGCGCTGACCAAAGGTGGGCCGAACAAGGCGACGGAAGTCCTCCTGTACTCGATGTACGCGGAGGGGTTTGAGTTCTTCCGGACCGGCTACGCCGCGGCCATCGCCGTCATATTCGTCATCCTCGTCCTGGCCCTGACATTGCTGAAGACTTCGATCATCGAGCGACGGATTCACTACTGATGCGGCCGCGAGATGCCCAATACCAGTTGCTCATGCGGGAGGCTGTTCGGCACGCGCTGCTGCTCTTCATTGCCGCTTTCGCCATTGTTCCGTTGCTTTGGATGATTTCGACCTCGCTGAAACCCCCTTCCGAGATTCTGAGTGCGCAAATCCGTTGGTGGCCCGACCAGTTCCATGCCCTCGAGAACTACCGTGACGCCTTTACCACGCTACCGCTCGCCCGTTATCTGATGAACGGAGCGATCGTCACTGCGGTGATCTTCTCGCTCCAGGTCCTCATCGCCCTGCCCGCGGCCTACGCACTGGCCAAGATGCGCTTCTGGGGTCGCAGCGCCGTCTTCGGCGTCGTGTTGTTCTGCATCCTTATTCCGTATCACGCGATCGCCATCCCCCTGTTCCTGCTTCTCCACGTCGTCGGACTCCTCAACTCGTACGCGGCACTCGTCATTCCGTTCACGATTTCGGTCTTCGGTATTTTCCTGATGCGGCAGTTCTTCATGACCGTCCCGGATGACCTGGTCGATGCGGCGCGCATGGACGGCATATCCGAGATGGGGATTGTCTGGCGCGTGATGCTGCCGAGCGCGATCCCGGCGGTGACTGCATTTGGAATCTTCTCAGTCGTGGCGCATTGGAACGACTATTTCTGGCCGCTCGTCGCACTCTCCGACGACAGTTACTTCACGCCTCCGCTCGGCGTCGTCGCGTTTCGCAACGACGACGCCGGCAACAACTATGGCCCCCTGATGGCGGCGGCTACCGTCATCGTGGCGCCCCTTGTCATCGCATTCCTCCTTGCCCAACGGCGCTTCATCGAGGGCATCGCCTTCACCGGGATGAAATGAGCGCGATGGAGGAGATGCGCGGCACGATCGAAAACGAGGTGCTAGGTCATCAAACGAGCCAACAGGAGACCAGACATGCATAAGCTACTGCTCGCCGCGGCGGCGGCACTCGGCCTCGGGCTCGGCTCTGCGTCAGCCGGAACCGAGGTCGTCATTCAGTATCCCTATCCCGACCTTTTCAACGAGACGCACAAGCAGTTGCGCGCGGCGTTTGCCAAGGAGCGGCCCGACATCGAGGTTACGTTTCGGGCCGCCTATAAGGATTACGAGGATGCGACCCAACGCGTTCTGCGCGAGGCCGTCACCGGCAACGTGCCCGATATCACGTTCCAGGGCTTGAACCGGGTACGCATCTTTGCCGACAAGAACATCGGGGTTCCGCTCGACGCGTTGATCAAGGCCGAGAAGGACGTCGAGGCAGCGGGCTTCCACAAAGGCATGTTTGATGCCGCGACCGTCAATAACAAAATCTATGGCCTTCCGTTCGCGATTTCCCTTCCGATCGTCTACTACAACCTCGATCTGGCTCGGAAGGCGGGCGGCGATCCAAATAATCTACCGAAGACGTGGGATGACGTGATAACGCTCGCCAAGAAGATCAATGCCATCGGCGACGACGTCCACGGCATTTCATTCGAATGGTCGATCACCGGCAACTGGCTGTGGCAAGCCGAGGTGTTCCGGAACGGCGGCGCGATGCTGAACGCCGACGAAACCAAAGTCGCCTTCGACGGCGCAGCTGGAAAGAAGGCGATTGAGACCATCGCCCGGATTGCCACGGAAGCCAAGTCGCCGAACCTGTCGGGTCCAGACATGAGGTCGGCCTTCGTCGCTGGCAGGGTCGGGATGCTGATCACATCAACCGCCTATCTCAACACCCTCACCAAACAGATTGGCGACAGGTTCCAGCTGAAGACGCACGTCTATCCGGGTCTGCAGGCAGGAGTCTCGCGCCTGCCACCTGGCGGCAATGTCGGGATCATCACGGCGGAGACGCCTGAACGGCAGAAGGCGGCTTGGGAGGTCCTGAAGTTCTGGACCGGCGCGAAAGGTGGAGCCATCGTCGTCGAAACCACGGGCTACATGGCGCCCAATACCAACTCTGCACAATTGCTCAAGGGCTTCTACGAAAAGAATCCGAACCAGTTCACGGCCGTGTCGCAGCTGCCCTACATGGCGAGCTGGTACGCCTTCCCTGGCGACAACGGGCTCAAGATCACCGACGTGATCAAGGACCACCTGCAATCGATCATGGATGGTGCACGTTCCGGCGAACCGGAGAAGGTCCTCGCCGCGATGGCAGCTGACGTGCAGGCGTTGCTGCCGAAGAAATGATCGCAGATCACCTGATCCAGGGCCGGACACGCTCCGTTCGGCCCTGGCCATCACGCTGTCTGACACAGGTTTGCTGGTCGGCGATGCTTTTATGAAGCTGATCCATCTTAGCGATACGCATATCGTGCCGCATGGCAACACGCTGTACGGGCTCGACCCCCGCGCACGATTTGCCGCGGCGATAGACGACATAAACGCCAACCATGCCGATGCCGCTTTGTGCGTTATCACTGGCGATCTCGCCCACTGGGGAGAGCGCGAAGCCTACAATACGCTTGCCAACATTGCTGAGCGCCTTGGGCCGCCAACGGTCCTGCTTATTGGCAATCACGATGATCGCGACGCGTTTCGCACCTGCTTTCCAGGCGCTCTCCGTGATCGGAACGGTTTCGTGCAAGGCATCCGCGTGACCGAAGCGGCTACGCTCGTCTTTCTGGACACCCACGATGGCACCACGCACGCCGGCCGTTACTGCGCGGAACGCCAGGCTTGGCTGCAGGAGACACTATCGAGCATAGAAGGTGACATCATCCTGTTCATGCATCATCCGCCGCTCGAGATTGGAATCTCGTCTATGGACCCGATCTGCCTTGCCGATCGCGCGGAGTTTGCCAACACCATCCGACCCCATGCCAGCCGTATTCGCCACATCTTCATGGGACACGTGCACCGCACGATATCAGGCCACTGGATGGGCATTCCGTACACGATTGTCCGTGGCACGAATCACCAGGTGGCGCCCGAGTTCGGACCTCGCGGGGAGGATATTATCGGAAGCCACGAGCCGCCAACGTACGCTGTCGCCTTGATCGGCACGGACAGCATCGCCGTTCATATCTGCGAGTATCTTGACCGCTCGCCGCGCTTCCCACTGCGGGCGCAGGAAGTCCATGACCGCACCTATCCGTTGACGTTTCGGCTATGAAGATAATTACGTCTCACTGCCTTTAGGCGAGCGTCTGGCCCATATCCATTTTGGGGCGGCGGCGTGACGCCTTCTCTCTCACCGTTGCAATGATTTACTCGATCAGCTCGCCGGCGATAGATCATGCCCCTTCGAGAGAGGGGGACGAATGATCGGCTGGGAAGCAGGTTATGATGACGGCTTACTTGGCCGCCCATCTCAATGCATGCCAGGTCTCGGCCGGTTCTCGTATTCGAGCGGTTATTTCCAGGCTCGCGCATGTCGTGCAGGGACGCAGGAAGACCTTCGGCGGCGCCACACTCGGTCGTCAATCCAGCGGCGGCCCCCTCAACGACACGGTGGCAGCTTTCGGCTGATCATCATTTAAACCGCGCCGCCGAGCAGCGTGATGAAATCGCGCCGATTCAATAACCGATGCGTGCGGCTGGAGTCATAGGAAGTCTCGGGGAATAGCGCGATCCCATTCGCGCCGAGCAACTTCGTTGGCGCCCTCCCACGCGCGTAAGCTTCCCCGCAGCAGGAAGACATCGCGGTTGCACGAAAGCCGCAGTCGGGTCTCGAAGCGGATTTGCCATGCGTCGCGCGACATCGTCCACGTCCGTCGCAAGTCGTTCACCGCGCTGAGCGGGTCGTCCTCCTCGACGTGAAGCTTCGAGTCATCGTGCGTGCCCAACTCGAGGCCGAGGCGGTCGATGCGCTCGATGCGCAAATCGCTGCGACGGATGATCGTCGGCTTCTCCGGCGGCGCTGATTCCGGACCAGGCAGCGGCTTAAGCAGCGCATCCGTGGCCCGGGGCTCCCGTACCGGCAACTCGAGCGTGCCGCCCGAAATCAGCAAGGTCGCCTGCTCGGGCGCAGGCCAGATCATCGGCCAGTACGCCGTGGAGAGCGCGAGCCTGATCCTGTGGTCGGCCGGGAACACCGAGCCGGCATCGTTGAGCTTGATACGCACCCGGTAGCGCTGGCCCACCGCCAGCGGCGCAGGCTTGTCGTGTCCGTCGCGATGGGTGAGGTTGAGCACGCCATAGCTGACCCGCAGCGATTCGCCGGACGGGTGCACGTCGCATAGCCGGACCACCAGGTTCGCCGTGGGCTTGTCGGACGCGAGGTCGAGGGTGACGATCGCCGCGCCGAGGATCTCGATCGGCACATCGAGGGGCGGCGTCTCGAAGATGAGCGAGCGCACGTCGTCGTCGCGCTGATCCTCCGCCTGGTCGTGTCCTCGGCCAAAGGGAACCCAGCTTCCCGAACATTTACCGACGGTCTGCGGCGAGCACACCGCGCGCGCCGTCAACGGCGCCGCTTCGTTGCGCAGCCCCTCATCGGTCAAGACCAGGCGCCGGGGCGTTATTCCCGATGGCGGCCATGACGCTTCGGCAACCCAGCGGCCCGGCAACGTTTCATGACGGGAGGCAGGCTTCACGCTTTCCGTCATCCACGCGCGCAGCATGGGCTCATCCATCACGCCGGTATCGATGCCCTTGAGCCAATAATCCCACCACCGCAGCATCTCCTGCAGGAAGCCGATCTGCGGG
>Ga0126382_10001252_pt1 | contig 10332 bp, 14 predicted proteins | sample PanSoiMetPlot_30_FD_92548 | JGI IMG/M metagenome (GOLD analysis project Ga0126382, IMG submission 92548) | Tropical forest soil microbial communities from Panama - MetaG Plot_30 | ecosystem: Environmental > Terrestrial > Soil > Tropical forest > Bulk soil | place: Panama | collected 2016-02-17 | reverse complement strand
GCATTCAGTCGATTATCGATCCCCTTCTGAAGGCCTGGGCGAATCTCCCTGAAGGCCACCGTGCAGTGCTGCGCAGTGTTCTGCCTTCGCAGGTCGTCCCGCAGTGATCCCGAAGCCCTCTAACAAGCGATTGGAGCCGACGGCGGACAGCGCGTGTCTTACAACCAACGCGGAGCCGCCGCGGCTCAATCGCAAACCGTTAGAGCGATGAGCGCGCGTGGCTGGCGGGAAATTCTAGTCTGCGCGACAGTACTCGCGGTAACGCTTAGGCCTCTCCCGGCCATTGCGACTATCGGCCTGCCGATGGTCGCCGTATTCTTGCCTCCAGCATGGTTCGCCCTGATCCCAATCATCATCATCAGAGCGCCTACGGAGTGTGGGGTTTTCGAATGGCGGCGAGTCCGACGTATGCCGCCGTGGCAACAGCGAACTGCATATCCACTCTGATCGGCCTACCGATCACGTGGGTAGTGCTTGCCCTCGGGCAGCTGTTCTTGTTCGGAGGTTGCCCGAGTTCTCCATGGCACTGCCGTTGGGGGTGATGACCGTAGTCGGAGCTCTGTGGTTAGGCCCCGGGGCCGAAGAATCACCAGGGATGGTCCCCCTCGCCTCTGCCGCACTGACGGTTCCGTTCTACACGATGTCCGTGGTTTGTGAGTATCTCGTCGTTAGGCGGTTCATGCCGGACTTCTCTCGTCAGGTCCTTCGGTCCTTGGTGCTGGGCGCGAATGCGGCAAGCTACGCGTTCCTCCTGCTGGTGACGTTGGCGGGTTGGATGTGGCCGAAAACGTTCGATAGGATGTCGGCGATGGTTTTCCCTGTGACCACATGGTTGGTCGAGCGTGTATTGCACCTAGCGGCACTCCTTCAATAGCGATGAACTAGGATGAGCCAGTTGGTCTGCGTGGCGTCGGATCACCGTCTACAACCGCTTCAGCCGACGAGCTACGCCCGCGGCGGAGCGCTGTCGTTAGCGGTATGACTACGATGGTTCTGCGGACGGTGATTGTGGCACTCTTGGCGGGCGCGCTGGCCGGTCCACCCGCCCCGGCGATCGGAGTCGACGAGAGCACCTCGACCGTTCAGTGCGTTGATCGTGATCGAGTCGGCTACGAGCCGGTTAGTACAAGCCGGGTTCGCAGCATCAAACTGGAACGCCTCTCCATCCAAGACGTTGAGCAACGCCTCGCCACCGGCAGCAATCAGTCGCCCCACGCGACGGGAAGGCTCGTAGTCGAAGCAGCCGACATGACTAAGGACGGACCATGGAGCACGACCGTCTACGCGGTGACCGATTCACCACATCGTAGCGGCGTCAAGATAGTGTTCGTCGACCACGGCAGCGGCGGTGTGCGGCCGACTTGGGTGAACGAGAAATTGGTGTTCGTTCAAGTCTGGTGGGGGCGTATCAGAAGCAGCGATTTGATTGTCGACGTTCCGAACGCAGAATTCGTGTACAAGGAAGACGCTGACTACATGACGACGATTCTGCCGCATTGTGACACACAGACGCCACGATGAGCCCCGGCTAACCCGCGCTTGGAGCCGCCTGGCGCGGGCCTCGTTGCCAATCCCCGGCGTAAATGGGCTGGCGGCTCAAGCGCACGTTAGATGGGCAAGGATGAGTTCAGCGTGAGCGACAGTCAGCGTACTAGAAGGTGGGTAAGCGCGAGGCCGGCGCTTTGGCTGGTCGTCTTTGTGCTAAGCCCTCTGCTTCTTCTGGTCCTCCTCGCTTACGGGATCTCTGTCGTTCTTCTCCACCTGGCGCTGTGGCTTACCTGGGGGCCGTTAGGCAGGCGAGTGCTCTTCGTCTATTCGAACAGCCCGGTGTGGCAAGACTATGTCGAGCAGAATCTGCTTCCCCGGCTCCCGGAGAACGCAATAGTTCTGAACTGGTCTGAGCGCCGCAACTGGAATCGCTGGACGCTCAGTTACTTGGCGTTCTGTTTCTTCGTGGCAGTCGAGAGTTCAACCCGCTAGCGATCGTGATTCAACCACTTCGGCGGGCGAGGTGCTTTCGCTTCTGGAGAGCGTTTCGGGACTTCAAGCACGGGAATCGGAATGCTCTGGCGAAGGTCGAGGGTGAGTTCTTCGAGCAGGTTAGACGGATTGCTCAACGCCGTGCCATCTAACTTCGGCATGCAGCCGCCGGCCTTGGGCCGCGGCTGATGCCAAGCGTTGGGTGGCGCGGCTGTTCCAGCGAAGTGAACGAGAGAGGTGACCGTGTTCGGTGCGCTGTCCATTGCATCGCTGTCTTTGAGGTGACCAGTTATGAGTGGGTACGTGGACCCTACAGAGCAACTTGTTATCGAGGTAGTGGTGAAGGAAATAGGGCGGTCCGTCGACTTCTACCGTCGGCTGGGTTTCGAACTTTGGCGAGACGGCGGAGATTTCGTGGAATTGACTTGGGAACATCACTGTCTCTTTCTAGCCGAGCTTTCTGCCTTCCACGATGCGCACGGCGTTGAGTTACGCGCACGCCCAACATTTCCTATCGCCAATGTCCGGGTAATGGTTGCCAACGTCGACGCGTACTGGCAGTTCGCCAAGGAAATGCGAGCCCAGATTATCATTCCCATTGCGGATCGCCACTACGGTCTGCGCGACTTCACGATCGCGGATCCAGACGGGTTCGGCGTCCGGTTTGCAAGCCTGCTGCAGAGGCGGTAACGAGAGCAGATCAAATAACAGAATATGCCCTCGGGTTGCTAGAGTGCCGCCCAACCAAGCGCTTCGAGCGGACGCCGGTTTAAAAGGCCTGTGGCGCTTCGCGGCCTGCGTCGGGCCGGCGCCGCTCAAGCAGAGCGTTATACACCAGGCCCACAGCACGTGCCGTGCGTTTCCAGTCAAGCGTGTGAGGACGAGACATGACGCTTCAACGGATGGACAACGTTCTTATCGTGGTCGACGACCTTGAGGCTGCGAAGGCGTTCTTTGTCGAGCTGGGTATGGAGCTGGAGGGCGAGATGCCAGTCGAGGGACGTTGGGTGGACCTTGTCGTCGGGCTCGAGAACGTCCGATGCGAGATTGCGATGATGCGGACCCCGGACGGCCACAGTCGGCTTGAGCTGACCAAGTTCCACACGCCAGCGGCGGTCAGAACCGAGCCGAAGAACGCACCAGTGAACACGCTGGGCATACGTCGCATCATGTTCGCCGTCTACGACGTCCACGACGTGCTCGCGCGCTTGCGCGCTCATGGCGCTGAGCTCGTGGGCGAGGTCGCCCAGTACGAGGATATGTACCGGCTCTGTTACATTCGCGGCCCTGAGGGCATCATCGTCGCGCTTGCCGAGCAGCTCAGATAAGGCGTGTCCGCATGGGCGCAGGTTGAACTGGACTTGCATGGTGGCAAGCGAGACTCGGGTTGGCCAACAGCCACTCACTGGCGTATAAGAAATCGTTCGAGCCTGCTGCTCAGCCTGAGCCTTAGAAGGCGCAGAGCATGACGCTTCTGTATGACGTTATCACGTGGGAGGCGGTCTGGCTGGCTCAGCGGTTCGTTCAACTTCTATCACCCCGACATGCAGGAAACGCTGATGTGCATGGCCGCAGAAGCAGGAGCAGAAGTTCGGCGAGGCGTGAGCCCCGAGATGGTGAGGCCGGGCGGTCCACCCAGCGTGAGTTTTCGTGAGAACGGTCAGCTCCGAGAGCTCCAGGCACGCCTCATCGTGGGCGCTGATGGACGAGCTTCCCGAGTGCGCGGATGGGCGAACTTCGCAGTAATGCGAGATCCGGATCGACTGACAATAGCTGGGGCGCTTGTCGAGGCCGAGCACATTCCTGATGACGGCGTGCACTCCGTTGGCGAGCCGAGTACTCTTGCAGGCGGAACAGAAGTGCCTCTTGTGGGGGGAGCGACGACCGCGCGTTCGGCGCTGGTCATGACGCTGCTCGTCAGTATGCTGGTCGTCGACGGCGGTCGCCCAGCCGTCGCCCACCACGTCGGCGCCTACACGGCCCGGGACAACGACGTCTCGGTCAACTTCAAGCAGGTCAAGTTCTCTATTCAGGCCGGAAAGTTTGACGTCGCGCAGCGGTTCTTCGAGGACGGTGCGCTACGAAGGGAGATGACGCAACGCTCGGCGACGCTCCCCGCGGGGCTCGAGGCTTCCACGCGCGCGGCGCTGAAGCGCGGCGACACGGGTGGCGTCGAGGCGGCGCTCGCCGTGCTCTTTGCCGCCCTCGCGCGTGACCTCGCGCGCGAAGCGGAGGCCAAGCTCGCCCAGCCCGGAGTGTCGGTCGAGGCACAGACGGCCGCCGCCGGTCGCTTGCTCGAGGCGATCTGGCGTTACTGGAACCTCGTCGACTTCGTCATCAATCAGCGCGACGCGAAGGCCGCGGCGGCGATGCGCCTCGCGTTCGAGGAGGCCGAGGGCGCGACGAAGACTACCACCACGGCGCCGGTGGCACTGAACCCGTGCGCCGGCCCGAAGCCCAGCAGCGGCCGCGCTGTGTCACGGCCCGATCCGGCTGGCGCGCGTGCCGCGTTCACTCGCGTCCGGGAAATCCTGTCCGGGATCGTGGAGACGATGGCCCAGGCAGTCCCGAAGCCGCCGTGACACGAATCGCACGACGGCGAGGCGCCTGGATCTCACAGCATGTGCTGCGTGCAATCGGCTCTGCCTAACACCAGACGTTCGGCGTTCCCATAGGAGCGCGGCGGTGTACCCAAGAACTAATCGCGCTGGAACTGTATGGCCGCGAACGGCCGTCGTGCTTCTATCGACCGCATCGCTGGCGACCGCAATCTGGTTGCGGACGCGGCATCGCACAAGAAAGCGAACCGAGCCAGAAGCAGTCGTTCCATCAACTCATGAATCAGGCCATGACGGTGATGGATCAGGGTATGAAGCAAGCACCAATGGCTGGCAACCCTGACCACGACTTCGCCGCTATGATGATTCCGCATCATCAAGGTGCAATCGACATGGCCAAGGTCGAGTTGCTTTATGGCAAGGACCCAGTGCTGCGCCGCATTGCTCAAGAAATCATTGTCACGCAGCAGCAGGAGATCGTGGTCATGCGTCATCAACTGGATCAGACGCTCCCACATCCTCGACAAAATGGAAGGAAGCCATGAGGGCACGCACACTGGCCGCGGCTCTCGCCGGTCTGATCCTCGCCCTCGTCCAAGCCGCCCATGCAGGTCAGGCGCCCGGCGCAGCTTCGGCACCGAACATCCCGATCAGCGGCAGAGACCGCGTCTATCTATCCGATCAGACCTCCAACACGGTCTCGGCGGTCAACCCAGAAACCAACTCGCTGCTGGGCGTGATCCGCCTGGGAGAGCCGACGCCAGCCAACCTTAGTCCGCTCTACACCGGCCAGTCGCTCGTGCACGGCATGCGCTTCTCCCCGGACCACCGCACACTGGTTGTGGTTTCGATCGGCTCCAACTCGGCAGCTTTCATCGACACGCAAACCAATCGGGTCAAGCATGTCACCTATGTCGGCCGGTCCCCGCACGAGGCCATGTTCACGTCCGATGGACACGAGGTGTGGGTGACGGTGCGCGGCGAGAACTACGTGCAGGTTCTCGATGGCAAGACCTATGCGCCGAAGCTTCGCATCACCGTGCCCAACGGTCCAGGCATGACGATCTTCTCGCCAGACGGCAAGTACGGCTATGTTTGCTCCAGCTTCACCCCGGAGACAGTGGTCGTGGATGCGCATTCGCACCGCATCGTCGGCCGTGTGCCCCAGGCTTCGCCCTTCTGCCCGGACATCGCCGCCGCGCCCGATGGCAAGCAGGTGTGGTTCACGCTCAAGGACATCGGCAAGACCGAGGTATTCAACGCCCGACCGCCTTTCAACAAGATCGCATTGTTGGACACGGGGCCGATCACCAACCATGTCTACATCGTACGCAACGCGCACGGCCAGTTCGCCTACGTTACGGTTGGTGGTCTCAACGAGGTCAAGGTGTTCACCACTTCCGACGACCCGCAACTCGTCGCCACCATTCCGACTGGCGCTCTGCCGCACGGCCTGTGGCCGTCGGGGGACGGAACGCGCATCTACATCGGCCTGGAAAACGCCAATGCCGTCGCGGCCATCGACACAGGGACTAACAAAGTCATCGCCACGATTCCGAGCGGCCAGTCGCCTCAGGGGATGGTCTACATCCCCGATGCGGTCCCGTCCGGTAGCGGCACGGAGAATCTGTCATCGTTAGGAGCCTCCGGGCAAGCCGTGTACCTCACGCTCGGCGTGCCGGGTTCGGCGAAAGAGCTCACCACGGTAGCGGTCAACAACCAAGGCTTGGTAGACCTGCTCGAAGCCGCTGTTACCGGACTCGAGCCGAAGAGCGAGTACGTGCTGGCCTTGGCAGAGAATCCTGATGGGTCGGGAGCACTCGAGCCGATTGCCCAGTTCAAAACCAATCCTAGAGGCGCCGCAATCGTTACCACCGTCGGACCGTTACGCCGCGTAGTCCAGCAAGACGCCCACGAATCCCGTCGCTATCTGGTGATCGCGCAAATGGTCGACGGGAAGCCAACAGCCCCGGCGCAAGTTCAGCGTTAGTAGCCGCCGGAATGCCTTGGTGCAATGCAACGACGCCGCGGAGAAGTTGATTGGCACGACGCGCTACCGCGTGTCTGCAGATGACAGGTCACCGAGTAATAGTTGGGCTGCTTCGAGAGAGATCCCGATGGAGTATCGTTCGAGCGCTAGCTTTCTTGGGTTGCCGCTTGTGCATATCGCCACGGGTCAGTCGATCGACGGGCGCTATCGGCGTGGTGTGGCCACGGCATGGTTCGCGGTTGGCGACGTAGCGATTGGCGTCTTCTTGGCGTGCGGCGGAGTTGCCTTCGGGGGCATCAGTCTGGGAGGGGCTGCACTCGGGTTGTTGCCGATCGGCGGCGTTGCGCTCGGGTTATTTGCGGTGGGTGGTCTTGGATTGGGCATCGTGGCGGTGGGTGGAGCGGCATTCGCGTGGTACGCCGCGATCGGTGGCCTGGCGGTGGCCCACGATTATGCGATCGGAGGTGTTGCGTTGGCGCAGACCGTGATTACTCCGCCTTCGTCCGAGTCTTTGCCACTCTCGTCAATTCCGCAAGCACCGTTTCACTGGTCGGACGCCTTGTTGTTGATTGTGATCGCCGGGGCACTGCTAGTCGTTGCCCGGTCAGTCCAGGGGCGACGTAAGGAGTGACAGTACGGCCCAACCACCCGTTAAAGCCGACCGCCCGCGGCTTCGCCTCAACGGGGGCGTTCGCCCGACAGCTCAGCTCGTCGATCCGATGCCCGAATACCGAGTACACAGATACGACCGAACCTACTAAAATCGTCCCTCATCGTGACCGGAGGCCGCGTCGTTCGGACGGGTATTGCTTTGCTGCTTCTCTCCGGATCTTCCAGTTTCGGCCAGAATCCGGACGCGAAGTATCGTACCTTCCGGGCTGACACCCCTGGTCCGCACCCCGCGGTTGCCCTTGTCTCTGGATGCGACGGCCTCGCTCCACCGATGGCACCGGCGGTGTACGAGCATCGCGCAGAACACCTTCGCACGCTCGGCCACCTCGCCGTCTTTGTGGTCTATCTCGGTCGCCGCGGGTTGAAGACCTGCGCCGGGGCCGTCACGCACGAAGATGCGGCTCGGGATCTCATGGCCGCGGTGGCGTGGCTGAGGTCCCAGCCCGCGGTGGATCACTCTCGTATCACGGCTATGGGGTGGTCGTATGGCGCCCGCGCGGTGCTCGTGGCGCTAGCCAAACAGAGCGAGAGCCGGTTGGGCTTCTCTCGCGCCGTTGTTTACTATCCGGATTGTCGGGCTCTTGAGCCGTGGAAAACAGCAGTGCCGGTTCTGATGCTCCTTGGAGGCGACGACGACATGACTCCAGCCAAGTCGTGCCAGGAGGCGGTGAACAGACTGACCACTCCGGCCGCGGTCAAGATCGTAGTGTACCCGGGAGCCCTCCACGGCTTTGATGTGCCGGAGCTGCCTACGAGGATGCGGTACGGCTTCGGCAGCATTGGCTATCAGCCACAAGCCGCTTCCGCCGCACGCCGAGAAATCGAGCAATTCCTTCGGGCAGGTCGCTGAAAACGAGGACCTGCATAGGCCGATCATCGCCGAACTTCGGCATGCAGCTGACGGGCTTCGCCCGCGGCTGATGCTGGCGTAGAGCCACGAGAATGGACGCCACTGTCATTCGTTTCACCACCGGGCTCTTCGACGTCACGAAAGAGAGACCCAACGACATCAACCCAATCTATGGCGAATCCTTACTCCTTTGGCTGGCTGACAAATTGAAGGGCCAGGTCGCAATACCGAAACCTCAAACGGAAGATTGGGGCTGGTACGTCGACATTGAATGGAAGGGGCGCCAGTACATGCTGGGCGCCAGCGCCTCAGACGAAGAAAATGGCGAACGTGAGTGGGTCCTTCAGATCGTGAAGCACAGAAGCTTTAAGGAGCGTCTTCTGGGAAAGGAGAAGATGACGGCCCGAGATGAGTGCGCGGCCCACATCCGCGGGCTCCTAGAGTCAGAGAGGGCGTTCTCGGGAGTCAGCGTTGATTAGTCGTGGTTCTAACAAGGCTTTCGCAGTTACTATGCGCTGACCCCGCATGCGTCGCACTACTGTGGCTATCGTCGTCGCGTCCGCAGCCTTTGGCGGTATCGCGCTCTGGGTCATGCGGCGGTGGCTCGACGGCATGAGTCAGCCTTTGCCGGCGTCAAAGCCGCAGCTACTCACAGCATTTGTCTGGTATCGGCGTTACTGTCCTCCTGCTTGTGGCATTAGGGGCGTACCTCTTCCATTATGGCAGGCGCGTCTGCGCAGCATCACTGTTCCCGCCTCCCGGAGCCAAGCTTGTTCGAGATACGCCGGTCCTTCGTGGAGCGGCTGCGTTGCGGCGTGGCTTTGCTCTGCAAGGCCTAGGCGCGCTGTTCGTTCTGTGTGGCATCGGCCTGGCGGCTGCCGCTTGGCGCTTCTATGCTGTGTTCTCAGCCCATGCTGCCTAACCCTTCGCTGCCCCCGACGCGCTACAGCGGGGCTTCGCCCGCTTCCGCCCCGGGGGTGAGCTCAAGCGTAGACTCCAAACCAGGGAGGCTCGCATGGATCGGAACGTCGTCCGTGGAGCGACGGCCATCGTTTTGGCACTCATGACTCTTGCACCGGCGGCCGCCGTCGCCCAGGAGATCAAGGTAACCCCGCTCGGAACAGGGACCCCGGTGCCGGCCATGAATCGCTTCGGGCCGAGCATCCTGGTCGAAGCGGCTATGATGATCGGGCGGCGCCCGACGGCGCCGTTCTCCTCGCCGAGGACGTTGATGAGAGAGTGGTTCTCGACAGAGGCGGACTAAAGATCACGGCGTTCGAGGTGGATCACGCGCCGATCAGGCTGGCCTTCGGCTACCGCGTGGACTACGGCGGCCGCTCCGTTGTGTTGTCCGGAGACACTCGCGTCTCCCAGAATCTGATTCGCCACGCTCAGGGTGTCGATCTCCTCGTCCACGAAGTCGCGTCACCCGAATCGTTTCAACGGGCTGGGGTGCGTCCCGAACGAGCCAAGTCGGTGGTCGAGCACCACGTGACTCCGGAACAAGCCGGAGAGGTTTTGCCAAGACAAACCCAAGGCTCGCGGAGTATTCCCACATTGTCATGCCCGACGCGAGTGAGCAAGATCTGATACCGCCGACGCGAAAGATGTACTCCGGACTCGTCGGAGAGAAAGTTGAGGTTCGCCGATCCACTCGTTCCTCGCCGTAGGGTGTCGCCACGGCCGGCGCACAAGGTGCTTCGGCGGACCGTCGCCCGCGTTGCTCGCGGCGGTCGCTGAGCACCGGCGTGACGCGGACTGAGGCCAGCTCATGTCGCGACGCCTCGATAAATCATGGACCGTGCTCGCGAGTTACCAGACATCTGAAGCAGATCGCTGCGTCGACGTCTTCTCTCGACCCGAGGGCACGTTCGGCTTCGAGGAATTCCGGAGGGACCCAGAGGACAGGGGGTTGTGGACGCCTGCCGCCTATTACTCGCGCCTGGAGTTCGGAAGTGTCGCGGCCGTGAGGACTGCTGCCGAGCGTACGGTGCCGTGGCTGGCCGCCGTTCCCGAGTTCAAGAGAGATGTTGGTGCGACCGCATAACAGGCCGCTTCAGCCCGCGGCGCTCACCCGTCGCCGAGCAAGCGTCGGCTGCGCCGCGGCTGAGCGCCTAGTCGGGTAGACATACAACGTATGGACAAGCCGAAGCGGCCGCGCTCTTGAAGGATCACCTGGCGGCGTATCGTCTTCGTTCCTATGGTGAACTGCTGAAGCTACTCGGCAAGCCGCAAGGCGCCGAATTGCGAGGCGCCTCGGGGGTCACATATCAACTGGAGGT
>Ga0126382_10001251_pt1 | contig 10332 bp, 11 predicted proteins | sample PanSoiMetPlot_30_FD_92548 | JGI IMG/M metagenome (GOLD analysis project Ga0126382, IMG submission 92548) | Tropical forest soil microbial communities from Panama - MetaG Plot_30 | ecosystem: Environmental > Terrestrial > Soil > Tropical forest > Bulk soil | place: Panama | collected 2016-02-17 | reverse complement strand
CGCGGTGGTAAGGCGAGGGTAGCCCGCCGGTGCCAAGCGCCAGCCAAGGCTGGGTTGAGCACGCGGATGCCCCGGCATATGCACACCTGGTGGGGGGCAGGGGTCTTGCTTCGGACGCCCACTTTGCGCAAAACGGCCCGGGACGAGGGACTTTCATCCTCCCGCCATCCAACAGGCTGGGCAGACTACGACCTCACTCTCGCGGCCGGCCACGGGTGTGCGCGCTGGCGCTTTCGTCCTTGCTCAATCGGCGCGGGCATCAATTTCAGCACCAATAGATGTCTGGGGTGCTGGCCGCCTGATAGCACCGTGCATGGGCGTGCGCCACCATAGGACCGCCAGCACCAACATGGCGGCCAAGCCTTCGCAGCCCATCACTTTCATCGCCGTTACGGAGCCGAGCCTCTCGAACAAAAAGCCGGCATGCCAATGACCGAGCATGGAAGAGCCGATAAAGATCGAGAGCACACCGGTGGCGCGGCCTCGCATATCCGGCGGCGCGATGTTGTGGACCAGCGCGTACTGCGTCGAGGAGAATGCGGCTGCCGCGACACCGGTCATCAGCAGTATAGCGACTGCGGTTCCGACGCTGAGGTTGAGGGCCAATCCGAGCATCAGCACGAGGCACGCGAGTGTGCCGAGGTAGTAAAAACGAAAGAGTGTCCGGGACGCGGCCAACAGCCCAACGGCCATCGCGCCGATAGTGCCACCAAGCCCGTCGCAGGCTGACAAGGCGCCGACGAGGGCTGGCGTCAGCGCGAAATCCTTCTGCCCTATAACCGGAACCATGCCGATAAACGGCCAGCACCAGAGGTTGTAGACGAGCGTCACACCCATGATGATCTGAAAGCGCCGATCGAGAATGAGCTCCGGCGGCGGCAATAGGAAACCCAGTCGGCCGCGTGCCGATGATGCGACAGGCACTGTCTGGGGCTTGACTGCAACGCGCGCGGCGAGCACCAGGCAAGCGAGGTAACTAATCGCTATCAATGCGTAGATGCCGCTTATTCCCAGCACCTGGTAAGTCGCGCCACCAATCAGTGGCCCAAGCGCGCGGGTGGCATACATCGTGGCGTTGTCGAACCCTAGCGCAGCCGCAACGCTTTCGGTCCTGACCGCATCAACCAGGAGGCGGCGCCGAACCGGCATATCCGTGGTCCAGAAGGCTCCAGATACCATCACAATCGCTGCCACGGCCGCGTACGTGCCAGCCCCCGCGCCCGTGATGATGAGCATCGTTGAGGATGCCAAAACCATGGTCGCGAAGCTTGCCAACAGCAGGCGCTTGCGATCAATCGCATCCGCCACAGCTCCCACCAGAAACCCCAGCAGCACATAGGGAACCATGCGCAGCACGGCGAGCAGCGCGACGAGCTCCGGAGATCGTGTGAGCTCATAGGCAAAGATGGCAACCGCAACAAATTCGAGCCAACGGGCGACGCCCGTCAGGCCGCCGATTGCCCACAGGCGGCGATAGTTGGCTGCAGCGAAGAGGAGGCGTGTATCGGCGGGCTTAAGCAACAGGAAGCGCAATCGGCTGGAGACGAGGTGGGAGGCACCCGGCAGGTGTAGCACGACCTGTGCCACGTCGCTCGGCAAAACTGCGCCAACTAAACTGACGCGCTATTGACCTTGTGACGATCGTCAGCCGGGCGTCACTCTCACTCGACGACCCTGTCGGCACGGCTGAACAATGACCACACTTCCCGAGCGCGGAGCCCATGGCTCGATGGCGTTGCTAGCTGCACCGCCGTTTGATCCTTCAGGCCCCCCTAGAGCACATGTCAGTCCTGACTTCAGGATCTCGGTTGCTCCAATCCCGCCGAACACACCAGTCATTCCTGGAGACTGCGCTCCGCTTGGTAGCCAGACCGCCGCCCGCGCAAACAGCGGTGTCTCGGGTTTGTGGCCGCACCCCGTTCGGCGCGTTGATTTTTGCCGACCATGCTACGGCTTGAGCGTGGCCAAACAAGCGGCAACAACGACGTTCATCGTCGAGCATACGAACGATGGCTGGTCTGTCGGGGCCGGGATCGAGCGTATGGGCTGTTCCCGACCCAGCGATAGGAGCTTGATGAGTGAAGAGAACTCGCGGCGCAAGGGGCAAGCTAGCCCACGGCCGCCCCTCACGTCGCTGAAGTCCGGGCCTCCGAATAGGACACTCTGTACCAAGAGAAGCGCCTCAAGATCGTCACGCCAGGCTGGCATAGGGTCATTTTGCCGAGCATCGTTCGGCCTGCCGGGCTGGGCAGGCTGCCGGTTCTTGCTTATATGGGTATCGCTGGGACGGGCGGCTGGCACCTGTCACGGGGACGAGGAGCCTTGATGGATCTCCGATACGAACTTGGTCGCGTCGCCCAGGCGAACCAGGACATTGAAGCAGCCAATGCGCGGATAGCCGAACTTACGTTCGAGGCGAGCAAGCTCGAGCGGGTTGGACAGGATGTTACTGAAATTAAGGCGACGCTGCAGCGTTGCCACGCAATGGTCGACCACATGGTTCGCGAGAGAAACAAGCTGACAGTGATGATTGCAAAGATGTTGCTGCAATGAACCGGGCACGAACAGGATCCGGCAGTCGACGCTGACCAGATGCACCACAGAGATGATTGGACTGCTATTGTCGCTGCTGACGGACTCTGCTTGACCAGCTGCGCACCAACCTCAATTCCATCGGCAGGAGCCTGACTGCGGGCAATCTCCACTCTCTGTCCATCGGCGGCATGCCAAAGCCAGCACATTGCGGGTAAGTCGCTCGCTGAGAGTCACTCCCTGCAACGGCCTCAATTCTTTCTTGCGACGACCAGTTGCCAGCGGTGGAAGAAGTGAACAACGCCATCCTTCAGGCTGAGACCCATGCCCGCGTCCGCGCCTGCCATGGCGAGGGCACGAACGATCGTGCGCAAGGGAGCAACGCGCTCCGGATTGGTGACGATACCCAGCCACTCTTCGAACTCGCGAGGCTTTTCCCACGTCTCCTGCCACTCAATCGTGACGGCGGCCTGGGCGACCATCGCCATCAACTCGGACCCTGTCAACATGCGAACATGCGATGGGTCCCTCAGGGCCTCAATCGCATTTTGCAGCTCGGATTTGTCGGGCTCTTCGGCGCTGACAACGTCAGCAATGGCCACAATGCCATGAGGTCGAAGCACGCGTAGCATTTCCTTGAGTACGGCGGAGGGCTCAAGGAAGTGATGAAATGAAAGACGCGTGATCACTGCATCAAAGCAGGCGTCAGCGAAAGGCAGCGCTGTCGCAGAGCCTTCCTTGAACATAACATTTGCCTGACCGGCCTTGCTACATCGCTCCCTCGCTTTTTCAAGCATTTGTGGCGTCAAATCCAACGCGACGACCTGCTGCGCACGTTCTGCAAGTGCCGATGTCACGATGCCAGGACCGCAGGCAACATCGAGCACGCGCCCTCGCGCCGCCCCACCAATCGCTGCGACCAGGCGGGCAACCTGAGACTGATCGGTTATTGCGGCTGACGCGGCAAAACTGGCGGCCTGCCGACTGAATTCCTGGCGAGTGCGCTCAAGATGATCCATTCTTCACCCTTTGGCCTCCTTTGCCGGCCGCTCCGAGGCCCTCGAATGGGATGCCGGCTAAAATTCGGCAATGGCACACGACAATCGTCCACGCCAGCGCTTTGCTGGTCAGCGCTGCCATTGACTTCCGGCACCCGATCGGTGAGGCATGCCAATCACATTGCCGGCCGCGGCAAGTGTCAACGGCAGGCCAATGCGCCACACTCGGGCCTACTGTATCAGCAAGCGGCAACGGCACAGCGGTGCGACCGAGCCCAGCAGTAAAATGGCACCGTCCCATTGAATGGCCTCACCGGAGCTGACGGAACCAGGATATCAGTTCTCGCCTGAACTGCTGAGACCCCAAGTCGGTCGTACCTGCGCCCTTCAACGAGGCCCTGCGGCTGGTGCATGGGAATCCAGGCTCGTGGAGATTTCGCCTTCCAACCCACGCGGGGTAAGTTGAGATGTGACCTTTCGCGCGCAAATTGCCTTTCTTGATGTTGCCTACGCGTCGGATGCTGCCGGCGTTGCTTGCCTGCTGACAGACTCCTGGACAACGGCGATACCGGCGATCGAGCTTAGCAAGCTCGTGATGTGCGCTCCGACTGAATACGTGCCCGGCGCTTTCTACCAGCGCGAATTGCCATTGTTGCGAGCCATGATTGATGATCTCGCGCCGCTTCCTTCACTACTTGTCATCGATGGCTACGTATGGCTCGGGGCATCTAACATGCCCGGCCTGGGTGCGCATTTGTTCGAGGCACTGCAGGCCGCGACAGCCATCGTCGGTGTGGCCAAGACTCGATACCGAAACGACACTTGGTCAAAGCCAGTTTATCGCGGCAAGAGCCTTAAGCCGCTCTACGTCACGGCTGTGGGTGTTGAAACGGCAAAGGCAGCTGCGCTGGTTTCGAGCATGCATGGGAAGCACCGCATTCCGACCCTGCTGCAACGAGTTGACCGCCTGGCCCGCCTAGCGGTGGCCCAAGGCCACGGCTAAGCGCCCGGTCTTAAGACGGGAGTGCCCGAGTAGGCAGGCGGCGAGTTCGTCTGCGCTGAAGGCTGGCAAGATCACTCGGCAGACCGGGCCACCAGGCTCAGTGCGGGAATGCCCACAATTTGTAGCGACACACTCCGATTCTCAGTGCAGTCACAGGTATTTCTGCCTCGGCAGAGGACATGCCATCGTTCAAACGTACCTCTGTTCGCGTTCTTCCTCGCAGTCAGAGTTGAAGGGACCCGCGTGCGGATCAGCGCTGGGCGATATTTTTTTGGAGGGGGCCAATGGGGACCGGGAAGCGATTCAAAGCGCCGCCGACCGGCCTCAGGTTGCAATGACAAACTCCGATCCTCTTTCAGGCCACGCAGGGGACTTTAGGGTCCGACCGGCCTCGCGGCGCCACCCTTCAGTCCCTTCTGTCCCGACTTTTTTCTGTTTTCTTTGAAGATCTGCTTTGCAAAACCCGCGCCTTTGCCGTAGGCGCCAGCCGCGTATGCCATCGGTACATGGACCTTGCTCACCACGACGAAGGCCGCGGCGATGAAAATAGCGATTCCAACTGCAAGATAACGTCGCATGAAGGCATCTCCAACTCGTTGCGACCGTGAGAGATGCTGGAGCAAGGACTTGCGTGAACCTACCTCTCCCACTATGCCGTGAACGGAGTTTCTGTCAGAGAACTCTGCCCATCCATCAGGGTTAACTCGCAAATGCTGCCAAAAGAGTGTGGAAAATGCTGCACCTCAACGGCGCGGCCGGCCATACCGAGTGCCTCCTCTGGCTCAGGGTTTACCCCAAGGTTTCGTCAGACTGAACTTGGCTATCGTGTGTCATTCGCAGTTGCCCCGCAGCGGCTGGGCTATCGCCAGCGCCATCGAGACGAAACCAGATCTAGTCCCGCTCGACCACTTGCTTGTGTCATTGAATGGCGCCCCGGTCGCGACTCATCGACCTTGCGAGCGAGGTTCGGCGCCAACGTCTGAAAAGACTCGTAGGTTGCAGCCGGCCAAACTTGGCAACTCACAAGCCGAGAGCGCCGTCTGACCGAACGATTGTTGCGGGCAACCCAACAAGGAGGTGGCAAAGCTCCTGCAAATTGCGCCACCCCCCGCTTTACCTAATTCGCAGCAAGTTCCAGGAAGCCTGATAGGTCTCGGGAATTTCCTGCGGGCGATCTGCGGGCTAATCCCGATGCGTTGCTCGGGTTTGCAGTGAGTAGACAAGCAAGCATGGAAGCGGGGTAATCGGCCACTCCCAATCCTCAGCTACCTCCCCGTCGCCTGGATCGGAGAGCTTGCGACACTTCGCACACCCTCCGAGTCGCAAGCGATTTTGCGTGACCCTGCTCATTCACACATGTGAGAAGGTGCATGCGGGCCCGCTACCTGTGCCGATGCTCAGCCTACGGGCGACAATGCTAGCACTGCGCCGTTAGCCAAGTTTGACATCGCCCCCCGTGTCTTTTTTTGTTTCTTCGCTCATGCCAATTGGTGCCCGCTGCCGACCCGCAGGTCGCACGGGCCAGATGCCAGGACCTAAAGGGGCGCTATGAACGCCGGCGCCGATCGGAAGGGCCGACCTGCTCCGGGCTCCAAAGCCCACATACTAGATCTCCGCCGGTGTTGCACCGGGTTCATCCCAATTGCAGCGGCATGACTTGTGCTTCACGGAGTGTTGCAGGCGGGTCGCAGCAGCGGACACTTGTGAGGCGAGCTAAATGTCCGGCCTTGGTAGCAAAGCGGACGACGGCAACCCCGCGCAAGGCGCAGATGTGTTTTTGGCTCCCGCGCTTGCGGCCGGCAGGGAGCAACCGTTCCAGCCAGCGGCTCCAGCGTCGCTGCGGCTCGGTGCACATGGAGACTGGCCGTGACAGACGTGAGACTAGCCGTGAAACTGGTGCATGCCGCGCTGCTGGCAGGCGGTATAGCCGCCGCGAATCCCGCTTCAGCAGAAATCGATGCATCCCAAGCCGATGCAAGACTGATCGGTATGCCGATCTACACATCCGACGGACTGCTGATCGGGCAGGTCACCAACGTCGAGACCTATGGCACGAACCGAGCCATAGTCGCTGCCATAGGTGGTATGTTGGCGTTTGGACCCAGGTTCGTGTGGATCCCCTTGAATTGGGCGAACAAAGAGGAAGATCACATCAGATTATTGCTGACGAACGGCCAGCTCGCAGGCTTTGGTCAAGGTATCGGCAGCCGCTAGTGCTGAGGCCCTTTCTTCGAGCCGCCCGCGCGGGAAGCCGGGCTGTTCGGCTCTGCCGAGTTATCAACCACAGATCGGTCGCCCTCCGCCGCCACGACCTGCGTGCCTAACCAATCACGCGGGTAGCAGGCACGCCGCATCAATATTGAGATCAATACCAGCCTCGCTCGCGCGGATGCCGGCAACCACGGCGCCCGCGATCGCAAAACCAAACCCTGGGCTGGGAAAACCCCAGATGCTACGCGGCGGCGACAACGGGGACCAACGTGTTGGTTCCAGCCGGCCGGCCCTAGTTCGCACCTGCGATGACAGCCGTGCACGCCAGTGGTCAGTGCAAAACCCTCCCCAGTCCATTCCACTATGATCCTCGACGGAGGGTTGGACCACGTTCTAATCCGTCACATGCGAGCGCGCACTTCGCAACCTGCGCCTTGATTTGAAACGCTGATGGCGCACGAACCTGGCAATGTTGAACGACGCCGAGACGATGCTGACGCCGTAGCAAACGATCTGGCTGGTCAGGAGAAAGGTATTCATGTCGGCACCCTCCGAGCATCCTTGTTTGACCCTGGGACGACGCCCGCCCCAACGGCAGGACCATGCTTGCGAATGCTGGTCTGCAACCCCGGCTCTACATTGAAGACGAGCGAGGACATGGAAAACCGACAATCGAACGCTGCTTTTTTGGGTAGGCTACGGCACGGAGCTTGCCAGCAAGCGGCAGCCGCTTGGGCGGCCGAATCGGCGCAAATATCCGCGGCAGAAACCTTCCGCGTCGCCCTGCAGCACCCAACTTCGAGATGGACATCCCCGTCCACCTGCCCGAAGCTCGCGTATGGCAGACCTAGGTGTGCAATAGCATGAGCGGCAGGGTGGGCGAGGGAGGCATCTTCAGCCTCAGCGGGAAGCAGTGGCTGACCTTGCTGATGGTACAGCTCTCCAACATGCTGTTCGGCATGACCATCACGCTTGCAAACCTGGTGCTGCCGCAGGTGCGAGGTACGCTGTCGGCGACACAGGACGAAATCGCTTGGGTCATTACCCTAAACCTGGTGGCCACCGCCGTGGCCACGCCCATGACCGGCTGGCTATCAAGCCGGCTCGGCTGGCGCAACCTCATGTTCGGCACCGTGCTGGGGTTCACCGTCTCCTCCTTCCTGTGCGGCATCGCCAATAGCCTCGAGACGCTGATCTTTGCGCGTGTGGCGCAGGGGCTGTTCGGCGCGCCGATCATGCCCATGGGACAGGCCATCCTGCTCGCCACCTTCCCCCCGCACCTGCACGCCTTTGCCATCGTCATGTGGGGTGTGGGAGCCGTGTTCGGCCCCGTGGCCGGCCCCATCGTCGGCGCCGTCGCGTCCGAAGCCTATAACTGGCGTGCGGCGTTCTTCATGATCGTTCCACCCGGCATTTGCGCGCTCACCTGCATCTGGTTCGCCCTCGCCGACCACACTAGGCGCACGCAGGTGCACTTCGATTGGACCGGCTTTCTCGCTCTATCCGCCGCTGTCGTCGCCGCCCAACTAATTTTTGACCGCGGCCAGCGGCTCGACTGGTTTGACTCGCCGGAGATCGTGATCTGCACCTTCGTTTGCGCACTGTCCTTCTGGATCTTCGTCGCCCATTGCCTCACCGCTGAGCGGCCCTTCCTCGACCCGCGCCTGCTCCTCGATCGCAATTTTGCCGTCGGCACCCTGATCGCCTTCGTCATGGGAATGCTGACGTTCACGACCTTGGTGCTGTTCCCTAGCCTCCTACACGATTTGCGCGGTTATCCTGACAACGCCATCGGCATGCTGCTTGCCTCCCGTGGGCTCGGCAATTGGACAGCCTTCTTCTTCGTCGCCCAGCTCACTCGCATCGCGCCCAGGACAGCCATCGGCATGGGACTCGCGATCCAGGCCGCCGGCAGCTTCTGGATGGCGCAGTTCGATATTAACGTCACCGAGTTCGGCATGTTCTGGAGCCACTTCCTGATGGGGCTCGGCCAGAGTGTCGCCTTCACGCCCATGATGGTGCTGGCCTTCGCCACCATTCCGCGCCAGCAAATCACCGAGGGCGCCGCCGTCTTCACCATGATGCGCAACTTCGGTTCCAGCCTCTTCATCTCGCTCGCCGTGATGGTGCTGGTGCGCTCCACCTCCACGAACTACGCGCGCATGACTGAGTTCGTGACGCTCTACCGCGAGCCACTGCTTTACCCTAGTCTGCCCACCCCCTGGAACCTCGATACGGCGAGCGGCCTCATGCGGGTGGCCAATGAAGTGCAGCGCCAGGCGGCCATGATTGGCTATGTCAACGCCTTCCACGTGATGGCGTGGACGGCTGCGCTCGCCGTACCGCTGGCATGCCTTCTGCGCACCAGGGCCTAGCCAAGCTTGCTCGGTGACCCACTGCGGTTCGCCCAGGCGTCCCGGACCTGCAGTGCGGTCACCCCATCACATCATCGCGCGACTACCACGCCTCTGAAGGGTTGCGATGATCGACTGGCACTTGGTCATGGTCCGGAGGACCGCATCAAAGCGCCATAAATGACGGCTCTCGAGCTCTTAGGCGCCGGCGTCAAACTGCCTGCGCCATGCAGTCGACACCAATGACGCCGGCCATTAGCGCCTCCCTGAAGATTGCTTGCCGTAGCCTCCAACCATCGAGCCGCTGAAAGCGCAGTTCAGACGGAGGTTGGACTACGACTCAGGTGGCGTTCTCGACTGCCCGAACATGGGCGGCAAGCAGAGAAGGAAGCCGCACCGGGTCGCCACGCGCCATCCCGCACTCGGTGCTGATGCCATCAACGCGCGCATGCCTTCTAGCGGCACTGAGTCGCGCCGCGTCACCCGCGGCATCGTCGTGGTGGATAACGCCGAGATAAAGTTCGGTTTCCTTATCGAGTTTTAAGCCCCTGAGCGGTGCAAAGTAGGCGTCGTCGGTTCGCAGCTTCGGCACCGGCATATGGAAGAACTGGATCGGCCGATTGACACTGGCGACGATGGCGTTGGCCATCTCCACCATTAGTCGCATGTCCTTTGGTTGCACGAGATGCTCATCAGCGGGGCTGCCATAGCACAAGTGATAACCAAGCTCGACGCCGGCCGGCACGGCGTCGCCGATTCTCGCGAGCACGTCGAGCGTCTCGGTGCGGAAGTCAACCGGCCCTTTGTCGTAGTAACCTTCCCAGGCGAGCACTTCCTGGCACACATCCCACTGTAGAGCGAGGCGGTCACTGGGAATCGCCGCGGCGATCCTCTCGACCTCGCCGATAAAGTGGCGTGTCAGCGCCGGCAGCAAACCCTGGCGGTCAGCCGGCACCATGTTGTTGTAGATTGGCGCGATCGGTGTTGGCAGACTGACCTGAAACTTAACGTGGGCCGGAATGCCACCCGTCCTTTGCATACGCTCGAACAGGCTCCAGGATGCGATCGCCATGTCAGCGTAACCGGTGTCGAAACTGCCGGGATCGGGTTCCCTGCCGGGCTTGAGCCGAAGGCGAGGGATTTCACGAATCAATTTGCCGTCCCATTGGACGAACTTGAATGGCGGCACATCGCGCGCGACCTCAATGGCTGGGTTTGTCGCCAAGACGTCCTG
>Ga0126382_10001249_pt1 | contig 10352 bp, 7 predicted proteins | sample PanSoiMetPlot_30_FD_92548 | JGI IMG/M metagenome (GOLD analysis project Ga0126382, IMG submission 92548) | Tropical forest soil microbial communities from Panama - MetaG Plot_30 | ecosystem: Environmental > Terrestrial > Soil > Tropical forest > Bulk soil | place: Panama | collected 2016-02-17 | reverse complement strand
CGGCTACTTTTTCGCCGGTTTTTACGGGCACTGTGCTCTTGTCGACTATCACGCGATAATCGATCAAGACACCCGCAATTTCACGAGAGACTTTCTCCAGAAAGCTAAGGTCGACATCGCCATTCGGTTGTTGTGGAGTAGGAACGGCGATAAAGACAATCTGAGAATTCTTCACGCCCTCCTCGATGCTGCCGGTGAAACGCAACCGGTGCGCCGACACATTCCGATGAACTATTTCTTCAAGCCCCGGTTCATAAATTGGTATCTCACCGGCTTGCAGTTGCTTGATTTTTTGCTCGTCGTTATCGATGCATATGACGTTGTGCCCGACGTCGGCGAAACAGGCGCCGGTGACAAGGCCAACATACCCAGAACCGATGATTGCGAGATCCATGATGGAAGGAATGGTGCGGGCGAATTAGCCGCAACACAAGTGGTCGAGCAAATTCAGGCCCTCTGGCACAGTCCGTGCGCTTTCGCTCATTCTCCTTGAGACGTAGGATCGAAGTTTAAATCAAATCCAAATTTCGGAAATGCCTTGAGGGTTACGGTGAAAAGGAGACCGTATTCTTTTACGCCAGAGTTATCCCTGATCACCCCTCCAAATGAGGCCACCCAGGAGGTGAGATCACGGTAAATAGCATAACGCTGTTCCTCGAGGAGACCGGTCGTAGCCTCATATTGTTCCTGAACTCCAATGCCCCAATTATCGTTGAGGCGACAATATCCGCCCACAACGAACAAACTGCTGTCCTGGAAAAAGGGATTACCGTTTAAATAGCGATGCGCAACGCTTAATTGCACATTGGCTAGCGGTTGCACAGTCGCGATCGTATCGACTTCAGTAAATCCTTTGGCAAAAGCTGGAACTTGAGAGTTCACTGACAGGGACATCCAGGGCAACGGTGAAAAGCGGATGTTGTTAACGAGATTTGAGTAATCCGTGGGCTGGTAAGGGTTCTCGAATTGCACATCAAAAAAGGAGTCGAGTTCGAACCAGGTTATTGTTCTGTCATCGCGTCGCGTTTCCAGGCGGTTGCGAACTCCGAGTCGCCACACCGTCCAATCAGCGATCGAGTCGATGGTGGTGAACTGCGGAAAATCAAGTTCCCGCGGTTGGGTCGAAGGTTGAAACCGGTCGAACCCCAAAACTGCCGTTGGGTTAGGTCCATCCTCTTTCACATAAGAAAAATCCGTGAACGGTTGAATGACGTGCATAAGTCCATCCAGACCGAGCGCGCGGCTTTGCACGTTCTCCCATGTGCGCGAGATCTTGAACGAGGCTTCTGCACCAGTGTCGAAAACAGAGCGGAACGTGTCTCCGTCGAACTTGACTGGGTTAGCGAGCGTTGGCGGTGGCAGAATAAAGTTAGGCTCGAGCGGGTTTGATGGTGGTACGAAGACGGTTGATCCCAGGTCCCAAGTCTTGCCGTAATAGGTTCCGCGATAGCCAACCCGAGGTACGATCGAGAGCCATCCAAAGTATGTGTTAGGATAACTTAGTTGATGGAATGTATCGAAACGATACGTGCCATAATTTTCGAAACCCGCCCCCTCAGGAAACTGCAGCCTCAGGTTGGCAAAGCCAGTCTCGCCCTCATAAAAGATTGGTCCCCCAAAAAGGCCGTGACGTTTGATGTCCAACACAACCTCAGGTGAACGTTCTGTTGTAGTGAAAAATTGATTTGCCTGAAAACGCTCGATGGCGGTCAGGGTATAAAAAGGATTTGTCTTCGCCACAGCGATGACATTGTCCGGAACAGGATCGATGCGAAACTCACCCTGGAAGAAGTCCTGCATCACGTATTGGTCACTCAGCTTGGTGAGATTGGCGATGCCGTAAATGTCATCCGTAAAATTCGTGTGATCTTCCAAGGTAAGCCGGTATCGTCCGGTAGGAACGTCCTGTCGTTGCAAGGCTGTTTGATTCAGGTTCGGATTTTGATCCTGAAGATAAAAAGTTTTTATCTTCGCTCTACTGCTTTCGTCCTTCCCATAATCAATAATCGGCTCAAAACCTAAGCCCAGGCCACGGCGACCATAATAGTTGAGCCGGAGGCGTGCCTCGATGTTGTCCCTAATTGGGAACGTCACCTGAGTGAGAAGCGATGGTCCCCAAGTACTGTAGTACGCTGGTGAAATACTAAAACTGAACGCTTGATCGAGCGATTGATACAGGTAAGGCCACCAAAAGATCGGCACCTTTCCGACGTATGCGGTCACGTTCAGAAAAATCACGCGATCGCCTTCGTAAACGCGAATCTTTCGGGCGTGTAGATGGAAGTCCGCCTTCGGCGAATCGTGAGTCGTAAACGTGCCGTCCTGTATCAGATAACCATTCTCAGAAATTGAGGTTACGCTTTTGCCACGCAGAAAATACGGCTGATCCTCCGTCCGCCCATTTATCGCCCGGATTTTCTTTGTCTCGGTGTTGTAAATGCCGCTTTCGGAAATATAAAGACTTGTATCCCGATAGATTCGGACGTGACCTCTCAACTCCACGTCGTGCGTAGTGGGATTGTATTGCGCGTAATCGGCGTAAATATCCGTGTTGCCAATGTGAATCACGACGTTATCGCGCGCCGTGGCCAGGCCGTGCTCATACGTCGTTTCCCCTGTAGAAGTAATTTCGATCGGAGCGTTCTCAGGAGTCTTGATCTCTCCCAGGATCAATCCCGCACTCGCCGAAAGGGTGGCGATCAACAAGACCAGCGTTCGCATTGCGCATGCCGAACGTACCGCGCCAGAGGCTCCCTGCAAAGGCAAAAGCACTCCACGCAATAAGGACGGGCGATAAGCACCAGCCGGTTTAAAGCGCGACCATCGCGCGTTCTGTCTTGATTAACCAATCAATTGACGGTTTTCTTCATCCCAACGTGAGCAAATCGGTCGATCAGATCTTTGTTAATGGAAAACAGTGGCTGCTATCTTTGCTGTCCTCGCTTACTGGCGCGCCGGTCTGGGTTATTCAGGTCGCATCGAGTCTGATCAATATTCTCGCGCTCCTCGCTGTCTTCCTGACGCTGTTTGCGCTCATGTCGGTGCTGGAGCGGAAGATTCTAGGCCGCATACAAAATCGCTATGGCCCGAACCGCGTTGGACCGTTCGGGCTTTTGCAGCCACTTGCCGACGGAATCAAGATGCTGATCAAAGAGGACATCGTTCCCGCGCGGGCGGACAAGCTTGTACATTTCCTGGCTCCAATTCTCATCGCTGCTGCGGCGATTCTTGCCCTTGGAATAATTCCTTACGGCCGGAACATGACGCCGTTTGCAATTGATGGCGGCATCCTTTTTTTCTTTGCGGTTGGATCGACAACGGAGCTTGCTGTTTTCATGGCCGGATGGGGAAGCAATAACAAGTTCTCGATGCTCGGTGCGATGCGCGCGATCGCGCAAATGATCAGCTACGAACTTCCGCTCATTATCACCGTGCTCCCAGTGGTGATGGTGGTCGGCTCTCTTATGCCCGACAGGATTGTCGCGGCGCAGGCCGGATACACGTTTGGTTTCGTGCCGCGCTGGTTTGTCTTCACACCGTGGGGCGCAACTGCGTTCATTTTGTTCTTTGTATCCGGCCTGGTGGAATCGAATCGCACTCCGTTCGATGTGCCTGAAGGTGAATCGGAAATTGTCGCCGGTCACATGACCGAATATTCCGGGTTCAAATACGCGACTTTTTTCATGGCGGAATATATTGGGATGTTCGCCATCACCGGCCTCGCCGCGACGCTGTTTCTCGGTGGCTGGCATTCGCCCTTGTCTGCGTTGGAATTTATTCCGTCTTACGTCTGGTTCTTTGCGAAGTTGAGCGCCTTGCTTTTCGTTTACATCTGGCTTCGCGGGACATTGCCGCGGACGCGGATTGATCAAATCATGAATTTTGCGTGGAAATTCATATTGCCCATGTCTTTTACCTGCTTCATCGCAGCAGCTGTCTGGCATTATGCAGGTCGCGGCTTGCGCGGATGGCTTTGGTCGTTCGTGGTAATTGCGATCATTTACACAGCTCTGTCGATGTTGCTCGACACGCGAAGAAAGTTTGCGCCACGCGTTTACCGTTTTGCCGAATGAGCAGCGCCGCGGCGGTCATTATCGCTATCCTGATGTTGGCTGCCGCGCTGGCCGCTGCCACTCTGCAAAAGCTGATGCACGCGACGCTGAGTTTTGCTGCGGCGCTTGTGGGAGTGGCTGCATTCTTCTTTCTGTTTAGCGCAGAATTTGTCGGTCTTGTGCTGGTATTCGTCTACATCGGAGCGGTCGCGGTACTAATTGTCTTTACAATTCTTCTGACCCGCCGTGACGTTGGAAACGATCGTGGTGTGAACTGGGGGGGGGCATTCCTTGCAGTTGCTGTCTTCGGCGGTTTGACGTTGGCAATTCTTAAGACGCAATCGGTTACCATAGTCGCTCCACACATTCGAACACTGACTGTCAAACGAATTGGTGAAGCGCTTATGACCAGTTATGTCTGGCCATTGCTATGCGTGGGGCTTCTTCTCACTGCTGCGTTGATCGGTGCACTTGTTCTGGTGATGGAGGAGAAGCGATGAGAAAAACGAAGCGTCTTTTTGCCGAGCGAAAATGACTCCAACGCTTCAGACCTTCCTCATCATATCGGCCGCCCTGTTTTGCATCGGCTTGCTTGCGGTCCTGAGTCGTCGTCATGCCATCTTTATTTTGATTGGGATCGAGATGATGCTTGCCGCAGCAAACCTCAATTTCATCGCGTTCTGGCGCTTCAGCCCGCAACCCATGCCACCGACTGGTGTTATGATCGCGATTTTCTCAATTGCCATTGCCGCCGCTGAAGCCGCAGTCGGTCTCGCTCTGGTAATCGCCGTTTATCGGCACTATCGCACAACAAACGTCGACCACCTGGACCAGCTCAAAGGATGAGTCGCTGGCTTATCGATCATCTCTGGTTGATCCCGACCGTGCCGTTTGCGGCTTCATTGGCAATTTTTTCCATGCCGAATGCGCGGCACAAAGGCGCAGCTTTACTCGCGGTCGTCGGACAAATCGCCGCGCTTGTAATGTCGTTCTTTGCGTTCCTGCCGACGTTGCGAGCGCCGGGATTCCGTACCGTTCAGAATTTCACGTGGTTCACCTTTGGTGATCATGCGCTGCGTTTGGGATGGGTTCTGGATCCGCTTGCAGCTGCCATGCTGACGATGATTACGCTCGTTGGGCTTTGCATTTTCGTCTTCAGCATCGGTTATATGGCCGGCGACAAGAATTTCGTCCGCTTTTTCGCTTACCTGTCGTTTTTCTCCGGCGCAATGCTCGGACTCGTTATTTCGAACAGTTTGCTTCTTCTGTTTATCTGCTGGGAGCTGGTTGGCCTGGCTTCCTATTTGCTGATTGGATTTTGGATCGAGCGGTCGAGCGCAGCGGCTGCGGCAAAGAAGGCATTTATCACGACTCGTATTGGCGACATGGGATTTTTCCTTGGCTTGCTTTGGCTCTACGGCCGGAGCGGTACACTTCTGTTTTACGATGGCGGGAACGGTTGCTTGGAAAGCGCTGGTCTCGCGATGCTCGGCGTTAACGCTACGTTTATTGCGCTGCTAATCTTCTGCGGCGCTATGGGCAAGTCGGGACAATTCCCGCTGCACGTCTGGTTGCCGGACGCGATGGAGGGCCCCACGCCGGTCAGCGCGTTGATTCATGCCGCGACAATGGTTGCTGCCGGCGTTTTTCTGGTCGCACGCGTATACCCAATCTTCTCGTTAGGCGCATTCGACGGGGTGACGTCGTCACTTACAGTCGTCGTGTGGATTGGCGTGACTACGGCATTGATGGCCGCGCTCATCGCAATAGCGCAGACTGACATCAAACGGATCCTTGCGTATTCGACTGTGTCTCAACTGGGTTTGATGATGGTTTCGCTCGGAGTGGGCGGTGTCGCAGCCGGGATGATGCACCTGCTGGCGCATGGTTTTTTCAAGGCGCTGCTGTTTCTCGGCGCGGGCTCGGTCATTCACGGTTGCAACGGCGAACAGGACATTCGGAAAATGGGCGGCCTGCGCTGGCTCATGCCAGTCACGTTCTCGACTTACGCAATCGGCATGATGGCACTCAGCGGCGTGCCGCTCTTCTTTTCCGGCGGTTGGACCAAGGAGGAAATCTTGCATGTGACCGCGCATTGGTCGGCTTCCCACTTGCCCTATTATTTTGTGCTGGCAGGCGTCGTCCTCACCGCACTCTACATGACACGGCAAATTGTCTATGTCTTCTTCGGTGATCGGCGTGCTGGCTCTCAGCATGCACACGAAAGCCCGCGGGTCATGACGATGCCGCTCATCGCACTCGCGGTTTGCGCGACCTTGTTCAGTGTCGTGCTAACGCCAGCATGGCCGTGGCTTCACGACTATCTAACAGACGAATCTACGCATTTCGAATCCTCGCGTCTGATTCAACCGACGCTTTTTCTTTCGCTGGTTCTTGTGAGCGCGGGCTTTGCCCTGGGCATCTGGATGTATCGTAAAGCTGGCGCGCAAGATCGACAGCGTCCCGCTAACACTGATCCGCTCGAATTCGCGCAGCCTGAATTATTTCGATTCCTTGAGAACAAAATGTGGATCGATGAGCTGTATGCTCGCACCGTGATCGCGCTTAGTTGGATGAGCGCACGTTTATCCGACTGGATGGATCGTAATTTCTGGGATCGCTTGGTGCGCGGATTCGGCAGGATCGGTCAATCCTTTGGAATTTTTACGGCCAGTGTCGATGAGCGCGGCATCAACGATGGAGTCGATGAGACGACCGTCGGCACCCGCGGTCTGGGCCGTCTGATGTCCGTGGCGCACTCCGGACAAATCCAAACGTACTTGAGCGTCATCGCGATCGGTGTGCTGGCGCTATTGCTTTTCTACGCATGGTTGGCTTGATCAGCGCGCTCATTTTAATTCCGCTGATCGGCGCGCTTGCGCTTTTTACCGCCCCGCCCAGGACTGCGCGTCCGATCGCATTGCTGTTTAACGCACTGGCTGCACTTGACGCGTTGCTCTTGTGGCTGCACTTCGATATTCACGTTGCCAGTGTTCAATTGATCGAACGGCATGCATGGATTCCCGCTATTGGCGCCGAATACCTGGTCGGAATCGATGGCTTGAGCCTGCTGCTGGTGTTACTAACATCGCTCATCCTCCCTTTTGCCTTTCTCGCACAGAGGATGGATCGCGGGTTTTACGCGCTGATGTTGATTACGCAGTCCGCGCTGTACGGCACGTTCACAGCACAGAATTTTGTTCTCTGGTTCTTGTTCTACGAAATGAGTCTGGTTCCCGCGTTCCTGCTCATCAAGATCTGGGGAGGGGAGAATCGCGACCGCGCCGCGACAAAGTTTTTCCTCTACACGTTTCTCGGAAGCGTCGCAATGCTGCTGGGATTCCTTGGAATTTATCTTGCCAGGGGTTCCTTCGATTTTGCCACGCTTGCTGGTTTTGGTAAAAACGGATTGCTTACAGGCAAACTCGCCTGGTTGGCTTTTGCCGGAATTTTCCTTGGACTTGCGGTCAAAGTGCCCCTGTTCCCATTTCATACCTGGTTGCCCGACGCGTATGAAAGCGCCCCGACCGGCGTCTCGATGGTTTTGACCGGTGTACTTTCGAAAATGGGAGTTTACGGTTTCGTGCGGCTATTGCTTCCACTTTTTCCGAACGAAATCAGAATCGTCGGACCCTGGCTGCTGGCACTAGCGATCTGCTCGATTGTTTTCGCTCCCCTGGCAGCGTGGGCCCAGTCTGATTTGAAACGAATGGTCGCCTACTTGTCGGTCAATCATCTCGGCTACTGCATGCTTGGCTTGTTCGCGCTCGCTGCTTCATCCGTTGGTGCTTCGATTGATACCCAAGCGGCGCTCAGCGGTGTGTTCATGCAGATGTTCAATCACGGGGTGACTGCGGCCGCACTGTTTTACCTGGTCGGCCTTCTTGAGAAGCGTCGCGGACTGCGTGGTATCGATGATTTTGGAGGATTGATGCAGCGGACGCCAATTCTTTGCGGCTGGATGAGCGTCGCCATGTTTTCATCACTCGGCTTGCCGGGTTTAAACGGTTTTATCGGCGAGTTTCTGATTTTTAAGGGTTCATTCGGCATTACTGCATCCTTTACGGCCATTGCAGCGATTGGCTTGCTCGTGACAGCAATCGTTTTCATGCGTGCGATGCAAGCGCTCTTCAGTGGGCCGCTGGCAGAGGGTTGCGGCGCTTTTCCTGACCTTTTACCGAGGGAACAGATTGCGATCATTCCCGTCACACTTCTCATGTTTGCCATTGGTCTCGCACCGCAATTCATGTTCAACATTTTCAACGCGACCGTCACCCGCATGGCGCAACTGTTTAGCTAAGATTTGCCACGAATGAGTAAGCAGATCGTTCCAGCTGAGCAGATCGCATTACGGATCCGGCATTTTCGCGGCGAAAAAGTGCTTCTCGATTTCGATCTAGCCGCTCTCTATGACGTGGCGGTCAAGGTTTTGAATCAATCAGTAAAACGAAATCGCGAGCGATTCCGGAAGGACTTCATGTTCCAGCTTAGTGAAGAGGAAGCGCGGCTTTTGCGGTCTCAACTTTCGGCACTGGAGAATCGACAAAGTGTTGAAAATGAGAGGGCTGAACGCAACTGGTCACAATTTGTGACCACCTCTCGAAAATACCGGGGGCAAAATATCGGCCCTACGCATTCACCGAACAAGGTATTGCCATGTTGTCGAGTGTCTTGAACAGCAAACGCGCGGTCAAAGTCAACATCGCGATCATGCGTGCGTTTGTGAAATTGCGCTGTGCGCTTGAGACAAACCGCGAACTTGCCAGGAAATTTTCCGAACTGGAACGGCGTGTTGACAAGCATGATGAGGAAATCGCCGCGATCCTGGAAGCGATCCGACAGTTAATGGTCCCGTCGGAAAAGCCGCGACGCCAAATTGGGTTTCACGTTCAGGAAAGAGCCCCGCGTTATCGGATAGCCAGTCGACGATGATCGCCTGGACGATTTACCTCACCTTTGCGGGCGCAGTAGTGCTGCTCATTTTTCCTGGCGTTGCTGCGCGCTGGATCGCGCTGCTTACAACCATCGCGGGTTTGGTTTTGGGCGTCGTTGAATTTGTTCGTACGCCGATTGTGGATCTTGCGCATTTCACGACGATCGTTCGCATGCCGTGGGTGCAACCGCTGGGAATGAATTTCCATCTCGCCGTTGATGGCGTTAGCCTCACGATGGTCCTTGTCACAGGCATCTCCGCCGCCAGCACAGTGCTGTTTTCATGGGATGTCGATCACCGCCAGCGCGAATTTTTCTTCTGGTTACTGCTCGTTATCGGAGGCTGTTACGGCGTTTTCCTTAGTGCCGATTTGTTTCTGCTTTTCGCGTTCTACGAACTGGTGATCGTGCCGAAGTATTTTCACCTCGCCATCTTCGGTTCCACCAACAAGGAGTATGGCGCGATGAAGCTGACGCTCTACTCGTTCTTCGGTGGGATGTTCGTTTTTGCCGGAATCCTTGTTGCCTACGTGACAGCCGGCTCTCTGGATCTCAGTCAACTAGCGCAATTTCACTTTAGTCCGCAGCTGCAGTCATGGGCATTTCCCGTGTTGTTCCTCGGGTTCGCGGTGCTTGCCGGCATCTGGCCATTGCATACCTGGGCCCCCACAGGCCATGTCGCAGCGCCAACGGCGGGCTCGATGTTGCTTGCGGGCATCGTGATGAAACTGGGCTCCTATGCGGGGCTGCGCGTAGCGATGAACCTCTTTCCGGAAGGATTCCAAATGTGGTGCAAATGGATCGCTGTCCTTGCCGTGATTGGAATTGTTTACGCGGCAGCGGTGGCGCTGCGTCAGCATGATCTAAAATTTGTCATTGGTTATTCGAGCGTGAGCCACATGGGTTTCGTGTTGCTAGGTCTGGCTGCTGCAAACGTACTCGGGGTCTCTGGAGCAGTTCTGCAAATGTTTTCGCACGGGGTGATTGCAGCACTTCTGTTCGCCGTCGCCGGCCGGATGCTCTATCGACGCACTCACACTCGCGAACTCGACGCGCTCTCGGAAATGAATCTAAGTCATGCGCTGCCCTTTGCCGCGTTCACGTTCGTGATTGCATCCGCTGCGTCGATGGGCATCCCCGGTTTCAGTGGGTTTGCAGCGGAAATTACGATCTTGATTGGCGCGTGGAAAACCTATCCGATCGCGGTTTGGATTACCGGTGCCGGCATGGTGCTCGTCGCGGCGTTCACCTTGCGCGCGCTCGTGAAGTCTTTCTTTGGTGAGGCGCCCGTGCAAACAGGCCGCGTTTCTAGACACGCCGACGGGACGGAGCAATCGATCACGCTCGCCGAGAAGTGCGGCGCCTGTT
>Ga0126382_10001248_pt1 | contig 10353 bp, 7 predicted proteins | sample PanSoiMetPlot_30_FD_92548 | JGI IMG/M metagenome (GOLD analysis project Ga0126382, IMG submission 92548) | Tropical forest soil microbial communities from Panama - MetaG Plot_30 | ecosystem: Environmental > Terrestrial > Soil > Tropical forest > Bulk soil | place: Panama | collected 2016-02-17 | reverse complement strand
CCGCCACCGCCGCGGCCAGCGACAAGGTCAAGGGCCTGGTGGGCAGCGTCACCGACTTCCTCTCCGGCAAGCAGAAGGATCTCGCCTACCTGCCGCTGTCCGTACGCAGCGTGCGCCCGCCGAAGGTGGTGCAGATCGAGCCGCGCGCGACCAAGCTCCTCGGCACGCCGGTCGTCTTCGAGTGGAGCGGCTCGGACACCCTCCGCTACAAGGTGCGGCTGTTCGGGCCGCAAGGACAGATGTGGGAACAGGAGAGCCTGCCACGGAAGCCGCTCACGTATCCGAGCTCCGCTCCCGCACTCGAGCCCGGCGTCCGTTACACGTGGCAGCTCGAGCCCACCGGCCAACCGACGCAGCAGACGGAATTCCAGATCCTGGCCCCGGCGGACGCGACCCGCGCGCGCGAGTCGCTCGACCTCTTGTCGCCGGCGTCGCTGCCCGGCTATTCCGCCTCGAGCGTGGCCATGATGCGCGCGGGCTTCGAGATGCGCGACGGTCTCTATGCCGATGCGCGGCGCGAGCTCATGACGGCGCTCGCCAGCGATCCCGACGAGCCGACGCTGCACCTGTTGCTCGGGCAGGTGTACGACAGCGTCGGATTGGGGGAGTTGGCGCAGAGAGAGTTCATCGAAGCCCGCGACCTCTCCAAGTCAGGGGGCCGGTAAGGGCCCATCTGCTTCGTTGGCGCCCTCGACTGCGGGCTCAACGTAGAGCACCTACGCCTCGCCCGCAGCCATCGGGCGCCGCCTCGCATATGGACCCTTCTCGACCCCCTGACTCACGTTGCGCCAGGGGCTCGTCTGCTTCGATTCAGGTCTCATCTCGCATCGGCCGGGACCGCTCAACTTGAATGGCGGCCGCCTCGGAAACATGCTGAGCGTGGCGCTCCAACCACCGAGTGGAAGGCGCGGTTCCGTTGGGGCGGGTGCCCGAGCTAGCGGGCGCGGCCGCGCCGGCGCCGTCCCGGCGTCGTGCTCGCCTCGTCCTTCTCGGCGCCGGGCGTGATGGAGGCGAGGAGGGGCACGCTCGCCTCACGCAGCGGTCGCCCCACGTGATCGCGGATCCAGCGGGCGTCCCACCACTCGAGCGGCGTCACCGACACGCCGTTGATCAAGACCTCGTAGTGCAGGTGATCGCCGAGCGCAAGCCCGGTGCTTCCGCTCCGTCCTAGCTCCTGCTCCTTGGCGACCTGATCACCTTCCTTGACCTCCATCGACGAGAGGTGACCGTAGAGCGTCTGCAGCCCGAGCCCATGATCCACCACCACCGCGTTGCCATAGATGGACAGCGGACCCGCGTACACCACCACCCCGGAGTTGGCGGCGGGCACCGGGCCGTGCTGGACGGCGGCCAGGTCGTAGCCGAAGTGGATCTGGGTGTCGACTTCCTGGCCGTGATAGCGATAGGTTCGCGTCTCTGCGAAGTTGGAGAAGACCTTGGTGTTGCGCGGCTGCACGAAGGCGCCGTCCCACAGGGGGCGAGGCTGGGTCTTGGCGGCGAGCGAGCGCTTCGTCTCCTCCGCCTGCTTGCGCTTGTCGCGATTCACGGTGAGGAACGCCTGGAGCAGCTCACCCTGCGCGATGGATCCTCCTCGCTCCGGGAGGAGCTCGGGGAGCTTGCGCTCGAGGAAGTCGTCCTTGATCTCGATGGTGTCGTGCTTGAAGCGGCGAGGCTTCACCTCGACGGAGACGGCGCGCGTGGTTGAGTTTCCCGCCTCGTCCTGAGCCACCGCGGTGAGGGGAGCGCCCTCGTAGTTCCAGGGCAGGGCGACCAAGTCTACGAAGAGATTCGATTCCGGCGATCCCGCCGGGTAGGCCGGGAAGGCGACGGAACCCACGTTCACCGCCACCCGTGAGGCGCCCTTGGAGCGGAGCACGACGAGGCCGCCGCCGCCCTGCGCCCAGTAGCGGGTCGCCCCGATGATCTCGAGGGACGGCGGGGTGAAGTCGAGGGTCACCGGCGCGGTGAGGATCGGCCGATCGTCGACGCGGATGGGGCGCCAGAAATCATCGCGAGCCAGCACCTCGAGGGTGGCCGCGCCCTCGCGCAGCCCCAGCGTGCCTCCCGCGACCTGGAGGGCGACGCGCTGCTCCTTGGTCGGTGGACCGGAGAAGAGCTGCTGCGCGATCACCACCTTGGCCGAGCCCTGCCGCAGGCGGATCTCCACGGAGCGGAGGCTGCCGCGGGCGGTGCGGAGATCCACGGTGAGTGGCGTCTTCGCCCCGATCCACTTCGGCGGAGGATCGAAGGCCGCGCGCACGCCGGACACGCTCTGACGCCAGGCGAGATAGCCGAGGGCGCCCACCACGAGCAAGGTTGGAATGACGATGACGGTGAACCAGAAGCGGAATGCGGAGCGTGCCACGCGCCCATCATAGCAAGGCCGCTCGCTCCGACCTCACAAATGTGCTAGCAGAGGAGCCATGCGGGCGTTCTGGGTGGTAGCGGCCACGGTGGGGCTCGTGGCGAGCGCGCTCCTGCACCTGCTCTCCTTCACGCGCGCGGGGAGCGCGGTGGGGGACTCCGTGATGTGGGGCCTGGGGCTGAGCGCCTTCGTCCTCGCCCTGGCCATGGTGGCACGGTTGCGCCGCGCCTCGACGGTGGGACGCGGACGCTGGGGACGTCTCGCCCTCCTCGACTGGCGCCTGATGCTGCGCGCGGTGCCGCCCGGCCTCCGCGTGATGCTCGTGGGCGCTCTGCTCTACGCGTGGATGAACTTCGTGCTGTGCCGAATGATCGAGCTACCGCCCGATGGCCAGCGCGCCATCACGCTGCGCATGGCCACCGGGCACCTGATCGTCTTCTTTCTCGTGCCCCTCGTGTTTTTTCGCTTCGTGGCGCCCGTTCTCGAGGCCAATTCGAGCGCGGAGACACCGTCGCATCCTTGACACCCTAGTGCCCTTCCGCTAGAGTGTGGCGGGTTTTGCCCGTGAACACACGATGCCGCCACTGGTCTGGCTAATTCCGCTCTTTCCGCTCGTGGGCGCGCTCGCCAACGCGCTCTTCGGGCGGCGCATCGGACACGCCGCACACTGGATCGCCGTTCCCGCTCTCCTCCTCTCCTTCCTCACCTCGTGTCTCGTCTTCTCACGCGTGCTGCACGGCGAGACGTACGTGGGTCAGCTCTTTCCCTGGATCACCGCGGGCAGCTTCCAGACGGGCGTGCTCGTGCAAGTGGATCAGCTCACGGCGGTGATGCTCCTCGTGGTCACCGGCGTCGGGTTCCTCATCCACGTCTACTCCATCGGGTACATGCACGAGGATCCCGACGTCGCGCGCTTCTTCACCTATCTGAATCTGTTCGTCTTCTCCATGCTCACCTTGGTGATGGCCGGCGACTTCCTGCTCCTCTACGTGGGCTGGGAGGCGGTGGGCCTCTGCTCCTATCTCCTCATCGGATTCTGGTACCAGAAGCAGTCGGCCACTGACGCGGGCAAGAAGGCCTTCATCGTCAACCGCGTGGGCGACTTCGGCTTCGGCCTCGGCGTCATGCTCATCTGGACGACGTTCGGCACGCTGACCTATCGCGACGTCTTCAGCAAGGCCACCGACGCGGTGAGCACGGGCACCTATCTCGCCATCGCTCTCCTCCTCTTCATCGGTGCCTGCGGCAAGTCCGCCCAGCTGCCGCTCTTCACCTGGCTGCCCGACGCCATGGAGGGCCCCACGCCCGTGTCCGCTCTCATCCACGCCGCCACGATGGTGACGGCCGGCGTGTACATGGTGGCGCGCTGCCACAAGCTCTTCGAGATGGCGCCTCTCTCTCTGGAGATCGTGGCGTGGGTGGGCGGCCTCACCGCGTTCTTCGCGGCCACCATCGGCGTGGCTCAGACCGACATCAAGCGCGTGCTCGCCTACTCCACCATCAGCCAGCTCGGCTACATGTTCGTGGGGGTGGGCGTGGGCGCATACGCCGCGGGCATCTTCCATCTCGTCACCCACGCCTTCTTCAAGGCCCTGCTCTTCCTGGGCGCGGGCAGCGTCATCCACGGGCTCCATGGCGAGCAGGACCTGCGCAAGATGGGTGGCATCGCCCCGCGCATGCTCATCACCACCATCACTTTCCTGGTGGGCGCGGTGGGCCTGGCCGGTCTTCCACCGTTCGCGGGCTTCTTCTCCAAGGACGAGATCCTCGCCGCCACCTTCCACCACGAGGGCCACCGGCTGCTCTGGTTCCTCCTCCTCGCGGGCGTGTTCCTCACCGCGCTCTACACCTCGCGCCTCGTGCTCCTCGCCTTCTTCGGACGGCCGCGCATGTCGAAGGAGCAGGCGCACCACATCCACGAGTCGCCCGCGGTGATGACCATTCCCCTCGGGGTGCTGGCCATTCTCACGGCGGCGGCGGGGATCATCGGCGTCCCCTCCGAGCACGGCACCGTGTTCACCCGCTTTCTCGCCCCCGTGGCGCCCTTGGCGGAGGGGGAGCACGGCGGCGTGGCCGCCCTCGCCCTCGCGGCCGTGTCGGTGATCGCGGCCCTCGCCGGCGTCTTCGTGGCCTGGCTCGTGTACGGACGCGGACAGGTCGACGTGGAGCAGATCGGGGTGGCGCGGAATCCGATCCACCGGCTCGTGCTGAACAAGTACTACGTGGACGAGCTCTACGACGCCGTCTTCGTGAAGCCGCTCCATCGTCTCTTCCTGTGGTGCGCGCAGATCTTCGACGTCAAGGTGATCGACGGGCTCGTCAATGGCGTGGCCAGCGCCGTCATCGCGTGGGCTCTGTCGCTGCGTCGCCTCCAGACCGGCTTCGTCATGAACTACGCGCTCGGCATGCTGCTGGGCGCCGTCGCGCTCGTCGCCTTCCTCCTCGTGGCCCGTCCGTGAGCGCGGTCCTCTCCACGGTGACGTTCCTCCCCCTGTTGGGGGCGCTCGTCATCTTCGTCCTCCCTCGGCGCTCCGAAGCGCTCGTGAAAGTGACCGCGCTCGTGACGAGCCTGATCGCCTTCGCGGCATCCGTGCCCCTCTACGCGCGCTTCGACGCGGGCACCGCGGAGTACCAGTTCGTGGAGCAGCGCGCGTGGATGCCCGCGTTCGGCATTTCGTATCACCTGGGGGTGGACGGGATCAGCCTCCTCCTCGTTCTCCTCACCACCTTCCTCATGCCGCTGACGCTCCTGGCCTCCTGGCACTCGGTGGAGCGGCGGTGGAAGGAATTCGCCATCACCATGCTCCTCCTCGAGACGGGGATGCTCGGCGTCTTCGTGGCCCTCGATCTCTTCCTCTTCTACATCTTCTGGGAGGCCATGCTCATCCCGATGTACTTGGTCATCGGGATCTGGGGCGGGCCGAATCGGGTGTACGCCGCGGTGAAGTTCGTCCTCTACACTCTGGTGGGCTCGCTTCTCATGCTGGTGGCCATCCTCGCCCTGTACTTCCAGCACGGCTCGGCCACCGGCGTGTTCACCTATGATCTCCCCGTCATCGCGCGGTGGGTGGTGCCCGGAGGCCGCGGGCAGATCCTGCTCTTCCTCGCTTTCTCTCTCGCCTTCGCCATCAAGGTGCCCATGTGGCCCTTCCACACCTGGCTCCCCGACGCGCACGTGGAAGCGCCCACCCCGGGCAGCGTGATCCTCGCCGGCGTCCTCCTGAAGATGGGCACCTATGGCTTCCTGCGCTTCTGCCTGCCTCTGTTCCCCCAGGCTACCCTCACCTTCGCGCCCTGGATGTTCACCCTCGCGGTGATCGGCATCCTCTACGGCGCGTGGGTCTCCACCGTGCAGCCCGACATCAAGAAGCTCGTGGCCTATTCGAGCGTGAGTCACCTGGGCTTCGTCGTCCTCGGCCTCTTCACCCTGAACCAGCAGGGGATCGTGGGCGGCATCATCCAGATGGTCAACCACGGCCTCTCCACGGGCGCGCTCTTCCTCATCGTGGGCATGCTCTACGAGCGGCGGCACACGCGGCTCATCACGGACTTCGGCGGCCTGTGGAAGATCGTGCCCGCGCTGTCCGTACTCTTCCTCGTGGTGACCTTCTCGTCGATCGGGCTGCCCGGGCTCAACGGCTTCGTGGGCGAGTTCCTCATCCTCGTCGGCGCCTTCCAAGTGAGCCGACCTCTCGCCGTCATCGCCACCAGCGGCATCATCTTCGCTGCCGTCTACATGCTCTGGATGTATCAACGCGTGATCTTCGGCGAGGTGACGCTGGAGGAGAACCGGCGCCTCACCGATCTCTCGGCGCGCGAGTGGGTCATCCTCGTCCCCGTGCTCGCCTTCATCTTCTGGATCGGCGTCTATCCCGTGTCGTTCACGGGGAAGACGGAGACGAGCGTGCGCGCCCTCATTACCCAGGTGCAGACGAAGGCGGCGGCCACGGTGGCCCTAGCCTCGCCATGAAGGCGATCCTCGAGCCATGACCGAGATGATCCCCGTTCCCGTCATCAGCCTGCGCATCATCGGTCCTGCGGCCGTGCTCGCGGTGACAGGCTTCGTTCTCATGCTCCTCGATCTCCTTCCCCCGCGCGGCCGCCGCGAGCACCTGGCCTTCGTGGGACTGGGCGGCGTGGTCATCGCGCTCATCGCCACCATCCTCCTGTGGGGCTCGGACACCACGGGCTTCCAGGGGATGGCCATCCTCGACAACCTCGCCCTCTTCGGCACCCTCGTCATCGGCTACGCCACCGGCCTCGTCCTCCTCGAGTCCATCGACTACATCAAGCGGCGCTCAGCGGAGTCGGGCGAGTTCTACATCCTCGTGCTCTTCGCGGCGGCGGGCATGGTCATCATGGCGGGGGCCAACGACCTCATCGTGGTGTTCCTTGGCCTCGAGACCATGTCGCTCGCCCTCTACGTCCTCGCCGGCTTCTTCCGCACGGAAATCCAGGCGGGCGAGGCCTCCATGAAGTACTTCCTCCTGGGCGCCTTCGCCTCCGGCTTCTTCCTCTACGGCATCGCGTTGATCTACGGAGCGACGGGCTCGACCAACCTCGACAAGATCGGGGCGGCGGTGCGCGCCGGAGCGGCGAAGGAGCCGCTGCTCCTCATCGGCTTCGCCCTGCTCCTGGTGGGTTTCGGCTTCAAGATCTCCGCGGTGCCCTTCCACATGTGGACGGCCGACGTCTACGAGGGCGCTCCGACCTCGGTGACGGCCTTCATCGCCACCGGTTCCAAGGCCGCCGCCTTCACCGCACTCCTGCGGGTGCTCCTCGAGTCGCTGCGGCCGCTCCAGGGCGAGTGGGGATGGCTCTTCTGGGTCCTCGCCGTGCTGAGCATGACCCTGGGCAACGTGGTCGCCATCGCCCAGCAGAATCTCAAGCGTATGCTCGCCTACTCCTCCATCGCGCACGTGGGCTACATGCTGATGGGCATCGTAGCCGGCGGCGGGCTGGGGGGCGGCAGCGTGCTCTTCTATCTTCTCGTGTACACCTTCACCACCGCGGGCGCCTTCGGGGTCATCCTCCTCTTGGAGCGCGGCGGCGTCGAGGCGGTGGGAGTCGCCGACACCGCAGGCCTGGCTGCGCGCTCGCCGTTGGCCGCCCTCGCTCTCGCGCTCTTCCTGCTCTCCCTCGTCGGCATTCCACCCACGGCAGGCTTCGTGGGGAAGTTCTACTTGTTCGGCGCGGCCGTGCGCGCGGGCTACCTCTGGCTGGCCGTGATCGGCGTGCTCAACTCCGCCGCGGCCGCCTACTACTACCTGCGCATCATCGTGAACATGTACATGCGCGAGCCGGAGGGAGTGCCGGCGGTGGTGATGCCGTCGTTCGCGGGGTCGCTGGCCGTGGTGGTCGCCCTGTGGGGCATCATCCAGCTCGGCATCTTCCCCGCGCCCCTCTTCGATCTCGCGCAGTCGGCGGTCCTGCCCCTCTTGCGATAGTAGTTGGGCATCCGGTTCCCCTACCGCGGCTGGCTCCTCGACCTCGACGGCACCGTGTACCTCGGGGAGCAGCTCATCCCCGGCGCCGCGGAGGCCATCGCAGCGCTGCGCGGCGCGGGCCGCTGCGTCGCTTTCCTTTCCAACAAACCGCTCCAGACGCGCGACGACTACGCGGCCAAGCTCACCCGCCTCGGGGTGCCCGCGGCCGCGGACGAGGTGATCAACTCCTCCCTCGTGCTCGCCCGCCATCTCCGCGCCCTCGATCCTGGCGCGCCGGTCTACGTCATCGGGGAGCCGCCCATGCAGGCGGAGATGGCCGCCCACGGCTTCGAGGTGCGCAATGACGAGCGCGTGCGCTGGGTGGTCATCGCCTTCGATCGCACCTTCACCTACGCCAAGCTCAACACGGCGCTCCAGGCCGTGCGCGGCGGCGCGCGTCTCATCGCCACCAATCCCGATCGCACGTGTCCGGTGGAGGGTGGGGAGATTCCCGACTGCGCGGGCATGATCGCCGCGGTGGAGGCAGTGACCAACACCAAGGTGGAGACCATCGTGGGCAAGCCCTCGCCCATCATGCTCGAAGTCGCCCTGCGCGCGCTCGGCTGCGTCGCCCATGAGTCCGTGATCGTCGGCGATCGCGTGGAGACCGACATCGCCATGGGCAAACAGCTCGGTCTCGCCACCATTCTCGTGCTCTCCGGCGTCACCCACTCCGACGACCCGCGAATCGCCGCGCTCGCCCCGGACCACGTGCTACGATCGGTCCGGGAGCTGATCGCGTGACCCGCCTGAACGGAATCGACTCCACGAGCTTCGACGCCGTCGTGATCGGCGGCGGCATGGCCGGCGCCGGGGTGGCGCGCGATCTCGCCCTGCGCGGCGCCTCCGTCGCTCTGCTCGAGAAGGGAGACTTCGCCTCCGGCACCTCCTCGAAGTCCTCCAAGCTGATTCACGGCGGCCTGCGCTATCTCGAGCTCTTCGACTTCAAGCTCGTGCGCGAGTCCCTCCGCGAGAAGAGGATCCTGGAGCGCCTCGCTCCGCATCTCGTCCGCCCGCTGCCCTTCCTGGTGCCCGTGTATCGTGACTCCACGCGCGGGCTCATCACCGTGCGGGTAGGGATGTGGCTCTACGATCTCCTCACCCCAGGCAGCCATCGCGAGCGCTTCCGCGTGGTGAAACCCGTGGAGGCCCTCAGCCTGGAGCCGTCCATCCGTCCCGACGACCTGCGTGGCGCCGGCTACTACTTCGACGATCTCCTCCTCTTTCCCGAGCGTCTGTGCCTGGAGAACGCGCTCTCTGCGGCTCGGCACGGCGCGCGCGTGCACAACTACTGCGAGGTGGAGGCGGTGACGCGGAGCGCGGCGGGCATCGACGGCCTACGGGTGCGCGATTTGCTCTCCGGCCGCGTCCACACCGTGCGGGCCTCCGTGGTGGTCAACTGCGCGGGGCCGTGGGTGGATCGGCTACGTGAGCTGGCGGGTGTGAGCGACGCGGGCAAGCGCGTGCTGCGGACGACCAAGGGCATTCACTGCCTCCTCCCCCGCATGACGGAGCGCGCGGTATATCTCTCCACCGCCGACGACCGGATGATCTTCGTCATCCCGTGGCGCGAGTTCTCCATGGTCGGCACCACCGACACCGACTTCGACGGGGATCTCGACCGCCTCTCCGCCACCCGCGAGGAGGTCGAGTATCTCCTCGGCGCCGTGCGCTCGGCTCTGCCCGACCCGCGGGTGGCCTTCGATCGCGTGGTCTACACCTACGCAGGGGTGCGTCCCCTCGCCTTCGAGGAGGGCGCCTCGGCCTCAAAGGTCTCGCGCGAGCACAAGGTCGTGGTCGAGGGGCCGGAGGGGCGCTTCCTCTCCATCACGGGGACCAAGCTCACGTGCTTCCGCAGCTTGGCCGAGCAAGTGGGCGATCGGGTGATGGCCGCCCTCGGGCGCCACGAGTCCTCGCGCACCGCGCGGATCACCCTCGACGGGCTCGACGAGGAAGCGGGGCAGCTCGAGGCGCGGGCCTGGATGGACGTGTCGCCGGAGATAGCGGCGACCGGCCTCTCGCGGGAAACGCTGCAGGTCCTCGTGGAGACGTACGGGCGCGCCTATCCGCGCGTCCTCGACCTCGTGCGCAAGCTGCCCGACGGCACCGCGCGCCTCTGCCCCAGCAATCCGGAGATCGTCGCCCAGCTCCACCATGCGGTGAGCGAGGAGATGACGGTCTCTCTCCAGGACTTTCTGTTCCGCCGCACGACCATCGGGCAGAGCCCGTGCCTCGGCCTCGACTGCTACGAGGCCATCGGCCGCCGGATGGGCGCGCTCACCGGCTGGTCCTCACGCCGGCTGGAGGCGGAGCTCGAGGCGTACCACGCGGCGGTGGAGCGGAGCCTGCGCTTCCGGCGCGCGTGATCCGTGCTATAGTCCGGGCGCTTGGCGCGGCGATGCGCAAATGTCACGAGCTCGCAACCCGACGGCAATTCACCTCCGGTAGCGTCACCGGCGTCGACCATTCCATGGACTCCATCCCCACGAGGAGAACCTCCAT
>Ga0126382_10001246_pt1 | contig 10360 bp, 7 predicted proteins | sample PanSoiMetPlot_30_FD_92548 | JGI IMG/M metagenome (GOLD analysis project Ga0126382, IMG submission 92548) | Tropical forest soil microbial communities from Panama - MetaG Plot_30 | ecosystem: Environmental > Terrestrial > Soil > Tropical forest > Bulk soil | place: Panama | collected 2016-02-17 | reverse complement strand
TTGCAGTCGGCGCGACGGAATGTACTCGACGTCGATGCTGATGCCGTCCCCGCTGAGAGGGTTCGCCGTGTAGACCGCGGAGATGGCCAGCTCGGCCCCGATGCTCAGGATCGTCAGGACGCCGATGGTGAGGCCGGTGTCTCCGCTCGGGGGCGCGCCCCACGCCAGCTCCCCGATGCGACAACAATCGTCCATCGTCGCCCCGAACGGGGGTATGGTGACTTGATCCGGGAGCGCACCGCGTGGAGCGGCGAGGGTTGGTTCACGCCCGACAACGGCGCCCAAGTTGATGAACGGAAAGAATTGCTTGAAAACCTGCGTCTTCGCGAGCGTGAGATTTTGAATGTTGACCTCGGTCGCATATACGCCGGGCCGGGCGCCGGCGGTGCAACAACAGTTGCCCTCGGTCTGTCTGCCGCACACGATCTTCACGCTGTACACGAAGACCTCGGTTTGCGGCGGTACGGGAGCGAGCACATCGAGAAACGGATGTTTGAGCCGCTCATCCCCTGCGTGCGTTTGAGTCGTAGCCATTCTCGACCTCCTAAGGGTTTGTGGGCACCACCTCCACGCGCATGATGCGCCAGAAACTACGTCAGCCTGCGTGAACTGGTTCACGCCGGGACGATCACATTTTCAGACGGCGAACGTAGTCGAGGCGCTCGCCATGACCATCCGGGTGAATCCGCATGCCTCTCATCCCCTTCGGCGAATACCGCCCCGACGTCACCGACTACGACCAGAGCTTTACCGGCGCGTCCTACAAGGCCGTTACTCTAAGCTGGTCGATGTCTGTTTCTGGCACAAACGCGACCACCCGACATGTCCGCTCCGAGGACCGCTTTGGGGCCAAGAGCGGACCAGATATGCTCAGTTCGACTTCTTCGCGTTTTGACCCGTGGCGGAAGCCGGCCTTGCGGCAGACCTCGCCGACCGGTGTCCCTTCATCGCCTTGCCGCAGGATGAAGGCGATCTGCGCCTCCGTGAACTTCGATCTCTTCATGGGTCATGCCTCGTCCAGCGGCCCGAATCACACATCCGCTAAACTGGAATTTTCCAGCAATGATCGGTCCAGAAACAGGGAAGCAGGTCACGGCGACTCAAACACAAAGTTGCCCGCGGGCCTCACACTAAAACCATGCTGACGAAATTGATAAATGGACACGATGGGCGCTTGCTGTCACCTGCATTGGTGCGGGTAATGTCGAAAATCAGTGTTTGTCTGCTCCACAAAGCAGCGCGATCGTGGTCGCGTGACGTTACGCGATTCCGTCGCTGGATCAATACGGACCAGGTTTTCGGTACACACAGGTCGAGATTTGATCTCGACCACGCCATCGTCGAGCGCGGCCTACTGATAGTGAGATTTCACTATCAGCTGCCAGCGTATTCGGCCTTGGGCCGGTGAATGTCGGTGGTGGTCTTGAGACGGCAACGGGCATGATCGAAGCGAGGCAATGCTGCCGCCACAGGCTTCACAATGATAAATGCCGGAATAAGGCGCGGGCACCCCGGCCTCGTATGTGGCGTCATATTCCGGGCCGGCCTGCTGCTCCAGGAAATGCCAATACTTGTAGTAGGTCACGGGTCCCTCTTCGTTGGCTTCAATCCCGCTGCGCCAAGTCTGGTTGCATCCATCATCACCAAGCATCCAAGGAATTCGGATGTCCCTACTCAAAACTCCGAAAGCCCAAGAAATCCTCGAGCTTTTCCAATATTACAGACGCACAGAGGGAAGCAGCTCCTCACTACCCCCGCTTCCTGCGTTTCGCAAATGGCGAGACGAATTTCACTCGCTTGCTCTCGGCCTCATCCAGCTTCTGGGCCCGATCGGCCAAATCCTTATGCTTGGCTGCGAGCCGCATTAGCGATGCCGCGGTGTCAGGATCGCTCGTTAATTGAGCGAGATTAACAAGTGTAACCGCCTGACCGCGGTGATACTCAGGCCACCACATGCTCTTCCCCCGGCGGACTTGCTATCTGGCCAGCAAGGAATGAGCGAGCGAGGCGTCGTTGCCTGCGATCTGGTGTGGAGCTCCGCAATGAGGACACCACACAGAGAGTTTGAAGGCACCAAGCCTGCTCAGCATCTTGCTGCTAGTCAGTATTGACGTCCGAACCGAGCGGCCACTGTCAGGGCACTTGTACGTCAGCACGCCTTCTTCCTGGTCCATCATCGCGACCACCTCGGTATTACAAATGGAGCCTGTATAAAGGGCCACCGCTCCCGTGGCAGCCAGGAGATGCACAGGTTTGCCCCCGTTATTCACAGGCTATGTTCAAGAAATCATTGGCCAACTTATTTCTGACGCATTACCGGTTTGCCGGTCGCACCGGGCCCTTTCGCCATGGGCAATCGTGCCCTTGGTCTGGATTTGCTTTGCGATTTGTGGGCAATCAATCAACGGCTGAAGATATGCGCGGCCGGTGAAATGACCAAGCTGCTAAATGGGTCGTCGCGTCATACGGATGGAATTACTCAATTCGGCCTCAAATGAATTTTTTGACCTTACGGGGTGATCAAGTCGGGCAGGAGAGCCGGATCGCCAGCCCGCCGAGTTGATCACAGCGAAGCAGAGAATTTCTCCGGTTCATGTTGAAGAGGGACCTCACCAACCGTGGTCAGGCAAAATCGGCAATATTTTGCGTCAGCAGAAATCGTCCTGTGGCAGTAGCTACAGGTCCGAGTCGAATCGCTGTCGGTCCGCTGCGATGACCACATCCTCTTTATCCTTGGCAAAACAATTGCATTGCCTATGGAACTAATGATCGGAATTTGCCAATGCCGCCGCTGGCTCAATCTTGAACGTCGCAGAAAGCAGAGAGGGACGACTAGCCCGCCCGACGCTAAGATAATCGGTAGGAATGCAGATTCGTTTCCAGCAATCCCCGCGATGATAAAGGCCAAGATCAAAAAAAAGATTAGATCGAACGCAAGCGAAAGAATGTGTAAAAAAACTCGCACAGCCGATCTCCAACCTGTCGTGAGGATTTTCGGCGCTTCTCGCTTCAACCGCAGCAGACTAGGGCCTGTGTTCAGTTAGCAGGCTGCTGAAAAACTTATTTTGACCGTGAACATAACCGAATTCCGAGGTGAATGGATTGAGAATCATCCTCTCCAGAAACCGCCCATGCCGCTCAATATGCCCCCTGTCCGTGCGAACCGAGTGCGTGGATCAAGTTATGAGGATACACACGGGGACAATTCCCCATTTTTCTGCTGCTTCAATTTTTTGACCCGAGTCAGTCGTCGGCCAGGGCTCGACGTTCTTTATCACAGTCCCTGTCAAGGCTGAGCAAGCGAAGCCGCCATCAAACTAGGGCGTGTACTCATTAAACCCGAGGATGTCAGCTTTCGGAGGCGAAGCGAAAATCTTCTGCTCGTTCTGAGCCTTTCCGCTTGTGACCCCAAGCGGACTTCCGGCTCGATCCAGAACAATTGCGCTTCCGGGGAGATCACGCGCATCCGGGCACACTCGCCGCCCCGATCGGCCACGTCGAAGCCGAGGACGCGGACAGCGCGATCGAGGAAGACGAACGCTAGCGATTGCGTACCGTGTCGCTCGGATGCGGATGATAGGTCAGGTGGTAATGGTGATGCTCGGGCGAGTAAACAACGACGGGGGCCCAGCTATGTGTCCGGTGCGGATCGGGATGCACGAAATACGGTTCGGAGTTGTGATACGTTCCGCCTCGGGCGTAGGCACTGGTGGCAATGGCAAGCGCCGCGCCAAACCATAGTATCGAGAGCGATAGTTTGCCCATGGCGAGCCCGATCGGACCCAAGTCTTGGATTGGTCTAAGTCTACATGATATTCCCTTGAAATCGACTGGGAGAAATCACGACCCCAGCCGTTTGCGCGATCACGAAGAGCGCAAGTAGGCAGCCACGCAGCCGCTGGCCCCATCCCCGAGTTGCGGCGTCAATATCACGTCAAGCTGACGCGGACCTTACCGGGCCGGGGTATCCACCTAAGCCCGAGAAGGGGCCCAACCCCTCGGCGTCGAGTTGAGTCCGCTCCAGCTGTGCGATGTCGCTGCTAGCACTCGCCAACGAGGTGAACGAGTAGCTCAGCTAATGTTCGCTTCTGGCACAAAGCTGACATGCCGAGACTTACTCGCCGATGTCAGCTTTCGACGGTAGAGCGGACCCCGTTCAAGCGATGGCCTAATGGCTGCAAATGACCCAGAGCGGTCATTCCGACTACCTGTTCAACTATGGCTGCGGTCGAACACTGCGCAACGTGCACGCGGGAAATGCCATCGGACTAACGCGGCTGTCGATGCTTGCCGCGCTTGCGCTTTATTGTGGTGGTCGGCCGCGATACACGCGCCGCCTCAGCTTCTTGAAGGAAGGTCTGGATCAGTCGAACGCGAACTGAAGCTCGGGTCCAAATCAAGCCGATGCGGCGTGTGCACGAGGAGTCTGGAACAGGCAGCTTGGCGAGTGACAGGCCCTCGGGCCATGGCGGCGCCCAATCCGGTACCAGGGACACGCCCAGTCCCCGATCCACCAACGTCGCAACCGCTTCGAGCCCAGCGAGTTCAAACCGCTCGCGTGGCCGAATCCCGACCCGGCGCAGATATTGGTCAACCAACCGTCCGGTCCAGTTGTTGCGATCATATCGAATGAACGGTTCGTTTGCCAAAAGCTCGTGCGGTTCTCGATTTCCCATCGATGCAGGCGCCAATACGATCAAAGGCTCTTCACGGAAAACCCGCCAGTCACATGATTTGGGAATTGCGAAAGGCGGTTGGATGATGATGGCCGCGTCGAGGTCTCCGTCGAGCACCCCACGATATGCTTCGGCCGACGTGCAACGCAGCATGTAAACATCGAGCTGCGGGTATTTCTTGGTCAATAAGGCAAGGACGCCGGGGAGTATTCCCGATATCGCGTTTGCTATTGCACCCAAACGCAACTCTCCCGATGGCACGTCACTCGACGCCATTGATTTGAGGTCGCGAACTTGGCCCAATATATCCCGTGCGCGGCCAAGGATCGCTGCTCCTGCCTCTGTTGATCTGACCGTACGACCCGAGCGCGAGATAAGGGGCGCGCCAATCTCGCTTTCGAGCGTGCGTATTCGCTGCGCGACCGCCGCTGGGGTGAGATTGAGCCGGCGTGCAGCTTCCGCGATCGATCCGTTGTCGACCACCGTGACGAAGCTCTCGAGAAATCGGGTGTCCATCTTCACAAAAAGTATCTTTTGAAGATGCAATAGTCCATATTTTCTTCTGAAACCTCCGGCATTACCGTACGCTCGCGCTGTGTGATGCGCTTCGCATCCGACTGTTAGGCGCTGCTCGGCGTCAACGACCCTGCCAGAGGGGAGATGTCCAATGAGGACGCTTCTTGTCTCTGTCGTCCTTGCCGCCACTTCGGCAAGCATCGCGAGCGTGATTGCCCCCATTTTGGTTACTCGTCCTGCAGTGGCACAAAACTGGCCGACGCGGCCGATGACCATGGTGGTTCCATTCGCAGCAGGCGGAGCGACCGATTTGATCGCGCGCACCGTCGCGGAAGGCCTGCGGGCAGAACTCGGCCAACCCGTGGTGGTCGAGAATATCGGCGGGGCCGGCGGGATGGTTGGCACGAACCGAGTCGCGAAGGCGGCGCCGGACGGCTATCAGATGGTGCTCGGCAATGTCGGCACACACGCCCAGAACCAGACGCTCTACAAGAAGCCACTCTACAATGTGCTGACCGATTTCGCGCCCGTAGGATTGGTTACCGACCAGTCGTTGGTGTTGGTCGTGCGCAAGGATTTTCCAGCGGACAATCTGCAGGCGTTCATGGCCCATGCCAAGGCAAACCAGAGGACAATACGGTACGGCTCAGCCGGCGTTGGCGGTTCCAATCACCTCGCCTGCGTGCTGCTCAACTCGACGATCGGGATCGACATTACGCATATTCCCTATCGCAGTGGCAGCCAGGCGATGCAGGACATGCTGGCGGGCCTGCTCGACTACCAGTGTCCCAGCGCCCCGGTCGCGCTGCCACAGATTCAAGCCAAGACCGTGAAAGCGATCGCGGTCCTGAGCAAGAACCGCTCAGAGAGCATGCCCGACTTGCCCTCGGCGCACGAACAGGGGTTGACCGGTTTCGACATCCCGAGCTGGTACGCGCTGTTCCTACCACGGGGTACGCCGGCTGCGATCGTGCAGAGGCTCAACCGTGCCACGCTCGCCACGCTCCAAATGTCGTCCGTTCAGGAGCGTTTGAGAGAGATGGGCTCCGATTTGGTGTCGCCCGAGCGCGGAACGCCGGACTATCTCGGCCAATTCGTCGGCACCGAAATCGAAAAATGGGCACGCATGATCAAGGTGAGCGGCATCCAGATCGAATGATCCGACAGAAACAGCAAGCCGCAAGAGCGGCGACAACATGAGAGTAGTGTGATGACCCTATCTATAAGGAATCTCAATGCAGCATTGGGCGCTGAAGTCGCCGGCGTCGACGTCTCCAGGCCGCTGCCGCAAAGCGACCTCGATGCCATCGAGGCCGTGTGGCGCGAGCGGTTGGTCGTCGTGTTCCACGGGCAGACGCTCTCAGACCCGCAGCTCATCGCCTTTAGCAAGAACTTCGGCGAGCTCGATCCGCCCGGTCCGAATCCCTATGGCCAGCCGTTCCTCAAGGATCATCCGGAGCTCAACGTCATCTCCAACGTGGTCGAGAACGGCAAGCCGATTGGCAATCTCGGCGACGGCGAGGCGGTCTGGCACGCTGACATGACATACGTCGACGTGCCGCCCAAGGCGGCGATGCTGCATGCGTTGGAAGTGCCGCCGCCGGAGGCTGGCGGCAACACCTATTTCGCCAACATGTTTGCGGCCTACGAAACCCTGCCCGCGGACCTCAAGAAGGCCGCCGACGGCAGGATCGCGGTTCACGACGCGTCGACCAACAGCGCCGGCATGCTCCGCAAGGGCTACAAACAGGTCACCGACGTCCGGGAGGTGCTGGGCGCGCATCATCCGCTGGTCCGCACCGAACCCAGGACCGGGCGCAAGGCACTGTTCCTCGGCCGCCGGCCGAACGCTTATGTGCTGGGGCTCGAAATCGCCGAGAGCGAGGCGCTGCTCGACGCGCTCTGGGCGCATGCCACGCAGCCGCGCTTCGCCATGTACCATGAATGGAAGGTCGGCGATCTCCTGATGTGGAACAATCTCTCCGTGCTGCACCGGCGCGACCCGTTTGATCCCAAGACGCGGCGCGTCATGCATCGCAGCCAGATTAAGGGCAGCGAGCGGATCGCCTGAGGGCGATACGCCGTTCGGACAAATTCAATGAAACTCACCGAGCTCACGCTGCGCACGGTCCGGCTGCCGCTGATCCGGCCCTACGTGCTTTCCTATCGCACCTTCACCGAATTCGAGCCGATCGTGGTCGAGGCGCGCGATGCTGACGGCCGCATTGGCTGGGGCGAGGGACACATCTCGCCGGGCTCCAGCAACGAGACTCTCGAGGGCGGCTGGGCGTTCTGCCGGGAGCACGCGGCAGCGGTGATCGGCAAGGACACGGCGCAGGCGAAGGCGACGATCGCCGCCCATATGGACCACAGCAAAGTCGCGGCGACGGCGCTGCTCACGGCGATCGAGATGCTCGAGGATCATCCGCTGTTGCGGATGGAGCGTGAGACGAAGCTGCCGCTGCTCACACCGCTCAACAGTTCAGCGCCCGAGGAGATCGTCGAGGAGGTCGAACGGTGGCTCGCCGACGGCTTCCGCACGTTCAAGGTCAAGGTCGGCAAGGACGCCGCCGCCGACGCGCGGCGCGTCAAGGCGATCCAGCAGGCGATCGCCGGCCGTGCGACCATGCGGCTCGACGCCAATCGCGCCTATAGCGAAATCGACGCCTGTCGCTTCGCCGCCGGCCTCGATCCAGCAGGGATCGAGTTGTTCGAGCAGCCGTGCCGCGCCGAAGACTGGGACTCCAACGCCAAGGTCGCGAGCGTCTCGCCGGTTCCGATCATGCTGGACGAGCCGATCTGTGCGCTCGCCGACGTGGAGCGGGCCGCAACGATCAGGAACATCAGTTTTTGCAAGCTGAAGCTCAAACGTTTCGGCGGCCTTGACCTGTTGCGAGAGGCGCTCGACGCGGTGCGTGAACACGGTATGCAGCCAGTACTCGGCGACGGGCTTGGCATCGAGCTCGGATGCTGGATGGAAGCCTGCGTCGCGAGCGTCACCATCCGCAATGCCGGCGAGTTCAACGGCTTTCTCAAACCGAAGGTCCGGCTATTCGCCGAACCACTGCTGTTCGCAGACGGCAACCTCGTGCTCCCGGCGGGCTACACACCGGCGATCGACGGCACTGTTTTGGCAGCCCACGAAACCGCGCGCGAGCGCTTCGTATCATCAGCTATGGCAGTCTCAACGTAGCTAAACCGTCATTTTGGAAGCAGACGGATTGCCTGCTAATGGCACTCAGCCGACACGCCAGGGCGTCGCGTTTGATGTCAGCTTTCGGGGGTTAAAGCAGACCTAGTCCAAAGCGGCGGCGTAGGTCCGCTAATGACCCAACTCGATATGAGCCGCCGCGGCAGTTGAAACCCCCGCCTCGTCCTGCTGCAAAATGGCCTTTACGATAACGACATCTGTCATGCTGCAAAAAGGCGTTCGACCGCAGCCGCCATTCGGAACAGCCTCCGATCCTGGCCGTTTCGTGCGGCGAGCATCAGCCCAACCGGCAAACCACTCCCGCGAGGCAATGGCAGGGAAATGGCGCAGAGATCGAAGAAATTGCCGATCGCCGTATTGCGAAGCACCAGTCCATTCTTGGCAGTGAAGCCTTCGTTCGTCGAGACTTCGGCGATCGTCGGCGCGATGATCGGCGTCGTAGGCAGCACCAGGGCGTCGAGATCGGAGAGACGCGCGTCCATTGCGCCCACCAAGACCGTCCGGTCGCGGAGCATTGCCATGTAATCAGCAGCAGACAGGGCACGTCCCAATTCGATCCGGCCTCGAACGAAGGGGTCGTAGTCTGCTGAGCGTGTTACGAGCCGGTCGCGGTGTATCGAATAGGACTCGGCCACCGCGAACGTCGCCTTGGAATTGACGCGCACCATGTCATCGAACAGCGCAATTCGCTCGTCGGAAAGACGCACTCCGAGGCGGCTGAGCTCCTTGGTCGCATCGGAGAATTGGGCCGACACGGTTTGATCAAGATCCCGGAGCGGGAGCCCCTGCGGAATACCGAGCCGCAAACCCTGCAGCGGCGCTGGTTCTAGTGTCCAAGGATCTTCGCTGGCCATTACCGCATCGGCGACAGCGCAGGCCGCAACACTCTTCGCGATCGGGCCAACCGAATCGAGTGTGTAGGACAGCGGGAATGCGCCCTCCGTTGGGACGCGGAATTTGGACGGCTTATATCCGACCATGCCGCAAAGTGCGGCGGGAATGCGCGTCGAGCCGCCAGTGTCGGTGCCAATTCCGATTTCGCACATGCCGTCCGCCACTGCGACCGCTGCGCCCGACGAGGAACCGCCGGGAACGCGCATGCGGTCCACCGGATTGCCGGGTGTGCCGTAGTGCGGGTTGACGCCAATGCCTGAGAAAGCGAACTCGACCATATTGGTTTTGGCAACGATCACCGCGCCTGCGGCCCGAAGTCGTCGCACGACGGGCGCGTCGATCACAGCAGGCGGCGCATCAACGAGCACCTTTGACCCTGCGCGCGTGGCTTCGCCAGCGACATCGAACAGGTCTTTGATGCTGATGATGGTGCCGTCCAGCGGGCCAAGCTTTATGTCGGCACGGGCTCTGGCGTCCGCCGCGTCGGCGGCGCTTCGGGCGGGCTGAGAATAGACGGTAAGGCAGGCACGGGTGCCCTCGCCCTTCGGATCGGCAATGCGAGCGAGAGCCTCTTCGAGGCGGTCGCGAGCGGAGCGCTGCGACGGCGTTCCGATCGCGGGCGCTTGCGCCTGCACTCGCGAAATGTAGGGTAATGCAATCAGCCCTGCGGCCGCAGTCGCAAAATGCAAAAATTGGCGACGTTTCATGGCAGTCCTCCCATTATCGCGGTCTCCCACGTCGGGTGATTGAAGACTGTGAGTTGGAGAGTAGTGCCTGCCGACGGCACGAGCGCTGTCGCAGAAACGAGGGAGTTCGGCACGTCCCGCTGGCAGCTCCGCGTTAGGCTACATCAATCATGCGATTGGTGGAAGCAGCGTGTTGGATCGTGGCACAAGGTGTCGATTTTGGATGTCCGCTCCTACGTCGGCGTTCGGGGGTGAAGCGGGAATGTTGCAAACGAGCCTAATTCGACGCTCGTGACCCACAGCAGACGCTGCTGCTGCGTCCTATTTTGACGTCCGGAACTAGACTACGATCGCAACTTCCGCCCACGTAATAGCCG
>Ga0126382_10001244_pt1 | contig 10365 bp, 6 predicted proteins | sample PanSoiMetPlot_30_FD_92548 | JGI IMG/M metagenome (GOLD analysis project Ga0126382, IMG submission 92548) | Tropical forest soil microbial communities from Panama - MetaG Plot_30 | ecosystem: Environmental > Terrestrial > Soil > Tropical forest > Bulk soil | place: Panama | collected 2016-02-17 | reverse complement strand
GTGCCCACAGACCTATCTCCTGAAACGACCCCGCTGAGAATTGCCACATAATGAAATGGTAATGATTAAAAAGAACCAGCACTGCAAAGAGCACGCCCACGATCAGCATAGGAATGAGAATCGACGCCTTTCGAAGCACGACAAGAAGAGGCCCTAGTACAAATGCCCAGACGGCAGTCGCCGCGTAGATTGTCGCAGGGTTGGAATTCGAGAACGCGTGCAGTTGCTCGGTGCCGATGTACTCCAACAGGTAACCAACGGCACCACTGACTACAATCGACAACGCCAGCCGCCCAAACGGCGACAATGCGTCTCGACCGTCGGCTTCCCATCTTCTGCCCAACAATCTCATAGCTGCCTCTGCCTTTGGAACTGGTGCCTCCAGCGCAGCACGGTGTAAGGATGCCGTGCGTCTTCCGGCTAGCGATGGCTTTAACAAACCCGAGTGGACTCTGGGGAAGAGATCTCTTTACGGTAAGTAGACGATTCTCGCCCCGTAATGTAGGACGGGAAAATGGCCGGAGTCTATTCAAAAATGAAAGCCGGACGGATCTTGATTCTATGCGGATCCAGGCTCAGCGTCTCTGCGGTAATCCGAGTTTAACTCATCACATACGCAGAGCCGCGGGTGCCGAAATCATGCTGAGAATGATGGATATATCTTTTAGTTTTTGACGGAAATCTGAAGTTCAGTAGCCGGGCCTGAGGCTCTATTGCCTGCGTAGTCTTCAGCGTCGATCTTTATCGTATAGTTTCCCGATTTAAGGTTGGCTGTCCGCAATATTCCTTCCCTCGCTTCACCCTGACGGACGCGATTCGTGATGATGTATCGAAACTTAGTCGGAGTTCCATATGCACTCACTCCGCTGCCGGGAGCATAGACCTTAAAGACCGAGGAGTCGGTGCTACGATTGAGATCAATGTTTATGAGTGGCTGCTCAAATCCCTTTACCGCAGTCCCGTCCTCGTTGAGCAACTGATAGCCAAGGCGCGTCAGACCGAGTTTACGCGTCGGCCCATTTCCATCTACCCGGTCATAGGCGCTGACGATAATTGCGACATCACCAGACACCGGTAACGGACCCGCTTGCTTGTTCTTGGCGGCAGAATGTTTGGCGTTGCCGAGAGAGCCACCTTCAAGAGCGCTCGTCGGCACTACCTCGATACTTTCAATAGTGGGAGCTACCGTGTCTTTCATATCAGCGAACGGAAGCATGAGAGGATTCGCCTCGGCATTCCACGGTCCAAGGTTCAAATGAACGTGATTCAGGCGATTCAACGTACCTACGAAGTCCCCGGCTTTAAATCGCGTTCCTCTGCGAACCCTCACGCCGGTCATTTTACCGGCGCTGTCCGTCCTTGCCTTGAACTTGTCCTGCGGCTCGATCGCGCCAGTGGCATTTCGTCCAACCCGGATGTGAATGTAGCTAAAGAGCCCAATATGAATCCCCTCTCCCGAACCATCGAAGTCCCAATTGCCAACGGGAGAGCTCACCTTCTCGTCGTACACTGATAATGCGGGTTCACCTGCTTTCCCGTGAACGTCAAGGCCGGCGTGAAGATGGTCCAGCGCAACTCCACCTGCCGCACCTCGCGCTTCACCGACTACTCCCGCAATCTCGTGCCAGCTTTCCTGCGGATACAACGGCCACGGAAACGTTTGAGTTGCTCCAATCTCTGTAGGCTCTATTTTTGGTATTACTGTTGTGGGATTCGTGTCCTCGTCGCTCGAAGGTTGAATGAACAAACCTTGATTCTCAATTTGAGGCTTCTCAAGTGCTGGCACAATCTCTCGAATAAGATAATTCTGCGAGTCAGCAACATAGAGGACGCCTTGTCGATCTACAGCTATGTGCGATGGAGCATTCAGTCTTGCTTGCGTCCCGAGGCCGTTTGCGAAACCTGATCTTCCGCCGGCATAAATCGTCAAGCGGCGTTCGGGTTCGACACGGGGATCAATCCGTAGAATCTCGCCGCCGGTTTCGTCGGTGACAAACAAAAAGCCGTCGTGAGTAATACAAATTCCGACAGGCCGTTTTATCCTTGCCTGTCCCAAGTCGTTAGGACCAGCATCAGGTCCACCATCAACTGTCGTTACAACTCCCTGTGGAGTTATTTTTCGGATTGCACCATTTCCCGTATCAGCCACAAACACATTTCCGTCCTTGTCGGCGGCGATTCCGCAAGGCGTGTCGAACGCCGCGGAGGTGGATTGCCCATCGCTGTAGCCTGGAGAACCTGTTCCAGCATAGGTAGTCACAAAGCCATCCTGGGCAATCTTGCGGATGCAGTCATTGTAGGAGTCGGCGACAAAAATATTTCCGGACTTATCGGTTGCAACGCCGACAGGTCCATCGAACTGGGCTTCACCTGCTGGACCATCGCGTAATCCCGCAGTCCCACTGCCGGCGACGGTGGTTACAGTTGTCCCGTCGCTCGAAAGTTTGCGGATTCGATTATTTGATGTGTCGGCAATGATGACATTGCCTTTGTTATCGATGGCGATACCAGAAGGTGTGTTGAATTGTGCCTGAAGCGCGTTCCCGTCAGCGAATCCTTCAGTAGAACCGGCGATGGTATGTACCTTGCCGTCGACTGAAACTCGACGAATGCGGTTGCTCTGACCGGCATCCGCAATGATCACATTCCCACGTTTGTCGACGACAATCCCAAACGGGTCGCTGAAACTAGCCGACATCGCGGCGCCGTCGTCGATGCCAGGAGAACCTGTTCCAGCAACCGAGGCTACTCGTCCCAGTGCTTTAGGGTTTGTCGGCGGCAGCTTGGTGAGAAAGATGTAAACGAAAACGGCGACGGCAGTAGGCAGCACCAGGATCAGGACAGCAATCAGAGCTCTTCGCATATTACTTTGCGGACTTTGCGGCTTAGCGTCTTTGCGTGAACCTGACCCAAAGCGCGGTCAATATTAGGTACCCAGATACGCCAAGCCGCAGAGTCCGCAAAAAACTCGGAATCAAAGCGTACTTATCTGGTCGAAGTATCGAACAAACATCTTGACGCCGCCCGATGCCATTCCCCAATCGAAGTTCTCATTCTTCGCGTGGTAGCCGTGCTCAGGCAAGGAGAGACCCAAGAAGATGATCGGCGCTTTCAAGTGCTTTTTCATCGTAATAACGGCGCCGATCGAGCCGCCTTCTCGAGTAAACGCCGGTTCCTGCCCGAAGGCAAACTTCATTGCTTCGCTGGCCGCACCCGCATACTTTCCCGAGAATTCTCCGGTGTAGGGTCCGAGAGCGGATTCAAACTCAACCACAACGTCGCGATTGTGCTTGCGCACAAAATCACGCACGAGTTTGAAAACGCGCTTCGGGTTCTGGTCCGGTACAAGGCGACAGCTTATCTTTGCCTCGGCTTTATACGGCACAATTGTTTTTACTCCAGGGCCCTGGTATCCGCCGGTGATTCCGTGAACCTCGAATGTCGGCTCAGCCATGATCGCCTTGAGCACCTTTTCGGGGTCGTTAAACCGAAGCTTCCTTAGCTCGTGAGCCGCTTTGAACTTTTTTGTCGTGAATCCGGAATTGAGGAAACTCCTTACTTCTTTCTTTGTTGCCTTTTCGACGTCGTCGTAAAAGCCTTCGATCTTCACACCCCCGGTATCGGCGTCGTAGCACTTTGAAATTACTTTACACAGCTCTCCGATCGGGTTGCGTGCTGGGCCTCCTGTTAGACCCGAGTGAACATCCTTCTCACCTGTCTGCAAAGTCATTGTCAGCATCATTGCGCCGCGCAACCCGTACGGTATCGCTGGGCGTTCGCGTGAAATCCATATCGTATCGCTGACCAGAATTGAATCTGTCTTGAGCGTGTCCGAATTGTTCTCAACAAAATGCTCGAAGTTGGGGCTACCGATCTCTTCCTCGAGTTCCCAAACGAAATTGATGTTTAGGGGAACTTGATTCTCTGCTGCATAGCGCGCGGCGATCATTGCGGAGAGAGCGGGACCCTTATCATCAGTCGTGCCGCGTCCTTCATAGCGGTCTCCGTCCTTGAAAAAAGTAAACGGCGCCTTATGCCATTCATCAGGATTCGCCGGCTGAACATCAATGTGATTGTAGATAGTTACTGTAGGATTACTCGTACCGGTTTCGATTCGGCCGAACACAACGGGGTTACCGGGCGTCTCGATGAGCTCCGCTTTGGCCCCGATACCTTCCAGGTACTGACGCGCGAGTTCGGCGCCTCTGCGGATGTCTGGCTGACGTTCGGGGTCCATACTGACTGTTGGCACTTCAACCAATTGCGCAAGCTTGTTTTCAAAATCAGCTTTGGATTCGTCGATGTAGGAATCGAGGCGTTCGTATACCTTGCCGTTGTCAGACATCCTTTATGTGTATTCTCCCTGTTGGTGATTTGAACATCGGATTATGATTAGGCTTCTTCGGCACTGTCAAGCAAATAGCCTTTCAACCTTAACGCCCACCCAATGCGGGATGATAATCTTCGAAATGTAGCCTAAAAGCAGGGTACCCGGGAGGAGCACACAAATCCCTTGTATCGGGCGGTCTGATCCTGCTCAACACCGGGGAGTGGAGTCGAATCTTTTCGTTGCGCCAGTAGTGTGACCGCGAAGCGTAAACGATGGAACCGCTAGTCAGCGTTAATTCACTTCTTTGTAATTTTGAAATCGCCTTTGCGGTTGTCGTGATTCCAGGTTCCCGTCATCGTTCCGTTTTCGACTTTGCCGTCGATTACGTAGTGAATGTCGTTGCCTCTCCGGCCTTTAGTGTCGGCCTCCATGTGAATCGCACCGGTTTTCGCGTCAAAGGTGCTATTCTTCAGCGCTACTGCGTTAGGCCCGGGGTTCACGGTCCCTGTCAGGGCTTTGCCATCCCATTTCAACTCTACCGTTACTTGATTTCGGTCGGAAGGACTCGGGCCCCAATCGCCTGTCCATGTCCCTGTCAATGGATCGGCCGCCGGTCGTGATAAACCAAGCGCCCCGACTGCTACAGCGATTACGAGACAAATTACACAAACGGCTTTTGCTCGCATATGGCCTCCAGAGTAAATTGGATTGGAACAACAGAATTTTATCACAGCAAAGCGGCCATATAGATCCAATAGGTCAAATAGATTAAATCGGTCAAAATTAGGTCCTATTTGCCTTAAGGATTCCGCTTGGGACCTTGTTTCATCTCATCGAGCTCTTTTTGCACAGTTTCGATAGCACGCTTGATCGCGCTTTGCCGCTCCTTTTCTGTTACCTTTGCCAAAACCTTGTTCATCGCTGCAAGGTGTGCAGCTTTTAGCGCTTGATCAGCCGGAACATCGATATCAGGTGTTACACCGGTGCCTTCCCAGTTGGTTTTGGTGATTGGATTGATCGCCCGGCCGCTCGGAACCCAGATCGCGAAATGGTCATTTATTCGTCGTGACCCACCAGGGTGAGCGCCGCCCCCCGTTGTCTCACCCACTATCGTCGCACGATTAAGACTCTTCAGATTGTAGGTAAATTCCTCTGCTGCCGAGAACGTTCGCTTGCTCGTCAAGACAAAAACGTCCTTCTTGGAGCCCAAGCGTTTGCCTGGGACGTATGGCAAGGTCCACCACTGGCGGGTGCTGTTATCGGGACGGAAGTAAAGATCGTTTAAATGCACCGGCTCCGCATCAAATAAATAGCTCGAGATCAGAGCGACCATCGCCGGATCGCCGCCTCCATTCCTTCGCAAGTCAATGATCACAGCATCAGAATTGGCGAGGAAGCTCATCGCCGCGACTACGGTTTCGGCTCCAAATCGGGCGGGCATAAAGCCCCTCAGATCAAGGTATCCAATGTTACCCTGCAAGCGCTCAACTTTTTCGAATCCGAAGTTCACGGTTCGCATGAACTCGATCTCGCGAGCCGTTTCGTCTGCGTCTGGTTGCCGATCTCGCGCATCCTCCGGCGGGAGAGCTTCAGCGCTATAAATCACTCTCAGATGTTTATCATGGCTCACCTCCTGCAGGTCTTTCTGCAGGGTGGTCGCGAACATCTTCGCGCTAGTGATCTGATCGTATTCTTTTCGTCCCACTCGTTCACGAATGGCCTGCTCCATCTTTTTCGCTGTTTCTGGGAACACATACGAATTGTTGAGTCTTTTTAGTGCGCCTTCAATTACCGCAGAGCGTGTTGCAGCATCGACCGTGAGGTCAGGTTGGTCCTGCGGCCCCTGTGCCAGCAACAAATGCTGATTCAGCCCGAACACGACGATTACGCCTATCGAGATAATCCAGGATTTTATTCTCATGTGGCTTCCTTCCCGTTTTCTCTCTATTGAATGGGCACAGATGATTTGTCCGCCTTTAGACTATTCGGATTCCGTACGACGAAAGTTCCATTACCGTTATTAAAGCTAGAAAAAGAGTCTCTTAAGACTCAACTCTCGAAGTTGCAGGATCTATTGAACCCGCGCAATGGAGACTTTGGAAGCATCAAAATCCCGATAACAAGCTTGATCTGCAGTTCACAGTGTTGGCTTCAACTCATCAAGCTTTACGTTGTACTATCATGTTGTGTAAAATTTGAAGCTTTAGAAGACGAACCCCCTAGGACATGGGCGCGGGCTCCTAACTCAGCCTGCCTTACAGGAATGCAATAATGGAATCTGTGACTATCCTCGACAATGTCGAGTCAAAACATATTGAAGAAGTAGAGACGGTAACCATTCGTTTCGCCGGAGACTCGGGCGATGGAATGCAGCTCACCGGGACTCAGTTCACCAATACTACGGCGGTTGTAGGCAATGACATTTCAACTCTGCCGGACTTTCCAGCCGAAATCCGAGCACCTGCCGGATCGTTACCAGGCGTTTCAGGTTTCCAGCTGAATTTTTCGAATCACGACATTCGAACACCTGGCGACGAGCCGAATGTACTGGTTGCGATGAATCCTGCGGCTCTCAAAGTGAACCTTCCGGATCTCGAACAGGGCGGAATCCTGATAACCAATACCGACGCTTTTAATGAAAACAATTTAAAGAAAGCCGGTTACGATTCGAACCCGATCGAGGACGGCAGCCTGAGCGGTTATCGGCTTTTCAAACTTCCGATCACCACTCTGAATCGTGCTGCGCTCCGCGACGCGGTAAAACTGCCGCCTAAGGAAATCGATCGCTGCAAGAATTTCTGGGCGCTTGGGTTGATGTACTGGCTTTACGATCGTCCGCTCGAGCCGACCCAAAAATGGATCCAAACCAAATTTAAGAAGGCCGAGGTTCAGACTGCCAATCTGACGGCACTGAAAGCGGGGTTCGCATATGCGGAGGCCGCTGAGATATTCACAACTCACTATCGAGTTCGTCGCGCTGCAATTGCTCCAGGTAAGTATCGGAACATAACGGGCAACGAGGCCACCGCGCTTGGGTTTGTGGCGGCGTCAGTACTTGCAAAGAGGCCGCTGTTCTACGCCAGCTATCCAATCACACCCGCTTCTGACATTCTGCACGAGCTTTCGATCCATAAGAATTTCGGCGTAAAGACATTCCAGGCCGAAGATGAAATCGCGGCTATGTGTGCGGCGATCGGAGCAGCGTTCACAGGCAATCTCGGACTGACCGGAACAAGCGGTCCAGGCCTGGCCTTGAAGAGCGAGGCAATCGGGCTCGCTGTGATGACCGAGCTTCCGGTTGTCATTGTTGACGTGCAGCGCGGAGGGCCTTCAACCGGACTACCAACCAAGACAGAGCAGGCCGACTTGCTCCAATCTATGTTCGGTCGAAACGGCGAATGCCCGGTTGCGATTGTCGCTCCCGCAACGCCCGCTGAATGTTTTCATATGGCGGTTGAATCTTTCAGGCTGGCAACGAGGCATATGTTGCCAGTTGTGTACCTTTCAGACGGGTATCTGGCTAACGGCGCGGAGCCGTGGCGGTTGCCGAGCATGGATGACCTGCCAAAATTCGAGGTCAAATTTGCGACTCAAAGCGAGGACTTCCATCCTTACAGTCGCGATCCGGAGACTTTGGCTCGGCCATGGGCGGTACCCGGCACGCCCAATATGGAACATCGCATCGGTGGCATTGAAAAAGAGGACATCACCGGAAATGTCTCGTACGACCCGGAAAACCACATGCATATGGTATTGACCCGAGCCGAGAAGGTCGCCCGGATTGCCAACGACATCCCGGACGTTGAAATATTCGGCGAGCCGGATGGGCGCTTGCTGGTTATTGGATGGGGATCGACTTACGGTGCGATTACCTCAGCAGTAGAAGAAATGCAAAAGAGCGGAAAGGCAGTCTCGAGCATTCACCTGCGCTACTTGAACCCATTCCCGAGCAATCTCGGCGAGATCCTCGGGCGCTTTGATCGCGTGTTGATACCCGAACTTAACCTTGGACAACTCGCTATGCTGCTGCGCGCGCGTTATCTGGTACCCGCGGTTTCCTTCCCGAAGGTCAAAGGCAAACCGTTCAAGATCAGTGAGCTCACTGCAAAGATGAATGAGCTGTACGCCGACTAAGTATGGGACGTTTCGAGGAAAGGCAGGATTTAATTGCCGATTCACTTTCCCCTCGGCAAACGAGAGCTGAAGAAGCTATCATAGAGAAGGAAGATATGAGCACAGATCCAAATATTCCAACAAACGGGGGCGGTCGCGGAGCGCCTCCGATCAAACTTACGCGCAAAGACTTTGTTTCCGATCAGGAAGTCAGGTGGTGCCCGGGCTGTGGCGACTATTCAATACTCGCGCAAATACAAAAGGTCATGCCTGAACTTGGCATAAAGCGGGAAAACACAGTTTTTGTTTCAGGAATTGGCTGCTCCAGCCGTTTTCCGTACTACATGAACACCTATGGCTTCCACACAATTCATGGTCGAGCGCCGGCAATCGCTACTGGAATAAAAGCATCAAACCCTGAGCTGTCCGTTTGGGTGATCACTGGCGACGGAGATGCGCTGTCCATCGGCGGCAACCACCTGATACACATGATTCGCCGCAATCTCGATATCAACATCATCCTCTTCAACAACCGGATCTACGGATTGACCAAAGGACAGTACTCTCCCACGTCTGAGTTCGGTAAGAAAACGAAGTCGACACCATATGGAGTGATCGACTATCCGTTGAACCCGTTGTCGGTAGCGTTAGCCGCTGAAGCTACTTTCGTCGCGCGTTCTGTTGACACTTTCACTACACACCTTCAAACGACGGTCGAACGCGCAATGCATCACAAGGGAGTTTCCTTTGTTGAGGTTTATCAGAATTGCAACATCTTCAATGATCACGCCTTTGAAATGTTCACCGATCGGGGCGTGCGCGACGATGCTATGATCGAACTCGAACACGGTAAACCTTTGGTATTTGGCAAAGAACGCAATCGCGGGATTCGGATGCGTAACAGCGATATGCACCTGGAGGTGGTCGAGCTGTCCGACCAGCTCAACGAATCCGACCTTATTGTGCACGATGAGAAGGCACCCGACACCTATCTCGCTTATATGCTTGCTCGAATGGAGTATCCTGATTACCCCGTGCCAATCGGTGTCTTTCGCGATGTAACCAAAGCAACATATGAAGAGATGCTTTCGGACCAGATTCGCACTGCGACCGAGAGAATGGGTCCGGGAAATCTTGAGAAGTTAATCAACAGCGGCGATACCTGGGTCATTGAATAGCCCGACGGTTATCTGGGGTTCAGACTTCCGTTCGATCAGACACATCCGATGTCTCAGATGTCTGAACCCCCAGCTTCCTTCGCAGCGCGTCTGCTGGAATCCGATTACAAGCTATTGTATATTCTTCGCGGCGTAGTGATTCGAAGCGGCTCACCCCCTGAGCTACCGAACCCCCGAGGGATTTAGCAGATAGTTATTTCAAGGAGTAAGTAGTCAATGAGATCTCATCGCTTGTTTCTTTTCCTCGCGGTTCTTTTGGTGTGCGCATCTACTACCCTCGTTAGAGGCGATGACGCAAGCCGGGTAGTCTCCTCAAACACAAGTGGAAATGAAGTTCGGCAATGGGAGGTGACCGGGCCCTGGGGCGGTGATGTGCGCGCGCTTGTGCCTTCCCCGGTCAACTCGGACGAATTCTATCTTGGAACCTCCGACGGACAGATCTTCCATTCCGTCGACGGCGCCCGCACCTGGCAGCGGCTCAAGCCGGGCCTCGAAAAGCGAGGGTTGTCGGTTGACAGCATCGTGATTGATCCTGCAGATCCAAAAACAATCTATGTCGGCGTCTGGGCTGTAGCCCGTGAGGAAGAGGGTGGCGTATTCAAAAGCACCGATGCCGGCCAGCATTGGAAGCTGCTCGAAGGAACAAAGAGACTTTCAGTACGATCCCTGGCTATTGCCCCTTCCGATTCAAACTTCCTTATCGCAGGCAGCGCAAATGATGATCCGAACCTGAATGGTGTTTTT
>Ga0126382_10001243_pt1 | contig 10371 bp, 6 predicted proteins | sample PanSoiMetPlot_30_FD_92548 | JGI IMG/M metagenome (GOLD analysis project Ga0126382, IMG submission 92548) | Tropical forest soil microbial communities from Panama - MetaG Plot_30 | ecosystem: Environmental > Terrestrial > Soil > Tropical forest > Bulk soil | place: Panama | collected 2016-02-17 | reverse complement strand
GTGGAGGCGAATCCCGGCGAGGTGCTGGTGGCGATGCCGAGCGCGGGATCGGAGGTCCTCGGCGCGATCGTCAAGGCGCTCGAGCCGTACAAGCTGCCGATCAAGACTGTTCCTCGGCTGCGGGACATCATCGACGGCCGCGTGACGTTGAGCCAGGTGCATGACTTGCGAGTGGAGGATCTGCTCGGTCGCACCCCCGTGGGCCTCGACATGGAGGCAGCCAAGGAGCTGATCAAAGGGAAGCGGATCCTCGTCACCGGAGCCGGCGGGTCCATTGGCTCCGAGCTCTGCAAGCAGGTGTTGGCGTTGGAGCCGAGCTCCCTCGTCCTCTTCGAGCGTTACGAGAACGCCCTGTGGGCGGTCGAACGCTCCCTGGCCACCAGCAAAGGCGGCGTCGATCTCTATCCGACGATCGCGGATGCCACCGACGAGCACCGCGTCGCCGACGTCCTGCGGCAGCATCGACCCCACGTGATCTTCCACGCCGCCGCCCACAAGCACGTTCCGTTGATGGAGCTCAATCCGTGCGAGGCGATCAAGAACAACATCAAGGGGACGCGGATCGTGAGCCAGGCCGCGGTCCTTTACGGAGTGGAGCGCTTCGTCTTGATCTCGAGCGACAAGGCTGTCAATCCGTCGAGTGTCATGGGGGCCACCAAGCGCGCGGCCGAGCTTCTCACCATGGCGCTCGCGGAGCGAGCGCCGACCTGCCTCGTCGTGGTGCGCTTCGGCAACGTCATCGGCAGCAATGGCAGCGTGATTCCGCTGTTTCTTGACCAGATCCGAAGCGGCGGACCGGTCACGATCACCGACCCCGAGGTGCGCCGGTACTTCATGCTCATCCCCGAAGCGGTGCAGCTCGTCCTGCAGGCGGCCGCCTTCGGCGAGAACGGCGCGGGGTACGTGCTGGACATGGGCGCCCAGATCAAGGTCGTGGACATGGCCCGGAACCTCATCCGCCTTTCGGGCTTCACCCCGGACATCGAGATCCCGATCACCTACATCGGTCTGCGGCCGGGCGAGAAGCTGTCCGAGGAGCTCGTGGCCTCGGACGAGGCCATCGAAGCGTCCAGCGTGGCTGGTATCCATCGCGTTCGAGGCGCTCAGACCCGGGACTACCCGACTCTCGAAGCGGCACTGCTCATGCTCGAAGACCGGGCCGAGCGCGGCGACTCCAAGGCCGTCCTGCAACTGCTCTGCACGCTCGTTCCCACCTTTCGCCCGTCATTCGAGCGGGAGTCCGCGGTGCTCCCCGATCGGCGGGTCTCGCCGGTGGCGGTCCCAGCGCGGACGATTCCGCGACCCGGCACTGCCCGGGGCGCGGCTTGAACGGCCCGGACGATGGCCCGGCGCGATCCAATCCCCTCCGCGGTGCGCTTCCTGCCGTGATCATCAGGAGGCTCAGCATGGCTCTGCCAGTGCGTCGGCTTCTCCTCCGGTTGACCCTGGCCACGATGGCGGTCGTCCTCGTCGCGACACTCTTCATCCGGCCCTCGTCATCAGCGATCACATACCTCGTCGTCGACCTCGCCGCGGTCGACCAGGGATCGGGCGCCGTCGTGCGGGGGCCCAACGCGGCCGGGCACGCTGTCGGCGGCGGCCGCGTGGCGGGTAAACACCGGGGACTACTGTTCACGCGGGGGGGCGTCCAGGAAATTCGCGGCACGAGCGGCAGTGACTACACGACCGTCCTTGGCATCAACGATGCCGGAGACGCCGTCGGGAGCTCGAACACCCCGGCCGCGATGCGCGCATTCCGAGCCACCAGCGTCGGAACGGTTGGGGAGCTACCGCCACTGGCGGGTGATACGGCGAGCATCGCCTTCGCGGTCAACAAGAAGGGCGAGGCCGTCGGTTTCTCGAGCGGGCGTCGCGGCGAGCAGGCGGTTCTCTGGGCCCCGGACAATTCGGTGACCGCGTTGCCGGGCGCGTCGGCCGCGCTGGCGAGTCGCGCGCTGGGGATCAACGAGCGGGGCGATGCGGTCGGCTCCTTGACCACGGGATTCGGGGCCCACGCAATCCTGTGGCGCGCGGGGCGCGGCGAGCAAGACCTCGGGACATTGCCGGGTCACACGACGAGCGAGGCGCTGGCCGTGAACACGCCCGGCGACAGTGTTGGGTACTCCGCCGACGCAATCGGCGGGCGGCGAGCGGTGCTGTGGCGCTCGGGAGGCACGATCGTGGATCTCGGCACGCTGCCGGGCGGTGACTTCAGCCAGTCGCTCGGGATCAACAACCCCGGCGACGTGGTCGGGGTCTCGACGAGCACCCTCGGCAGCCGCGCCTTCCTCTGGACAGGCAAGGATGCGCTCCGTGATTTGAATGATCTGATCGCGCCGGCCCCGTTCGTGCTGACTCAGGCGGTCGGTATCAACGACGCCGGAGTCATCGTCGCGATCGGTCGCGACGTCGACCACACGAAGGCAAGCGGTGGCCACGACGATGCGCACGAGTTCCCCATTCGGATATTCCTGCTGGTTCCCTCAGGGGCGAAGCCATGACGAGGGAGCGCGTCGCGCGCCGTATCGCGTGGTGCCTGCTGATCGTCTCGGTCCTCTTCTGGTCGATATCCGTCACGGCGCAGTCCGACCAGCTCGGACAGTGGACGACTCTCACGACGCTGCCATTTTTTCCGGTCCACAGTCACTTGCTGCCCATGGGCAAGGTCATGATCTGGCCCGGCGACGCCGGGATCTCGGGCAACGATCCGCGACTGTGGAGTCCGGCGGACCAGAGCGTGACGACGCTCGCGAAGCCGGGATATGACCTGTTCTGCTCCGGCCACGCTTTCCTCGCCGGCGGGCACCTCTTCGTCGCCGGTGGACATATCCAGAACGGTGTCGGGCTTCCCAAGGCCAGTCTCTACGACCCGTCCTCGAACACCTGGGCCGCGGCACCCGACATGAACGCGGGGCGCTGGTATCCGACGGTCACGACGCTGGCGAACGGCGATGCGCTCGTCGTTTCCGGGTTCGTGGACAGCACGATCGGGGTGAACACGCTGCCCCAGGTCTACGAGACGGCGACCGGGGGCTGGCGCAGCCTCACGAGCGCGCAGCTGAGCCTGGATACCTACCCGATGATGTTCCTCGCCCCGAATGGGTTAGTTTTTCATGCCGCGCCGTCCCAGATAACCCGCTTTCTCGACACATCGGGAACCGGAGCGTGGTCGTTCGTGGCGAACAGCAATTTCGGTTATCGCGACTACGGCTCGGCTGTGATGTACGCCGACGGTAAGATCCTGGTGCTCGGCGGAGGTGATCCACCGACCAACACGGCCGAGGTCATCGACCTGAATCAGCCATCGCCGAGCTGGCGCTCGGTAGAGCCCATGAGCATCGCGCGTCGCCAGGTCAACGCGACGTTGCTGCCGGACGGCACCGTCCTGGTGACCGGTGGTACCTCGGGTCCCGGGTTCAACGATGCGACGAACCCGGTCTATCCCGCTGAGCTCTGGGATCCCGCAACGGAGAGCTGGCGGACACTGGCGAGCGCGACAGTGCCGCGGCTCTACCATTCGGGGGCCGTGTTGCTGCCGGACGGTCGCGTTCTGTCCACCGGCGGCAACGACTATCCGACGCCCGAAGCCTTTGCGCCGCCGTACCTCTTCAAGGGCGCACGTCCGACGATGTCCGCGGTGCCCTCGACCATCGGCTACGGCCAGCATTTTTCGGTGCAAACACCGGACGCGGCCAGCATCGCCAAGGTGACGCTGATCCGCATCGGGTCCGTGACTCATGCGTTCAATCAGAATCAGCGCCTGAGCATTCTCAGCTTCGCGCCCGGCTCGGGCGCGCTGGACATCGTGGCGCCGGCGACCGCCGACGTCGCCCCGCCGGGACACTACCTGCTATTCAGCGTGAACGGCAACGGCGTCCCATCCGTCGGGAATGTCGTGCGGCTCGCCGCCGGGTTCACCTTGAAGGTCTCGAGCAACGGGCCTGGCAGCGTGACAAGTGGCCCCGCCGGCATCAACTGCGGAAGCGATTGCTCGGAGTCCTATGCGCCCGGCACGGTCGTGACGCTTACGGCACGACCGAACAGGAACGCGATGTTCCGGGGGTGGGGCGGCGCGTGTTCCGGGACCGGAACATGCACAGTCACGATGGACGCCGCCAGGTCGGTGGCGGCGACGTTCCGCAGAGAATAGCTCGCCCGAGCCATCCGAAGTCGCCGACGCTCACCAATCCAACAAGGGCTCTTCCGGAGGGACGCTGCCGCGCCCCCGCGCGTGTCGCCGGACGAGATCGATCAAGGAGGACCGACGATGCCAGTGATGCCGATCATTCGCCCGACTCTCCCGACCTTCCGGGAGTTCGAGGAGCTCGTTCGTCCGGGCTGGGAGGACGGAATCGTCACGACCGGGTCCGTCGTGCGTGCCTTCGAGCAGGAGGTCTGCCGGCGAACCGGCGCGGCCGAGGCCGTTGCGGTATCGTCCTGCACTGCCGGACTCATGCTGGCGATCCGGGCGCTGGAGCTGCCGGCCGGGGCCGAGGTCATCGTGCCTTCGTTCACGTTTGCCGCCACCGCGCAAGCGCTCGTGTGGAATGGTCTCGTTCCGGTCTTCTGCGATTGCGCACCGGAATCGCTCACGCTCGATCCCATCGAGATCGAGCGGAACCTGTCGCCGCGAACCGCGGCCATCTGTCCCGTCTACGTGTACGGGCTACCGCCGGACATCGACGCGCTGCTCGAGGTCGGGGCTCGCCATGGACTTCCCGTGTACTTCGACAGCGCCCAGGGTCTCGGGGCGGAATACCGCGGCCGGAAAGCCGGCGCCTTCGGGGCGTGCGAGGTGTTCTCGCTGAGTCCGACCAAGGTCGTCACCGCGGTCGAAGGCGGGGTGATCTGCACCGGCGATCCAAGCCTGGCGGCGCGACTCAGATCGATGCGCGATTACGGCAAGGATCCGGCCGATGGCGAGGACATGGTCTATCTCGGCCTCTCCGCCCGCATGAGCGAGATGCATGCGGCGGTGGGCCTCTTGTCCCTGCAGCGCCTCGACGAGCTGGTCAAGGCGCGTCGGGTGTTGATCGAGCGCTACACCGCACGGCTCGGTCAGCTTCCCGGCTGCCGCGCGCAGACACCGCCCGAAGACCGCATGAGCACCGGGAACTACTTCGTCCTGTTCATCGGCAAGCGCGCCCGCATGAGCCGCGACGACGTCCGCGCCAAACTGAAAGGGCAGGGCATCCAGACGAAGAGATACTTCTACCCCCCGTTGCACGAGCAGACGCTGTTTCAGCGGGTCGCGTGCCGCCGCAGTGATCGTATGGAGCGCACGATCGTGGCCAGCCGGGAGGCGCTGGCGCTTCCTCTCTATTCGCACATGACGCTGGACCAGCTGGACTCCGTGTGTGAGGCGGTCGAGCGCTTGCTGGGATGATTGCCCCGACTGATCTCGGGGCACCGCAGCGACCACGACGGGGTGTCCAGGTGTGAATGCCGTCGCCAAGAGCGGGCTGGTCGTGTCCGCCGTGCCGGGCCATTCGGTCGCGCGGCACTTCGCGGTTGGTGCATTCTGGGCGCTCGTCGGCGCTGTCGTGTCACGCGGCCTCACGCTGGCGTCGTCGGTGTTGGCGGGACGGCTCCTGGGCACGATCGGCTTCGGTGAAGTCGGCATGATCCAGAGCACGCAAGGCCTGTTCGGCATCGTGGCCGGCGCCGGGCTGGGCCTGGCGACGACCAAGTTCGTGGCGCAGTTTCGTACGATCGACCCCGCAAAGGCAGGTCGCTGCTTCACGCTCGCCGCGGTCATCGCCCTGATATCCGGCACGCTGATGACGCTGGGGCTCCTCGTTTTCTCGGGCCACATCGCGTCGCGCGTGCTGAGCGCTCCCCACCTGACGCTGGCGCTCCAGGTGGCGACGGGCCTGGTCCTCTTCGGAACCATCAACGGCGTTCAGATCGGCGCCCTCATTGGCCTGGGCGCCTTTCGTGCCCTCGCCGTCCTGAACGGCATCCGCGGCCTCTGCCTCTGCGTCTTCCTGGTCGCCGGCATCGAGCTCGGGGGCGTTCTGGGAGGCGTGATCGGCCTGGTCTGCACTGAGGCGACCGCGGTGCTCACCTACCAGGTCGCTCTGAGACCCCTTCTGTCCACGGCAGGGCCCCTGCGGGACCGCCGCGCCGCGTGGAGCGAGCTGACGATGATGGGTCGCTTCAGCCTCCTGAGCGTGGCGGGCGCCATCTGCACGACGGCCGCGATGTGGTTTGCCAACCTGGTGCTCGTCGCGCAGCCCGACGGGTACGCCTCTCTGGGCGTCTTCAACGCGGCCGAACGCTGGCGGCAGATGCTCTTGTTTCTTCCGGCCTCGTTCTCGCCGGTGATCCTCGCCGCGCTCAGCAACCTGCACGGCACAAACGATCCGCGCACCTACCGCCGGCTCTTCGGCCTCAACCTGGCCGTCAGCGTCGCCGCCGTCGTGGTGCCCTCGATCGCCGTCATCCTGTGTGCTTCGCCGGCGATGGGGCTGTTCGGCGAACAGTATCGCGCCGGCCGGACGACCCTGGTCATCCTGTCCGCCTCGTCGGTCGCGGTCGTGCTCAACAACCTGCTGGGCCAGATCTTAGTGAGCCGAGGCGACATCATGAAGCGCTTCGTCCTCGACGCGCTGCTCGCCGCGGTTCTCGCGATTGCGTCGTGGCAGCTGATTCCGATCTCCCGCGACCAGGGCATGGCGCTGGGCAGCTTGATCGCATTTGCCCTGACATCGGCCGCTCTGGTGCCCACCACCGTCTCCTTCATGAGGCAGGCCCGGTAGGACGCCGTGTCGGCCTTGACCCCAGATCCGGCCGCGCGCGGCACCCTGTGGGTGCTCGCGATCAACGCCATCGCCTTGATCGCATTCGCCGGGTCGCCGGCTGCGTCTGAGCATCCGCTCGCCGTGCTCGGTATCCTGGCCTTCCTGGTCGTCCAGGCGGTGCTCCCGGCCTGCCGGGTTTGCATGAGCGTTCCGGTGTGTCCCGCCAATATTGCCCAGGGCTATTTCTGGGTCCAGCTGGTGCTCGTCACGGTCCTGGTGGGCTACTTCGGCTTCAGCGAGGGGACGCTGCCGTACCTGCCGTCGAAGCGCGCGATCGACCTGGCGATCGTCGTTCACCTCGTCGGCTATCTGTCCTTTTCGGTGGCGTACCAGTACCGCGCCCGCGCAACGGTGAGGGCGCCCCTGCCCCGCGGCTCGACGCCGGCCGTCGCCTACTTGATCGTGCCGTTCACGCTCCTGGGACTGGTGGGGTTGTTGCTGAGCCACGGCAGCGTCGGGGGGTTCATCGAGTACGCCTCGTCGCCGATCGAGCAGCGCATGCGAGCGGAAGAAGCCACGACGCTCTCGAGCGCCGCCGGCAACTTCATGAAGCACTTCCTTGGCTTCGCGGTCATGCTGGCATGGAGCTGGTGGCTCCGCGCAGCTCCGCGGCGGAAGAGCGCGATCGTCGCCGCAACAGCCGGCGTCGTGCTCCTGCTCCTGATCGCCAACTTCCACTACAACCGCGGCACGATGCTCGGACCGATCCTCGGCCTGGCTGCCGCATTCTCGGCGCACGTGTGGCGAGTTTCGTTCAAGAGCGTGATCCTGGCCGGGGTGCTCGCACTGTTCGTCGCGTTCGCGTTCGGCTCGTACCGGGCCACCGACCTCGGCGTCACCGAGCTGTCGCAGTCGGCAGAGGACACATGGAGCGTCGAGAATCTCGTCGAGTTCGTACAGATCTACGCATCGGGGCCGCAGATGTCCGCCTACTTGATCGACTCCCTCGAGGGACAGTTCTACTACGGCGAGACCTTGCTGCCCTCGTTGGTCTATCCGGTTCCGGTGCTGGGCAAGCCGTATCGCGATACCAGCGGCACCGTGATATTCAACGAGCTGATCTACGGCGACACGGAAGCCGTCGATCAGATCATTCCCCTGGACGGCGAGCTCTACATGAACTTCCATCTGGCCGGGGTGGTCCTCGGCAACGTGTTGCTCGGCTGCGTTCTCGCCTGGATGCAGCGCAAGTTCATGGCCGCTCCGAATCCCGTCGAGAGCTACGCCTGGCTGATGATGGCCCTCTGGACCGTGTTCCCGGGCAGCCTGTCGGTCACCAGCCAGATCTACGCCTATTCGTTCTGGCCGATCTACACCTACTTCGTGGTCAAGCATCTTGTCGTGGGCGACGACGAGGACGGCGCTCCCCCGCGACCAGGCGGCGGTGAGGTATTCGTGAGCGCCAGCGCATGAAAATTTGCCTGGTCGGGGGCATCTTCGATCGGCCCGAGGCGGTTCGTTCGAAGCAGGTGGTGACGCCGGAGACGGTATTGCTGGACGGCTTCCGCACGGCGGGCGTCGATGTGCACGCGGTCGGGCATGCCCGATTTCAGCCATCTGACGACTACGACATCATTCATGTGCATCACTTCGGCAGGGCGGCGCTCAAGATGGCGTCCTCGCGTTGCCGGGCGCGCACCGTCTTCACCGGCCACAACGGGCTGATCCCGACGGGGTGGGAACGCTCCCGGCTACGGCGCTACGCCTTTCAATACGTCGTGGACAAGGCGGACGCGTTCATCGCACTGTCGCACGCCGAGGCCCGGTACTTCGCCACCGTGACCCGCGCGGACAAGGTCCACACCATTCCCAACGGCGTTCCGGCCGACGCCTTTCGCGCCATTGGCGATCGTCGGAAGCGGCTCGACACCGAACGCTACGACGTCCTGTACGTCGGCCAGCTGATCGACTGGAAAGGCATCGATTTCTTGCTCGAGGCGGTGCACCAGCTTCGTCGCCACCGGGACGTCCATCTGCGCCTGGTCTATCACAACGCACAGCTGGAGCCCGAGCTCCGGCAGCAGGCGCTGGACCTCGGCATCGCGGAACACGTCGACTTCGTCGGCATCCGCGGCCCGAGCGAGCTCGCCGAGGAATACCATCGGGCGGACCTCGTCGTCCTGCCGAGCTTTGCCGACTGCCTGCCGAGCGTCGTCACCGAGGCGTTCCTCTGTGGCACCCCGGTGGTCGCGGGCGCCGTGTGCGGCGTGCCGGAACAGATCGGGCCATACGGACTGGCCGTTCCACCGGGTGACGCAGGCGCCCTGGCGAACGCCATGGACGCGATCCTTGCCGACCGGCCGCGCTGGCATGACATGGTCGCCCAGATCCGTGCGTACGCGACGCACACGTTCAGGCCGGAGACGATGGTCGCCCGCCATCTCGCGCTGTACCGCGAGATGATCTGCACGGTGTCGGCCGAGCGCCGGCCCGCGTGGATGGACCCAATGATGCGCCTGGCCATCGACGTGTACTGGCGCCGCCCAGGCCTTTACCCTCGATGAACATCAGCCACATCAGCGTCAGCACGTTGCCGGTCCTGCACCGTCGCGGCGGCGCCATCGAGCGCCGCATCGTCGAGGTCGCCACCGAACAGGCGCGGCGCGGGCATCGCGTGCAGGTCTACTCCGTCGGGGACACCAGCGACACACGCTCGGTGAACGGCGTGACCTACCACTTCGTGCCATGCCGTACGCCGTTGCCGCTCAAGCACCTCGAGTTTCAGTATCGCGTCGTGCGCGACGTGAAACAGCATTCGACAGACGTGCTGCACTTCCACAGTCAGCCGGAAGGCGCGTGGCTGAGCCAGACGATCACGGCCAAGAAGATCCTCTCCTATGACTTCTTCCAGTTCCGCGGTGGCCGCCGGACGCCCCTCTACCACGTGTACAAGCGGTTGCTCCCGCGCTTCGATCTGCTCCTGCCCTGCTCACAGTACTGCCTGGACGAGTCGCAGACCTTCTGGAGCTTTCCGCCCGAGAAATTGCGGGTCCTCTACAACGGCGTCAACACACGGCAATTCAGGCCAGATTTCGACGCGGCGGCCCGCGAGCGCCGCGCGCTCCAGATCGACAAGAAGGTCGTGCTCTACGTTGGCCGTGTCTGTGAGCAGAAGGGCAGCGATGTGCTGCTGGAGGCGGCGAAGACGCTTCGTGAGCGTCGGCGCGACGTGCAGCTCGTCGTCGCGGGACCGATCGGGCAGTTCGGCCCGCAGGACGATCCGAGCGGCTGGATCGGGCGGATCCTGGACGTCGGCGGCCGCTACCTCGGCGCCGTCGACGAGCACCGGCTCAACGCCGTCTACAACCTGGCCGACGTCTTCCTGATGCCCACGCGCGTGAACGAGATGTTCGGCATGGCCGCCGTCGAGGCGCAGGCATGCGGCAAGCCGGTGGTCTGCACCGACACGGGCGGCCTCCGCGAAGTGGTTCCCTCCAGCTGTGGCGCGCGCGTCCCGGTCGGCGATGCGTCCCGGATGGCGGACGAGATCGAGACGCTGCTGGACGATTCCGGTCGCTACGCGGCCTGCTCCATGAACGCGCTCGCGAATGCGGCCACGTATGACTGG
>Ga0126382_10001242_pt1 | contig 10373 bp, 9 predicted proteins | sample PanSoiMetPlot_30_FD_92548 | JGI IMG/M metagenome (GOLD analysis project Ga0126382, IMG submission 92548) | Tropical forest soil microbial communities from Panama - MetaG Plot_30 | ecosystem: Environmental > Terrestrial > Soil > Tropical forest > Bulk soil | place: Panama | collected 2016-02-17 | reverse complement strand
TGACCTTGAAATCTTCTGATTCAGAAACAGCGAAGCGGCGGGCCATGGCGTGCGCGGAGGTTTGAAAATCTGCGGCGCGGGAGCCCTTCTCGGGGTCGTACTCGACCTTGGCGAGCCACTGAGCGATTCGACGGCCGCGTTCGCGCGTGGCGGACTCTTCGTACGGCTCGCCGATGCGCACAGGTTCTCTCACACGAGGGCCCTCCCCGCCAGGGAATGCTACGCGGGCAGGCGGCGCGTCGTCAACGCTTTTAGTGGTGCCGGTTTAGCGGCCGCTATACCAGCGGCGGACTTGGGACGCCTGCCCCCCAACGGAGCCCAGGCGGACCATCGCGGCCTGCCCGGCGGGGCGGCGCTGGACGGTGACGCGCTCGCCAATTCGGGCAATATCGGAGGGCACTTGCGGGACAACGATGCGCGGCATGTTGCGCGCGTGTCCGGCGGCGACCCACCAGTACAGGATCAGGGCGTGAAAGTGATCAGGCGATTTGCGGCCCTCTTCAGACCCGATCATCACCGCCACTTCGTCTTGCTCGTCAGGATCGAGCAGGCGATAGCGGCCCTTCGCGTCCATCTCGTACTTTTCCATCGTGAGTTGCTTCATCAGCGGCGAGAGCAAATGCTGACACGGGTGCGCGCCAACTTTGAGGCACTCCGCGCACGAGAGCCGCGAGAGGGCGATCACGCCGTCCTCGAACGCGCCGCGCAGGGAGAAACCCATCTGCGCCTTGAGGTCGACGAAATTCGAGTCGAGCTTGTGGCGGCGCTGTCGCGCCTTCGCGTCTTCGGCGTCTTTCGGCTTGTCCGTCGGCGCTGCGCCGAAGTGCAGCGGCAGGACGCGCTCGCCGCGACGTCGTAGCTCGTCGCTGACGCCGCCACCGACGCCCGTGTCGTCGATCACGATCACCGCCGCGTCTAGCTCGATCCGCATTTGCTGGCATTTGTCAGCGGTTGCGACAGTCGAGCGGCGATCGGGACGCTTGGGGTCTTCGCCAGGGATCGGCTTCTCCTTCGTCGTCGACTCGTCCTGGGTGCGCGCGACGGTTTCGCCGCGCAGAAGAACGCCGCCCTCGCCGCCGATGATGACCGTGCGATCTCGACCGTAGCGCGCGACGTCACAGGCGATGACCCGCGCGCCGCCTGCCCCCTCTTCGCGGTCAAACGCTTCCGTCACCCAGTGATACGGGATCAGCACGTCGTCGGCGGTGTCGGGGAAGTCGCCGATGCAGCGCGCGATGTACGCGGGCGACGTCTCGCCCCATTCGAGGCGGCCGTTCTCGAGGAATTGATCGCGCACGCGCCGTGAATACTTCGTGCCACTCAGTGAGTACGGTGCCGCTTCAGGCCGCCTCAGTTGCGCGCGCAGTTGCTCGGGGTGAATGACGAACACACTCTTCCACGTCTCGCGGTACTCGGTGAAGACACGGAAAAATTCGCCGAGTGGCCCGCCGGGCGTCGAGGCCACGACGAGCTTCGCTTCGTCGGTCGTGCGCATGCCTGCGACTGACTCCCAGAATGGCTTGCGCACGGCTTTCGCCTCATCGATGACAGCGAGCAAGTGCGCCTCGTGAAAACCTTCCGTGTTGAACGGCGTAGCAGAGGCGACGCCGAGCGCGAACCACGTTTTCCACATCTCGCGATGCTGAAGGCGCGTCGTCGTCGCTTCGAATTCAGACGTGAGCCACGGCACGATCGTTTTCGCTTGATTCCACCACTTGTGAATCTCGGCCCAGAGCACGTCTTTCACCTGCCGATTGAACGTCGGGGCCGTCGTCGGGACGCGCGCATTCGTGCGCGTGACGGTGAACCAGATGACGACCCACGAGAGCAATGCGGTTTTGCCGACGCCGTGGCAGGCGCGCAACGCGACGTTATCTTCCTCGACAATCGCGTCGAGCACGTCGCACGCCCACGGCTCGGGCTGCACGCCGAGCGCGTGGATGACGAATTCTACAGGGCGGTCACGCCAGAATTCGAGGAGTCGGCGCAGTAACTCGGCTTTCTCGATGTCTTCGTCCGGCGAGCGGTCGACCACGCGGGTCGGGCGGAACGTCGGCGGATTCTGTCGCACGCCCTACTGTAACCAAAAATGAATAAATTTGGCAATTTGCTTCCCGGCATCCCCATTGCCGAACGTGTAGTCAAAGCCGATGCGCTCCTGGCGGCGCGGAAATAGACGCCGGGTGATCGGCGGGGCGAGCATGGCTGTCATTTCCGCCGTCAACGTCTGCATCTGGGCGAGCGGCAGCAACGTCGCACGACGGTCCAGCGCCTCTGGGCGCTCGGTTTCGTCGCGAATGATGATGAGGGGGCGTTGCAGCGTCGTCGCCTCTTCGATCACGCCGCCCGAATCTGTGATGACGAGATTGGCGCGCACGAGCGCCGCGAGAAACTCCTGGTGCCCCATCGGCTCGCATACGTGAAAATTCGACGGGCGCTCAGCGCGGCGCATGTATTCCACGATCAGCGGGTTCGGGTGCAGCGGCCACAGGCAGAGCGTGTTCGGATTCGCGTGCGCGAATCGGGTGACTTGCTCGCGCAGCATTGCCAAGCGCTCGGTCAACGTCTCACGGCGATGACACGTAATCAGCACGAGCCGTGCGTACTCGATTTTCTTGGCGGCGATGCCGCGCTCGTAGGCATGCAGCAATTCGTCGACAATCGGATTGCCCGTCATCACGATTTGCCCCGCCGTGCGTTCCATCCGCAGATTGAGGGCCGCACGCGACGTCGGACAGAAGTGGAACGTCGCCAATTGCGAGATGAGCCGTCGATTCATCTCTTCGGGAAATGGATTCGTCGACGTCGACGTGCGCAAGCCCGCCTCGACATGGCCGACGGGAATGCCGTGGTGAAACGCCGCGAGCGCGCCGCAGAGCGCCGTCGTCGTATCGCCTTGCACAAGCACGAGCGACGGCAGGACGGACGACAGTAGGGTGCCGAGATAACCGAGAATTTGTGACGCGCTCTCGTCGAGCGAGAGGCCGGGCTGAAAATCCCACATCGGCTGAAAATCGACACTCATCTCGCGCTCGTTGAGCATGTCGCGCAGAATGCGGTCGTGCTGACCTGTCGAACAAATGTGCACGGGGATGCGCCGCTCGCGCAGCGCCCGCACGACGGGCGCGAATTTCACAACTTCAGGTCGGGTGCCGAGGATGCAGAGGACGCGGGTCACAGCCGTGCGCGCAGATCGCCCGGCAGCAGCGTCAACACTTCGTCGCGAATGCTGACCCACCACGGCGCAAGGGCGCGGCGGTAGCGCAGTATTTCCGCGATGGCGCGCGTCGGGCATTGCAACGAGCCCGTATCGTACGCGCGACGCGGGCCGTACTTGACCTCGACGGGGCCGACGAATTGCTGGAACACGGCGTGCGCTTGCAACGCCGACGTCACGTGCCCCGTGCCGATCCAAAATGCGCCGTCGTACTGCACGCGCGGCGCTTCTTGTGTCGTCGCTGCCCGCGCGAGCAACATGAGAATCGTCTCGGCGACGTCGAGGACGTGGACGAAATCGCGGCCGGGCGTGCCGTCGAAGGTCTCATCGTAGTCGTTGCCGTTAATCACGAGCGCTTCTTTTCGCACATAGCACTCGACGAGGCGCGGAATCAAATGGACTTCGTGCTGACGAAACTCACTCATCCCCTTGTATGCGCCACAGACGTTGAAAAATCGCAGTGGGATCACCGGCACGCGCGTCTGCGTCTTGAGCCAATTGAATGCCATCTCTTTCGAGACGACGTAGGGCGAATCCTGCGCGGCGAGCGCAAGGCTCGTGGTGGGAAATAAAAATACTTTTGCGCCGAGTGCACAGGCGTCTTCGTACACGCGTTGGGTCATCTCGACGTTGAGCGCGAGCAATTCTTCCAGCGGGCGGTCGAGCGAGCCGGTGCCTGCGGCCAAGTGCACGACGGCATCCACACGGTCGAATGGCACGGGCGTCAACGCGTGCCGTGCGTGCTGCACCGCCTCGCCAATTCCGGCGCGACAGTCATGCCGCATGAACGTCACGCCGCGCACGTAATCGATCTTGTTCAAGCCGCGGCTCAGATCGTCGAGCGCGAGCACCGTGTGCCCTAGCTCGTTCGCGCGCGTCGCGAGCACCGAGCCGATGAAGCCTGCCGCGCCCGTGATCACAATTTTCATGGCGTGCCCTTCAGCGTCGTCCAGCCTGCTGCACCGACTTGCCGGTAGCGGACGCCGCGCTGTTCGAATTGTTCGCGCTTCGCCGCCCACGCGCCGGGGCCGTCGAGCACTATCTGCCCTTTGCGCCAGAGCTTCGCGTTCGTTGGCAAATCGAGGTATGGCGTGTGCGCCGTCGCGAGGAGCACCGTGTCGTACTCTTTCATCTCGATTAACGGCGCGCATTGCAAGTTGGTCGTGCGCTCGATTTCTTCGGCGGTCCACATCACGTCGTGCACCGCGACCTTAACCGCACGGCGGCGAAGCTCGTTCGCGACGGCGAGGCCGGGGGACAACCCCATGTCACGAAATTGTGGACGATACGCAAGCCCGAGCACGAGAACTTTTTTCGGGTCGATCTTCTCGACAATCTCGGCGATGTAGGTGCGGAATCGGCGATCCCACTCAAGCGCCGTTTGCCCGAGGGAGAGCTTGCCGCCTGCGGCGCGCACGAGATAGTCCGTGCCGAGGGGGACGCAACGTCCACCTGTGCCGAAGCCGAGATAGAGCGGCGTCAAGCGCCAGTGCGTGCCTGCGAGGCGCAGCGCTTCCGCGATGTCATGCTCGGGCATCGCCCACGCCAACTGATAGGCGAACATCACCGGCACGTGCAGGAGGGCGTTTTCGAGCGCCTTCGTCACTTCGGCGGTGCGATACGACGTCGTGTGAATCGTCTTCGAGACGTGTTTGATGACCTCGACCGCGCGCGCCGTACACGCGTCCGTCACGCCGCCGACGATGCGCGGCAACGTTTCGAGATTCTTCGCAGGGTCCGCGAACCAATCACGACGCGGGCACACGGCAAGGTACACGTCATTGCCGACGCGCTGAAATTCTTGCCGTCGCAATTGGCGGTCGAGAAAGCCGGGCGTGAGCGTGCTTTCGATCATGATGAGCGCGCCGGACGGCACGGCGTGCAGCAATCGCGCCAGACACGCTTCGACGATGTGATCGTACGGACGCCCGTCACGCTCCGTCGGCACGCAGATCACGTGCACGGCGTGGGACGCCACCCGATCGAAATCTTTCGTCGCGGCGAGCTTGCCCGCTTTCACGAGCTTGCGCACGTCGTCGTTGACGTACGACAGAAACTCCATCGCGCGCGGTTCGCCAGCGTTGAGCGCGTTGACGGTTTTTTCGTCGGGGTCGAAGCCAAGCACCAGCCACCCGGCGCGCGCATAGTGCACGGCCGCCGTGAGCCCGACGTAACCAAGTCCGTGAATGGCGATCTCAAGCATGATGGGCCACCAGTGCGTTGAAAATTTGGTCGTGCGGGGTTGGCGGCGGCACAGCACGGCACGTGAAGGACGAATAGTGCGCGCAGCCGGTGCGCTTCGCGAAATCTTCCTCACTCGACGAGCGCGCGAGCAACTCCTGCACCGCGACGCTCGTCGCCGCTTCAGGCGGCGTAAATTTCACGTCGAGGACTTCGTACCCGGTCTTGTGCAGTAGCTCGCGCCAGACGGCCGCATCGAGGCAGTGCAGATGAAACGGCCCGATGCCGCCTTCGACGCCTGCGAAACTTGGCAGCGTGTAGTACGCCAGCCCACCAGGCGCGAGCACCCGCCGCAACTCCATCAGCGCGATGTACGGCGCGAAGGCGTGCTCGAGGACATTCGAGGCGTAAATCAGATCGAAGCTCGCGTTGGGCAAGAGGGTGTTGTGCATGTCGGCGCAGTGCACGGTGTAGTCGTGATAGAGCCCGGCTTCCATTTCGTGCACGGTGAGGACGGTCGTTGGCCCGGTCGTCGAGCGCTTGACGGCTTCGATTTCATTCACGCCAGCAGGGCCGACAAGGAGAATCCGCGGATTCACGACGGGGATTTGTTTCACGAGCGCGCGATAGAATTCTCCGGCTTCGAGGATCGCGTGTTCGTTCTTCAGCGTCGGAATGGAACCGGGCGGGTACGCGATGACGGTCTGGAGCTTGAGGTAGAGATTCCACAATTCGGGCGTCATGCCCGAAGCTCTAGCGATTTCGTCGCAGCCTTACAGCGGCACACGTTGTCGACGTCCCACGTGCAGTCGGCTTGCGGCGCGTATTTCTGCGCGATCACGACGGCGCGCGGTTGACTGTGCCGATCCTGCCAGCGCACCCACATGTCGAGCATTTCGAGATGTTCGCGCAGGCGCGTCGGGTGCACGCGTGTCTCGTGCGGATCGTCGCTCTTGCCGAGGACGATTTCGTTCGCGTACGTCGAGATCAGAATGCCGTGCCGCGAGAGCACACGACACGCTTCCCGATACGCCGCGAACGGATCGGCGGTGTTGTCGAATGTGCCGAAGTCGAGCACGAGATTAAATTCGCCGTTGCGGAACGGAAGCTTGGTCGCGTCGCCTTTCATCAATTCGAAACCAGGGGCCATGCGCGAGAGCGACGCGATCCATTCGAGCACGTCCGGCGCATTGTCGAGCACCACCCACCGCTTCGCGAAGCCACTGAACCAGAGCGTATCGAGTCCGAATTCGGGCCCGATTTCGAGCACGCTGCGATTTTTCAAGAACGTTTGCCCGCCGACAAGGACGAAGGCTTCCCAGTCGGCGAGCTTGTCGCTGAGTGCGGGGCGGCGCGGCACGCCGTCGGCCCACCACGCGCTCACGACGATCCTCCTGCCGCCATCTCGAAAGCATTGACGATGCGATCATGGCGTTCACGTTCATCGCGCGCAGCGAGATTTTTGGCATAGTCCACCGCGCATCGTTCACAAAAATCGCCGTCGACATACTCACGATAGTCGCTGGACGAACAATGGAACACGCGATGCCGCTCGCGAGTCTGACCGCAGATCACGCACACGCACATCGCGGGACCCGCGACCAACCGCCGCATCACCCCGGATGTCGAGACACCCCAGTCACCGAAATACGTAGTCACGGCTTGATCGCTTTGAACGTCCGAAAGTGGTTGTGGTTGTAGAGCGAGACGGTCGCCACTTCGAAGCCCGCTGATTTGAGGAGCACGCGGCCTTCAATCTCCGAGTAGCAGCGCGCGTACGGCACCTCCTCGCCGTCGCTGCACCAGCCGAACGCTTCGAATTTGTCGGCGACGCGATGCTGCGAGAGCAGCGATGCCATCTGCACGGAAAAATCGGACCACATGTGCTCAGTGTAGAGCATGAGATAGAGCGCGCCGCCGCTCACGAGCAGGCGATGAAATTCGCGCAGGACAAACTCGACCATTTTCTCGTCGGCGATGTGGTGCAGCACGCCGTGGCAGTTGACGATTTCAAAATAGCCTGCCCCGAGTGGGATCGGCGCAGAGTCATCGAGCACGAGGCCCCACGCGTGACCTTTCTTCCCGGATTCGAGGACGCGATGCGTCGTGCGCTCGACGTTCTCTTTCACGACGTCGGCGTACCACACTTTGCACATGCGCCGCAGATAGCTCAACGTGTCTGCGCCGCCGCCGCAGCCGTACTCGAAAACTTTTTTCTGGGAATTTGTGACGAATTCTTGGACTTGCGCGTGCTCGGGGTAGACGTACTCTTTGTTGCTCGGGAAATCGGCCGCCCGTTTCCAGACGTCACGCGTGCGCTCGATGGAGACCATCACCGCCTCCGACGTTTAGGTTTTCTCTGAACACAATCAAGCTCAACACTCATATCGACGAGACGCCCGCGCGCATCGAAAAAAAAGTACGAGCGCGGCTCATACCGCGTGCCGATGCGCAGGCTTCGACCTCCGAATTCCTCGCGGCGCTCGCGCCCCGGCATTCCGGCGTTACGAAACATGCGGCGCACGAAGGCAAGATGTGTCATTGCCGCTTGATGTTTTCTTTCACGATCAGTTGACGCGTGAGATTTTCATCCCGCGTGCTTTGCATTGTGTTGCCGCTCGCGCCGGTCGTCACGCAATTCCACGCCGCTTCGAAGTCCCACTTCTCGCCGTTCTTGATCCGCTCTTGAATCGTGCTGCACGTCTTCAGATCGGGATTGAGCAAAAATTTTCCGTCGATCAGACCACGAAACACCCATCCGGTGCTCTCGCGCGCGATGCGCGTGTTCACAAGAAAATCTTCCATGTTACGCAGGGCCGGGTCACAGAAGTTGCCGTACACGTCGCGGATTTTCCGCAGCACGCTCGTGCGCACCGCGCAGTTGGCCCACGAGCACGCGAAGCCGCTCGTCAGCAGGGCGCGGCGAATCATGTCAGCGGGCGCAGGCGGATTGCAGATTTCTTCCATCTTGCCATCACGATGCACTTGGTACAGGCCGTATACGGCGTCGTGCACGCGCAGCGCCGTCGCATCCAACTCGAGTTTGCGCGGCCCGAAGAAATCGTCCGAGCCGAGGCGCGTCCACCATTCGGTCATCTCGCACGCGAGCGCCATGCCGATTTCATTCATCGCGACGCCACCACGATTTTCTGGGTAGCGACAGTAGAAAATGCGCGGGTCACGATCTTGGTACATGCGCATGACGTCACGCGTCTCGTCCGTCGAGCCGTCGTCGAGGACAAGGGCGATCCATTTCTCGTACGTCTGCGCGAGCAAGGAATCGAGGGCGCGCGGCAGATCGGCGGCGCGATTGAACGCGGGGATCGCGACGGTGAAATACTCGGGACGCTGTTTCAAGTTGTACAGGTCGCGAATGCGAAGCTCGTCGATGGTCGAGAACGCGGCAGGAATTTCCGTCGACGTCGAGCGCTCGCAGTGCAGCGGGATGATGTTCTGATCGACTGGACGGTACGACGCGTGCGGGAACACGAGATGGCGCTCCCATCCGCCGAGGCCGTGCCGGTACTGAATCACTTTCCAGCGCAGGTTCGTGCCGTAGTTGCCATAGTGCAGTTGTTCGAACGGCCCTTGATGCACGAGGCCAATGTCGAGCACGCTAGCGATTTGCGTCGGGAATTGGGCTTGATGCGTGCCCTCCGACACGGCGAACGAGAGATCAGGCGTCCAGCGCCAGAGCTTGATGAAATAGCCGTCGTCGAAGCCGCCGTCCGTGCGGGCGAAGCGCGTCGTTTTCCAAAATTGCGTGTAGTGAAAGCGCCACGCGCGCGCCATCGAGCCTTTGACGCTTGCACAGAACGATCGCAGGTGCTCGGTGCCTTGGCGGTCGAACACTTCATCGCCGTCCATCCAGATCACGAAGTGCGGCGCGATTTCGTGAACCTGATCGAGCATCGTTTGCTTCCAGAATAATTCGCGGCGGAAACTTTGCTCGCTTGGCGGGACGGCGACGAAGCGCCAATGTTCCGCGATGCCTTGATGCTGTCGGGCGCTGAGCCACGCGATGATCGCCTCGCGCGTGCCGTCGGTCGACGCGTCGTCGCAGATCACGGCGGCATCGCAATACTGCGCCATGTTCTGTAGCACACGGTACAGATTGCCTTCGCGGATGATTTCGTTGCGGACTTTCAAGAAGCCGCACAGCAACGGGCGCTCGCGCGCCTCCAGGCGCAGACTCATGCCTACTTCCCGATGACTTCGATGAGCTTTTCGGCGCGGAGTAAAAACGCCAGCAAGCCGACGAAGAATCCGATTTCACCGATTCGCTGAAGCTTCGGATTGACGCAGAGCGCGTACATCAGCACGCCGACGACCGCAACGAGAAGACTCAGTGCAATGATCATGTGATCCTCCTACGCGGATGGCGTGGCCTCGGCTTCGTCCATCGCGCGGCGAAACGCGTCGGCCTCGCTCAATCCGCTTCGCTGCAACGCTTGCGCGCGCTCCACGATATTCATCGAGCGCTCGCTGGATTTCGCGACGTCATCGGCGGACGGCACGGTGTACTGCGGCTGATCGGGCCGATTGATGATGATGTTCGAGCCATTCTCCCAGGCGAGGCGAATCGTCCACGTGCCGTTCTCGGGCGCACGGGCCACGCAGTCGCCGGGGCGGTATGCCCGAACACGGTATCGAGATCGACCCAGAGGGCGCACGGCCCGTCATCGGTCTGGATCGCAAACTTCGACGCGCGCAGTTTTTCGCAGAAGTAGACGTCCTCGCCGACTTCTTCAGGATTCGTCTGCCCTAATTCGAACCACGGCGACGGGAGCTCAGCGAAGACGTCTTGCTTGATCAGCATCCCGGCGACGCCGCTCGCGAAGACGGGGAACAAACCCATCTTGTCGTCGATGTCTTTCCACGACCACGTGAGAAATTGCTTGTTCGGGCGTTTGTAACCGGCGCGGCGCACAAGCTCGCGCACGCTGTCGAGCGCATTCGCGCAGTTCAATTTGAT